>WNFI01583743.1_pt1 | contig 13283 bp, 9 predicted proteins | sample 5400471 | NCBI WGS metagenome assembly WNFI01 (sample SAMN13153348, study PRJNA577476) | soil metagenome | isolation source: 100 cm saprolite on Douglas fir-dominated hillslope | place: USA:California | collected 2013-09-17
CTTGCTCTTCTTTGCGGGCTTTGCGCCCTGGACCGGCCTCCGGAGTTTCGCTTCGGGTTCGTCCGGCTGCTCCGTGCCCGCCAGCGGCTGAATTGCTTTCCAAATCCGCGCTACCGCCTTCTTGCGGTCCCTGGCGCGTGCTTACCGCAGTTCGCTGACTTGCGGTAGTTTGGAAACATTCCAACCCCCGCCGAGCGCCTTGATCAGCAGCACGCTTGCATCCATCCGGCGACGCAGAATATCTACGGTGTTCCGCTCGTTCATCAGAGCAATCGTCTGAGCGGTAATCACCTGCAAGTAATTGTCCACACCTCCCGTGTAGCGGTTTGTGAAAAGCTGAAGGGATTCTTGCGCCGCGGCCACGGCAGCCCTCTGCTGTTGGGCCTCCTGCTCGAGGATGCGAAGTGCGGCTAGGTTGTCCTCCACCTGTTGGAAGGCGGTCAGCGTCGTCTGGCGGTAACCTGCCACCGTAGCGTCATAATTCGCAATTACCCCTTGGGAGGTTGCGCGGCGGCGCCCCCCATCGAACAGGGTTTGTAGCGCGGCCGGTCCAATGGCCCACAGGCGACTTGGCCAGTTGAACCAGCTTGTGATAGCGCTTCCCTCAAATCCGCCGGTCCCGCCCAACACGAGGGTCGGAAAGAATGCCGCTCGGGCAATGCCGATCTGCTCATTTGCCTCAGCCATCCGGCGTTCAACAGCCGCGATGTCCGGGCGGCGTTCGAGAAGCTCGGAAGGTACGCCAACAGGGATGTTGGGCGGTTGCAAGTTTAACGGCGATGGAACAAGGTTGAAATCAGCCGGCGGCTTGCCGATTAGGATCGCAATGGCGTGTTCGAACTGCGCGCGCTGCACCCCGATATCGGTGGCCTGCACACGCGTAGTTTCGAGTTGCGTTTGCGCCTGCGCAACGTCGGATTTGGGGGCGGCGCCTCCTTCGAAACGATTGGTTGTGAGTTGAAGGGCATCGGTGTAAGCTTTTACCGTGTCGTCTAGAAGCTTCTTCTGCGCGTCCGCACTGCGCAGCTCGAAGTAATCGAAGGCAAGTTCGGCCTGCAGGATCAGAGTGGCGTTTTGCAGATCGGCCGCCGTGGCTTGAGCCTCCTCGCGGGCCGCATTCACGGTCCGCCGGACTCGCCCCCAAAGGTCGACCTCGTAGGAAATATCGAACGGCAGAAGGAAATCGGCGCCAGTGCCGCTTGTCGTACTGAACGGACGGTTCGCCGACTGGTGTAATGAAGAAATACTCGGCCCTGTCGATATGGTCGGAAACTGCGCCGCGCGGTTATAGCGGATCATGGCACGTGCTTGCCGGAAGCGCGCTTCGGCGACTTTCAGACTTTGGTTCGATGCGGCGACTTGTTCCTCCAATGAATTGAGTTGCGGGTCGCCGAATATCTCCCACCAGTTGCCACGGAGTGTTTGGTCGCCTGGCTGCGCGGTTTTCCACTCCTTGAATGACTCCGGTGGTGGCTCCTTGTATGCGGGCGTCATCGGCGCCGAAGGCTTGCGGTATTTCGGACCAACCATGCAGCTTGCCAGAAGCAGCGCTGCCAATGTGACTAAGCAAAGACGAAACATAATTATTTCCCCGGAGCTACGGTTGGGCGGCCGGTTACCGTGGGTACCCCGCTCACTTTTACCGGCGTGCCGCTAATCAGAGAGTCGACCGGATCGAGAATCACTTCATCCGTGAGCGCGAGCCCCGAGAGAATTTCGACGCGTGATCCGTAATCGCGGCCTATTTGGATTGGGATCAGCTGGGCCTGGCCGTTCCGCACCACTCCCACTCGCAGCCCTTCGGTCCGGAAAAGCAGCGTGGTTGCGGGGACGGTAACCGAATGAGCCTGTCCCGATACTTTAAGATGAACCGACACGTAAGCTCCCGGCAAGAGCTTGCCATCGGCATTAACGACATCCACTTCCACAAGCAGTGTTCTCGAGGCCGGGTCGATGGCGTTGGAATTTCGGACGAGCGTGCCGTGGAAGATCCTCCCCGGGTTCGCATCGGTCGTCAGCGTTACGGTAGCCCCGTTCACGGCCGCCCTGGTGTATCCCTCCGGTACGGCGACGAAAACTCGAATAGTATGTAGCGCAGCCATGTGAAACAGTTCCCGGGCGGCCGGGTTACCGCCAGTGGCCCCGCTACCGGTACCCGGGCTCGCGCCAGCCGTTATCAATGCGCCCACGTCGGTATTGCGGGCCGTGATAACTCCGTCGAAGGGAGCGTACACTTTCTCGAAAGACTGCATTTCCTCCAGCCGATGAACGTTGGCGGTATTGGAATCCACCGTGGCTTGCATCGCCTTCATATTGCTCAGTGCTTGGTCAGTCTCCTGCTTCGAAACAGAGTCTGTCTTCAAGAGGGATTCCCATCGGGCGGCCGTCGTTTGGGCGAGGTTGTAGTTGGCCTGTGCAGTTTGAAGATCGGCGAGCGCCTGCTGTACTTGTCTGTCTATTTCCGGAGTATCGATTTCAGCGAGCAGTTGTCCCTGTTTCACCGGGGCGCCAATATCGAAATACCACTTCTTCAGATACCCGCTGGTTCGCGCATAAATCGGTGTATCGGTGAACGCTTGCGCATTGCCCGGCAAGACGAGTTCGTTTGCTGGCGCCCCGGATTCCGGATATACCACGCTGACTGTCAGAACCGCGGCTTGATCAGTCGCCTTGACAAGGGTCGTATTGGCCTGGACACGCGTCTTAATGCCGGAAAGAATCACTAATGCAAGAGCGACGACGGCTCCGCCAATTAGTGAGAGCGCAACCAACCGGCGGGGCGATTTAGAGCTGTGTTTGCCTTGTGCAATCTCGTTGGAATCGATTTTGGCTTGTTCAAGCCCTTTGGGTTGTTCAACGCCTTCGGTTTGTTCACTCCCTCTTGTTTGTTCAATCATGGTTTTGCCTCAATCCCAGGATGGGAAGCCTTTCCTCTTTGGCGGCGTCCGTGCAGCAGACTAAAGACTGCCGGCACGAAGATAAGCGTGGCTACCGTAGCGCAGAGAAGGCCTCCGATAACAGCGCGACCCAGTGGCGCATTCTGCTCGCCACCGTCTCCCGCGCCGAGAGCCATCGGAATCATGCCGATGATCATTGCCAGTGCGGTCATAAGCACGGGCCGGAAACGCGTGTAGCCCGCCTCGATGGCTGCCTGAAGAGCATCTCCGTGATGATCGAGTCGCTCCCTGGCGAATGAGACCACCAAGATACTGTTGGCGGTCGCAACGCCCATGCACATGATGGAGCCCATCAAAGCGGGAACGCTCAGAGTTGTATGCGTGAAGAATAAAAAGATCACGATGCCTGCCAGCGCCGCGGGAAGCGCCGTGATGATAATGAACGGGTCGAGCCAGGACTGAAAGTTCACCACGATGAGCAGATACACAAGAATCACGGCGAAACCGAGGCCACCGAGCAAGCCCGTATAAGACGCTTGCATCGTATTCAGTTGTCCGCGGATATGGACGAAACTGCCACGCGGTAAAGACTTCCGATTTGCGTCCACAATCTTTGTGATTTCGCGGCCGGCTGCGCCCAGGTCACGGTCCTGCACGGAGCCGTAGATATCCACCACCCGGCGCACGTTGTAGTGAGATACCACCTCCATCTCGGTGGTTCGAGAGATCGATCCGACGTTTGCCAGGATCTCGGGACGAATCATACCCGGTCCGCTGAGAGCTATGTTTTGTAGGTCCTGAAGAGATTGGATCTGATATTGCGGAGTTTGCGTGACCATACTATACTGCACGCCGTTTTGCCGGTCGAGGAAGAACGTCGGCGTGGTCTGGAAGCTGCCGCTTAGTGAAACCAGCAGACTACCCGCGACGTCGCGCTGCGTGTACCCTCCCAGGACTGCTTTTGTCCGATCCACGTCGATATGGAACTTCGGATAATCGAACGCTTGCGCGATATGCACGTCGACCATTCCAGGCACATGCCGAAGCTGGGCCAGGATGCGGTCAGCTACTTGGCGATTCCCCTGAGTGTCTGCTCCGTCGATTTGAATATCCACTGGCGCCGGCAGCCCGAAATTCAGGATCTGGCTAATCATGTCGGCGGGCAGAAAATAGAACACAACGCCGGAAAAGTCATGAGCCAGTGTTGTACGCAGTTGACGCACATAATCGGCTGTGGGGCGATGCTTGGATTTGAGTGAGACCATGATGTCGGCATCGTTGGTGCCGATGAATCCGGATGTCCCATGGATGTAGCTGATATTGCTGTAGGGCAGGCCGATGTTGTCGATGATGCTGTCCATTTCTTCGGGCGGAACCTGTCGGCGAATGGAGTTTTCCACCACGTCGCACAAGCGCGCTACCTCTTCAATGCGCGTTCCCGACTTGGCTCGGATATGAAGTATGAACTAGTCCTGACCGAGCCAAGGCACCAACAGAAATGCCGACAGGCAGGTCAACAGAAACGCCGGAATGAAGATCCAGCGCCGCTGAACCAGCGTCGTGAGCAGCCCCTGGTATCCCAGCCGCACCCGCTCAAATCCGCGCTCGAATGCCCGGTGGAACAGAGTAAACGGATTGCGAGAGCGCCCGCTTGGCTTTTGCTTTCCCTTCAGCAAGTATGCGGCGAGCGTCGGAACAAGTGTTCGGGAAAGTATGTAGGACGCAAGCATTGCGAATACCACAGCTTCGGCTAAAGGCACAAACAAATATCGGGCCACGCCGCTCAAGAAAAACATCGGTAGGAACACAATACAGATACAAAGCGTCGAAACCAATGCCGGCACCGCGATTTGTCCGGCGCCTTCCAGGATGCCAGTGCGCAGCTCCTGCCCTTCCTCCAGGTGACGCTCGATATTTTCGATGGTGACGGTAGCATCGTCTACCAGGATGCCGACGGCGAGCGCCAGACCACCCAGTGTCATCAGATTTATTGTTTGGCCGAGGAAACTGAGGACGATCACCGAAGTCAGAATGGAAAGAGGGATCGAGATAGCGATGATCAGCGTGTTGCGCCAACTGCCAAGAAACACTAGAATCATGATGCCCGTTAGGCAGGCGGCGATAATCGCTTCGCGCACCACGCCGCTGACCGCGCTCTTCACGAAGACAGACTGATCGGCCAAGGGCTGAATTTTTAGCGCCGGCGGAAGCGTGGTAGCGATCGCCGGCAGCATTTGGCGAACTCGTGCAACCACACTGATTGTCGAAGCGTTGCCAGACTTCAGTACGCTCAAAAGAGTCCCGCGGCGCCCATCCTGACGTACGATATTGGTCTGCGGGGCAAATCCATCGCTGACCTGGGCCACATCCCTGAGATATGTTGTCGAGTTGCCTACCACCCGGATCGGAAGGTCGTTCATCTCCGGGACCGTGTTGGGCATCGAGTTCAAGTCCACGTTGTATTCGAAGCGCCCGATCTTGGCCGTTCCACCGGGTAAAACCAGGGCCTGTTGGCTGAGGGTACTTACCACGTCAGTGGCCGACAGTCCCCTGGATTGCAGGAGCTGTGGACTAATATTCACCATGATCTGGCGCTGTTTGCCGCCATACGGCGCCGGCACTGTCGCGCCTTGGACCGTAGCGAGCTGCGTCCTCAGGAAGTTCATCGCGAGGTCGTTCAACTGCTGCTCGGAAAGACCGTTTCCAGAGAGCGCGAGTTGGAGAATGGGCACGGTTGAAGCGCTGTAGTTGAGGATGATTGGCGGCAACGTACCTGGCGGCAGATTACGCAGAATACTCTGCGACGAAGCCGTAACCTGCGCATTGGCGACAGCAATGTTGGTGCCCGGCTGCAGGAAGACTTTCACAATCACCTGCCCGTTCACGGTGTTCGACTCAATGTGTTCTATGTTGTCCACCGTTGCAGTGAGGAGCCGCTCATAGACGGAAGTGAGTCTGCCTTCCAGTTCTTGAGGGTTCAAGCCGGTGTAAACCCACCCGACGGCAACCACAGGGATGTCTATGTTAGGGAAAATGTCCGTCGGCGTGGTGAGGATAATGACAGGGCTGAGAAGGAGAATTAGCAGCGCAAGTACGATGAACGTATACGGACGATTTAGTGCGACATTAATTATCCACATATCTCAGATCCATCAAAATAGACAGCTGACACCAGCATATGATCTCCGTTCAGATTGACACCTATCCTCCTCAACGGGAGGACACTAACAATGGGGAGGTCCAACACCTAAGCAGGCGCACCGCTCCTGCTCTTATGAACTTCAGGGCAACTTTACGATCGGTTTCTTACCGGGCCGGGCTTGCCTTCCTACACAGCCCCATAAGCCATGGCCCGCGAAAGGCCGCGCTTGTGCATCTTGCTGATTAACGTGGTCCGTTTCAGCCCCAGACGGGCGGCCGCACCAGCCGCACCGCCCACCACCCAATTGCTCTCCCGCAGTGCGTTCAGGATGTGATCCCGTTCCGCTTCCGCCAGTGTGACGGGCTCTACCGGAACCGCCGCGCTAGATGGTAGTGCCGAGAGATGCAGCACATCGCCGTCGGTCAGGATCACCGCCCGCTCGATGAAATTCTGGAGTTCGCGAATGTTTCCCGGCCACGGGTAGCGCACCAGTGACTCCATGGCCTCCGAGGCAACCTTCCTTATCCGCTTGGCCATCCGCTCCGCGTATCTATGCACAAAGTGCGCCACCAGAATCGGAATATCTTCCAGGCGATGACGGAGCGGTGGAATGGCAACGGGAAACACATTGAGCCGGTAATAGAGATCCATTCGGAACAACTTCTCGGCGACCAACTTGGCGAGGTCTTGATTGGTTGCGGCCACCACGCGCACATTGACGCGATGGGTATACGTGCTGCCCAGCCTTTCGAACTCCTGCTCCTGCAAGACCCGCAGCAGCTTCGCCTGCAATTCGAGTGGAATATCGCCGATTTCATCCAAGAACAGCGTGCCGCCGTTCGCCGCTTCAAAACGGCCAATCTTCTGCGCAACGGCGCCCGTAAATGCCCCCTTCTCATGTCCGAAGAGCTCGCTTTCGAGGAGTCCTAGAGGAATCGCCGCGCAATTTAACTTCACAAAGGGCCGGTCCCGGCGCCTGCTGTTCATATGGATGGCACGCGCGATGAGCTCTTTACCTGTGCCCGTTTCACCTTCGATGAGAACCGTGGAGTCGGTCGGGGCCACGGTTCGAATTTGATCCAACACTCCGCGGAGCGCCGTGCTTGAGCCTACAATGCCTTCAAACGCGTTCCGGCCTTCCCGCGCATCGCGATGTGGCTCCTCGTATCGATCCAGAGTGACGTAAGATTCGAAGTCGGATGTTGTTGTCTCTACCGGCGGCACTTCGCAGGACCGCGACGAAAGGGGCCAAGGGTCCGGTTCCGATTGTTTCAAAGCGACGGCATTATGCATCTTTTCTACCCTCCATCTGAAAGTTTCTGGCCAAGTACAACCGGCGTCCAGTGAATTTCCAACTTCCACATACATTCTGAATCCGACGATGTTTATCAACAACCCTCGATGGATGTTCCGCCAGGCACCTAGATCGTGAGGCCGGGTGGCACCACTTTCGAGGCGTAATATTGTGTACAGTCACTTCCCTAGTCCTTCTCTTGTTCAACAGGCTTCAGCGTCAATGTACCTACGCGCCGTTGCCTCGTAATCCACTCGCGGATGTATGCCGGGCAGTTCTTGAGCAGGATGTTGTCCGCTTCGCAGCGATCGAGAAAGCTGACAACCTCTTGGTTTACGAGCGTCAGGTCTTTTAAGTCCAACACTATGCGGCGACCATTCACTTCCGCCCTGAGTAGTGCGTCCAACTCAGCTATATTCTCTGGGGCAATTCGACCACTCACCGTAAAGACCACTTGCCCGTTCGCGGATCTCTGAATCTTCAGCATTCCAGCCTCTCGTGAACCAGCATCCTTACCATTTCCATTTCCGAAGCCCTCACGCTGTTGGGAATGCAATTCCGGCTCCTATCTTAAGTCATTGAAAATAAGCGAGTCGTAAGATTATGGAATGGTGAGGTTCCACCAATTGGCGAGATCCTGTACAAAAGGCCCCAGGATTCTTTGGGAACGGGAAATAGGGGCAGCCTAGTCGCTACTAGGGGAATCCGCGGTCTTGAAACGATTCTTGTCGATCTTGAGTGAGCGGATCTTCGATTCCAGGGTGGATCGCGGCATCCCTAGCTTGGTGGCCGCTCCTAACGGCCCGAACACCCGGCCTCCGCTTTCTCTTAAGGCAGCCTCAATCAACTCCTTTTCCTGAGCAGCGAGTCTCTCAGAAAACTCAACGGGGCCCTTCGGCTCAGTTGCAACGGCCGGCCGGGAAAGCCAACTTTCGTCGACGGAGAAATTCTCAGTTTCGCAAACAATCACAGATCGCTCAATGACATTCTGCAACTCGCGGATGTTGCCTGGCCACGGGTACGACTGAAGTAAGTCCAGGCTCTTAGTGTTTACCCGCCTTATGCTCTTTCCCGCTTTCCTCGCGTAACGATCGATGAAGTACTCCACTAGCAGGGGGATGTCTTCTTTCCGTTCCCGCAGAGGAGGAACCTCAATCGGAAACACGTTGAGCCGGTAAAACAGATCGCTACGAAAGGTGCCCGCGGCGATGGCAGCCTGTAGGTCACGGTTCGTGGCAGCAATCACTCGAACATCAATTCGAATGGACCGGTTTCCACCGACACGCTCAAATTCGTGTTCTTGCAGAACCCGCAATAGGGCGATCTGGGTCTCTGCAGGGAGCTCTCCAATTTCATCGAGGAAGATGGTGCCCCCATCAGCTAACTCAAAACGCCCTAGGCGTCGCTGAGTTGCCCCGGTAAACGCGCCCTTTTCATGGCCGAACAATTCCGAGGCGATCAAGTCGCGCGGAATTGCAGCACAGTTCACACTCACAAATGCTCGCGACGATCGCCGGGAACGCCTGTGAATAGCACGGGCAACAAGTTCCTTGCCCGTACCGGTTTCACCGGTGACCAGAACGCCGGAGTCGGTGGGTGCGACCTTGGATAGACGAGAAAGCACGGTTTGCAGCGCGTGAGAAGTTCCGATGATCTCTTCGAACATCGAGGACTGATCGATTTCTTCGCGCAGAGCGACGTTCTCGTTTCGGAGTCTCTCTTCAGACTGCTTACGATCCTCGATATCGGTCGACGCTACATACCAACGGACAATGCGTCCTTGTTCATCTCGCATTGGGTTATAGCGAAAAAGAAACCATCGATACATCCCGTCGCTTCTCAGTATCCGCGCTTCAGTCTCGTACGGGGATCCGATTGAGGCTTTACTTTGATGCTCGCTCCAGATGCGTTCCCAGTCATCTGGATGAAAGAACCTGCGAGGGCCGGAACTCCGCCACTCCTCAAACGTAACGCCGTGAAATTCGAGCACAGCCCGATTGACATAGAGACGACTGCGATCAGGTCCCAGTACGCCGACGTGTTGAGGAGTGAGGTCAAGGACCTGCCGAAGTTCCAACTCCTGTTGCTTGATTGTCTCCTCCGCCCGCTTACGCTCTGTAATGTCCTCGCACGCCATCAAGATAACCTGATCGTGCGCTCTAGCGACCGCCCTGGCCGTTTCCCGGACCCAAATCACGGAACCATCCTTGCGCACTTTGCGCAGCTCCCAACTCATCGACTGGCCGAGTTGCTCCAGACACAGGGCGACGTGTTGTGGAACCGCCTTGCGATCGGCCTCATAAATCACATCCAACACTGGATGACCGGTCAATTCGGCGACGGTGTAGCCAAGTTGTTCAGCCCCGAACGGGTTCACCGACAGGATGGTGCCCGCCGGGTCTACCATAAAGTACATGGTGGGGTTGTTCTCAAAGACATCCCGCCATTGCTGCTCACTTGTCCGTAGTGCTTCTTCAGCTTGCATTGCCGCCGTGGTGTCGGTCACGGCCCCGACAAACGTGAGGTCGCCTGTTGATTCCTGCACCGCATGAGCTACGACGTGGATGTACTTGCCTCTACCATCGGACATCAACAAGCGTTGTTCAATATCAAGGTTTGTCCCTTCGTTAGAGACGCGGTCGATAGTGTGCTGCGCGACAGCTCGGTCCTCGGGATGAATTCGCCGGAGTACTGACTCCAATGTGGGCTTAGCCGCTCGATCGTATTCAAAGATTCGGTAGGTTTCCTCTGACCAGAGGATCTCTCCAGTGGACGTCTTCCAGCCGAAGCTCCCCGTATGGCTCAATCTTTGTGCTTCAGCCAAATATGCCTGGCTGCGCCGAAGCTCTTCGTTGACCGCGCTCAGTTGGCTGGTTCGCTCAGCGACTCCTCGTTCGAGAGCCTCTGCGACACGCTTCTGCTCGCCTGAGCGTCGAGCCTCCTGTAATCCGATTGCGGCCTGGTTGGCCGCGACACGCAGGAGCAGCAGTTCGATGTCGGTCGGGAAATCAGCTCGCCGAGAGCCAGCCACCACCACTCCGAGTTCGTCCTGAAGACCCAGAGAGAACGACGCGATCGCGACCTCACCCTCTCCGGCCGGATTTGGAATCACGAACCGCGGCGTGGTTTGGTCGCCGCTCAACCAGCGGCCGAGCGCTCGAGCGACTTCCTGGGGCTGGGCAGAGGGATGGCGACGTTGAGCCACCCGGACCACCTCGATTGGCGAACCGTCAATCGAGTCGTTCAGACGTGCGCAAGCGAAATCGAGGCGCAGGATGGCAAGGAGCGCTTCGAGCAACGTGCCGACCATTTTGCATGACTCGCTGCCGCTCCAAATGGCGGCAAGGGCAAGAACACTGATCAGATCATTGATACAGCTCTGAAGGCGCTTGACGTCATCGACTGTCTTTTCCATTTTCACTTTCAAATCAGACCAGTGATGGGGGCGACGTGTTGCCCGTCGTGCGTCGTTCGCGCAACTCCCGCAAGAATTCATCCGGCGGAACGAAGAATGGGTTCTCCTGGAGTATGCCGCCGATGATGATCATCGGATGGGTCCGCATAATGTCGACTACGATCTCCCCGCCAAACTTGGCGAGATCGTAAAGTCATATGACCGGGTCCTTATAGCGAGGCAAAACATAATTCAGCCTCGTCTCGTACTCCACCAGGTCGTCGACCCCCGGTCGATCTTCAAGGGCCCATTCCATGTGGGCGACCAGCCGGGTGAGCGCGAACCCTTGCCGGATGCCGCCGTCAAGGACATCTTGGATCAGCGCGAGCATCCGGTCCTGATCGAAGTGACCATCGCGCAGATAGGCGTCAGCCCAGTTGCGTAGCTCGAACTGGCCGCTCTTTTCCGCGGCGTCGACATCGATGCCGGCCGACGCTAGCCGCCGTGCGTGCTCCACACGCAGCTTGGGATCGACGATGTGGAACGCCTTCTCGCCCCGCTCGAAACCATCTTTGATGAACGGAAGCAGAACCCGGTATTCTTCGTCGGGGTTGTGAAAGAACGCGCAGACATGACGTTTTGCGCCAAGCACCGAGCCCGCGAATCGAATCGGCTGGCTGCTCTCGCTCGAAGTTCCCCCACGGGACTTCATGCGGTCATTGGTGGGATCCATCGGTCATGACACCTCAAGCCCACATCGTACTCCACATCCGCGCTGTGCGTCGAATCGAAATCACTCCCGGGCAGATGTGGACTCCGATGCGTCTGCGCTCTTCTGTCGAGAATCGCGAGAGCGCGAGATGCTGCCCATTGGCTCAGTTGGTATGGTCAGTTGGGATGAGCACCTTGTGCAGTTCGCCCACCCCCGGATACAACACGAGCCGTAGTGTCGTGGGTCACCACCCAGTCAAAAGCAATTAGGCAGCAGCTCAGTGCCATCCCCAGCCCAAGCCGTCGAAGGTCAAACGGGCACTCGCGGTCGTCGTACCGCTGAGCCGGAGCACTGCGGCAGATGCGTCATACCGTACGATGTCGCTCTTGTCGTCCAGCACGGGCGTGATTGCGTTCAGCAATGTAGGGTCCTCTATCTTGGCGATCGCGTCCACGGCCGCAGCCCGAACACGCCATTTCTTATCCGAGCAGGCTCTGGCCAAAGCCGCACGGATTTTCGGATCCCCATCCGTAGCCAGTTCGCGCGCGGCAGCCGCGCGTACGGGTGTGCGGTCGTCCTTGCGGGCTCTCTTGAACACTTCATACCCGGGTCCGCCAAAGGGCACGAACCCAAGACCGGTCTCGAGTCCGATCACCGCCACAGCCTTTGGATTCTTAAGCTCGTTCACGCCGGATGCCACAAATCCGTCCGCAGTCTTGCGTTCGCCTATTAACATCTCATAGTCGATTTCGTACGAATCTTCACGATCTCCTAATAGGAAGAGTGAATGGGCGGCAGCAAGAACCACGGCCGGCTCCTTGTCATCCAAGACTGCCTTCAGCTTAGGCACGGATGATGCAGCTCCCATTGGACCAAGGGCCCTTGCAGCAGCGGCTCTAACGTTTGGGTTCGGATCCGCCAAGGCGCTCTCCACCATCATTTGCGCTCTCGGGTTATTAGGAAGCAGTCGAAGTGCATGAACCGCGTTCGCGCGTTTTTCGGCCCGCTTGTTTTCGAGCCCCTGCTGAAGAATCTGCCAGGACCTTTCCGTGGGTGTCTGGGACACAGGTAAAGGCCCTGCGGCCAACAATGTCCCTAAAATTGATAAGACGAGCAATGTTCGTGTCATATTTTCCTCCTATTCTTCCGCGGTGCGCCAAGTCGCGTCTTTGTGAAATGCGGCCATTGGACCTGCTAGCACGAAAGTGTCTACACCAAGATCCTTCTCATAGACAACATCTTTTCCCGTGACGATGAAGGTCATCACTCCGGATGACCGATACTCCGCCGGATAGGCGATCAAGGCGAATCCGCCAGTTCCATTGAGACGAGTCGCCAATACACGAAAGTAATAACCATGCAATAGTACGGGATCGCCTCCGGTGGATCCCCTCGCCACTTTAGCAACCAAACTCGCGGGAGAGATGTTGTCCTCCAGATTTGACGTGTTCGGTTTGGCCCGATATTGTTTCTCGGCGGCGACGAATTCGTGGCAAGTCGTAATAGCCGCCAGTTCGTTTTCACCGATTCGCCGGAACAAGACTTCCTTCAGACCGGCATCGGAATCGAAGCGCCAGGCGCCGTTTTTCGCAACTAGCGGAACAGGGAACGGCCAGTTCTCGGCGCCGATGTACAGGGTCACCGTGCCGTCGGGCTCGCGGCCCACGCGGTGCATCTCCTGGTATTTTTGGACGAACAGTTCGCGGTCGACCTTATCTTGGTCATCGTCACGCGAGGATGCGAGTTCCGTCGGCCCGCCCAGAATTTTTATGATGGCCTGCTCGTTGTTACTCTGCACGGCCTGAAAAAGATTTTGACTTGCCTCCGCGGCCGACGCGAACGCC
>WNFI01170664.1_pt1 | contig 13281 bp, 19 predicted proteins | sample 5400471 | NCBI WGS metagenome assembly WNFI01 (sample SAMN13153348, study PRJNA577476) | soil metagenome | isolation source: 100 cm saprolite on Douglas fir-dominated hillslope | place: USA:California | collected 2013-09-17
GTATGATAATTTGGCATATGTATTTGAGTTTGCAATCTTATTGTATGTGTACAATGTGGGTACCAAGATCTTGCCTCCAAGTACAACATAAGTAGTCAGCAAACTATACCAAGCACTCAAGATATCAAACAGCAGGTCCTATTGGTTTGTAATGCCGTCATAACATGTAGTATCAGCTTATAACACCCTCGTAACACATATTAGTGTTAGCTCGTAACGCCTCGTAACGCGTTACAACGCTTTCCGCAGTTTTCCGACACAGAGATAGTGAAAACACGTGATTCTCATTAGTCCGTTACTGCAATGCTGTCAGACCCTAGGTTCCATAGATGGCTGCAGCTTTTACGGCTGTCAAAACTATTAGGAGCACCGAGAAGGCAGCTAAGATACAGAATTCTCTGAGTGTAAGAAAATTCAGTGAAACAGCGATATGAAAGTTCGAAGAAAACGGCGAAGCGCTAGCGCTTCGGTCGGATTCAAATTCTTGGTCCCAAGTGACCGTTGTCTTCCTGCCACAAATCCGAAGTTACGACCAGGATGCAGCTCGTTCGGTGGGCTTGCTTTTCTATGATGTGCTTTTCTTTGGGTTGTTCTGCAGGTGGGCTAACGGACTTCAATCGCATGTTCCTGTTGGACTAGATTCTTGATGAAGTTGAACAATGAGACTGTCACTCTCGAACTCAAAGACGGCTCCATCGTCCATGGGACCATAACAGGTGTCGTCAAGTAGTGCCTCGTATGTTTAGTATAAGGCTCACCTTTGATCGCCATAATCATGCCTCCAGGTGTTGATGTGCAGATGAATACGCATCTTAAAACTGTCAAAATGACGGCGCGAAACCGTGACCCAGCCTCGTTCGACACTTTTACGATTAGAGGCAATCATATTCGCTACTTCATTCTCCCCGACTCGCTTCCTTTGGACACGCTCTTGGTGGATGATGCGCCTAAACCCAAAAACCGTAAGAAAGATGACTCTCGAGGGCGGGGTCGAGGACGAGGGATTGATCGTGGTGGAAGAGGACGAGGTACGCGTGGCGGCGGCCGTGGAAGGGGAAGGTTTTGAGTTCTATTCGATGTGTGTAATTTTTGTCAAGTATTCCAGACCTCTAATGAAGTTCGAGTATTAGAGTACTAGATGTAGCTACCTACATGACCATGTTACCTGACCATCGAGGGAACATTGTACAATCCCGTAAATTATCCATCCCGGCTACCCAGCTAATGAATCTTTCCATACCCATCCCGAATCCACCATGAGGAAATGTCCCAAACCTGCGCGAATCTACGTACCATTCCATACCTTTCCTGTCAATCCCATGTGTATCCATCGACGCCAGGAGGCGGTCCAACCTTTCTTCTCGAAGTGAGCCGCCGACAAGCTCCCCAACACGAGGGACTAAAAGGTCGAAGCAAGCGGCCGTTTGGACTCTTGACCCTTCATCGTTGACAGGATTCGCACGCATGTAGAATGGTTTTTGGTATGAAGGGTATTCCGTAATGAAAACAGGACCGCCAACCAGGGTCCCTGTCAACCACTTCTCATGTTCACTCCGAAGTGGAATACCGAATCTGATTGGATGGTCAAAACTCCCGAAATGTGCCTCGTACTTCCGCAATTCTGATATGGCTTCACCATAGGTCATCCGAGTCCACTGGCGTTCCAGAGAAGTAATGCGATCATAATCGTCCCAAAATCCGACCAAGAGGTCAGCAGGAGCTGTTGGTGAACGGCTCTGCTCCACTTCAGTGGAATGGCTGATTGGTAGGTTAAGTCTGCGAAGCAGCTCAATCTCCTCCCAGGCATCGGTCTTCAACTGTGCCATCACTGCTTTGAGACTATTTTCTACTACAGACATCACATCCTCTAAATTCTCTGTGAAGGCTAGCTCAGCCTCCAGCATCGAAAATTCCGCAAGGTGCCGATGAGTCTGCGATTTTTCAGCGCGAAATGTGGGAGAGATGGTAAACACTCGCGAAAGGGCAGCGCAGAGGGCTTCTAGATGAAGCTGCGTTGAGACAGTCAGGAATGCGGGTTTGCCAAAGAATTCTGGTATAGATGACAGGGTTTCCACAGTGGAGATTCCTGTTTGCGAATGTGCAGTTTTCGAGTGAAACCCTGATTGTAAATAACGCAGTGTGGGTTCGGTGGTAATTCGAAACACTTCTCCCGCCCCTTCGCAGTCATTTCCTGTGAGGATTGGGGGATTGACGTATGTGAAATCCTGATCCTATGACATTAATGAGGAAGGGCCAAGAGGGGATTGCCTTCAAGATGCATACTCGATACCACTGGTGAAATGCGCCAGTAACGGCATTCCGAAGGCGCAAAATGGCTAGACCGGTTTGCTCACGGGGTCTAAGGTGGGCATGGGTTCTTAGATATTGTACACCATGCTGTTTCTTCTGAAGTGGGTATGACTGGTGTAATCATTAACGGTGGATCACGTTGGGAAGCACGAACGGTACATACCGCCGGATCACAAGCACCGAGTTGGAGTAATTCTGAAGCCTGAAGTTCTAATGCCTGACCATATCCCGTGCTTGGCACAACATTGCCAATTGCACGAACCGAATCGCCAATGTGTAAACTGGTCATTGGAAGGGCTTAGTAATTATCAGAGAGTAGTACCTGTCTTACTTGTGAGTCTTGCTATGATCTGTCACAATCTGCAAATTTTTGGATGAAGTGCCGTCGCTCACTACCACAAATGTTACAGATTTCTGCCTTCGAATACTTTGTATCCACCCATGAATAGCAATGGGCTCCGAGTGCTGGACACTCCCATCCAGGACCTGTCGTATAGTGTGTGGTAACTTCCTGGTGGGAGCCGTTTTCGCGTGCAAGGACCTATAGTTTAGCCTTGGCAACCGCATCAGGACCATACTTATTTACTCTTGTTTACCTGACGCGTTCTGGCGTGGTCCGCCTCCACAAACGCGACTCCTTAGCTTTGTCTACGTGTTTCCGCAGGCCAGAAATAACCAGTGGTATACAGGCCTATAAGGCACTGCAAGCACGACTGATCCCGTATGGGTATTCAGGGACTCTTACCACTGTTGAAGTCTATTCATGAGCATCGCAAGTTGTCTGAGTTTTCAGGAAAAACGTATGTCTGTTGCCCGAGAATGTGGTTTCCTCAGGCCTTTCATCCTTAATAGACTGGCTGTGGATGGCTATATTTGGCTGCATCGGGGTGTGTATGGTTGTGCAGCTCAGCTCATCAATGGCACACCCACTACTCGGTGAGACGAGTTCTTTGTATGGGTCTTTCCAGCACCAATTTACTTCCTGTCTCAGATACGTCGATTTTGCTATGAGTCGCATCCGGCTTCTTTTACACAACAGGATAATTCCGTATGTGGTCTTTGATGGCCGCCCATTGCCTGCGAAGAAGGGAACAGAACTCAGACGGCGTCAGTCTCGAAAAGAAAACGGTGCTATCGCAATGAAGTTAGTGCAACAAGGTAGACATGGCGAGGCGTTCGAATATTTTGCAAAAGCTGTCGATGTCAGTCCTGAGCTAGCCTACCAGTTCATTAAGGTATGGTTCTACCGCATTAGCGTGAATGCTCCTGATGGAGGGTTTGCAGATGCTTAAAGTCCATGGAGTATCCTTTGTCGTTGCGCCGTATGAGGCTGATGCCCAACTGACATTCCTTGAGAAGAATGGAATAGTGGACGGTATCATCACTGAAGACTCAGATTTGCTCGTTTTTGGTTGCAAATTGGTGCTTTTCAAGCTTGATTCAGACGGGAATTGTACATGTATTCGTCGTGACAGGTTTCCATCGGTGAGAGAGATCAGTCTCCACGGATGGACGGATCAGCAGTTTCGAGAGATGGCGGTCGGGTGCTTTTTCGATTTTCTTCTCCGGTTGCTGATTTTTAAACAGATTCTTTCCGGATGTGACTATCTCCCATCTGTACCCGGACTAGGACTTAAGACAGCCCACAGGTTATTGCGAAAATATAAGACCGTGGAAAGGGTTTTGGGTGCTGTTCGCACACAATCTCGATTAAGCGTCCCCCCAAACTACCTGAAGGAGTTCAGAGCAGCAGAACTTGCCTTCACCAGTCAACGCGTCTACGATCCAAACTTGAAGCGTCTTGTTTGTTTGACGTCAGATTCCGCGTTCCTTCATCAGGGCTGCGAACCTTTCATCGGAGAGTAAGAGCCTTCATTCTGCGGGCGCAGGTGTATTTCACTATCGTTTTTGAATAGAGACATGGAACCGTCGTTGGCTGAGTTGGTCGCTCGTGGAGACGTGAATCCTTTCACCCTATGCCCAATGATTGATATATTGCCACAGTTCCGACCTGAGACATCAGGTTGCGTCCTCAATCCGGATTTAGTACGTCACAATGGGTTACCTATCACACATTACTTGAGTACGTGAGATTCTCTCGCACGAGAGTAATGCTTGCTCACGAGTTGGGTCTTTGTAGAGACCCGGTCATCCTCAAAGCAACGGACTGCGTCGAACGCAGACTCCGCATCTGTCAAGGAAAATCTCGATGTTCGTGAGTGTAAAGAAGGCAGGATGAGTAATGTCAGGACTCCATCGCTACCCTCTGGAAAATCAAGAAAGCGGAAAATTGATGTCGGGGATGAGGATAACTCGGATGGACTCATAACAACTCCTGTCTTCAGTCGGTATTTTCGACAAACACAAATGCTCGATTCACCTCTTGCATGTCAAGGAGGGCCTGTTGCATCCCCAGAAGTGCCCTACGCTGGTACTGCTGATGACAACTTGATGAAAGCAGACTTTGGGCGGTGTGTTCAGATATCATCGCCACTAGGGCGGGATTCGCACTCATCTGATTTCGACGACGTACCGAGCCCCGAGGGTCAGAACAAGCATTCAATACGACCAGAGCCACCAATGTCACAAAATGGACATGAGTGGTCATTTTATGGCGCCGATTCGTCTTCAATGATGCGGCTCTTTGCCAAGCCCCCTGAAGATCTAACGCCTGTTTCTGATCCGCACGGCACTGGAGGTCCAAGATCGGAAGCACTGTCATTCAATGCTAACTCAATGATCTTGCGGTTAGATCAGAGTCTAGAGAGGGTTCCCCTGATTCTTGGCCACCCTATTTCCGATGATCCATTTATCGCGAGCAATGGGACCGACCGGAAGTTAAAATTGATTACGCATAATCAGCCGTCATTCAACGAACGATCTCAGTATCCAGGGTTGTTAAAAGGTACGACACGTAGTGCTGTTCCTGCACCTGTACTGCTGAACTTACCACCTACTAGAGTCATCGTACCAGGAAATCCTTCCCATCAACTATCCTTACAATGACCCTATCTGTGGCGGGACCAACTATTCATTCCGCTTAACGCATAACAGAGACGTTAGCACTGCATATAAGTACGCTATGTTTCTTCCTATTAAGAACCATCGTTTACCATTTTGCAAGACCACTGCGTTTGCGGTAATACTCTCGTGTCGTCACCAATGCGGCAGTAGGATTTTCGTGGTTCATTGAGAGACTTGCCTTATGTTGTAATGGATACAGAATCCTACCAATATCCAGTTGTACGGAGGAAGCCTGTTTACATGATAATACAATCCTTATCGTCCAAAGCTTCACTCTTGTAACCCATTTCCTCAAATGTCGATGGTCCTCTCTTAGGAAGCGCCCCGTTTGGAATGGGTTTGATTCTCCCTGTGTCAGCCATGTTCGAAGTTCCTTTTTCTACTTGATGTGCAACTGATTCACCTTCACCCACAGGTTCATTCTTGTTACCTGGGGGCATCACCAGTTTCGCCTGAGTCCCCTCTTCTTGTCGTGCCGGGCTCGGACGCCGTAGTCGCGCACGAACTTGGTTGAGCGATGTGTTGAGAAATTCAGACGGCGGGCGTGTTCGTGGTCGTGATGACTCCGGACCTGTGCCGACCGCCCGACGGGCTGCCTGCGCAGCATAGGAGCCATCTCCAGAGCTAGAAGTTGCCTTACGTCCAGCAGCTTTGGAGGCTTCTCGTGCTAGCGTGTGCTTCCGAATTAGGGTGTTATTGGCTAGTGAGTTATGTTCTTCACGCGACAATACTATTGGATTCTGCTGGTTGAGTGCCGATAATCTCTCAGATGCATCCGGATTGCCATGTTTGGAAGCCTGATAAGATTCCATCATTTTCCCTACAATTACATCGGACCACTCAATGAATACGTACCCTCATATACCACTGTCTGGCAACAGCTATGTCGGCCTTGCATCCAACACCCACCTCATTATAGTAACCCATGGCGAACTCAGCGGTCGAGAGATCTTTTCTGGCTGCTTTCTCCGCAAAGGTGAACGCGAGATGTTCGTCCTTCTCAAAGTAGCCGTCTGCTCCACAGAGAAACCATTTGCTCAGCGCCATGTCAGCATCTTCTTCGCCTTGCTGACTGGCGAAAGTGTAATATTGAACGCTCAACAACGGGTCGTATGGACAGCCCAACTTGGAAAACTCATACGCCCATCCGGCTTTGCATTGAGCTGATGCGAAGTGCAGATAGGCGGCGCGCTCGATGTATCGCCAAGCTTCGGACAATTGCGGTTCGACATTACTGGCACTTGCATGAGGTAGATAGACCATCAACATCAGGGGGGAGAGTTCCACGTGGCTATACTCCCCCAACAACAGCATGCCAAAAACATACGCTGGTTGAGGTGTGTCCACGTCGGATTGATCCGCCGCACGCTTCAGCAGCGGTATAGCCGCCCCTTGATCGACGGGCAATCCTACCTGACCGAGGAGGTGAGCCTGAAAGCAAAATAAGACGCCATCTTTCGATCCATATGAAACTCCACACACCATTCCCATTCGCTAAGAGGGGGATTAAGTAATGTTGATTAATAGGGTGAAGTGATGCTTACATATAAACAGTTCGTCTCCTTAAACTTGACACCGCGTTCATAACACTTTCTTGCTCTTTCAATCTGGTTTACACGTTCGTAGTCTCGACCAATCTTGAACCAAGCAGTATTGTATCCATTTCTCGCGGCAACTTCGAAGTCTTTGAAGGCGGCTTGTTGGTCACGTTTGACGTACTCGGGGAATGAACCTGATGCGGCGAATACGGCTCTGTGGTAAATCGCTTCTGCGACATATGGAAGCAATGGTTTGCCAGAAGCCTTGCTCAAACCAAGGATATGTTGAACGGCTTGGTCAACTAGTTCTACCAGCAGAGGGTCCATATTGGGGATTAAATTATCATTATACTTCGAATTAAGCTGCCTCTCACGCAGCTGAATCCTTTCAACAAGATCAAGGACCTGTTTTGACCACGACAATTGACGCGAAGGGTTCTCGATGCTCTTGACTGATTGGGATGCAGCATAAAGCGAGGCTTCCGTAGGCAATGAAACGGTGAGTACTGGTGGGTCACCTAAGGAGGGGGCAGGATTTACGGGGGCAAACGGTATGCGCAATGGACGAAACACAGCAGGAGCGATGACGTCGTATATTTGATCCTCAGAGGGAGGCCGAGGCGAGGGTTGTTGGCGTTGTGTGATCAATGGAGGAACAGTCAATGGAATCGCAGCAGACTGAGGATACAGCATATTGTAATCCGAGACTGGCAGTGCCGGCGACGATAGATAGGGCAATGGAGAATGGGGGGAAGTAGCGCGTGGTGACGCCATAGGACCCTGGTAAGCAGTACCTAGCGGTGCTCCAAGAGCATCAGTACCACTCATGTCCCGAGCGGGGCTGATATACGGAACGGTGTTACTACCAAAGCTATGGGCTGGGAACGCCAAGCGTTCAAGAGATCGGGCAATCTATGGCCAGCGATCTGAAATCGAGTCCATGACAATGAGTGGTGAACTCACATCATCAGGTGCACTACTAAAAGATTTTTGTGGCCTTGGAGAGACTAAGGGTGGATGAGGAAGAGCGAGGGATGGAGATGGAGGGAGGGGGGGACGTGCATCAGCTAAGGATGCGGCTAAACCGGGAGGAAGAGGGGGCACTGGAGGTGCCAAGTCCCTCGAATCGGGAGCCCCAGAGAGCGGACGAGGAGGGATAGGGGGAGCCGCCATACTATAGATGAGGATGTGGACTCCAAGGAGATCTTGAATAGATTCTTAAGGAACGACACGGGCTCTCAGTGGATTCAGACGCCGCAGGGGCCAGTGCAGGGATCCCTCGGAATACCGTGTAGTTGAAACCTTTTTATATTGTAACTAAGCTTGGAAACCGTTCCCACCGAAGAAATTGTCGGAAAATTACGTATACCGCAAAAACGGCGACTGCAATGTTTTAGTGGGGGCCGAAAGATGGCCATTTTATTGCTGTGCAAAGACCGAGAATAAGTATGTAAATACAAGGAGATGAAGGGGAAGGAGGAGGGTATGCGACAATATCAGATGTCACTAAAGTCAAGTTACCACCAATCAAGAGCAAGAAAAAGGTTTTGACAAAAGAACAAAGAACAGACACAGTAGTGTGTGAAAGCTCTGTGGTGTAACTTTGTGTAAGGGAAATCTGCATAAGTTACAACCCCTTCATGCTAAGTAGTATCTTGAAGTGAAGACACCTGTTAAGGAAATCTATTCAGCGGCGTTCACCCGGAATGTTGTGATGAAGAGAGATGTTAAGCTGAGATTATTGAGATGTAAAATACACGACTTATATACAAAAAGTATGCACAGCAGATGTGTGGAGCAATAGGAGTACTCAGTAACCCGGAGTGTCCAGTGTGTGTCCATGTTAGTAATGTCTGTGCTCAGGAGCCAATGCTATCACAGTGGGAAGTAAAGCATCGCAAATTACCAACCCGGCTGGGCGGTCTCTGTTACCATGTTCTGCACATTGTAATTTACCAGACAACTCATGGTATTTGGTAAAACAACATGTCAAGTAAAATTTCAGCATATATACATGAATGTTACAGGATAGTAGCTGACAGTCAATCCTCATCAACATTGAAAATGGGTCAGGCAAGGTCATTGCTATGGTCTACAATTGCCCAGCTTTGCAACACTGTTCCATAATGAAATCTACCACATACAGACAATACAGAGGCCAATGCAATAATCTGTGTAGTCTCTGAAAGAGACATGAAAGAAGCTTGAGCAATTGCTGCATTGTTGTGAGTTCCACAATTGGAAATGAGGGAAAGCAGATGAGTTGTTGGAGTGTTGGTACCCAGGAAATTCGAAGTGGGGAGGATGCATACAAGTATCTCATAGAGGATACCATAGCATATGTGCCTGATGAGTGGTGTTTTTTGACAGACACAAGGATTTGAATCTACAGCAACTTCATACTGATGAATTACACTATTATTTTCAGTGCAATGCTCAAAAGGCAGTGTCTCATAACCTGGACAACCTGGGGGAAGCTATGTGGAGCAAAATATCACCAGTGCAAAAGTCCCTGATGATTCAGAAAGTGGGTCCTGTATCTTTTTACTTCTCACTTCTGTTTCCAACTAACTTGAAGCTTGTTTCAAAACACCCTGAGCTAAAGATGGACTACAAGAGTGCATGGGTTGCCAAAGTCCTGATTAAGAATGTTGTTGTGAATGCAAGAGGCAATCGCAGCAAAGGACTGGTGCAACAACCTAGGTGTTCATTCCATCCTTTGCCATACATGTTCCATGCTAACTATCACCTAGCTACTAACATGTGTTCTTCTCCTTCTCCAGATAGTGTTGATAATACACATGATGCCACAGCTCACATCACATCCCCTCCTTCTCCTAGTTTGCATGCCCACAATAGAGGAAATGCCATGCATCATGGCCCCCCAGCCCACTCTCCTGCCCAGGACATTAATAATGGAAGTGATATCATGCTGGGTATTCCCCCACTCTGCCCCCATCCCATGCCTGTTGATAATACATGCAAGATTGCACCTTGAATCCCCTCACCCCCTCTACTCATGTAGAGCCTGGACTGTCAAGCTCTCAAAGGAACAAGCATCTTCAATTCCAACTTACCAATGATGATGATGATGATGATGGGCCTCCCAATACTGCCCAAATGACAAAGAAGAGGACTGCCATGAAGGTAATGATGATAGGCCCCAATGTGCAGTTGAAGAAGAGCTGTTTTGACAATGCAACCAATGCACTGGTGTCTGGTGCAATGAATGGAAAGGGCAAGGGCAAAGCAGCACTGAAGCCCAAGGGATCAAGGTCCTGACCCAGCTACATTGTCTGTTGCTAAACATTTTCAACATCATAACTCATACACTAACTACTATTACTTTTTTGCAGTATTTCTCTTGTTGCTCACTTTCACTCAGTCTTGCTTGCTTGCTCAGTCTCTGCTGTTCACTTGCTCTTGCTGCCATCAATCAGCCATTGAACTTTGCCAACTTCACTTCTTGCTCCACTTTGCCATGCCAATGGTCTAATTGATTATTTTTCCACTTGTGGCATCACATATGGGTTGCTTCCAATGACCACCTTTCATTATATACAAGTGTAAATTATCATAAAGAACATTGTAAATGACCAGTGTTTTATTCTTATTATACCACATTGAGGTCAGTAAAGTACCAGTAATGAATCATTAAGTGACATGATACCAACCTGGTAAAAATGGCTGTTTACTATCTCAGACACAGTATATCACCAGAGAATCCATGGTTGTTCACTATGTCTCATCTGGTATTATTTGTGGTAAATTATCATACATAAGTTGGTACATTACTACTTTTCCAGTGGTGTTTGAGCTGGTATTTTACCAGAAAAAAATTGGTACCTACTTCCCACTGTGTATGCAGTGCATGTGACTCATCATCCCTCAAGTCACATATCCTTCACTATGTGGGAAGCAAATTTCTTGAATAAAGTTTCTGTGAGAGGCTTTGTAAAAATATCAGCAATATTATCTTCTGAACAGATATGTTGAATCTTGAGATTGCCATGTTCAAATAAGTTCTTGCAGAAAATGCTGATGGATATTGATGTGTTTGCCCCATCCATGGAATTGCAGATTGCATGTTAATGCAATAGCACCATGATTGTCATCTGGTCTGTAAAATGAATTGAATTGCACAAGGCAATTGACCACAAATGCAATATTGAAACTGTATTGGAGTCCAACATACCAGCTTGTTCCAGAATTTTGCAAATATATTGTCCCTGAAAAATGGAGATAGTGTGATGTGATTGACTCAATCACATGTAATCTTGATTCCAACAAAATGATTTAATTCTCTGAGGTCATGGGTATTGAATTTTGACTTGAGTTTGGATTTGACCATGTCCATATGGTTAGCCCCAGCAAAAATAGTGGAATTGTTGAGATGGAAAGCAATGATTGCCAGTTTCCTGTTTTGGCAGCAGACATAGATGCAAGTGTCAGTATAGAGATGAGTGTAATTTAATTCAGTCAGTGCCTTGTGGAGTCATTGGTTCCAAACTTGGCCTGCCTGTTTAAGACCATACAGGGTCTTTCTGAGCTGTAGTACATTGTTGGAACCATCTTTGTATCCAGGGATCTGCTTCATATAAATTTCTTCAATTAGTTTCTCATTGAGATACACTCCAACAATGTCCATTTGATGGATTTCCAAATCCAATTGAATTGTGATCATGAGTAAAATCTGGAATGATTCAAGACACATAACTGGTGAAAATGTTTTATCAAAATTCATTCCCAGGATATGTGAGAAACCTTGAGCGACTAATCTGGCTTTGAATTTAATGATTTCCCCATCTGTATTCCACTTTGTCATCAGTACCCATTGGCAACTGATGATTTTCTGGTGTAAGCAGGAAAAAGTGATCAATGCCCAGGTTGCACTTGAGATGAGGCCTGGCCAAAAGGCACTAGCAACCTAGGTTCTAGGTGTGCAATAAACTTTGATGAAGAGATCTGGCCCAAGGCACTAGCAACCTCTTAAGTAATAACTTCAGACCTGGCCCAAATGGCTCTGGCAGTCTGGAATAAGGGATGAACTGTCTGATCTTGACTTGTGAGGGTCACTGGTGGCAGGACAACACTCCAATAATAGCCTCAATGAGGATCACCTTAAAAAGAAACTGTCTGATACCTAAAAACTTCCATTGGGGCCCTCTCTGGAGCTCAGGTCCAACTGCTAGGGGCAGACACAGTATTTCTTAATTTAAGACTTTGCCTCTATCAAAACTGTACAGAGTGCTCACACTGGAGATGTCTAACACTCAGTCTACACACAAGTGAAAAGGAGGGGGATTTTCTAATAAAAAGTTACTTGATGATGTACATACAAGTCTTCAGACAAGTTATAAAGAAATTGACCATCAAAACTGCTGGCATACAAAACCCCTTATGCTATACTTCCATCTTCAGTCTCTGTCCTACATGATTCAACTATACAAGCTTATTCCAAAGGACAAAAGACCTTCCCCTTGAAACCTTACTAATCAAACCTGGTTTTCCACTCTAAAACCATCCCCAAAACCATTGGAAATGTACTAGAACTGAGGGAGTACTGACAGCGAAGAGGGAAGAGTGACTAGAATGGAGATTCCAAGAGAGGAAGGCACCAATATTCCTTATCTGGGACACTTAATTAATTCCCAGTAATACCCAATGTCCTCTGCAAGTTCTTCTCCAAATCCCTCGCAACAGGTGACACTAGATGCCCCTTAAAAAGAGCTTTCTGTCAATACCAAACTTGACCAAAATCCACAGAGTAGGAGGGGAGATATAGGAGAAACAAGATCCAGCCTTATAATGACCCAGCTTTCTCTGTACCTCTGTGTTAATTTCCAATAGAATTATCTGTCCCCTTTTTCACAGAGTCCCTATTAATGTCGAAAGTAGCTGCTCAGGCTCCTGGGAGGCATAGTCAGAGGTCCAGACTTCATTCCCCCCAAGGTCCCTATTTGTAAAACTTGTTTCTAGAATATCTCTGTCACTAGTGAACCGTTTCCCATGATTCCAATGGCACTGTAATCTCCTTGAGAATATCTTTCCAACGACGTACAATACGGCCCGATTCTTCAAGGGGATCATGAGGAAAAAAATGTGTAAACAGAAATACAGCAAGTTCCATTTCTTGCTCTCCAGAGCAGATATAGGAGTGAGAATAACACTGTCAGAATCATACAAATTATCTGGATTTTATGGGACACCTGTGACAAAGTTTGGAGCACTTCTGAAAATCTGGGTTTTAATCCCTCCCTGCATCAGGAAATGATGTCCAGAGCTCCTTGAGCTCAGAGAGCCCCTAGATGCTCAGGGAGCTATGAGAGCTTCTAGACCATATAGAGAAGTCATAGTTAGTGCCAGTGCCAGATGACATTAGACTTGAAGTTTCTGGAAAGTGTTCTAT
>WNFI01102369.1_pt1 | contig 13280 bp, 7 predicted proteins | sample 5400471 | NCBI WGS metagenome assembly WNFI01 (sample SAMN13153348, study PRJNA577476) | soil metagenome | isolation source: 100 cm saprolite on Douglas fir-dominated hillslope | place: USA:California | collected 2013-09-17
TATCGTATTCGGCGGAAAACGGATTCTGGTTGATGCGAATTTCGCGAATGGATCCCTTGGGCGGGAGCGTGCCGCCGGTAAATCCGTCGATGTAGATCTGGCCGCCGTTGGGGCCGGCAGACGGGCCGGCAAGGGTTTGAAGTTCGGATTGCAACTCATCGGGATCATCCGAAAGCGCTTCGAGGTCCTTTCCTTGCATAACCACCATGCCGGCGTTATTCGAAGGGGCAATGTCGACATTCGTGGAGGAATCCGAAACCTCCACTTTTTCCTCCTCCATCTGAATGAGGAGCGCAATATTCAACCGCTGAATTTGCCCGGCGAGGATCTGGACATCCTCCTGCGTGAAAATAGCGAAGCCCTTCGCGACGGCCTTCACGGTGTACGTTCCCGGAGCCAAGCCCTTAAATTCGTAGACGCCGTCCCGGTTTGTAGTGGTGTCCAGTAAGGCGCCGCTTTGAGTGGTCAAGCGGACGGCCGCTTTGGCAATAACTCCGCCCGAGGGATCCGTGACGACACCACTCAGTCCGCCAGTAGGCGTCTGCGCATCCAAATTCCCGCCAATCGGGAGAATCAACAGAAGAAAAACCGAACTCAATAGAGCAATTCGCACGGGCCGAAAACTCATCAGATCTCCTGAGTGAATATGATTGAGTCTAGCGCGAGGCAGCATTACGGAGTGGCCCCTTCCCCGCCGCTTCCACTGCCAAGGCTCCATGGCGAAAGAATTGTGGACGCGCTGCTCTTGGGGGAGGCCTCCAGAATGGGCTCGACTCCGCCAAGCAAGGTGATCACCGTGGACACTCCGTTCGCCCCGCCCTCGGTTGCCACGACCATCACGGCTTCGCCCTTCTGCAAGTCCGCCAGCGTGGCGGCAGGCATGCGGCTAATCGTTTGTTGCAGGTCGGCAGCGCCCCCGCTTCCGGGCCTTCCCATTCCTCCGGACCCGCCAGACGCCGAGCCGCCGGGTTGCGAACCACTGGGTTTCGTCGTTGCTTCCGCATTCGCAGCGGAGCCAGCACCATTCGGAGTGGGCGCGTTCGGCTGCGCTTCGGTTGGAGTCCCTTTCAGGCGCATGGCGATCCGCTGCGCCATCTGCGCAGGCAGTTTACGCAACTGCGACTCCGCTGCGATTCTCACAGTGACGAGTTTCTTCGAAACCAAATCCTGGACGGTGATGGTGCCCGCGGACGCATCGAGCGCGGAAATTGTGCCGGCGATATTTCGAAACGTGCCGGAGACGATCTCATCGGCGGTGAATTCGGCGCCATCGGCGCTGCGCGTGCCGCGAGCGCGAAGCTGATCACCCGGCTTGATCTGGTCGAGCGGCGCGGGCTTGGCGTCATCGAACTTCACGGAATCCGAAGCATACCGCCGAAGGATAGTTTCCTTGGAAAGATGAACGGCCACGTTCTTTTTTTCGTTCTGGGAAGGCAGGGCAACGCTGATTGTGCTGTCAGCGGCATCGACGTCGTTTACCAGTCCTCCGAAACCGTGTCTCTGCCATTCTTCGCGCTCGCGGGACTGTTTTTCGGCGATGTCCACTTTCTTCATGGCGATAACCGACGCGGCAACAACGGATTTTCCATCGTCGGCAAGCTTGCCGCGCACAAGAATGCGGTCGCCGGGTTGGACGTCCGCCAGCTGGATGGGCGTCGCTTCCTTCAGGTCCTTTTGCCCGGGCGCAATTCGAACGAGCTTCGTGGCGTCCTGGACTTGAACGGTCACGTCGCCTCCAGCATCCGTGGTCAAAATCACCGTATTCCCGGAAATCGACTTAACCGTTCCGACAGGCCGCGCCGCGGCAGGAGTTTGCGTGGACGGCTGCCGGCCAGCCTGGGCCTGCGCAGCTCGGGAGCGGGCGGCACCTCCCGCGCTGAGACTCAGGCAAATCGTTGTAATCAAGAAAGCTTGTTTACGCACAAGCCTGTTCCAAAACGCCATCTCGATGCCTCACACCCTATTGTTTGCCCACTCGAATCCGAAGGACGATTCGTTGGGCCAACTCGCAAGCCAGCCAAACGAAAGATTCAGGTCAGCCATAAGACGTATTCTGGGGTGAATACCGTTTCACCGGCAGGCTTTTTTCCTGCGGAGATGACCCCCGCTAACCCATGGCAGAGAACCTACTTATGAGCCGCGGCGTGGCGGAAGCAGTCGAGAATACAGGTTGCTAATTCTTATGAGTAATTACGAAGAATGCCGCAGACTGTTCAGATTCGTCCTGTCAATTTCGACGATATCAGGGGCGTCGAAGCAGATGCAGGCGGGATTTGCACGCCAGCCTTCAGATGGCGGTCATCGAGACTAAAGGAGAGCTCCCTCTCCTTTGGCAGCCAAACTGCTAACTGTTTGCCCGAAGCCAGAACCCTGCGAACTCGCACGGTAAGCAATTCAAGGAGATGGGGCGTCCTTCTTTGCTATAGGTCAAATAGGATTGGGAAATAAAGGAATATGATTTCCTGTGATTTAAGCCAATCGGTTCGGCAGAGTAGGTCTAGGGCTTTCCTCTCCCCAACGGGTTGGGCCCTACCAGAGGGAACAACACCATGATGCGCCTGCGTCTAGTACTGGTTTCAATCCTGATGCTGGCAGTCACCCCACCAACGTATTCGGATGAAGCGAAATCTGCATATAAACGAGGTGTCCGTGCCGAGTCTCACACCCAGTACGATGCGGCCCTGGAAGCGTACAAGCGGGCGTCCACACTGAAACCCAGGGACCCCAAATACTCCGCCGCTTACCTACGGATGCGCTCCTATGTTGCCGGGCAGCATGTGCAGAAGGGCCAATCGCTCCGCGATGGCGGCAAATTGCAGGAAGCACTTGCGGAGTTTGAGCTTGCGGTGACGATTGACGGAACCAACTTCCTCGCACAGCAAGAGCTAAGGAGCACCGCGGATTTGCTTAGAAAGCAAGCTGAGCAGGCAGCAGCTGCCGCCCCGCCGAAGCCGCTGTCTTCCCTGGCCAAAATGGCTGCAGACACCGAAGGCCCCGCCGATCTGGAGCCCTCATCGGACACGCCCCTAACACTGCGCATGACAACTACAGCCGACAATATCTACAAGACGATCGGCAAGCTGGCGGGAATCAACGTGCTCTTTGATATCGACTACAAGCCGCAGCGCATCAGTATTGAGTTGAATGACGTCACACTTCGAGAAGCTTTGAGAATGGTGGCAATGGAATCGAAGACCTTTTGGCGGCCCATCTCCACAAATGTGATCTTTGTGTCGGCCGAAAGCAAGCGCAAAGAGTTCGAAGACAACGTCATGAAGACTTTTTATCTTCGCAATGCGTCGACGCCCAGCGAGCTACAGGAAGTGGTCACCACGCTCAAGGGAATGCTCGATATCAGCCGTATTCAGGTAAATCCAACGCATGGCGCGATCACCATAAGAGGCACACTCGATCAGCTGGTGCTGGCAGAAAAATTGGTTTCCGACGTTGATAAGCCGAAGTCCGAAGTGGTGATCGATATCGCTGTGTTGGAAGTAAGCCGCGATCGGTTGCGCACGATTGGCACGACTGTTCCAACGTCTACCTCCATCGCTTTCGCGGCTGCCGGGGGGCCGGGTACGGTCAAAATAGGTTCGCTGAATGGAGCCAATTTCTCTTGGCGGGGGATCGATCAGTCCACTGGTCAATACGCAGTTTCAATATCTGGATGTCGGGGTGAATATAGACATTACTCCGCATGTGCACTCCAACCACGAGGTCACGTTGAAGATGTCTCTGGAGGTTTCATCGGTCACCGGCCTTCAAAATATTGGCGGAATCAGTCAACCGACTATTGGACAACGCCGCATCGAGCACGAAACGCGATTGCAAGACGGTGAGATTAACCTGGTGGGCGGCATTCTGTCAGATACAGAAACACAGTCGTTAAGCGGTTATCCGTGGCTGGCAAGAATACCCATCTTGAAGTACCTCTTTGGCCAGGAGGACAAGCAGCGGCACGATAAAGAGATCGTTTTTGTCATCACGCCACATATCTTGCGAGCCGAAGAGGTCACCGATGAGAATTTGCGTCTGATCGACATAGGCACCGCCAGTGCGATTGGGCTACGTCGGAAGGAAGTAAAGAAAACCCCTCCCAGTTCTGCAACTCCCAGTACCCCCCCGACGCGCAGTTCAACGGGACGGCAAAGCCCGCCTGCAACTACCAGCGCGCCTCGTTCGTAGCGGTTTCGACTCCCCGGATGGGGGCAAAGCGTTATAGAGCTGGTCGATCTACCCGCGGTCCCACTTCGAATAAGTCTGGAACATACGAGAGCAGGCTAGCCTGTCGTCCATCGGCAGTTCAATTCCCTAATTGTGCAAAACTTTTGTGAAATGTCCCCAGAGCGCCCCTGGAATTTATATAACACCTTTATAATGAATACATTACAGCAAGAAGGAATCGGTGTGAGAGTTGCCTAAGGTATTACAGGCACTTCTTGGGATGGGTGCCATCATGAGCACACAAAGTCGCTCTCGTTTGATGTTTGCCTTACGCACTCTTGTGGGACGCCCTATCCCCGCTTTGTTCCTCGCTGCAGTGATTGAGACCCTCCCCATACGCTCGGGACGTCTAGCCCAACTAAAAACTGGGAGGTGTTGAGAATTATGGCAAATTCCCCGGCAGCTTCCCAGACTCTCGGTTGGCGAGTGCAGCCAACCGGCTTGACTGCTAAGCCCATGAGATGCCACCAGACCCAAGGCTTAGAAAGGTCCCCGCTATTTGCAGATATTCCGCCATCCGATCAAGCCAAAATCGTATCCGCCGCGATCCCAAGAAAATTCGTGCGCAGGCAGACAATCTTTATCGCAGGCGATCAGGTCAAAGAAATCCTGCTGCTAACCGAGGGCTGCGTAAAGATAACTCAGCTCGGTGAAAATGGTAGCGAAATCATTCTTAGACTCCACGGACCCGGTGAATTACTTGGAGCGAGTGCGGTGGAGCGGACGGGTGGGCATGGCTCGACGGCGGAGGCACTGCTGGCGTGTAAAGCCCTCGTCTGGAACGCATCGACCTTCGAGACCTTGTCCGAAAAGTTCCCCACCCTTCAACGCAACACGATGCGCATTCTGACACGCCGCCTGCTCGAGCTAGAAGGCCGACTTTTCGAGATTTCCACTGAACGGGTTGCCCCACGTCTGGCCCGTGAACTGGTTCGGTTGCTGGTGCATGTGGGACGGAGAGTGGATGGCGTTATCGAAGTCCACCTTTCGCGCGAGGAGCTAGCCCAGTTGACGGGGACGACGTTATTCACCGTGAGCCGGGTGCTCTCAGGCTGGGAACAGCAAGGCATCGTGAGCCTGCGACGGCAAGCTGTAGCAGTGCAAAGCCCTTTCGGCCTGCTGGGCGTGTGTGACCTTAAATGAGCTCCGCGCCCCTCGCCGAGTGCAAGATCGGTTCGTATATAAGCAATCCGCTAGTTCCTGGTTCGTTGGGTTTACAAGCGAAACCGCCATTTCCAAGGCGGAGAGCGAAATCGTTGTTCGCGAAATCGAAAGCGGCGGCAGGAGCTCCAATGCGTCTGGTCCTGGTATGTTCCATCACCCTGGCGTGCGCGGCGCCGGTGATCGCACAAAGCCCTCAAGCGGGCCCAAATGTACAATACCCAGCGTCCCCCATGTCGAGGCAGGAGATGCGCAGGAAAAGCATACAAGCATTGGGGAGGCCCGTTTCGCCCACCCCGGAGGTTCCGCCCGAAACACCCGTGGTCACGCTGGAGGGAGTCTGCGATCGACCGCCAGTCGCCGGGACAAAAGGCTGCAAGACCGTCATCACGCGCTCGCAGCTAGACAGCATCATAGACCTGCAGGCGCCGGAAACTCCGCAGGCTGGACGCCGCCAGTTTGCGATCAACTATGCGCGACTCCTGGCTGCCTCTGAAGTAGCCCTGCGACACCACCTCGAAAAAGAGCCCGCCGTGATCAAGGAGTTGCAGGCCCAATTGAAATTCGTTCGCATGCAGGTACTGGCCAGCACTCTGTATCGCCGAATCGAGGAGCAAGCGGCTAACGTACCTGCGTCCGAGATTCAGAAGTACTATACCGACCATCAGGCCAATTTTGATGAAGGCGAGGTACTGCGTCTTACGATACCCAAGGCGGCTGCAACGGAAAGCGGTCAACCTCTGGATGCTTCGGCTGTGAGGGCGACTGCCGACGCGCTGCGGGCGCGCGCCGCAGCTGGCGAGGACTTCGATCAGCTTCGGCAGGCAGCCTATAAAGAATTGGGGCTCAAAGAGACCCCGTCGGCCACGAAGCTAAACAAGGTTCGCCGGACCAGACTTGCTCCGGATGAAGCGAAAGTTTTTGATCTGAAGGCAGGCGAGGTATCGGAGGTTATGGAGTCGCCGAGCGCGTTCGTGATCCTGAAGCTTGACTCAAAAGAATCCATTCCAATCGAGACTGCTGGGTCGGAGATCAAGCCCATTCTGCAGCAGGCTCGCCTGGAGCAAGAAATGCAGAGCGCTGCCAAGAACGTAAAGGCGCAATTCAACCTGACGTATTTGGAGATGCCCGCGGCACCGGAGCTATTTCTACCGCCCGCACTCGCTCGGCCGGGTGTCAAGCCGGCAACACCGTCTAATGCGCGTGCGCGCAAGTGGCCTTTGCGGCGAATGCCATCGACTAGCCGTGCCCAAGGGTTGACTCTTCTACCCCAGGGGCACAATTGACGTGATCTTCTCGGAAATGGGTGGAGACGCACGCTGGCTGATTCGGGGTACCGTAGAGAATGGTTGAAATAACGGAAAGAGCCATGATATATAACATTACAAATAAGCTGGTGCCGTACGACGCCACCGTTCATGGAGTCTTAGCGACTCGTGAATGCGATCAGAGGAGCTCCTGAACTGTAGGGGGCGAATCGATGAGCGAGATCTTCAATGACTTGCAGGAAGCGCCAGGAATTGGGTTCCCGGTCAGTCTCCGGTTTAAGTCGCGTAGATTACTTGTTAGTTTATTTATAGTTACGATAGCAATTGGGACTCCAGCCGCGACCGCACACAAACTCCGAACACCAGGTGTAGGCAGGCAGACGGTATACAGTTCTCCGCGGTCTGAACTGACCGCATCATTAGGGGGATCGGAGCATCAAGCGCAGGGGTTACGCGAATCGAGAACAGCCTTACTGGCAAATCCCCTCATACCCGAGCAGGCGGGCGCGAATCAGCTGCGGGTATCCTACGAAGATGGGAAGCTCACAATCATTGCAGAGAATTCTATGCTGTCGGATGTTCTGTCGGCAGTGCGGGCACAAACGGGCGCGGATATCGAACTTCCACCGGGTGCTTCCAACCAGCGCATCTGGGCGCGGCTTGGCCCCGGACCAGCTCGCAGTGTTCTTGCTACACTACTGGACTCAACGAATCTTGACTACGTTATCCGGGCCTCTCAGACCGATCCGCAAAGCATCCAGAGCATACTTTTAATGCTTCGGGAGAAGGCGGCCACATCCGCCGTTCCGGGAACACCAGGGACTTCGATGGAGCCGCCGCCACGGGGCACGATTCGTAGATCACCACGGTTGACTCTCAGCGTGCCGGAGAATACAGGGCTGGAGAATCCAGCTTCACCCGAATCGTCGGCTTCGCCAGAAGGGGCACCGACACAGACCAGCCGCCGCCGTCGGCAGACCAGTCACTCACTCGGCCAGATCAGCAAACTTCTTCCGCGATACCTGCAGCCGATGCGAGCACCTCGGCCTTCAAAACATCGGAGCAAATGATTCAGGACCTGCAGCGGATGTACGAGCAGCGGAAGCAATTGCAGCAGCAGAGCCGCAAACTGCCCGCCCCTGCTCCAAATTCACCTCCTACCCCCAACTAGAACTGGAACGATCACCCGGCAAATCCAATGCAGGAACCACCGCAGTGTCTTCGCTAGGTTAGAAAGTCTTTCAACCGACTTCGCTATTGCAGAGGTTTCATTTGGCTCGCACTGTCCAAATGTCAATGAAACTGCGGCGTTGTTTCCGTGTCGATCATTCGTGCAGAATTAAATTGGCTTGCCTGTCGGATTTCATCGTGGCTTAGTTCTTGTTTCAGCGCTCTTTCTCTCCACACCGCGTAAATCGCGGGATACACAAGTAGTTCGAGAATGAAGGAGGTGAAGATACCACCTATCATCGGAGCCGCGATGCGCTTCATTATTCCGGAACCGGTTCCGGTGGACCACAGAATCGGAATCAAGCCGACGCTCATGGCGGCGAAGGTCATGAATTTGGGACGCAGTCGCCTGGCTGCTCCTTCCACAATTGCCTCATAAAGATGCGCTCTAGTAAACGACAAGTTCTCGCGCTTGCTTGCCTCATATGCAAGGTCCAGATAGAGAAGCATGAATACCCCGGTTTCGGCATCGATTCCCAGTAGAGCCACGATGCCCACCCAAACGGCTATGCTCATGTTGTAGCCGAGAGCAGCAACCATCCAGATCGATCCCACAGCCGAGAATGGCACAGCTAGGGCGACGATCATGGTTTTCACCGCCGACCGGGTGTTGCAGTAGAGCAGGAAGAGGACCAGCGCAATTGTAACTGGCACAATAACCATCAATCGCTGACGAACGCGCTGCGCGGATTCATATTGACCGCTCCACAAGATCGAGTAGCCAGGGGGAAGCTGCAGATGGCTTTGCAGCTCACGTTGTGCATGGTCGACATAGTCGGCAATCGGACGGCCCGCCACGTCCACGAAGACATAGCCCGTGAGTAATCCGTCCTCATCGCGAATCATCGCCGGACCCGTCAGCGTACGAATGGTGGCCAGTTCAGACAAAGGGATTTGTTTATCCCCGCCGGCGGACACCAACACCTTGTTCAGCGATTGAATGTCCGAACGGAAGTCGCGCAGATAGCGTACGTTGACTGGATAACGTTCCCGGCCTTTGATCAAGGTGGGGACGTTTTCCCCACCGACCGCCGTAGAAAGAGCGTTCTGAGCATCGTCAATGGAAAGCCCGTATCGGGCAAGCGCTTGACGATCCCAAGTCACATCGAGAAAGTAGCCATCGGCGCTGCGTTCAGCAAACGCATTGCGCGTTCCGGGAAAGGTCATCAGCAGCTTTTCGGCCTGCCTTCCGAGCTCCTGAATCTGGTTTAGATCGGCGCCTTGAATCTTGAGACCGATGGGAGTGCGAATCCCGGTGCTCAGCATGTCGATGCGGCCGCGGATCGGCATTGTCCAGGAATTTGAGAGGCCGGGGATTTTCAATGCCTGATTCATCTCTGCAACGAGCTGCTGTTCCGTGATGTGGTCCGGCGTGACGTGCCGCAAAACGGGGAGCAGCCATCCGGGCGCCCAAGAGGAATACCATACTTGAGTTTTCCGCCACTCCGACTGAGGCTTCAGAACAATCACAGTTTCCAGCATCGAAAGCGGAGCTGGATCGGTCGTTGTGTCAGCGCGTCCAGCTTTGCCCAGAACATGATCGACTTCAGGGAAACTCTTCAGAATTTGATCCGTTAGTTGCAGCAGCTGTTGAGATTCCGAGATCGAAATACCCGGCATCGTAGAGGGCATATAGAGGAATGAGCCCTCATCCAGAGCCGGCATAAACTCCCCTCCGAGGGTCCAGAACATGGGTATCGAGAGAAGAACGAGGGCCAGTGCCCCTGCAATGACTTGCCACTTCCAGCGGAGGGTCCAGCGAACTACCGGATCGTAGAGCTTCATGAGCAGGCCGGTAATCGGGTGTTTTTCTTGCGAACGGACCTGACCGCCCACTAAGGATTCAAAAAAGCGCTGAATCCTGCTGCCCGCGACGGTCTGAAAGGACCGGCGAGGCACCAACAGCAGCCTTAACGCTGGGCTCAGGGTAATGGCAAGCACGGCAGCCACGATCATGGCGAAATTCTTGGTGTAGGCAAGCGGCCGGAAGAGCTTCCCTTCCTGGCCCTCGAGCGCGAAAACGGGCAGGAAGGCCACCGCTATCACCAACAAAGCAAAGAAGGTGGGCCCAGCCACTTCCTTTACGGACGCCAAAATGACTTCGTTATAAGAGAATGGCTGGCTTGATCGATGGCAGATTTCCAGTTTCCGGTGCGTTTGCTCTACCACGACAATCGCCGCATCCACGAGTTCGCCACAGGCGATGGCGATCCCGGCCAGCGACATGACGTTGATGCTCACGCCCGCATAATGCAGGGGAATAAAAGTCAACAGCACAGCTACTGGAATCGTGACTACCGGAATGGCCGCGCTTGGAAAATGCCAGAGAAAAATCAAGATGACGATGACAACCGTGAAAATCACCTCCAGCAACGTTGCGCGCGCGTTCGAGATTGCACGCCGCACCAGTTCGGAGCGGTCATAGATTGGTACGATTTTGACGCCGTGCGGCAGTCCCGGTTCGATCTCCTTCAATCGTGCCTTTACCCGGTCAATTACATCGAGCGCGTTGCTGCCCTCGCGCATGATGACGATTCCAGAGACGGCTTCTCCCAGCCCGTCCAAGTCGGCAGTGCCGCGTCTGATATCAGGGCCGACAACGACTTTGCCCACGTCCTTGATCCGGATTGGAGTGCCCTGGACGGCACCAAGGACAGTTTCCTCAAGGTCTTTGGGCGAGCGCAGGTATCCGCGACCGCGGATCATGTATTCTGCGCCGCCGAACTCCAACAGCCGCGCTCCCGTCTCTTGGTTGCCGCTTCGGACGGCCTCGGCCACCCGGGAGATCGGAATCCCGTAGGATCGCAACCGGTTCGGGTCAACATTGATCTGGTACTGTTGTGTGAAACCGCCGAGTGAAGCCACCTCCGCCACGCCCGGCACAGCCTTCAAGTAATATCGCAGATACCAATCCTGGTAAGAACGTAGCTCTCCCAGGTTGTGTTCTCCGGACTCCTCTTTAAGAACATATTGAAAAACCCATCCTAGCGCGGTGGCATCCGGTCCAATTTCTGTTCTGACGTCCTGAGGAAGTCGTGCCGTAACACTGGAAACATATTCGAGAGTTCTGGAGCGTGCCCAGTAGAGGTCCGTCCCTTCCTGGAAGATGACGTAAACGTACGAGAAACCAAAGTCGGAGATGCCGCGCACCGATTTGACCCCCGGCGCGCCGGTCATAGCCGAAATGATCGGATACGTGACCTGGTCTTCGATGATGTCGGGGCTGCGCTCCCAACGAGACATGATGATGACCTGTGTCTCCCCCAGATCGGGAGTGGCATCCAGGGGAAGATGCATCATCGTCCAGAATCCCCAGATGCAAGCCGCAGCCACCAGGATGAAGACTAGAAACTTGTTGTCTACGGAATAAGAAACAATACGGTCGATCATCCGCGCCTCGATCCACATGCGGAAATCGCGATCCTCGTTCGCGCCACGCCTAAATATCTTGCCGGAACCAGAGGGAACTCCTTCGGGCACTCTGCCGGGCAAAACGCCCAGCTAGACAGTGAGGATGGAACCCTGTGCGCATTCGAGTGGGATTTGTTTGGACCGAGTGGCCCACCGCAGAGATGTTCACGCATGGCTAGGGCGTCCGAGCCGGAGCCTGCTTCGAGTCGCGCGCTACCACGGAAGTAGCCAACGCGGAAGCGCGCATGCGGCTTTCAGAATCGAGCAGGAACGTCCCTGAGGTCACAACACGCGCTCCTTCGGTCAGACCGCGCGTAATCGTGACGAGATTGCCATAGGCAGTTCCGATCTCTACTGGGCGTGGCTCGAACACGCCGTCGCTAGTTTCCACATAGACGATCTTTTGCAGGCCGCTGTCGAGCACCGCCTCTTGCGGTATGGAGAGCCCCGGAGGAGCATGGGCACTGAACTCCAAATCAACGAACATGTCAGGCCGGAGCACAAGGCCGGGGTTTTCGGCCTCCAGGCGAAGCTTTAATGTCCGCGACGCGGGATCGAACAGCGGTGGATTGTCGCCCACGGTGGCATAAACGGTCTTCGAGCGCTCGCGAGCGCTAACCCGAACCCTGGCACGCGGACGAAACAGTTGAGCTTCGTCTCCGTAAATATCTGCGATGATCCAGACTTTGCTCAGATCGGCGATGCGATAAAATTCCGTTCCTTTCTCAAACCTCTGGCCAGGAGAGACGTCGCGGGAAAGCACAATGCCGTCGACCGGAGAAGTTAGGGTAATATCGCGTGTTAGCTGGCGGGTCTTGGCCAGCTCCTTAATTTGCGGTTCTCCCATACCTAAGGCACGTAACTGTTCCTCATTGATTCGCGAACTGGCATCGCTTGTTCTGTTGGACTCGTCTAGATCGTGGCTGCCCTTCACGCGATCGAGGCTGGCAAGAGAGCCCAAGTACGCTTGCTCCGCGTTCCGAAATTCGCGGCTGTACAATGCCGCCAAGACCTCGTTTTTCTTAACGGCCGTGCCAGAGGGATTGTTCTGGACAGATTGCACCCAGCCTTCGGTACCCGCCATCAGACGGTGCACACGGTTGCCATCGGCCTCCACGCGCCCGATTGTGCGAAGCAACCGCGGCCCGGAACTTTTCTTTACGGCTTCCACGCGAAGACCGATCATTCGCTGTTGTTCAGGGCCGATCGAAACTGCGCCGGCCTGTAGCTGAAGCTTGGCTGCTGGATCTTCGCCCTCATAGAGCGGCTCCAACTCCATTCCGCAGTCCGGCGCGATCCCGGGCTTATCTGATCGATAGGCAGGATGCATCGGATCAAAGTAATAGAGAATGTGTTTCGCAGCCGTATGGTTATCGTGGTTGGACCCACCAGTGTAGCGGCCTGCTGCGAACGCCAAGAGCGCGAGAAGAACGAGGGAACCTAGTATGGAGGGCTTCTTCATGGGGTCGTTTGATACACCGCGAACAGAACCTTTGCGAATTCTAAGTCAAAAAATTTACCATTCGTTGGACCATCCGTTCCGCCCCAAGTCTCATGTGTCATACGATAAATGGCGCAGAATGAATAGCATACGAGGTCGCAGGCCCTGCGCCCGGGGGAACATCGCGAGCATAAGGAGCAAACAGATTGCCAAATCTCTGGAGGATCCATGGATAAGCCAAGGGTCATTTGCGGCTATTTGGCTTCGCGAAATGAGAATCATCCAGTTTGGGGTTCACCACAACAAGCTTCAGGCTCACCGCGCCGGTCCCAACAGAGCTCCGCAGAGCAGTAACTTGGCGAGAATCGTCGTTTGAATCGTCAATTTCCTTGTAATGATAAAGGGCCGGACATCCAGGCGGTTGGATGGATGCCCGAAGGGAGGACGGATATGTTTGTCGTCAGCGGAAGTCGGAGCGAATTGAGAGCGGAGCTAAGTTAGAGGTCAAACCTCCGCCGTAGCCTACTTGGTATTCGGTGCAACCG
>WNFI01277908.1_pt1 | contig 13280 bp, 12 predicted proteins | sample 5400471 | NCBI WGS metagenome assembly WNFI01 (sample SAMN13153348, study PRJNA577476) | soil metagenome | isolation source: 100 cm saprolite on Douglas fir-dominated hillslope | place: USA:California | collected 2013-09-17
TCCAGCCCTCTCAGCGCCTTCTGGAACGATTCCTGGAAGGTGCGGCCGATCGCCATCACCTCCCCCACGGACTTCATCTGCGTGGTCAGCCGGTCGTTCGCCTGGGGGAATTTCTCGAAGGCGAAGCGCGGCACCTTGGTGACGATGTAGTCGATGGTGGGCTCGAACGAGGCGGGCGTCGCGCCGCCCGTGATCTCGTTTTTCAGCTCGTCGAGCGTGTAGCCGACGGCGAGCTTGGCCGCGACCTTGGCGATCGGGAATCCGGTCGCCTTGGAAGCAAGGGCCGAGGAGCGCGACACGCGCGGGTTCATCTCGATCACCAGCATGCGCCCGTCCTTCGGATTCACGGCGAACTGCACGTTCGAGCCGCCCGTGTCGACGCCGATCTCGCGCAGCACGGCGATCGCCGCGTCGCGCATGATCTGGTATTCCTTGTCAGTCAGGGTTTGGGCGGGCGCCACGGTGATCGAGTCGCCGGTGTGCACCCCCATTGGGTCGAGGTTCTCGATCGAGCAGACGATGATGCAGTTGTCCCTGCGGTCGCGCACGACTTCCATCTCGAACTCCTTCCAGCCGATCACCGACTCCTCGATCAAGAGCTCGTGCGTGGGCGAAGCTTCCAGCCCCCGTTCGCAGATGGCGACGAACTCCTCGCGGTTGTAGGCGATGCCGCCGCCCGAGCCGCCCAGGGTGAACGAGGGCCGGATCACGACGGGAAAGCCGATCGAGACCTGGACCTGCAGCGCTTCCTCCATCGAGTGCGCGCTCGCCGAGCGCGGGCACTCGAGGCCGATTCTCGCCATCGCCTGCTTGAATTTCTCGCGGTCCTCGGCCTTGTCGATCGCCTCGCGGCTCGCGCCGATCATCTCGACCTTGTGCTTTTCCAGGACGCCGTGCCGCGCGAGATCGAGCGCGCAGTTGAGTCCGGTCTGGCCGCCCATGGTCGGCAGCAGCGCGTCGGGGCGCTCCCGCGCGATGACGGCCTCGAGCATCTGCCAAGTCACCGGCTCGATGTAGGTGACATCGGCCATCTCCGGGTCGGTCATGATCGTCGCGGGGTTGGAATTCACCAGGATCACCTTGTAGCCTTCTTCACGCAGCGCCTTGCACGCCTGCGCGCCGGAATAATCGAACTCGCAGGCCTGGCCGATGACGATCGGCCCTGCGCCGATGATCAGGATGCTCTCGATGTCGGTGCGCCCTGCAGGCTGCCGTCGAAGAGCGACACGTGGGTCGGTCTGAGATTCGGCGGAAGCGTGCCCGGGTCCACCGCGAAGCCATGGTTCTGACTGGTGATGAGGACCGCGCCGCTCTCCAGATCCTTTACCGGGTGGTTTGCGCCGTGGTGGCCGAACTTCATCTTCACGGTCTTGGCCCCGGAGGCGAGGCCCATCAGCTGATGGCCGAGGCAGATCCCGAAGGTCGGAGTCCCGGTGTCGATGATTTCGCGGATCGCGCGGATCGCGTAGTCGCAGGGCTCCGGGTCGCCCGGACCGTTGGACAGAAACACCCCGTCAGGCTTGAGCGCGAGCGCTTCCCGGGCCGGCGTCTGCGCCGGCAGAACCGTGACCCGGCAGCCGCGCGCGACGAGCATGCGCAGAATATTGCGCTTGACCCCGTAGTCGTAGGCGACGACGTGGAAGCGCGCCGCGGGGCCTTTGCCGAATCCCTGGCCGAGCCGCCAGCCCGCTTCCGACCATTCGTAGGGCTTCGGCGTCGTGACGACCTTCGCCAGATCCATTCCCGCAAGCCCGGGAAATTCCCGCGCGGCTTCGAGCGCCTGCTTCGCGTCGTCGGAACCCGCAAGCAGCGCGCCGTTCTGGGCGCCCTTCTCGCGCAGGACACGCGTCAGCTTGCGCGTGTCGATCCCGGCGATCGCCACCACCTTGTTCGCGACGAGAAACTCGGCGAGGCTCTGCCCCGCCCGCCAGCTCGAGACCGCAGCCGACAGGTCCCGGATGACCAGCCCCGCGGCAAACACGCGTCCCGACTCCATGTCCTCCCGATTGGCGCCGGTATTGCCGATGTGCGGATGGGTCAGGGTGATGATCTGGCGGCAATAGGAGGGATCGGTGAGGATCTCCTGATACCCGGTGATGGCGGTGTTGAAAACCACTTCCCCGGAAACAAGACCGGTCGCCCCGGCCGAAGAGCCCCGAAAAACGGACCCGTCGGCTAACGCAAGGAGGGCGGGCGCGGCGGCGGGCACGCGAGAGGCTCATGTTGGGGCCGGATGTGCAGAGCGGGACCGGCTCACGCCGGTCCCGCTCCGCATCAAACGTGAAAAAGTATACCGTGATTCCCCCACCCCTTCAAACTCGCCGCTGTTCGGTCCGCTTGTTGCTTTGAAGCCGAACCGTGCCAGAATTACGGGTCGCCGCTGCCTCCAGAAGCCAGGGCGACGGCCGGTTTCCCCGCCCATGGGAAGGAAAACGTGACTGCGTCCCGCGCCGCGCTCGGCGCAATATCCTCGGCCGAATTCCTGCCGCAGCGGGTGTCGCTCCTCTACCGGCTGTCGGGGAACGACGTCCCTGCGATTCTCCTGACTTCGGCGGTCGCTGCGTTCGGCCTTTGGGGCTATATCGGCGACCAGCTGCTCGTCGCCTGGCTGATCTGGCTGGTGCTGGCGAGCCTGGTCCGCATCCTCCTCAATCGCGCCTACCGCCTGCGCCGGCCGGGACCGGAGGCCGCAGCGCGCTGGGAGGGCTTCTTCTGCCTCACCAGCGCGCTGGTCGGTACCGCCTGGGGCCTGACGGTGATGCTGCTCTATCCGGAGCGCGCCCAGTTTCACGAAATCCTCCTCCCGTTCCTCGTCGGCAGCGTCGCGATGGGCCTGCCTCCGGCGCTCGCACCCAGCCCCAAGTCCTTCGCCTGCCTGATCGTGCCGATTTTCGCGCCGCTGATCGGTCTGCTTTTTTCGCTGGGCGGCGCGTTCAACACTTCCGCCGGGATCCTGATTCTGGTGTTCTCCGCGGTGCTCCTGGCGCTATATGTGTCCTCCAACCAGGCGCTGATCGAAACGCTTCGCTTCAGCCGGGAAAACGAACTCTTGCTCGAGCAGGTCAAAGAGCAGAAGGAGCGGCTGGACCTCGCGCTGGAGGCGGCCAATATCCTGATCTGGGACTGGGACGCGCGCAGGACCAGCGTTCTCCTGGACGGCACCTGGGCGATCATCCTGAGAGTGGGGAAGGAAACCAGCGCCCTGGCCCTCGACGAATTGGCGCAAATGGTGCATCCCGAAGATCTGCCGAAGGTGAAGCAGGCCCTGGGCAATTGCCTGAACGGCGGGGAGTCCGAGTATGTGGCCGTGCATCGCGTCAAGACGCTCGCCGGAGGCTGGGTATGGAGCAAGGGCCGCGGAAGAGTGGTCGAGCGCGACGCGGGCGGCCGGCCGCTGCGCATGACCGGCGTCAACGTCGATATCGATGATAGCAAGCGCGCCGAGGTCGAGGCGCTGGCCGCAGTGCAGCGCGAAAAGGAGCTCTCCGAGATGAAATCGAAATTCGTCTCGACCGCCTCGCACGAGTTCCGCACGCCGCTTGCGACCATGCTTCGGCCGAATGGATCTGAGCGAGCTCTGTCGCAAGGTTGCTTCCGAATTCCGCATCGCGCAAGGCAAGCAGCACGTGATCAGCGTGGATGACCGCTTCGACCGCGCCGATGTGCACATGGACGAGCGCCTGCTGCGCCACATCCTGAACAACCTGCTGTCGAACGCGGTGAAGTATTCCCCGCAGGGAAGCGAAGTCAGCTTGTCGCTTTCCCGGCGCGACGAGCAGGCCGTGATCGAGATCCAGGATCGCGGGATCGGAATCCCGGTGCAGGACCAGCCGCGGCTGTTCGACAGCTTCCACCGCGCTTCGAATGTCGAGAACCGCCCGGGAACGGGGCTCGGTCTGTCGATAGTGAAGAAGTCAGTGGAGCTTCACGGCGGCGAAATCAGCCTTGCCAGCGCGCCCGGCGCCGGAACCCGGTTCACCGTGGTGCTGCCCCTGCGGCCGGGCGAGCGGCCGGTGGAAGCGAGCTGATGGCCGGGGAAACCGCAAAGAAGGTCCTCGTCATCGAGGACGAGGCGAGCATCCGCAACAACATCATGCTGATGCTGAAGGTGGAGCGCTACGCCGCCTCCGGGGCGGAAAACGGCCGCGTCGGCCTGGAGATGGCGCGCAGCGATCCGCCGGACCTGATCCTGTGCGACGTCAAGATGCCGGAGATGGACGGGTTCGCCGTGCTCGAGGCCCTGCGGGCCGAGCCGCGCCTCGCCGACATTCCCTTTATTTTCCTCACGGCGCTCGACGACCGCTCCAGCACGCGCCGCGGCATGAACCTCGGGGCCGACGACTACTTGCCGAAGCCCTTCACCCGCAGCGAGCTGATGGAAGCGGTCGACAGCCGTCTGAAGAAATACGAAAGCCTGACCCAGGCGCTCGCGGCGCGGCTCGTCCCGCAGCAGGACCGCCTCACGCAGAAGTTCCGCGAGGACATCTCCGGCGGCGACGGCGCCGCGATGCTCGAGGACGCCGACGCCGGCAGCCTCACCGGCAGGATCGCCGACGCGACGGTGATCTTCTCGGACATCCGCAACTTCACCACGTATTCGGAACGGCTCGCCGCCGACGAGATCGCCGAGCTTCTCAACGCCTACCTCGAAACGGCCTGCGCGCCGATCATCCGCTGCGGCGGCCTCGTGATGAAATTCATCGGCGACGGGATCATGGCGCTGTTCGAGCCCCGCCAGGACGAAAAAAAGGGGGCCCACGCGCAGCGGGCGGTGCGCGCCGGCCTCGCGCTGCAGCTTGCCGCGCTCGATTTCCGCGACTGGATCAAACGGCACCATCCCTCCCGCAGCCTGCCCGAATTTTCCGTCGGCGTGGGCATCCACAGCGGCGAAGTGCTGCTGTGCCAGGTCGGTGCGCCGGGCCGCGGCGAGCTGACCGCGGTCGGCGACGCCGTCAGCATCGCCTCGCGCCTGGAAGGCCAGACCAAGGAGCTCGGCTGGGCGGTGGTCGCGAGCCAGGCGACGGTCACCGCCGCCGGCCCGGCGGTCGCCGTCGGCTCGCGCCGGACGGTCCAGCTGCGCGGCCGCAGCCAGCCCATCGAGGCGTCCGAGATCATCGGCATCGCGGCCGGCGGCGAGGACGATGCCTCGGTGCAGATCCCCGAGGACATGCGCCGGGCGCTCGCCGCCAACGCCCGGATCGCCGCCAGTGCCGTCAAGGCTGCACTGGGCATGACCCTGCGCATGATCACCAGCCAGTTCGCCGACACTCTGGGCGAGAAGCAGCTGACCGTCCAGGGTTATCGCGTGGTCTCGAAGATCGGTCAAGGAGGTTCCTCGGTGGTCTACCTCGCCGAGCGCGAGAGCGACAAGCAGCAGGTGGTGCTCAAGATCCTCAACGCCTCCCCCAGCCTGGACGAGACCCTGCTGCAGCGCTTCGTCCAGGAGTTCGACATCATCTCGTCGATCGATCACCCGAACGTGGTCAAGATCTACGACCGCGGCTTCAGCGAGCGCCACGCTTACATCGCCATGGAGTATTTTCCCGGCGGCAGCCTCGCCGACATCATCGTCACGGGCTTGAGCGGGCGGCAAGGTTTGTCGCTGCTTGCGCAGGCGGGAAGCGCCCTGCGCGAGATTCACAACCGCGGCATCATCCATCGCGATATCAAGCCCGGCAATCTCATGGCGCGGGCCGACGGCAGCATCGCGCTCGCCGATTTCGGAATAGCGAAGAGGCTCGGGGAGGACTTCGGGCGCACCCGCCAAGGCGAGCTTTACGGGACTCCCTATTACGTTTCACCGGAGCAGATCGAGGGCAACCCGGCGACGATACGGTCCGATATTTACGCCCTGGGAATCATTTTCCACGAAATGCTGACGCGCAAACGCCCGTTCGAGGCCGAATCGGTGTCCGAGCTGATCGCATTGCACATCAGCGCGCCGCGGCCCAAGCTGCCCGAGACGCTCGCCGATTGCCAGGAGCTGCTCGACAGGATGCTCGCCGTCGACCCGCGCGAGCGCTACAAGAGCGCCGACGAGCTGCTCGACGCGGTCGACCAAGTATGGACGCAGCAGGCGCTGCGGACACTGCAGAAGGACAGTTGAGGGTCGAGCGTCCCGGGTCGAACGCCCCGGCGGGCTTCGCTCCCGACTTCTCTTTGAACTCCCGGCCGGCTCAGCCCAGGCCAAGCACCTCGTGCATGTCGTACAGGCCGCGGTCCTTGCCGCTCAAGAAACGCGCGGCGCGCAGGGCCCCCAGCGCGTAGGTCGCGCGGCTGCCCGAGCGCACGGTGATTTCGACGCGCTCGCCCTCTCCGGCGAACATGACGGTGTGCTCGCCGACGATGTCGCCGCCGCGGACGGCGTGAAACCCGATCGCCTTGGGATCGCGCTCGCCGACCTCCCCTTTACGGCCGTGAACAGAATTGCGTGCCAGGTCCCTGCCGAGTGAGCGCGCGATCACCTCGCCGAACCTGAGCGCCGTGCCCGAGGGTGCGTCGACCTTGTGCCTGTGGTGCGCCTCGATGATCTCCACGTCGTATCCGTCACCGAGCGCGCGCGCCGCAGTCTCGGCAAGCTTGAAGGCGACGTTCACGCCCGCCGACATGTTCGGCGCCAGCACGATCGCGATTCTCCCGGCCGCGGCGGCGATACGCTCGTTTTGCTGCGCGGAAAAGCCGGTCGTCCCGATCACCATGCGCACGCCTTTCTTGAGACAGTGTTCCACGTGTGCGAGCGTCCCTTCGGGCCGGGTGAAATCGATCAGACAATCTGCTCCGGCAACCGCGTTGGCCGGGTCGGACACGATCTTCAAGCCACACGATCTCCCGGCAAGCTCCCCTGCGTCCCTGCCGACGGCGGGGCTTCCGGGCGCCTCCAGCGCCCCGGCGAGCTTCAGATCCTCCGACCTGAGGATCATCTCGATCAGGGTGCGGCCCATGCGGCCGCCCGCGCCGGCGACGGCGAGCTTCACTGTTCGGTTCTTTCCGGGGCCGCGGCGGCCACGACGTCTCCTTCGACGCGCTTCAGCTTCCCGGCATCGAAGAACACCGCGATGCGGCGATACTCGATCTCGCTGCTGTTGGCGCGCTGGCGCATGAAGACGTAGTCCCAGCGCTCTTCATGGAATATGTCGCTCACCAGAGGCGTGCCGAGAACGAAGCGCACCTGATCGCGCGTCAAGCCGGGCTTGAGCTGCGCGACCATTTCCTGGGTCACGTAGTTGCCCTGCTGGACCTCGATCCGGTAGGGGGTGAGGCTGGGCGCGAGATCGCACCCCGCTGCGAGGAACGACAACGCCAAGATCAGCATTCGCGGCACGATTGGGTGTCTTTCCCCGGAGACAAAACGCTATATCATAGCGGAAACAGGCCTTCTCCCCGACGCGGATATTCTTTCGTGACCAACGTCCACGACTTGAAGACCATAGGCCTGAAGGCCACGGGTCCGAGGCTTCGAATTCTCAAGCTTTTCGAGAGCAGCAAGGTGCGCCACCTCTCGGCGGAGGACGTCTACCGGATCCTCATGACCGAGGGATTGGACGTGGGTCTTGCCACCGTGTACCGGGTCCTCACCCAGTTCGAGCAGGCCGGCATCCTCCAGCGCCATCATTTCGAGTCCGGCAAGGCGGTGCCAAGGAACGCGGCTTCGCGATCCGCGAGCATTCGCTGCACCTGTACGCGGACTGCACCAAGCCCAATTGCCCGCACCACCGGGCCCGCTCGAAAGCCTAGGGCGGCTGGATTCCGTCGGCTGCCTTTCAGCGCGCCGAGGGAGAATCTATTTCTGATACTTGAACGACAGCAGCACCCGCGTGCGGTAGGCCGCCACCTTGCCGTTTTCGATCTTCAAGTCCTGCTTCACCACCTCCGCGACGCGCAGGTCGCGCAAAGTCTTGGACGCAGTCTCTACCGCTCTCTTTGCCGCGTCCTCCCACGAAGTCGGGCTGGTTCCAATCACTTCGGTGATTCTGTAGACTCCGTCGGCCTTGGCCATCGTTTGGCTCCTTTAACAAGTGTGGCGTTTGCGGATAATACTCCTCCGACCGATTGCGGCAGCTCGATCGGAGTGAGTGTTCGAAGGGCCGACAAAAGATGGACATGATTCTGTGGCGGCACGCCGACGCCGAGAACGGCAGCCCCGATTCGGCGCGAAAGCTCACCGAGCGCGGCAGGGAGCAGGCGAGACGCGTCGCCGCCTGGCTCGAACCCCGCCTGCCCCCGGGCTGCGAAATTCTGGTCAGCCCGGCCGCGCGGGCACAGCAGACCGCTCTGGCGCTCGGTGTGCCGTTCGTGACTTCACCGGCGGTCGGCATCGACGCGCGCGCCGGCGACATCATCGTCGCGGCCCAGTGGCCGGCACGTTCCGGCGCGGTACTGATCGTCGGACATCAGCCGACGCTGGGTCGCGTTGCCGCCATGCTGCTCTCGGGTGCTGAAGCCGACTGGGATGTCGGCAAGGGCGCGTTGTGGTGGTTCCAGCACAACAACGACGGCGAGACTACCTTATTCGCCGCCATCGACCCCCAGATCGCCTGAGCCCCTGCCGACCAGGGCAAGGCCTGCGTCAAAATCCATAATGCATGCGCGCCGAAACCACGGTTACCGGGCCGCGGTCGGCGTTGTATGCGGGATTGCCGATGCGCTGCAGATCGAACGAAACCCGGGCATTTTTTAAGACGCTTAGGCTGTAAAACGCCTCAACGACGGTCTCTGGGCAGTAGTTGAGTCGGCCGTCCCCGATGAAAAATCCGAGACCGCCGGCAGCGAGGTAGTTGCGGTGCTCGGCCGACAGCCTATTGCGAACAAAGGCGATGCCAAAGGTATCCTGTGCCCGGCCCTTGAACGATAGGCCTCCCGATACCGAGCCGTCGATCTCCGTAAACGCGTAGGTTTCGGTCCGCCCGTCGGCCCAGCTTGCCCGGCCGAACACGCCCACATCGGATGAAATCGCCTGCTCGAAGTTGATGCCAAACCCCCGCTTGACCTGCTCGCCGGTACGCACGGCATCGATGTCGGGCGTCCCGCCCGTCTGGGCCGCCAGGTCGAGCGCATCCTGGTATCGGGCCATCCTCGCCCGATTGCGAAAAGCGAGCAAGCGCAGCTTGCCCGGCTGCCCGCCGACGGTGTGCGCGCGCTCGATCTCGATCTGGTCGCCGTAATGCTTGAGGATCCGCGAGTCGAGGGGAAGTTGGTTCGGTTCTTTAGGCTGGATGAACCTTCCCGCCCGGAACGCCCAAGGGTCGTGAAAATACTCGAGCGCGAGCCCCCAGGAATATCCGCGCGCATCGGCGGCGTAGTCGTAAGCGCCGTGGGTCATCAACGACCAGTTCAGGAACTGCGTGCGCGGGTCGTGGCTGTAGGCGTTGTCGTCGAAAAGATCCAGCACCGAAAGATTCCCGACGGTCAGTACCAATCGGCGCCGGTCTATGCTACCGGCAAGTTGATTGGCATCCGATTCGACGTTTTCCTTCCCGCCGCCGAATCCCCAGGTCTGTCTGGCGAAAAGGCGCGCGCGATATAGAGTCGGATCCGGGCCCGTAATGCGCGCGATCTCGCCATTGGTGAACCCGCCCAGCCCGGTAAGCCGCGACAGCGGCACACCTTGCGCGACTTCCGGATCGAAATAAAGCTCTCCTCCGCTCCAAGTGCGCGTACCCAGCGCCGCGGTCGCGGTAAACGAATAGCTTTTTTCGCGGCTCGGAGAAAGGCTGTTGACGCCGGAATAAGCGGCGTCGAATGGGGATTTTCGTTGCCAAACATACGTCGCCTGGAACTTGGCGCCGCTCGCTTCTTCCTGCGCTTCCTGCGCGTGGCCGATGTGCGCGACCAGGAGCATGCCCGCAATAAGGAAGCTCGATCGGAACCGGTCCCGTCGCACCGGCCGCATGCTAGCAGTTCACCACCTGCAGAACAATTCGACGGCGGCTCGGCGATGCTTTCAAGCGCCCGGCGCGTCCCTCTAGCCCGGCCTCGCCAGATCGCCGACGAGCCAGATCAACGCAACCCCCAGCGCGATCAGCACCACCTGCTGGGCCGTGGCGCGCAGCTCAGGACGCCGGTGCAGCCCGGGTATGAGATCTGCGACCGCAACGTAGATCATGCTGGCGGCGGCGAGCGCGAGCACCGTGCCGCCAGCGCGGTGACCATGCCGAGCTCGGTGCTCTGGAGGAACGCGGCCGCGATCAGGATGCCGTCGACGAAATTGTGAAAGCCGTCGCCGATGATGATCATCAGGCCGCTGCGGCCGCGATCGTTCGGATCCTGATGGTCGTGGCCGTCCCAATCCCCGATGTGGTAGTGGCGCCAAAGCACCAGCTTCTCCAGCACGAAGAATCCGAGGATGCCGGCGAGCACCGTGGCAAACAGCGCCTGTAGATTGCCGGTGCTTCCGATCGCATGGGGAAGGATCTCCAGGAATACCGCTCCCAGCAGGGATCCGATCGCAAAGCTCACCAGCGCCGGCACCCAGCTCGCGGGGGCGGACAAGGCGAACAGCGCCGCAATCGCGATGCTGATCACCCCGCCCGCGACGGTCGCCGCGGAGATCCACGCAAGCGTCGCCACGCGCTAGCTCTCCTCCAGCCAGACGAGGCTCGCCATTCTGCCGGTGTTTCCGTCGCGGCGGAAGGAAAAAAACCGCTCGTCGCCCGCGGTGCAGAATCCCCCGCCGTGGACTTCGGCGACGCCCACCGCCTCGAGCCGCTGGCGCGCGAGCGCATAGAGATCGGCGAGGTACTTTCCGTTCTGCCGCGAAACAAATGCCGCCGCCGCATCGGGATCTTTGCCGACGAAGGCCCGGCGGACGTCCTCGCCGACTTCGTAGTTGCGCGGTCCGATCCCCGGCCCGATATAGGCGATGAGGTCTTGCGGGGACCCGTCCATCGCCCGCACGACGCTCTCGATGATCCCTGCAGCAAGCCCGCGCCAGCCGGCGTGAGCGATCCCCACGGTGTTGCCGGCGCGGTCGCTGAGCAGGACCGGCAGACAGTCTGCGGTCAGCACCGCGCAAACCGAGCCTGCGGCGCGAGCTACGGCCCCATCGGCTTCGGTGTCCGGCGTCGCCTTCGCGGCGTCGACCACGACCGTCCCGTGCACCTGCTTCATCCACGCGGGCTCCGCGGGCAGGCACGCCCTCAGGATGGCGCGGTTGCGCGCGACGCGCTGCGGGTCATCGCCGACCCGGGCGCCCAGATTGAGGCTTGCGAAATCACCCGAGCTCACCCCGCCTGCGCGCGTGGTGATGAGCGCGCGCACCCGCGCGGCCGCCGGCCAGACCGGAATAATCCAGTCGGGGTGCGGCGCTGTGCTCACTCGAGCGAGTCCAGGAGCGCCTGGAAATCTTCGGGAAGGGGCGCGGTGAAGCGCCTGCGCGCGCCGGAAACCGGGTGTGAAAACTCGAGCCGGACAGCGTGCAACGCCTGGGGTGCATTCGAGCAAGCTGGCATCGGCGAAGCGCCTTGCCACCTTGTATCGAGTCAGGGCAGGCCTGCCGCCGCTCACTACAGCCATGCGTATACGGTTACGCGGGTCGCGTCCGACGGGCGCCGCAATTTCCCCGTCCGACCCCACCACCCCCTGCACTACCGCGAGATATTCGCGCTTTACCGTTCGGGCCTGCAGCTGCCGAACCAGATCGGTCTGCGCCTGCAAAGTCTTCGCCACGACGAGCAGCCCGCTCGTGCCCTTGTCGAGCCGATGCACGATGCCGGCCCTGGGAATCGCCGCGAGCTGCGGTGAATGGTGCAGGAGCGCGTTGAGGAGCGTCCCCCGCCAGTTGCCGCTGCCCGGATGAACCACCAGCCCGGCCGGCTTGTCGATCACCAGCACGGCCTCGTCTTCGTGGACGATGTCCAGGGCAATGCGCTCGGCGCGAAACGCAGTCTCCGCCGTGCCGGCCTGCGCGCGGATATCGACGCGCTCGCCGCCCCAGATCTTCTGCTTGGGCTTGGCGGCGCGCGAATCGAGGCTGACGTGCCCCTCCCTGAGCCATTTCTGCAGGCGGTTGCGCGAATGCTCGGGAAACATCCGGGCAAGAGCCTTGTCCAGGCGCAGTCCCGCAAGAGTCTCGGGAACGCGTCGGGTCACGCTCTCCACGGTATAATTTCCGCCTTCATCGGCGCGGTCCATCATGAAACGTAGTGTAGCTTTATTCGCATTGCTGCTGGCGGCCTGTTCCTTCCTCGACAAGCGCGACCCGAGCTCCGGCTGGTCGGCCGCGAAGCTCTATCAAGAAGCGAAGGAGTCGCTGGACAGCGGGCAGTACGACCTCGCGATCAAGCATTATGAAACACTCGAGGCGCGTTTCCCCTACGGGCGCTACTCGCAGCAGGCGCAGCTCGAGATCGCCTACGCGTACTACAAGCAGAACGAGCAGGCATCCGCGGTCGCGGCGGCCGACAGGTTCATCAAGCTGCATCCCAACCACCCCAGCGTGGATTACGTGTATTACCTGAAGGGCCTGGTCTACTTCAACGAAGACCTCGGTCTGTTCGGCAAGGTGTCCGGCCAGGACCGGACTGAGCGCGATCCCAAGTCCGCCCGCGAGTCATTCGACGCGTTCAAGGACCTGGTGCAGCGTTTTCCGGAAAGCAAGTACACGCCGGATGCGCTCGCTCGCATGAAGTACCTCGTCAACGCGCTCGCCGCGCACGAGGTCCACGTCGCCCGCTATTACATGAAGCGGGGCGCGTACGTCGCCGCGGCGAACCGCGCCCAATACGCGCTGAAAAACTACCCGCAGGCCCCGGTCCAGGAAGAGGCGCTGCTCATCATGGTCCGGGCCTACGACGTGCTCGGCATGCCGGAGCTGCGCGACGATGCCGAGCGGGTGTTGAGAAGAAATTTTCCCGAAAGCGCGCGCTTGAAGAGCCTGCTCAGCCAGCTCGCCCGCTGACGACGGAACGCGAGCCGTCTTCCGCACTCGCGAGCGCCTCGCCGGGCGCCTTCCGGGAGGCGGCAATAAAGAGCAGAACCTGGTCGAGCTCGCGCGCAAGCTTCATCGGCGGCAGGCTGGCAAGGATGCGCCGGCCATACGGCCTGGAAAACAGCCTCGGGTCGCAGATGACGAGCACGCCCCGGTCGGTTTCGTCGCGGATCAGCCTGCCGGCGCCCTGTTTCAGCGAAATAACCGCCTGCGGCAACTGGTAATCCAGGAAGGGGTTGCGGCCCTCGCGCTCGAGCGACTCGAGCCGCGCCGCGAGCACCGGATCTTCGGGCGGCGCAAACGGCAGCTTGTCGATGACGACAAGCGAGAGCGCCTCGCCGCGCACGTCGACGCC
>WNFI01401176.1_pt1 | contig 13279 bp, 22 predicted proteins | sample 5400471 | NCBI WGS metagenome assembly WNFI01 (sample SAMN13153348, study PRJNA577476) | soil metagenome | isolation source: 100 cm saprolite on Douglas fir-dominated hillslope | place: USA:California | collected 2013-09-17
CGCTGAGCGCACGGCACGTGGCTGCGCTTGGCGTGATTACCTCTGACGGGCGCGGGCCCTTCGATCTCCTTCTTTCCGCGCACCCGTTGGACCAGAAACCCGGCTCAGGGTTTGATCGTTTCCCCTGAGCCGGGTGGTATGGAATGGCCGTTGTTGCAATTATTGCGCCGCAACATCACTTTCACTGTACCTTTGCGGTTAATGCGGAATCTGACAGGCATCCGCCTGTCCTACGTTTGATACATTGCCTGCTCAAAATGGGGCTGGTAACAGATCCTGTGACCAATTGGGTGAGACCTCACACATGGCTAAGAAAGCTCGAAAACGCCCGGCAAAGAAAGAACCACAGCCAACGCCGATGCTGACGGCGAAGATCGCATTCAAGGACGTGAAGGACATTCCGTCGTACTACATTGACAACATCGAAGTGTCGATGGGGATGCACGACTTCGCGCTAACTGTCGGGAAGCTGCCGAGTCGTTTCTCGGCGGAAGACTTGCGCGCGGCTACCGAGACCAACGTAGTTTTCGTAGAGCCGATTTTGCAGCTGTTCGTGCCGCCTACTCTTTTTCCCGGTCTGATTAGAGCGTTAACTATCCAAAAAGACGCATACGAAAAGCTTCGTGGTGAAATTAGGGATCCTTCAGCTCCTCCACCTGAGTCGCCAACAGAATGAGCAACGAATTTATTGTGCCTGGCAGTGGCAGCGTGTCTACGGCTGGCACCATAGTTACCGGTACGTCGAGTTCTACTAACGTTGCCTTTCCTTTTCAAATGAACCAGGTGCCGGTTCACAGTGCTGCGAGCGCATTGCGTGCTGCACAGCAACTGCAAGATGCCGTGTATGGATACATTCAGGCGATACGGGCCTTAGGCCGTACGACAGTTGATCTAAGTGAGATCGCAAGCGCCCTCAGAGTTTCAGTTGTCGATGTGCGAAGCATTCTGCCTGCGCTCGAACAGAAGGGCGTCAGGATCGCATGACGGAGCAGTTGCATGTTCCGATAAGAATCGTCATCGGGGAAAAGTGGGGCGCGTTGGCGTACTTAATCGACCGAAGCCAGGCCGTTGACTCAATATTGAAGGCGTGCCTCCAGCCGCCGCACCCGCGCGCCGGGTACAAGGGCGATAGCGTTCCAATTAGAAACGACTAGAGCTTCAAAAGCGGGGCCCGGGTTGACGCGGGTTCGGGACCGGCTTCTTCCACACATCGTCCATATGGACCCTCGCCCACCACCACCACGAGCTCGACGAGCGGCCGGTTTCCTTGTGCACCATTTCTAGGTCGCCGATGTCTTCACCACGTGATAGGTAGCCGTTGATTACCTCCAGCCAAGGTGACTTACGACTCCAATCTTTCAAGTCCTGCGGCGTGCACGCCCGCAGCGTCACGTGGTAGATCCTGCCTTGGTATTCAGCGACAATCTTTTTGCTGTACTTCGCAGCCTTCTTCAACTTCTCAAAGTTCTTGTTGTTTCCAGCCGAGGGCGCAAGAGTTTTCATTCCAGCCTCCTTACCGTCACTGCGACGGCGAGGGGTAGACTGCCTGACTTCAACTAACCGAAAAATCCGGCCTGAAAGGCGCTAGAATCCGTTACAGGTCGACCTCGATATAGTTCACCCTGCGGCCCCCCGCTACCACATTATATGCCTTTGATTTACAAGGCAAAAATATTGGTCCCGCGTCGAGATTAAGCGTCAGTATTGCGCTTCCATCCGCGCGCGGTTTGACCGGCACACGCCCACCTAACGCGTCGAACACGAGGGCTCGTGTCTCGGTGAACTCCGCGTCGGTCAGCACGTCACGCGCAACGCGTAATTGCTGCACCATCGCGCGATAGGTGCGCGCAGCGTCGGGCATCAGTCGCGCAATGCTTGCAGAGTTGCTGTCGTCGCGCGCTGCGTCACGATCAAGCAACTGTTGCCGTGCGTGTTCGGCAGCATCAATTGCGGGTTGCAACGTGGCGGGATCCATCTCGCCGGACTTCGCCAGACGCCGCAGGTGCTCCAGTTCCTTGTCCTTGCGAGCGATGGCGGTTGTTACGCCGCCTATAGGTTTCTCGTTCCGCCGCTCACGCCGCGATCGCTTCACTTCGTCCTTGTAGGCAGCGACAGCCGCATCGACTGCCTCTTCAGACAAGAGCTGCGTTTCAATCTCGTTGATCAGCAATCCCTCGGCGTCCTTGGCGTTGAGTCTAAAGGCATTGGCGCACGCTGACGCACCACCGTTGACGTGCGTGCTACACCCGTATACTCGCGCGTCGGTACGGACGAAATTGGAATCGCAGGTCTCGCACTTCAGGAGTCCCGACAACAGGTGCCGCGCGGGACGCCCGCCGTGCGAGCGTAGGGCGTGGCGCACTCTGGCGGAGGCTTTGGTGATTTGACGCTGTCTTAGCTTTACTCGCTTCCACAGATCATCGGAAACAATGCGCAGGCGCTCGTCGGTGTATTCGATGGTAGGTTGCGTCGCAGGGCGTGACAGGCGCACGGACGAGTCCGCTGCGCCACGCTGCCATCGCGTGCGGCCCCAGATGATATGCCCGGTGTACCGGGCATTGTTCAGGATGCCGGTGCCGCGCGCGGGTTCGCCGTGAACGGCGGATGACACCCATTTGCGGTCACGTCGCTTACCGTTCTGGCCCGTGTCCGTTCGATCCCATGTAGCACCGGGGGAGGGGATGCGCTCAGCGTTGAGTAGTGAGGCGATGCGGCGCGGCGCCAAGCCATCGGCGTACAGTGTGAAGATGCGACGTACGACTTCGGCCTGCGCTTGATCGACGCGATGTTCCATTTCGGGCCTGCCACCTGGCTTACCGAGCACAGCTCCGAGCATGCCGCTACTCTCGCTGCGCGTGTCCAGGTCATGCGTGACCACGTGCACACCCAGGTCCGCCAGTTCCGCCAAGCGGGGGGCCTGTTCGGCCATGTTTCGCCATAAGCGTGAGGAGTCCTCGGCAATGATGTATTGGAACTCACGCCGCCGTGCCGCCTCGAGCATCGATTGGTAGTCAGGTCGTCGGGACGTACCGCCAGATATTGCCCGATCCGCATATCGGTTCACGACTTGAAGACTCTCACGCGCGGCGATCGCCTCGCACACACGAAACTGATCGTCCGCCGATTCCTTGCTTTGCTTATCCGTCGAATAGCGGGCGTAGATTGCGGCTTTCATTTGCGGCCCTTAGTCGAACGGCCAAGAATTCGCGCGGCAACCGCTTTGTCGGACGTATCCTCAAGCAGTTTTTCATGGCCCCGCAGGAGGTCGTCCACGGCATGCCTGAAGTACACCTGGATAGGCACGCCCGTCCCGGCACTCAAGCGTTTCAGTCCTTCGTGCTGCCTTTCAGTGAGGTAGCAAGCGACTTGTCGATAGGTAACAGCAACCATACGTCCGTCCTTTGGTGACATATAGTAATATTACCTTATATCAGTGCATGGTGCAAGCTTTGGGGGCCAGTGGCGGCGCGCTATGGATGAACGCCCAGCACCGGCCCTCGCCCTACGCGGCTGGAGAGAAGCCGCGCTGGTCACTCGTACCAGTCCGTTTGCCGCACGTAGCGGCTGAACCGTCAGTACCGATGACCGTCCGGCGCGACGGGCCAAGCTCAGGTTTGGGTTGGCTGCGGGCGAAGTTCACCCAATCGGTCAGCTCCGCTCGCTCGTAATCAGCATCACCCTTGATTCGCATGATGTGCTTGAATAGCTCGCGGGCCGCGGGCGCGACCTTCCCCACCCGGATGTCACCCTCGATGGCGCTGTCGATGGTCTGGCGGCGCACTTGCAACCGAAGGGCGGCGTTCTCGGCACGTAGCGCCTCGGCGGGGTCTGGGGTTCGGGCCATCGCGAAGGTGACGCGGCTCTCGTGCATCAGCGCCTTGCCCCGCGCCATCGTCAGGCTCTGCAAGTCCTGGAGATTGCCGAATGCGGGTTGATCCGCACCCAGCAGTGCCACGGCATCGATCACCCACGGAATGATGCGGGTCCCCGCCTGCACGTTCTTCAACAACTCAACACTGACGTTCTTGTAACGTCCCGTCTTAATGGCGTCATAGATGACCTTGGGTAGGTCCACGAAGTCACCCACCAACTTGTCATCCACCACCCGCAGGTTCTTCATCCAGCCGAGAGCAGGCTTGCCGTCAGTCAACGGCTGCTCGTCGTTGTGGCCAAGCTTCAGGGGCACCTTGCCGTCCAGACCCAGTGCGCGGTGTGCGTCGGCGATACCCTGCAGTTTTTCTTGAAAGAAAGTGAGTCCGTTGGCCTCAACGTTTGCCTGCATCAGTTCCACTTGTTTGAGTTCATAGAGCATTCAATTTCGAGCCTCCGAAGGTTAGTGAACGATTGAGAGGGCCGGGCGCCGAAGCAATTGCGCGGCCCGATCCACCGCCTCCGCGTTGGCGCCGAGACCGTAGAGAATCCCCAAGGCAATGGCCGAGCGCATCTCGTGCGTGGGTGGTGTGCCGTGTTTAATCTCCGTCTCTGCCATCATCACGGCAAAGCTCGTCAACTGCATGTCGGTGAGCGTCTGCTTGAGGAACGCCACGGCCTGATCGCCGAGGGGGGTCATGCGGCCCTCCGCGCCGAGCGGGACAGCGCCTTTTCCAATGCGCCCACAGGTGCCACGAGCGTCTCGGCCGTGGCGACCGCGTCGGCGATGGTGGCAAGCGTGATGGACTCCCGGGCGTGACCCCAGCCGTGGTCGGGCAGCGTGGCGTCCGCGCCGAGCAGCGCGACCAACCGGCGTTCACTTTGGCGCGCAGCTGCTACCGCGCTCAGCGCGCTGCGCAGCGGCTCAAGCCACGCGGCCCAGGCTGCTTGCGGATCAGTGCCCAAGGCTGCGAGGTCCGCAAAAGTCACAGGCCGGCGGGCAAAGTCCTCCCACTGTCTTGATACCGAGCGGGTGGCGTGCGCGATGGCGACGGACAGCCGCAGCGCCTCCTGCCGGTCATCATCCGTGACGCCCTCGCGCGCCGCGGTCACTGGCGGAGTGCTGGCACGCAGCCATTCCTCGTCCGACACAAACCTCATGCCTGCGCCCCTCCGACGATCTCGATTCCCAGCGCCCGGTCGGCGCGGTCATCGCCGATGGCGGCGGTGGCCAACGCCAACCACGGGTGCAGCTCCATGAGGTGCTTGCTGGTTTCCGCGTAACTCTTATCTGTCGTGAACATCAACTCCTTGGCTTGACGCTCAAGGTCCGCGGCGGCGGCGTTGATGATGTCGCGGCTCAGGGTGCCGGGGCTTTGCCGGAAGGCCAGCGCCACGGCGGCCTTCGTGGCGTCTGGGGCGTGCAGGGTGCCGTCCGCCTGTCGGCTAAAAGTGAATCGTTCCATATGCGTCAATCTCCGTTTTCAGGCGCACCGCAAAGCGCGGCGATGCTTCGCGTGTCAAACCGTGATCTTTCCTTCCATCGCCAACGTGTGTTCCAGCGCGTTGAAGTCGGTGCGAATACCACTACCGATAAACGCGGCGCTGCGGTCATCGCCGGGAACGATGAATAGGTCGTCGGCGCTGAGCGTGACTTGTGAGAACCGCGCGACCAACCACAGGGCGCCAGCAGCAGCGTTGATGCAGTCGTCTGCGCCGTTTGGGGGGTGATCGACGCGCTCCCGCCCACCCGCGCGCACGCTGCGCTCCAAGCCGCGCAGTTCATGGATCAGGCGCACATGGTCGAGGATGTCGATGCGGCCAGCGGCAAAGGCGGGGAGCAGCGCGAGGTAGATATCGCTGCGGGGCGACTCGGAGCGCGCGCAGGCGATACCGTGTCGGGCGAACTCATCAGTGGCAAAGTTACCGGCGTACCCGTCCGCCGTGACGGCGGCCAGGCCATAGGCCTTCAACACCACTGCGAACCGCTCGATCACCTCCTGCGGTGAGTGCGGTGAAGCGACTACGCGCACGCAATCCAGCACGATGCGCTCCGCGTGCCGGTGCGCGATGCCCAGCGCTGCGGCGTCGTGCCGACCGCCGCTTAGATCCGCGAACGCGACGTACCGCACGAACCCACCGTCGATGTGCGTGACGGGCGGGCGCTCGCTGACACCGGGCGGGATGGCGCGATCGATGGTGGCGTCATCGAGGAACTGTTGCAGGTCCTCCCGAAACTGCGCGCCGTACTCCGTGCGCGCCAACACCGCGTCCTCGTCCTGCGCCTCGAAGATAATAGTCTCATCGAACAGCGGGTTCATCACGCGCGTATCGGCCTGCAACACCAGTACGCTCGATGCGTCCACGCCGTAGTGCCGGGCGTGCATCTGGTACAGCAACCCACGGCGTGCCCACGGGGAACTGATTCCGATGATGCGACCTCCCGGCAGCAATCCGGGAAGGGCGGCGCGGCGTAGTTCAACATCTGGCAATGCACTTTCATCGGATCGCATGAACGCGAGTTCATCCAGTAGCACCAGCGCGAAGGTGCGGCCACGGATGCTGCGGAAGCTCGCCGCGTGCACTTCGATCGTGTTGCCGTTGGCGTACTCGATGCTGCTCGACGTATCGCGCACGACCTCCGACGCAATGATGGGACTGGCACGAGAGAGGCCGACGCAGTAACCGAGAATCACGCCCGCCTGATCGGTCGTGGCGGCGTTGACGGCGACCACGGGGCGTTGACCCGGGGCGAGTTGCACGCTGTAGTCGGTGAGGGCGGCGGCGTGCACGGCGTTGGCGGCATCAAACAGCGACCCATGCGCGCCACGACTCGCCGGCAAACGTGCTGCCGAACAGTGCCGGGTCAACCATTGCGTCGTGCAATGTGATCATGCAGGGCTCTCGGCCGACTGATTCGCAGTGCGGGACGCCAGGTATTCACGTACTGATGGCACGCGCTTCGCTCGACGCTCGAGGCCCATCGCCTGCAACTGACGGAGTAGGGCGTCGGCCAGGACTTGTCGTTGCATGATGACGGGCCATAGCGCGCGTTTGCCTCGATGGATGGGGGACTCCATCGTTGCAATGAACCCATCGACGACCTCAAGCAACAGGCGCGTGCGTGCTGCCATCCGGCAAACGGTTTCGAGTTGCGGGCTCAGGACGTCAGGCCCGCCCATCGCGTCGATGAACTGATTTTCCCACTGTGTGACAGCCTTACCCGCGCGTGTCCGTCGGTTCAGGCGTTTGACGTGGTTCAGTACCTCGAACGCAGAACGCGCCTGACGGAGGGCGTAGGCGGTTATACGAGGCCGTTCCTGCCGGTATCCCACGCGCGTTTTACGGGATTTCAGGCGTTCAACGCGTGAAGGTGGGTTAAAAGCGGGTGCGGGATTTTGCGTAGGCTCAACGAAATCAACGGGTTCCGCGCCGTTATCTGCACTTTTGGTACCAGGATCGCGGGTCATTGGGACCGTCCTACCGCGTCGTCAGTTACACCTTGCGGGTTTTGCGGGTCTCCCTTGTTACCTACGTATACGTAAGGGGCAAACTGCCTTTCGCTTAACGCGCGCGCTAGGACAAACCCGCAAAACCCGCAATTCGATACCGTCGCGACGATCATGCGTCCATCTCTCCGCGCTGTTCCCAGGACGATTTCCTGATTCTGATACCGTAGAACGTCACCGTTTTCTCTCGCTTGTCGCTGCGCGTAACTCCATCGATCGCCTCAAGTCGATCACCGAATGTATTGCGGCCATAGAACGGCACGTCGGCGTCATTGCACCAAAGCCGGTAACTGGTGTGCGCGAGCCGTAGCGTTATGCTGCCTCCAAACTCGCAGCACTCATCGAGCCACTGCGCAACGTGATCTTCGCCCTGCAGATATCGATCCGTTGCCGCGCGTACGCTGTCGGGTGCCCTCAGCCCATCCCGTTGCCATTCCATGCAACCGTGCAGTGCCCAGGCCAGGATTCCGCCGTACTCGGCTGCTAGCTTCTCCGGCAACTCCGTATCGCGTTCCGCCTCAGGAATCGTCACGGCAAAGTCCACGAGGTGCATTCGGCCTCGTATCGCCTCATCCACCGACCGTAGGCCCGGTTTACTGTTGCCCATCAGGACCAGCGTGTGACTGGGCTCAAACTCAAAGAAGTCCTTGCCCATGCGGCGCGCCGAGATGGGATCGCCGCCCGTTATTCGCTTGAGGCGCGCCTCATTCCACCGGCGCCCGGTGTCCACCTCGCTTCCCACCACGAGGCGCGCGCCGTGAAGATCGGCCAACTCCGTCGGGTGCCGGTCGTTGTGCGACTCCATCAACACCTCGGCACCTATTTCTAGCCCGTAGTCGCCGAGTGCGCGCCGTACGGCGTGCGCCACAGTGCCCTTACCGTTGCGACCGGGACCGTAGAAGAATGGGGCGACGTGTTCGCGTGCCGATCCCGTAAGCCCATAACCAAAGAGGCGCTGGAGGTACGCTCGGACTTCGGCATCAGGCACCACGCGCGCCAGGGTGCGGTCCCAAATCGGGCAGTCTCCGCCCGGAGTCGCAGCTGTGATCTTGGTGTGCAATTCCGCCGGGTTGTGTGGCCGCACGGTGCCGGTGCGAAGGTCCACGATGCCGGTGGGCGTGTTCAGTGCCCACGCATCTGTGTCGAGTTGTGTAGGCGTCAGCGCCATTCGCCGGTCGTTGCCCGCGAGTTTAACGACGTTGTAGATCGTTGCCGCCGCGCCGAGCCGCTGCCGTAGGAGTTTCTGCTGTGCGGGCTTCAGGCCTGGGGTCAGCTCATCGCGCACCTGCCGACAAAGCGCCCGGGCGGCGTTGAACACCCGTAGGGTGTCATCTTCCGCCCAACGCTTTCCGTCCCACTCTAGCCACCGGATCCACTTCACGACAAAGCGTAGGTCTGCGTAGTGCGCCTCGGCAAAGCGCAGCGCTAGATCGTCGTCGCTCGGGCCGACAATCGCCTCAGCATCCTCGATGCCCAGCCACTCTTTAAACCGTGTAACAAACTTTACGTCCGTCGCCTGCTCAAGTTTCGGCCCCCCTGGGACATTCGAATCGGGGTTGTTGTCCAGTTGGTGCTTGAACCGTCCGATCTTCTCCAGTCGTTTCCCGATCTTGTTGTCGCCTACGGCTTCGCACACGGCTTTAATTAGCTTCTCGACCGCAGGCTCCGGTGCGCCAGCACGGAGCAGGGCCCCGATGACCGCCGCCGATAGGTTGTCTTGGGTGCCTTCCGACCAGCGTTTCGCCAGCGCTGCCGCCGCCGCCAGACCTCCCACTGCACGGAGGAGTGAAGGGCGGTCTGTCGCCGCTGGTGCTCCGTCGTGAACCCATTCAATTGCCTCCCCACTCTCATGCGTGCTGCCTGGGAACACGGTGTAGCCACCGTCTGCTCGATACTCCACCAGCGTTCCGGATTCATCAGCGAATGCCTTGACCTTCCCGGTCTCGCCTTCAATCTGATACAGGCGGTGGCTTGCCGGATTTCCGGCACGACCGAACACGGCGTCCGTGGGAGGAAGGAAGTCGGGTGCCATCCGTAGGGCTAGGTCATCGTCAAGGTCTACGTCCACGAGACCCCTACTGACGGACCCGAGTACCACCCCTACATTCTGCGGTTTGCCGTTGAAGTGCTGCGCCGCAGTCGCCGCGTCGACCGTCCACGCTGACAGCTCTCCGGTGATCGTACTGGCCTTGCTACGATGATGTACCGGAATTGGTCGCCAACCACGCTTCAAGTAACCGAGCGCTACAGTTAGTGCCCCTGGGGATTTCAACGTCGTCCACCGCCTCCCTTCTGCTTGCTCCCTGCCATCGCGCGCCGTGCCGCAGCCCGCGCCAGCAGTTGCGCGAGGCGCAGGACTGCGGGCCGGATGACAGGGCGGGGAGCGGGCTTTGTCATCTGCCGGGTCGGTCGTCAACCGCTGGCGCGATCGCTAATGACGCGCGCGACCTGCTCTGCTTGTTCGACGGAGATGTACTCGCGTCCGTTTCCCAAGCGTGTGGGTTCAATTCCAAGTCGCTGCGCGGCGGACCTCGCTGCTCCTGCCCCCACATCGAGCACTCGACCCAGTGAACCGAAGGTGACAATGGGTTCGTCCCGCAGCCTGCAATCCACGATTCTTGGCATTGCTGTAACTCCTACAGTGAGATTTGGCCAATTCGCCTAACGCCGTTAAAATGGAGGATGCAAGAAAGGGCGCGCCCGGGGCGCGCCTCAAAACGGGTGGTTGTGGTGAGAGGCGCGCCAATAAACAGGAAAATGCAGCAGATGCTCATCAAAATAGATGAGGCACTGGGCAATTCGGTGACTGCTCCGCCCAGCGTTGCCAGGCCATCTGTAGGCTACAAGTGGGAGCGCAATGCCAAGCGCGTGCTGTTCGGTGGGCAGCAGATGCGCGAAGTCGCAGCCGTTGAACTGCCCATGCAGGTGGCGCGACGATTGCACCGGGCGCAGCAAATTCTGTTGCGAGAGACGAACGACGAAAACCCGTTTGAGTTCGCGCGCGGGTGGCGGGAGATTGCCGACATGCTGGGGGAGGCGCGACGCACATACGCTAGGACGAGAGCCCGGGGTGCGCGTGCGAGGTTCGTAGGGTGACGGGTAATAAATCGCTGGTGAATGTGGAACTCGGTAAGTTAGCGGGACCGGCCAAAGTCTTTATCGAAAAGGTTTCTGATGCCGTGGGTGGCTTGTTCAAGCCTTACCAGATGGTGCGAGTGGCAAGGGCGGCAGCGGAGGCTGATAGGATTAGCGCGGAGTCGCAGATTCAAGTTACTGAGATACACCGGCGAGCCATGTACAGATTCCTGGAAGAGGAAGCCCAAAAGCAACACAACATGGAAGCCATTGCGCAGAGCGCACTCCCGCTGCTTGAAGATAAATCGGCGCCACAGAACGTTGCGGATGACTGGATTACAAATTTCTTTGATAAAGCGCGCATTGTTTCCGATGCCGACATGCAGGCACTGTGGGCGCGCGTGTTGGCGGGTGAGGCAAATGGTCCCGGCGCATTCGCGAAGCGCACAGTCAACCTGTTAGGCGATCTCGATAAGGAGGACGCCGTCCTCTTCGCGACGTTGAGTGGCTTCTGCTGGGACATGGCGGGTATTACTCCGCTAATATTCGATGCTAACGCCAGCATGTACAACAATAGAGGTATCAACTTTGGCGCCCTGGCTCACCTCGAGAGTCTAGGATTGGCTCAATTCCACCACCCTGCAACGTTTACACGAACAGAACTGCCCAAAGTGCCGACGGTTCACTACTTCGGTAGACCACTTAAGCTGACGCTTCCGAATGAGTCAGGCAATGTAGTTGAAATTGGCCACCTCATTTTGACACGCGCAGGTCAGCAACTTGCACCAGTGTGCGCGCCCGCACCTGTCGATGGTTTTTTCGAATACGTGACGGAAAGGTGGATCGGAAGGGGATACTTGCCCAGGCCGGAACCGGATGCGGCTGGCAACAAGGGATAAGAGAGATTGACTGAGCGGCTAGCGAACGTACTCTATTGGCTCTGCTGCATAGTCGCCGCATTGTTTGTGGCTCTAGCAATTGTGGCGTTGTTCGGTACAGAGCAATACATGTCCCTTGTTGGTGGTGGCATCGCCTTGGCCATCTATGGTGTGGGTAGAGCGATCCGCTATGTTCTGGTCGGGCGGTAGAGGCAAGCGAACATGATTAATGCGCTTTCAGTAACGCCCGATTCCATGAATCCCGCTTTGCAGCGTATCCATCGCATATTTGCTGTCATTTTTGGCGTTATTGTTTTTCCAGCGTTGGCAATTGGAATTGTTGGCGGCGCTATTCAGTTAATCTCGGGGACATATCAGGGATTCATCGACACCTTTCTGAGCGGCGTGCTGGTGGCTGTTATATGTGCGCCGTTCTTTTTGGCGCATTGGTTTGCTGCACTGGGAGCGAAACTCGGGAAGAACTACGGTCGAAACATATCTAAGATCATCGCGTTCTTTTGGCTCTTTGGGTTTCCTATCGGAACGATTCTTGCGTTTTACGTGTTTCCGAAAACTTTCGATGCAAAATGGAATAAGCCTGTAGTCGATACCAGTAAAGGCGGACTTAGCGCCGGTATGTGATTGAGGGCGGCCTCGAATGTTGAACTGCATTTAACTTTGGAGGGCGAAATGAACTGCGGCGCGTCCAGCCCGCTGGCAATCGCTATCGTCGGCTGCATGCTTATTGCCAATGACGTGGCCGGCGCGCAGGTACCTGATCCGTCAGATGTAGCCCCATGTCGTGGCTACCCGGGTCCCGGTGGCGCCTGTTATCCAGGTCCTGACGGAGGTCTATATCCCGGGCCCGGTGGCGGGCTGTATCCCGGGCCCGGTGGCGGGCTGTACCCCGGGCCCGGTGGCGGGCTGTACCCCGGGCCCGGTGGCGGAATGTACCCGGGGCCGGGCGGCGGCTTGTATCCCGGTCCGGGCGGCGGGCTATATCCCGGTCCCGGTGGCGGAATCTATCCGGGGCCGCCCAACAGTGATGGCTATAAAGGTCCGTGGAGTCCGTGTATCACTGGAGCATTGGGAAAGCGCTGGATGCGGGCGAATTGCCCGCCGTTCTAGCTAGTGCGACTCCGCCTCGGCGGGATCACCAATTCCTTGCATATAACCCCAAAACACGCCCCCGCTACCACAATCTTTTCGGCGTCGAGCGCTCATGACGCTTTGCCGTCGGGCTACCTAATTGCCTCGGGGCTAACGGCCCCCAAGTACCCGGCCCAATTGTCAACGCCGATTGAATATTGACCCACCCACGGGGTCTGTCGCCGAAGTAAAATTGACCCACCCTGGCACCTGATTAGCGGTTCTTGCTGGCGGCTTTAATGGCGCCGGCTCGCAAAGCCGCCATACTCGCCCAGGTGGATCACTTTTACTTCGGCGATCCGGGTCACATTACAATCGGCGCTGACACCAATGACGGCTCTCGGGGGGGCCATAAGGTGGCTCTCGGCCCCGGAGCGGACGGCTGCAGCCCGTTCACGAACGTCCGTTCATTGAGGTGGAGCTGTCCTTCGGCGCAGCCGGTCGTGGCCACGCCCGTTGTGAATGCCGACCCAAACGATAGAACGGGTCATCGGGCAGTCATAGCGCCATACCACCGTCGATGGTGAGACTGGAACCGGTCATGTAGCCGGACTCCTTGCGGGCGAGATAGGCGACCAGACTGGCAATCTCGTCCGGATCTGCGGCGCGCTTAAGCGGAATGAGCGGCGTGATCGCCTCGATAAGATCAACCGTCATGTCCGTGACAGTCGGCCCGGGTTGAATGTTGTTGACTGTAATGCCACTGCCGGCCAGGTCAATGGCAATACCTTTCACCATGACCGCAACTGCAGCCTTCGTCATCGAGTAAACGCTCGCGCCCGGATATCCGCTTCGCAC
>WNFI01005042.1_pt1 | contig 13278 bp, 8 predicted proteins | sample 5400471 | NCBI WGS metagenome assembly WNFI01 (sample SAMN13153348, study PRJNA577476) | soil metagenome | isolation source: 100 cm saprolite on Douglas fir-dominated hillslope | place: USA:California | collected 2013-09-17
CGACACCCCGCATCCCACGTAGGGGACGCCGAGCGTCTCCAGGAACCCTTGGAAAACCCCGTCCTCACCGAACGGCCCGTGCATGACCGGGAACACCACATCCAGGTATGCCAGCCGTTCGTATGGGGCCTGTGCCGACAACACCTGCGCGCCCGAGCCCCCATCGCCTGCCAGCATGACGTCAGTACCGGCGATCTCCAGCTTGCCAGCCCGGCCGGGCGAGCCGACGATCTCGTCTGAGATAAGCACCATCCGCCTGGACTGGGATATGCCAATCACCACTGGCTCGAACCGGTCCCCCGATAGTGCCGTCACGACGCCCAGCGCCGAGGCGCGGGACACATCGTGCTCCGGCGATGGCCCTCCGAACAGCACTCCCACCCGCAACCGTTCACCCACCGCTCGTTTCCCCCCGCAGAGACGCCTGGACGAGGTCCGCGACGACTTCGGCTGGCACGTTCCCTCCGGTCAGGATCACCCCGATGTCGCGATACCGGCCCGCCAGCGCCGGGCCCATCGCTGCCGCCAGGGCGACCGCGCCGGAGGGCTCCAGCAGAAGCTTCGCCTCGAACAGCGCCAGCTCGAACGCCCGGGCCACGGCCGCATCGTCGACGGTGACCGCGCCAGCGACCGAATCCCTGAAGATCTGGAAGGGCACTTCGCCTGGGCACTTTGCCGTCAGGGCCTCGGCGATGCCCGGCGTCGGCTGTACTCGAACGCGTTCACCGGCCTCCAGGCTGCGGGCGAGCGAGCCGCAGCCCACCGGTTCGGCTCCGTAGATCGCGAGCTCGCGCCTGGCGGCCTCCGCGGCCAGAACCGCCCCCGCCAGCCCGCAACCGCTGGCGGTCGGTACGACCAGCGCGTCCAGCTCAGGGACGTCCTCCAGAAGTTCCAGGCTCGCCGTCCCCTGACCGGCGATGACGTCGGCGTCGCCGCGTACGTCAATGAACTCATCACCGCCGGCACGCAGCAGTTCCTCCACCACGGCCCGGCTTTCCTCGACCGAGGCGGCCGACTGGACAACCTCGGCGCCGTACGACTTGATCGCCGCGACCTTGACCGGCGAGGCGTCGAACGGCAGCACCACGGTGGCCTTCAGCCCACGTTCCCTGGCCGCCATCGCAACCGCGACCCCATGATTGCCGGAACTCTGCGTGATGACCCTTCCGGTACGGCCCCGTCCGGCCACCCGGTCCACCGCCAGCAGGGCGCCCCGGAACTTGAACGACCCGGTCCGCTGCAGGTTCTCCGCCTTCAGCCACAGCCGGCATCCGCTCTGCGTGGACACCGGCTCTGACCGGATCACCGGCGTCCTGACCACCCTTCCCGCAAGCTGCCCGGCCGCAGCCCTGACATCCGGCACATTCCCATCGATCACGATTTCTCCTCCGACGGCCCCGCGACCTGCAGGCGAGGCCGGTAGCCACGGCGACCACGCAGCAACATGAGGCAACCTCTCGACCCAGGAGCGCGGTATCTGACTGCTACATACGGGGATTCCCGGCATTCCATTCACCACAGCCTCAGAATTTTCGTGCAGGTACGGCGGGTGTTGTCAGAACATGCGCCCCGCCAAGAAATCGGTCAAGCTCGCGTTGCGGGCAGCCCTGGAGTACCAGGACGACCACATCTCCCCCAGCTACCTGCTGCTGGGGATCCTCGACCAGAGGGACAACGCCGCGGTGCGGGTGCTGGCCAACGCCGGCATCGACAAGAGCGCACTGCGGGAACAGGTGGCGCGCCGGATGCAGCCACCGGACTGAAACAGCACGCTGATCTGTTCAGCCGATCCCCGGGCCGCTGCTATTCCGGCACTGCTGCTATCCCGAGACCGAGAAGTCTTTGAAGAAGATCGACTGGTCGGCGGTAGGAGCCCAGGAGCTATCGTGGCCACCGTAGAAGGTCGAGAAGAACAGGCCACCGGCCTGCGTATTGTTGTCCGTGATGTCGAGCCCTGTCTGGCTGATCACCTGCTTGCCGTCGTAGCTGAGCGTCTCCGAGCCGTCCGAGGCACCGGGGGTGTTGAGAGTCACCTGCAGGGTAACGGTGTGCCAGTTCCCGTCCGCCTGCCAGAAGAAATTCCCCGGGCCATAGAAGTCGTCGCCGTAGCCCGTGCTCTGCGCCGTGTACGAGTAGATCTCGCCCTTGCCGCCAGGGCGCCAAATGAGCCGCGCGGACCAGCCGTTCGGGTTATGCTTTCCGCCCGAGAAAGGTTCCACGCCGCCGTAAATTCCGGGCAGCTTACCTCCCTTGACCCACTGAAACCCGACCGGGAACCGGACGCTGTACGTCAGCGTCATGGTGTTCTGCGGCCCATTCGAAGCCGGGACGCAGTCCTGCGCGCCGCCATAGGGGGGCCCTGCCGATGGAGAGCTCGACCCGGCCGGGTAGGACACCGTCAGCACGGCGTTGCTGATGCTGAAATTCTGATGACTGAAGTGGCAGAACGAGGTTCCCGAGAAGGCAGGGGCGAAGAATCCGTCGAGGCCGCCCGCTGAGCTTCCTGAGCTGGAGGAGCTGCCCGAACTGGACGAGCTGCCCGAGCCGGAGGAGCCGGAGCCGGCAGCGGGAGCCGACGTTGCGGCCGGGCTCACTGATGCGGACGGGCTCGTCGTCGGCCCGCCGGTGCCCGTCGGCGTGGCCGCGGGAGCGGGCCCGGCCGTTCCGCTCGCCGATGGCTGAGCGGCGGGCGTCGGGTTGTTACCGCCCCCACCGCTGAACCTGATGATGGCGGCACTGCCCGCGTTCACGTTGACCACCGCGTTCTGGCCGGTCACGGTCACCGGAGTGAAGGTCGGGGCCGGGAAGCTGCCGTCGGTGCCGACCTGCTGCCCGCCGAGGGTGATGCCGGTGCTGGCCGACAGGCCCGCGGCGGACGAGGTCTTCAGCACAGCCATCTGCCCCTGCTGGAACGTGGCGCCGAGGCTGAGGTCCACCGTGGCCGGCCCGTTGCTCGACGGGTCCTGGACGTTGTCGAGCACGACGGTGAGGTCGCCGCCGCTGCGGACCGCGTAGGCGCGGACGTTGGCGAAGTCGGAGTTGGTGACGGAGACGAAGTTCCCGGTGCCGACCAGGGAGGTGGCGAGCATCCCGTAATAGAGGGGCTGCGCCGCCAGCGTGCCGTCGGTTGACTGGCACAGCGGCGAATACACCACGCAGCCGGAAATCCCGCCCTCGAAGTCGGCGTTGGCCACGCCGGTCTGCGCCATCAGCAGGTTGTAGTCCAGTGCCCACAGCGCCGAGGCGAAGACGTTGCTGACGCCGGGGGTACCGCCGCAGACGGTCGAGTTGGTCTCGTCCATGGCGGCCGGCACGTGCAGCTGACTGGCCGCGGTGACCACCGCGCTGGCGGCGTTGTACTCGTTCTGGACCGAATTGGCGCTCAGCAGCTCGGGAATGGTCGCGGCCTGGCCGCCGCAGGCGCTAGTGGGGTAGCTGTGGTTGGTGACCTCGGCGATATCGGGGTGCGCGGCCTCGTTGCCGGCGAACGCGCTGAGGAAATCCGCGTGGTTGTGGTCGGGATCCGGCCCGATCAGGCCGACCCCCGGCGCCGCCTGCTCGATCGCGGCGGCGTAGGTCTCGAAGTCCTGGAAGTAGGCCGAGGTGCTGGTGTAGTAGAAGGTTGGCTCGTTGCCGATCTCGATCCCCAGCAGCGAGGAACCGAGGATATGCTGGGCGTTCTTTGCTTCGTCGGCCGCCCTGGCCGGGTCATTATGCTTCAGGTTGACGCTGAGGATCACCTGCCAGCCGGTCCCGCTGACGACAGACGCGAGCGTCTGCAGCGAAGCGGGCGTGATCGTCCCGGTCGCCCACGACGGCGCCGGCTCGCCCGTCGAGGTCCAGAACGTCGTGTCCCCCGAGTTGCCGCCGATGCGGATCACGCCGGCGCTGCCGAGCGTCTTGAGGTAGGCGCCGAGGTTGGTGCTGGCGAAGTCGTTCACCGCCAGCTCGCGGGGCGGCAGGGAGAGCCCGACGAATCCGGCGGGCAGCGGGTTGCCGACCGCCTGGGGCTGCACGGTGATCGACGTGGTCACGACGGACGCGTGAGCCAGGGAGCCGGTCAGCATCGCGGCGGCCAGGATCGCGGCGGCCAGGATCGCGCCAGCCGCGGCCCAGGCGCGTGCCGGATGTCTCGCCGCCGCCTGCCGCATCGCCGGGAAACTCATGGCTGGATACCTGATTGACGGATATCTCATGTCCCTTCCCCTGCTGATCCGGCGTGGTGGTCTCGGGCGGCACCGGAAGATGACCGGCGATGCCAGTCCCGGCGGCCCTGGCCCTGATTTACGGTCAGGGATGAGAAACGTTCAGACGCCGACAGCGCGTTTTGGCGCGGCATGACTTACGCATGAACCGGCCAGGAAGTTCAGGGCGATCTCGGACGAGCCTGCGAGGTCCGGGAAAGGAGTACGGACGCGGCTGAACAATCGCGCCCGGCGACCGTACTTATGGTCGGGGCTTGATCAGGGGCGAAAGGGTGCGCGATGAGCAGGTCGGCCGGCCGGGCGCACCGGGCGCACCGGGCGCACCGGGCGTCACCGGGCGCTGTCGTGCGGCAGATCATGCGGCGCAGCCGCGCTGTCGAATTTCCCGAACGGGGTCCTGCAGGGCCGCCGCCGATCAGGACACTGCTCAACGGCCCGATCGGCGCCGTGGTCACCGTCCAGCCTGGCATGTATCACGAGCGGATCTTCCTCGACCGCCCGGTGACGCTGACCGCCCCGGACGGACCCGGCATGGTCAGGCTCGTCGTGGAAAACGGCACGGCGCTGACCGTGAGCTCCGGGGCCACCGTGCGGGGCCTGATCATCGAGACGCACGACCAGGCCCGTCGCGCGCTGGTCATCACCGGCGGGTCCCCGGTGTTCGAGGAGTGCGAGGTGCTGGGCGGGCGGGTGGAGGCATCCGGGGATGCCACGCCCACCTTCCGGATGTGCCGCATCCACGCGACCGCTCTGGCCGGACTCTACGCGACCGGCCGGAGCCAGCCCCGGCTCGAGGATTGCCTGCTCGACGAGGTCCAGGGCCACGCGGTCGCGGTGACCGAGCGGGCGGTAGCGCGAATCTTCGCCACGGCGATCGCCGGGGCCGCGGGCGCTGGCGTCCGGGTTCATGACCGCGGGAGGGCCGATCTGGTGGGCTGCACCATCTCCGGCAGCCAGGGCCCTGGCCTGATGGTGGAGGGACAGGCCGGCGCGGTGCTGCGATCGTGCGAGATCACCGGCGGTGCGGCCGAGGGGGTCCGGGTCGACGGGAGCTCGGCGCTGGGCCCGTCAGAGCTGGATCAGGCCGCACTGGGTCAGTCAGGGCTGGGTCAGTCAGGGCTGGGTCAGTCAGGGCTGGGTCAGCCAGAGCTGGGCGAAGACGACGCCGGGGACGGCGGCCCGGCTGCGATGATCAAGGGAGTCACTCTGGTCGGGTGCAAGGTCTCCGGGATCGCCAGCGACGGGATAGTCGCCGCGGCCGGCGAGGTCCGGCTGCTGCGCACGCGGATAACCGGCGCTCGCAGCGCCGGAGTCCTCGCGGGTGGCACGGCGCAGGTCGCATTCCAGGACTGCGCGATCACGGACTCCGCTGCCACGGGCGTGGTCGTGCGCGGTGCCGCGCGGCTGCGCGCCGTGCGCCTGACGGTAACCCGAAGCGGCGAGAACGGCATGATGGCCGCCCAGGATGCCGAGGTCGAGCTTGTCGAGGGCGAGTGCTCCGGAACCGCCCGCGAGGCGATCTACCTCACTGGCCAGGCGGTCGTCGAGGCCATGAACTGCCGGATCGGCCAGGCAGCCCGGCACGGCGTCCTGGTATCCGGCAACGCGATGCTCATGCTCAGCGACAGCGCCGTCGACGCCTGCGGCCAGGCCGCGATACAGGTGGACGGCTGCGGTGACGCGATGCTGCGCGGATGCACGGTGAGCAACTCGCATGCCGGCATCCTGCTGGCGACCCCGCACCGCCCGCTGCTGGAGCGCTGCACGGTGACCGGAGTCCAGCAGATCGGGATCGAGATCGGGCCGGGCTCCAGCCCGCAGCTGGACGGCTGCGGCGTCATCGGCACCGGATCCGCGGGCATCTTCATCGAGAGCTACAGCGCGGCGCGGATCGACGGCTGCCGGATCGAGCGGACTGACGGCAGCGGCCTGGTGGTCTGGGAGGATGCCGAGCCCTGGGTCCAGAGCACGACGATCACCGACACCAGGGAAAATGGCCTGCTCGTCAGCGACGGCGGCCGAGGCCTTTTTGAGAACTGCGAGCTGTCGGTCACCATGCTGCCCGCCATCAGTGTCGGCAGCGGAGCAGAGCCGGTACTTCGTCGCTGCCTGGTCCACAACACCAGCGAGGATCTGGCGGTGGCCGACGGCCGCGACCCGCTCATCGAGGACTGCCGCGCCGTGGAGGTGACCACGTCGACTCTGGCGAAGGCTTCGCCCGGGGCACTCGAGGTCCGACAGCGAGGCCCGGGCATGAGCTGGACGTAAGCGAGCTGGACGTAAGCGGGATGTGAGGCCTGCCTGATTTAGGGGACATTCCCCAGGCACGGGTCGCGTTCCGGTACCGGGGCCAGGGCCGGATGGCCGGCCAGGAAATGATCTTCCGGGCTGGGCGGCGCCCAGTCGGCAGGCGATGGCTCAGCGAGCGGAGCATTCACCAGGCGCCGGTCGCGCCCGGGCACGGCGGCGAGGGCCGGGTGGAGTTCTACGGCCGTACTGAGCTCATCTTCGAGGAACGCCCGGCCCTCCGCGGGCGGGGAGCCACGATGACCCCGCGTCCGCGCAAACGAGCCGAGCGTCGCTACAGTGGACGGCCAGTTCTCATCGTCAGGTGGCCAGTTCTCGTCCTCGTCAGGAGCTGGATACAGCGGCGATCACCTCCCGTCGGTCAGCCGGTCACGTCAAGCACGGGAAGATCGTCCTCGATCAGGACGCTGAGTTGATCCGTGGTCATGGCGGCGGTGGTGACGGAGAACAGGTCCGCGATCCGCCGGGCATGCCGCTCGGTCATCTCCTGGAACACCTTCCGCGCGAACCGGCCATTTCCGAAGCCCTCGCCCCGGCTGGCGGCGCCGAAGAAGGTCACGAGCGCCGCGCGCGTCTGGTCAGGCAGCTCGTACTGGTGGGCCATGGCCTGATGGGCGACGATCTCGACCAGTTCGGCCGAGGTGTAGTCGTCGAAGGTGAGGGTGCGGCTGAACCGCGAGGCCAGGCCCGGGTTGACGCCGATGAACCGCTCCATCTGGTCCGGGTAGCCGGCCACGATGACGACCACCTCGTCGCGGTGGTCCTCCATCAGCTTGCCCCACCAGCGTCGAGCGGTCCACCTCGATGAGGTGCCCGGTGTCGAGCATGCCGAGGGCGGCGAGGATCTGGCCGTACAGGCGCGCCACCGTGGTCTTGCCGGTGCCGGGATTTCCGGCGAACACCAGGTGGCGCGACAGCGGCGGCGGCGGCAGGCCGGCCTCCTGCCGGTGTTTCACCATCTGCATGAGCTTGACCAGGGTGCCGACATCCTGCTTGGCCCGGTGCAGGCCGACGAGCTTGTCGAGCTCCGCGAGCAGTGCCGGCAGATGTGCCTCCGGGTCGCTGGCTGCGGCCTGATCAGCATCGGGGCCGTCCCCGGCCGGGCCGTTGCCCGGGCCGGCGCCGGGGCGGCGGCTCCGCGTGGCTCGCTGGCCGCCCGGGATCGTGGAGAGCCTCACCCCCGCGACTTCGCACCGGTCGAACACCGGCCTGGCACTGTCGGCCAGTTCGAGGTCCTGGTCGACGTCGTGGACGGTGCAGCGGCGGAACGTCGGTGCCGCGCCATCGCCCACGTAGATCGCGGGGCAGTCGGTGGCGGACACGTCGCAGTCCTCCAGCCGGGCGGTCACCTCCGGCGCGAGGTAGATGCCGTTCTTGCGGCAGTGGCTGACGACTGTCGAGCGGATCAGCGCTGCCGCCGCCGTCCACACGACCAGGCCGCTGCCGCCGGCCTCGCTGATCTGGCATCCCTCGATGCTGGGCCGGCTGTCGTGATCGAGGAACATCCCGGCGCCGCCGCTGTGGCCGAACGTGCAGTCGCGCACGGTAGGCCGGGTGGCCGGCCCGGCCTCCAGCCCGGACTGCGCCGTCCGGGTGACCTCGCACTCCTCGATGAGCGGGTGATGCGGCGTGTCCTGGATCCGGATGCCGACCGTCGCGGCGGTCATGGCCGTCTTGCGGACGGTCGCGTCGCTGGCACCCTCGACCTGCAGGGCGGTCATCCGGGCCGACTCGATCGTGCCGCCGGTGCAGCGCAGCATGGACCGGCCGGTCGTCCGCACGCCATGCTCCGGCGTCCCGGTGATGGCGCAGTTGAGCATTTCCACCGTCGCGGTACCGCCGATGTGGACGGCGGTGAAGGCGGACTCCCGGATGGCGCAGTCGGCCAGCCGCACCACTGCGTCGTCACCGATGAACGCCCCGTTGGCGCCGGCCTGCAGGACGACGCAGTCGACCGCCGTCAGCCGCGCGGACTCCTGGGCCACCAGGCCGGTGCTCCCGCTGTGCTGAACCTCGCAGCGCAGGAGATCCAGCCTGCTGTCACCGGTGCTGAGGGCGCCCGCCTTGGCCGGGTTGCGTACCTGGCACCTGCGCGCCACCAGGTGCGCGCCGGCAGCGCTGAACAGCCCGTTGCCGCCGACCCGGACGATCGTGCAGTCGGCGAGGTCGACCCCGCCGAACGCGCGGGGATCGTCTGGTCCTTCAGTTTCTGGCCCGTCCCTTTCTTGCCCGCCCGTTGCCGCCGCGCCGGTTTCCGGCCACCCCGCTTCTTGCCAGCCCCCTGCCCTGCCCGTTGCTGGCCCGCCCGTTTCGCCCTCGGTGGCCGGAGGCTCGGCGACGCGCGGCGAGCTGCCCTCGACCCGGATGCCGTCCCCGGTCAGGTCGCGCAGGCGGCTCGCGCGAAAGATCGCAGCGGCCGACCCCGCGATGACCGCGCCCGCGCCGCCGGTCTCGGCTACCTCGCAGTCCGTGATCCTCGCTGCGGCCGCGCCGGCCAGGTACACGCCCGGTCCGGTCACCCGCATGAGGGTGGTGCCGATGAGCTCGGCGCTGGCCGACTGGCCCAGGGCAAACCCGGTGCCCTCGACATCCTCGATCTGGCAGCCGGACAGGCGGACCCGCGAGTCGCCGCTGGCCTCGACGCCCGGCCCGCCGCCGCCGTGGATGCGGCAGCCGACGACCTCCGCGACGGCCCACCCGGCGACCGTGAGCCGGCCGCCCGAGACGTCGCAGTCAAGCATGGCGAGCGCGCCACCAGAGATCGCCACCGCTGCCTCCTCAGGCTGCGCCCCGCGGATCGCCAGTCCGCGCACGGTGGCGGTGCCGGCGCGGACGAGCAGAGCCGGGCCTTCGGGGCACGCGAGCTCGACGGCGCCGCCCTCGGCGTCCGCGATGATGGTCACGTCCCGGTCGATGACCAGGCTCTCGGGGTACACGCCGGGCAGAATCGTCACGATCCCGCCGTCGGCTGCCGCCCGGATCGCCGAGCCGATGGTGCGATGACTCCCCCAGCCGCGCGCCGCGACTCGCTGGGGCGGACCGGCCGGCACGGCTGGCGCCCTGACCAGGGCGCCGGTGTCGGTGCTGGTCATCTGGCGGTAACCGCCCGCGCGGGCGACCGCACGGCCGGCCCCGCGGCCGCGCGCCGTCGGGTGAGCCGGGCCACCACCCACCTCACGCCGCGAAGTTATCGTGGTGGCCGTCGCCGAAATGGCCGAGGTCGATCGCTATCCGGGTCAGCTCGGCCTTGTTGCTCACCTTGAGCTTGCCCCGGATGCGCTTGGCGTAGGTATTGACCGTCGCCTGGGACAGCCCCATCCGGGTCGCGATCTGCCCGTGCGTCAGTCCGCGCGCGATCCACTGCAGCGTCTCAAGCTCACGCGGGGCCAGGCCGTGCGGATCCGCCTGCGGCGGCCGGCTCAGTTCCAGGTGGAACCGGGGAACGAGTTGCTCGCACAGGTAGAAGCCGCCGGCCGCGACGACGGTCAGCGCGCAGGCGAAGGTGCGATGGCTGGACTGCCGGGTGACGCAGCCGCAGGCGCCGGCCCGGACCACCGCCAGCAGGCCGGGCGGGCGGTCCCAGCCCGACACGACCAGCGGGCGGCTGCTCTGCGCCATCGCCGTGATCGTCTGGAGTGACAGGCCGTCCTCGTGTGCCGGGACGTCCATCACCACCACGTCGTAAGCGGCGTCGAGCTGGTCGAGGTCCGCCACCGAGGCCACGGACGCGGCGACAGTGAGCCCGGGAATCGCGGCGGCCAGCTGTTCCAGGCCGCTGCGCGTGATCGGCTGGTCGTTCACGATCGCCACGGTCCGCGGTGGGGACGGCGAGGGCGGTGAGTCGGCAGTGGGAGCGGGGCAGCAGCCAGCGACCGCAGGCTGGTCCGGCGACCCCCGTGATGGATCTGGCACCCTTCACCACCTCTCTTCGTATGCTCGTGCCCTGGCTGGCATGGCTGCTGGATGGCATGGCTAGGGCGCCGCCTGGTAGACCCGGACCCAGTCGACCAGCATCTGCTGCGGGAAGGTGGTGCTGGCGTCCGGGTTGCCCGGCTCCGTCCCGCCGACGGCGAGGTTGAGGATCAGGAAGAACGGGTGGTCGAAGACCCAGCTCGCGCCGGCCTGGGCCTGGTACTGGGTGTCGTAGAGCTGCCCGTCGACGAAGAACGAGACGTGGTCGGGGTACCAGTCCGCGGTGAAGGTGTGATAAGCGTCCGCGAAGGTCCCGCTGCTCAGGGTGTCGCGGGCCCACACGTTGTAGCTGGGGCCGATCAGGCCGGCGGAGACGGTAGCGGGCGGGTTGCTGAGGCTCGTCATGATATCCATCTGGCCGGACTGCGGCCAGCCCACGCTGGCGAAGTTGTCGCCGAGCGCCCAGAATGACGGCCATATGCCCTGCCCGCTGGGGAGCTTGATGCGCGCGGAGATCTGACCGTAGGCCTGGCTGAAGTGCCCGAGCGTGAGCAGCCGCGCCGAGGTGTAGCGGCACGCGCCGTACCAGCACGAGGACCCGGACGGGTCGCCCTCGCGGGCGGTGATCACGAGCTGGCCGTTGCCGTTGAGCGCCGCGTTGGCGGTGCTGGTGGTGTAGTCCTCCAGCTCGGAGTTGCCCCAGCCGTTGCCGCCGGTGTCGTAGCTCCACTTGCCGGGATCGGGCGGGCTGCCTGCGGGGCCACTGAACTCATCCGACCACGTCAGCTGCCAGCCGCCGGCCGAACTGGCGGCCGGCGCTGTGCTGGGTGTCGCGGCAGGCGTTGACGCGGGTGCCGCGGTGGGCGTCGTGCTGGGTGTGCTGCTGGGTGTCGCGGTGGGCGTAGGCCCTGCCGTCGGGGAGGCCGGCGCGGGCCTGGTGGCCTGGTGGGTGGCCGGGGCGGGCGCCGGCACCCCGGCGCCACCGAATGCCCGCAGCAGCGCATACCAGTTGGCGTAGGCGGCCACGGTGGCGACGTAGCCGGCCGCGCTGGCGGGGACGCCGCGCGCGGCGATCACGGCCTGCAGGCCGGAGTGGAACGCGGCCAGCGCCAGGCGCCACACGTCCCCGGGCACATGGGCGACCCGCACCCAGCCGGCCAGGTCGCAGACGTCGTGGGCGAGCGCGACGATGTTGGCCGTGACGTCGCTCCGCGCGACACCGGGTGCCGGAGCCCACTGCCGCCACTGCGCGGCGGTCAGCCCGGCCACCCCCGATCCGCCACCAGCATGGGTGGAGTGCGCGTTGAATCCCGAGGCTGCCATCAGCTGCGCGGCCAGCCGCGGCGGGCTCAGCGCGGGGCACGAGAGCGCAGCGGTTCTGATGGCCTGCAGCTGGCCGGGCGGTACCGGCCGCCCCGCGAGCAGGGGACTGGCGCCCGCGTCCGCGGGACCCAGGCCCAAGACCCCGGCAGTCGCGCACAGCAGCGCCAGGCAGAGCGCGAGGCCGCCCGCCATCGCTCGCTGGCTGAGTCCGCCGCCGTGGCGCCAGGACCTGGCCAATTCGGTCACCCGGCGACTCCGCGCTGTCAGTCTCATGCTGCACTCCTCGACGCTCGGATGCGGTGTCAGCACGCTATGACACGCTATGACGGGTGCCGGCGCCCATTCGTTCAAAGCGAGCTGAACCATCGCCCGCGGGCATCCGTAATACGTAGCCTGAGATGTGGTTCGGCCACGACCGTTGAGGGGGTCTGCCTGTGCCGTCGCGCGGCATCGGCAAGTCGCCGGGCGATACAGAGCGTGACGACTCCCGGAACGAGACAAAGGCCGCGAGAACGGGCCGGCACGCTGGGCAGCCCGGCCTTGCCTGGCCAGTCAGGCTGCTGAGAATGCTGGGCTTGCTCGTCGGCGGCGTTGCTCTCGCAGCTGCCGTCGTCGCGATCTTTGACATGGTCCCTCCGGGATCGGCGGCCCCTTCTGGATCGGCAGGGCGGGCGGGCCCGGTTGAGGTCTCGCTGGCGCCTTATCTCGACAATGTCGGAGCCACCAGCGACAGCGATCCGGCCGTCGGCAACCTCGACGGCAGCGGATCGGCTTTCTCCCTCCAGGCACTGGCGACGCACGGCGTCCGGCCCGGCGCCACGATCACCTACCATGGCGTGTCGTTCACCTGGCCTGATGCCGCCGCTGGGCGGCCGGACAACGTGACTTCCAGCGGTCAGGCGCTGACGATCCACGGCGCCGGCCGTGCGCTGGCCTTCCTGGTGACCGCCGGATGGGGCTCGGCCAGGGGCACCGCCACGGTGGTGTACTCCAATGGGTCCACACAGCGGTTCACGATCGGCGCACCGGACTGGTACCGCGATTGCCCGTCGGGCCCGGGCGTGGTGGTCTACACGCCTTACCGCAACCGGGGCAACGGACGCGATTCCTTTACGGCGTGCGTCTTCTACGCATCGGTCCGGCTGCGTGCCTCGCAGACCGTCAAGCAGATCGTGCTGCCGGATATCAGTCCGTCCGTGCCGCGACCGGGTGACCCATCGCTGCACGTCTTCGCTGTCACCGTGCACTGATCCGCGATCCACGTGCGTCACGAGAATCGAGAGAATCCGGGACGTGCCTCACCGGCTGGCCTCGCCGGTGGCGGCGGCGAGGGCGCGCAGGGCGTAGAACATCCGGGACCTGACGGTGCCCTCGGGGATGCCCAGTGCGGCGGCGGCCTCGCGGGCGGAGCTGCCGCGGTAGAAGATCTCGTAGAGGACCTGGCGGTGGGCACGGGTGAGGGTCATCAGGCTGCGGCGGATGGTGAGCCGGTTGAGCATCTGCTCGATGTCGTCGCGGGCGGCGGGCAGGG
>WNFI01365593.1_pt1 | contig 13277 bp, 17 predicted proteins | sample 5400471 | NCBI WGS metagenome assembly WNFI01 (sample SAMN13153348, study PRJNA577476) | soil metagenome | isolation source: 100 cm saprolite on Douglas fir-dominated hillslope | place: USA:California | collected 2013-09-17
GCGATGCCCGCCACCGATTCGACGCGCAGCAGCACGGCGTCGGCGTCGCAGTCGAGCCGCACCTCGACCACGCGCTGCGTGTGTCCCGAGGTCCCGCCCTTCTTCCACAGCGCCTTGCGCGAGCGCGACCAGTACACGGCCTCGCCGCTGTCCACGGTGCGGCGCAGCGCTTCGCGGTTCATCCACGCGAGCATGAGGACTTCGCCGCTCGCCGCGTCCTGCGCCACCGCGGGCGCCAGGCCATCGGCGTTCCACGCCACGCTCTCGATCCAGTCAGGGTTCGTCACAGTCGCATCTCGATTCCCCGCGCGGCCAGGAAGCGCTTGGCCTGCGGGATGGTGATCTCGCCGAAGTGGAAGACGGAGGCCGCGAGCACCGCGTCGGCGCGGCCTTCCTCGATGCCGAGCGCGAGGTGGTCGAGCGTTCCCACGCCGCCGCTCGCGATCACCGGCACCGTGACCGCCTCCGACACTTGCCTCGTGAGCTCGAGGTCGAAGCCGCTCCTGGTGCCGTCGCGGTCCATGCTGGTGAGCAGGATCTCGCCGGCGCCGCTGCGAGCCATCGTGCGCGCCCATTCTACGACATCGAGCCCGCTCGCCTTGCGTCCGCCGTGCGTGTAGACCTCCCATTTTCCCGCCGCGATCCGGCGCGCGTCGATGGCCACCACGATCGCCTGCGAGCCGAAGCGCGCCGCCGACTTCTCGACGAGCGCCGGGTTCTCCACCGCCGCGGTGTTGATGCTCACCTTGTCGGCGCCGGCGTTGAGCAGCTTGCGCACGTCTTCCACCGCGCGCACCCCGCCGCCGACCGTAAGCGGGATGAACACCTCGTCGGCCACGCGCTCGATCACTTCGACGATCGTGTCGCGCGCGTCGCTGGAGGCCGTGATGTCGAGGAAGGCGATCTCGTCGGCGCCCGCCTCGTCGTACCGGCGCGCGATCTCCACCGGGTCGCCGGCGTCGCGCAGGCTGACGAATTTCACGCCTTTCACCACGCGCCCGGCGTGGACGTCGAGGCAGGGAATGATGCGCTTGGCGAGGGCCATGGCGAAGGGCTTTCAGCCCTCCCCGGCGGCGACCTTCAGCGCTTGGGCGAAGTCGAGCTTTCCCTCGTAGATGGCACGCCCGGTGATGCAGCCGGTGATGCCCTCGCCTTCCACCTCGCAGAGCTTGCGCACGTCCTCGAGGCTCGTCATTCCGCCGCTCGCGATGACCGGCACCGTGAGGGCCTGGGCGAGCCGCACCGTCGCCTCGATGTTCACCCCCGTCATCATGCCGTCGCGGCCGATGTCGGTGTAGATCACCGCTTCGACGCCGTAGTCCTGGAAGCGCCTGGCGAGATCGACCACGTCGTGGCCGGTCAGCTTCGACCATCCGTCGGTGGCGACCTTGCCGTCCTTGGCGTCCAGCCCGACGATGATGTGGCCCGGAAACGCGTCGCACGCCTCGTGCAGGAATCCCGGGTTCTTCACCGCCGCGGTGCCGATGATCACGTAGGAAACGCCGTCGTCGAGATAGCGCTCGATGGTGTCCAGGTCGCGGATGCCCCCGCCGAGCTGCACCGGGATGTCGGAATCGACTGCGCCGATGATCGCCTTCACGGCCGCCTCGTTGCGCGGTTTTCCGGACATCGCGCCGTTCAGGTCGACGACGTGCAGCCGCCGCGCGCCCTTCTTGGCCCATTGCGCCGCGGCCTTCGCGGGCTCGTTCGAGAACACCGTGGCCGAATCCATGCGGCCCTGCTCGAGGCGCACGCACTGGCCGTCCTTCAGGTCGATGGCGGGAATGATCAGCATGGCATGCGGGGCGGAATCACGACGGATCCCAGGTGGCGAAGTTGCTGAGTAGCGCGAGCCCCGCGACGCTGCTTTTCTCGGGATGGAATTGCGTCGCGAAAATATTATCGCGGGCGATGGCGGAGGTAAAGTCGTCCGCCGGGTAGCGGGTCGAGGCCGCCTCGAGCGCGGCGTCGGCGGGCTCGCAGTAGTAGCTGTGCACGAAATAGAAGCGGCTGCCGTCGGCGATGCCCTTCCAGAGCGCGTGCGGAGCGCGCTGCCACACCTCGTTCCATCCCATGTGCGGGATCTTCATCCCCGGCCGCGGCTTGAAGCCGCGCACTTGCCCGGGAAGAAGCCCGAGGCCCGCGGTGTCGCCTTCGGCGCTGCGCTCGAAGAGCATCTGCTGGCCGATGCAAAGCCCGAGGAAAGGCTTGTCGCGCGCGCTCTCGGCGATCGCCTCGGCAAGCCCGCTCTCGTTCAACGCGCGCATGCAGTCGGGCATCGCGCCCTGCCCCGGGAAAACGACGCGGTCGGCCCGGCGGATCGCCTCGGGATCGGAGGTGATCGCGACCTCGGCGCCGGGCGCCACGTGCTCGAGGGCCTTGTGCACCGAGCGCAGGTTGCCCATGCCGTAGTCGACGATCGAGATGCGTTGTGACATGGTGCGAGGCACGAGGCACGAGGCGCGAGAAAAGGCCCCTACAAGCTCCCCTTGGTTGAAGGTACGCTGCCCGCGGCGCGCGGATCGGGCTCCACCGCCATGCGCAGCGCGCGCGCGAAGGCCTTGAACACCGTCTCGCACTGGTGGTGGGCGTTGTCGCCGCGCAGGTTGTCGATATGCACCGTGGCCTGCGCGTGGTTCACGAAGCCCTGGAAGAATTCGTGCGTGAGGTCGACGTCGAAGTCGCCCACGCGCGCCCTCCTGAAATCGACGTGGAATTCCAGCCCCGGGCGCCCCGAGAAATCCACCACCGCGCGCGACAGCGCTTCGTCGAGCGGGACGTAGGCGTGGCCGTAGCGGCGGATGCCCTTCTTGTCGCCCAGCGCCTTGGCCATCGCCATGCCGAGCGTGATGCCGATGTCCTCGACCGTGTGGTGCGCGTCGATCTGCAGGTCGCCCTTGGCCCTCACCTCGAGGTCGAGCGCGCCGTGCCGCGCGAGCTGGTCGAGCATGTGGTCCATGGAGTTCCGACCGTGAGCCTCAGGCAGTTGGCGAGCAGGGGATGCGTGCCGTGGAGTGTGCGGACCAATATACCACGCTGCCGGAGAGCCTCGAACGCGAGCGGGGCATCGGGCACGCGCGCCAGGACGAAGTTCGCCGCCGAGGGAAAGGCGGCCACGCCCCGCATCGCGGCCAGCGCGCGTTCCAGCCGGGCGCGCTCGGCGACGATCGCCTCCGCCTGGCGCTCGAAAACGTCGCTGCGCTCGAGGAGGATTTCGGCGGCCGCCGCCGTGAGGCTGTTCACGTTGTAGGGCATGCGCAGCTTCTCGAACTCGTCGAGCCATGCCGGGGCGCCGATCGCCAACCCCAGGCGCAGCCCCGCCAGGCCCAGCTTCGAAACGGTGCGCACGAGCACCAGGTTGGGATGCCGTCCCACCTCGCCCAGCAGGCTCGCCCCGGAGGAGAACGGGTAGTACGCCTCGTCCACGACGACGAGCCCCGGGGAGGCGGCGATGATGCGCAGGATCGCCTCGCGCGGAAACAGGTTGCCGGTGGGATTGTTCGGATACGCGAGCCACGTGAGCGCGGGCCTCTCGCGCTCGATCGCCGCGAGGAAGGCGTCCTCGTCGAGGGTGAAATCGCCTCTCAGCGCGACTCCCGCATAGCGCATTCCCGCGGCGATGGCGGCGAGCCGGTACATCACGAACGACGGCTCGGGCGCGAGCACCGCCGCCCCATCGCGCGCCAGCGCGAGAGAAATGATCTGCAGGACCTCGTCGGAGCCGTTGCCGAGAAGCAGGCCGAGCGAGGCGGGGATGCCCATCGCCTCGCGCAGGCGCTCTTTCAAGCGCGGCGCGGCGGGATCCGGATAGCGGTTCACCGCCACGCGCGCGAGGCGCTCGCCCATGCGCGAAGCGAGATCCTCGGGAAGCCGGTACGGGTTCTCCATCGCGTCGAGCTTCACCAGGCCCTCGGCGGGCGAGACGTGATAGGCCTTGAGCGCGCGGATCTCCTCGCGAATCAGATCGGCGGGTGTTTTCACGCAAACACCGGGGTCAGACCCCAATTTCGCGAATCGGCATCGCCACCATCATTGTTTTCCGCTTGAATTGGGGTCTGACCCCATCCGCCACTCGGCGCTGCGCGCGTGCGCCTCGAGGCCTTCGGAGCGCGCGAGGGTGGCGGCGGTGCGCCCGAGGCGGCGCGCGGCCTCGCGCGAGACCCCGATCACGCTCGAGCGCTTCTGGAAGTCGTAGACGCCCAGCGGCGAGGAGAAGCGCGCGGTGCGCGAGGTCGGGAGGACGTGGTTGGGGCCGGCGCAATAATCGCCGAGCGACTCGCTCGCGTGGTGTCCGAGGAAGATGGCGCCGGCGTGGCGGATCTTCGCGAGCAGCTTCTCGGGATCGGCGACCGCGAGCTCGAGGTGCTCGGGGGCGATGCGGTTGGCGAGCTGGCACGCCTCGTCGAGATCGCGCACGCGAATCAATGCGCCGCGCGCGGCGAGAGAGGCCTCGATGATGGCGCGCCGCGGCAGCTCGCCGATCTGGCGGCGCATGGACTCGGCCACGCGCTCGAGCAGTCCCGCGTCGGGCGTGAGCAGGATCGCCTGGGCGATCTCGTCGTGCTCGGCCTGCGAGAAGAGATCCATCGCGACCCAGTCGGCGTTCGCGCTGCCGTCGGCGATCACGAGCACTTCCGAGGGTCCCGCGACCATGTCGATGCCCACGCGACCGAAGACCTTGCGCTTCGCCGCGGCGACGTACGCATTGCCCGGGCCGACGATCTTGTCGACCGCGGGAACGCTTTGCGTGCCGAATGCGAGCGCCCCCACCGCCTGCGCGCCGCCGATGCGCACGATGCGATCGACCCCGGCCAGCGCGGCGGCGGCGAGAACGGCGCGGTTCAGCTCGCCTCCGGGCGTGGGCGTGGCCATCACCAGCTCGCGCACGCCGGCGACCTTCGCGGCGATGGCCGTCATCAGCACCGATGAGGGATACGCCGCCTTGCCGCCGGGCACGTAGAGTCCCACGCGGTCGAGCGGCGTCACCTGCTGGCCGAGCACCGTGCCGTCGCCGTCGTCGAAACGCCACGATTCCTGCAGCTGCCGCGCGTGGAAAGCGCGGATGCGGCCCGCGGCGAGCTCGAGGGCTTCGCGTTCCGCGCGCGGCAGCTCGCGCAGCGCCGCACGCGCCGCCTCGAGGGACACGAGCAGGTCGGGCGCTCCGGCCGGGGTCCAGCGATCGAAGCGCGCGGTGAGCTCCAGCAACGCGGCGTCGCCGCGCTGGCGCACGCTCTCGAGGATCTGCGCGCTCGCCTGCTCGACGCGCGGATCCTGCGCCGCCTCGAAGGCGAGCAGCCGCCCGAGCTCGTCCGCGAAGCCCGGATCGGCGCTGGAGAGCTGCCGCGGACTAGCCACGAACCGCCTTGCCGAGCGCGTCCAGGAGGGGCGCCAGCACCTCGCGCTTGAGCTTGAGCGAGGCGGGATTCACGATGAGTCGGCTCGATACCGGCAGGATCTCCTCGACCACGCGCAGGCGGTTGGCCTTGAGCGTGTTGCCGGTGTCGACCAGGTCGACGATCGCCTCGGCGAGGCCGACGAGAGGGGCGAGCTCCATCGAGCCATAGAGCTTGATCAGGTCGACGTGCACGCCCTTGGCGGCGAAGTGCTCGCGCGCCGCGCCGATGTACTTGGTGGCCACGCGCAGCCGCGCACCCTGCCTCACCGCGCTGTCGTAGTCGAAGCCTTCGCGCACCGCGACCACCATCTTGCACCGGGCGATGCCGAGGTCGAGCGGCTGGTACAGGCCCTCCCCGCCGTGCTCGAGGAGGATGTCGCGCCCGGCCACGCCGAGGTCCGCCGCGCCGTACTGCACGTAGGTCGGCACGTCGGCCGCGCGCACCAGGATCAGGCGCAGGTGCGCCAGGTTGGTGGCGACGATGAGCTTGCGCGAGGCTTCCGCGTCCTCGGCGGGCGCGATGCCGGCGCGCGCCAGGAGCGGCAGCGTTTCCTCGAAGATGCGCCCCTTGGCCAGGGCAAGAGTAATCATGGCGCTCACGATACGCGACGGATGCGCGCGCCGAGCTGCGCCATCCGCTCCTCGATGCGCTCGTAGCCGCGGTCAAGGTGGTAGATGCGGTCGATGACGGTTTCCCCCTCGGCGATGAGCCCCGCGATGACGAGGCTCGCCGAGGCCCTCAGGTCGGTCGCCATGACGCCCGCGCCCGCGAGCTCCTCCACGCCGCGGATCATCGCCGTGTTGCCCTCGATATCGATCGACGCGCCCAGGCGCCGCAGCTCCTGCACGTGCATGAAGCGGTTCTCGAAGATGGTCTCGGTGACCAGCGCCGTGCCTTCCGCGATCGTGTTGAGCGCGATGAACTGCGCCTGCATGTCGGTCGGGAAGCCGGGATGCGGCGCGGTGCGCAGGCTCACCGCCTTGGGCCGCGCGCGCATCGTGAGGCGCACCGTGCGCTCGCCCACCGCGATGCCGGCGCCGGCCTCGCGCAGCTTCTCGATCACCGCGTCCAGGCTTCCCACCGGAGCTTCGGTGAGCGTCACGCTGCCGCGGGTGGCCGCGGCCGCGGCGAGGAAGGTTCCGGCCTCGATGCGGTCGGGCATCACCGCGTGCTCGACGCCGTGCAGGCGCTCCACGCCCTGGATGGTGATCACGTCGCCGCCGTGCCCGCGGATGCGCGCGCCCATCCCGATCAGGCAGCGCGCGAGGTCGGCGACCTCGGGCTCGCGCGCCGCGTTCTCGAGCACGGTCTCGCCCTCGGCGAGGCAGGCGGCCATCATCAGGTTTTCGGTGCCGGTGACGGTGACGGTGTCCATGAAGATGCGCGCGCCTTTGAGTCGCGAGGCCATCGCGCGGATGTTGCCCTGCTCGATGGCGATGTCGGCGCCCATCGCGGTGAGCCCCTTGATGTGCAGGTCCACCGGCCGCTCGCCGATGGCGCAGCCGCCGGGCAGCGACACGCGCGCCTCCCCGAAGCGCGCCGTGAGCGGGCCCAGGGCGAGGATCGAGGCGCGCATCGTGCGCACCAGGTCGTAGGGCGCGAACGGCTCGGTCACCGCGGTCGCGTCGAGCTCGACCTCGTGGTCGCCGGCGCGCACCTTCACGCCCATGCGCTCGAGAAGCCTGAGCATCGTGCGCACGTCGTTCAGCTGCGGCACGTTGGTGATGCGCACCGGGGCCGCGGCGAGGAGCGAGGCCGCGAGGATCGGAAGCGCGGCGTTCTTCGCTCCGGCCACGCGAACCTCGCCCGCAAGCGGCACGCCGCCCTGAATGGAGAGTTTTTGCATTCTTCCTCGACGCGGGCCTCAGCTCAGCGCGCCGCCCATTCCTCGGGGGAAAATGTCTTCATCGACAGGGCGTGGATCTCCGAGCGCATGCGCTCGCCCAGCGCCGCGTAGACGAGCTGGTGCTGGCGCACGCGCGTCAGGCCCGCGAAGCTCGGGCTCACCACGATCGCCTCGAAATGCGCGCCGTCGCCCGTGACCTCGAGGTGCGTGCAGGCGAGCCCCGCGCGGATGGACTGTTCGATGGAGCCGGGTTCGACCATGACCCTCTCCCTAACCCTCTCCCAAGGGAGAGGGAACGAACGTGGGACGCGGTTTCGTGAAGCAGGGGCACATGGTCAATGCCGCAACTTGTAGCCGCGGCGCAGCAGATGCAGGGTGACGAATGATAGGGCACCGAGGGCGCCGGTCGCAAACGCGAGGCTCGTCCACGGCAAGACGTCCGACTGCCCGAAGAAGCCGTAGCGGAAGCCGTCGATCGCGTAGAAGAAGGGATTGAGCTGCGAGACCGATTGCCACAGCGGCGGCAGCGAATGCGTCGAGTAGAAGACTCCGGCGAGGAAGGTGAGCGGCATCACCAGGAAATTCTGGAACGCCGCGAGCTGGTCGAATTTCTCCGACCAGATTCCGGCGATGATCCCGAGTGCCGCGAGCAGCGCCGAGCCCACCAGCGCGAAGGCGAGCGCCCAGAGCGGATGCGCGACCGGGATCGGGACGATCCACATCGCGGCCGCGAACACTCCCGCGCCCACCGCCACGGCGCGCACCATCGCCGCGAGCAGGTAGGCGCCGAAGATCTCCGCGGGGGCGAGCGGCGGCAGGAGGATGAACACGATGTTGCCGGTGATCTTCGACTGGATCAGCGACGAGGAGCTGTTGGCGAACGCGTTCTGCAGCATCGCCATCATGGCGAGCCCCGGCACCAGGAACTGCGTGTAGGTCACGCCCGGAAAAACCTGCACGCGGTCGGCGAGCGCGTGCGCGAAGACCACGAGGTAGAGCAGCGTCTGGAGCACCGGGGCGCCGACCGTCTGGAAGCTCACCTTCCAGAAGCGCAGCACCTCCTTGTACAGAAGTGTCGGGAAGCCACTCACGAGAGGATCATCGCGCATCCTCGCGCCGCATGATTTTCACGAACACTTCCTCGAGCTCGGGCTCGGCAACTTCGAGGCTCGCCACGGTGGCTCCCGCCTGGCGCAGGCGTGCGAGCGTGGCCTCCACGTGCGCCAGGTCCGCGACCGGGATGCGCCACCAATCGCCGGCCTCGCGCGAGGCGAGCGCCGCGAGATCCGGCGGCAGCTCGCAGCCCTCGAGCTTCACGCGCAACACTCTCTCGGAGAACGCCGCGAGCAGGCGTGCGGTCGAGTCGAGGGCGACGATGCGCCCGTCCTTCATCATCGCGATGCGCGAGCACAGCTGCTGCGCTTCCTCGAGGTAGTGCGTGGTCAGCACGACGGTGTGGCCGGCGGCGTTCAGGCCGCGGATGAAGGCCCAGAGCGCCTGGCGCAGCTCCACGTCCACGCCCGCGGTGGGCTCGTCGAGCACGATCACCGGCGGGCGATGCACGAGCGCCTGCGCGACCATGACGCGGCGCTTCATTCCGCCCGAGAGGCTGCGCATGTTGGCGCCGGCCTTGGAGGCGAGGCCGAGGCGCTCGATGAGCTCGTCGATCCAGGCGGCGTTGCGCCTGAGGCCGAAGTAGCCCGACTGCAGCTCGAGGGTCTCGCGCACCGTGAAGAAAGGATCGAAGACGATTTCCTGCGGGACGATGCCGAGCGCGCGGCGCGCCGAGCGGTAATCGCCCGCGACGTCGTGCCCCGCCACCGCGAGCTCTCCGGAGTCGGGCCGCACCAGGCCGCCGAGCGCCGAGATGAGCGTGGTCTTGCCGGCGCCGTTGGGGCCGAGGAGGCCGAAGAACTCGCCCGCCTCGACCGCGAGCGAGACTCCGGCGAGCGCGGTAACGGCGCCGAAGCGCTTGTGGACCGCGCGTGCCTCTACCGCGATCGTCAAATGGTCACGCCGCAGACGGCTGGATCAGGTCCGCCACGCCGTAGAGCTGGGCCAACGACAGCAGGTTGGCGGGAAGGTTCTCGAATACCAGCGTCTTGCCGCGCTTTGCCGCGAGGCGCCGCCATTCGAGCAGCAGCGCCACGGCGGAAGAGTCCACGCCCGTGATCCCGGAGAAGTCGATGGTGAGGCGCTCGGGAAGATCCGTGCGCGCCGCGTATTCCGCGCTTTGCGCGAGCACCCCCGGGAGGGTCTCGAAGGCAAGCTCGCCTTCGAGGCGCAGGACTTCCCCGGGGGGCGTGGAGCTCACTTCTTCGGCGCGCTCTCGGACGAGCGGTTGTTGCGTTCCAGCAGCGTCTTGATGAGGCCGTCGATGCCGCCCTTCTGGATCTGGTCGTTGAAGGTGCCGCGATACGTCGTCACCAGCGAGGCGCCGTCGATCACGACGTCGTAGACCTTCCATTCGCCCGCGTCGGTCTTCTCCATCGAGTAGTCGATCGGGATCGGCGGCCCGCCCTGCTGGATCACCGCGGTCTTCACGACCGCCTCCTTGTCCCCGGGGCCCACCTTGGTGGGCTTCACCTCGATGGTCTGGTTGCGGTACTGCGAAAGCGAGGTCGAATAGGTGCGCACGAGCAGCGTCCTGAACTCCTTGGTGATCGCTTCCTTCTGCGCGTCGGTGGCCTGCGCCCAGTTGCGGCCCACAGCAAGGCGCGCCATGCGCGTGAAATCGAAGTGAGGCAGGACTTTCGCCTCGGCGAGCTGAACGACCTTGGACGTGTTGCCGGATTGCATGTCCTTGTCCGCCTTGATGATCGCAAGGACCTCGTCGGTGGTCCTCTTCACGAGCGCGTCGGGCGCCTCCTGGCCGAGGGCCAGCACGGGGACGAGTGCAAGCAGGAATGTGGCAAGAATTCGAAACATGGAGGGGATTACCTCTAGCGTGGCTGGACCGGGTTCGACTTAACGCGCGAGCCGGGGTTCCGGTAGACCTATTTCTTGCCCGAGTCTTCCTGCGCCTTGCTGAACAGGAACTGGCCAATCAGCTTCTCCAGCACCACCGCCGACTGCGTGATGGTGATGCGATCTCCCGCGGCGAGCTTCTTGTCGTCGCCGCCGGCGTCGAGGCCGACGTAGGTCTCGCCCAGCAGGCCCGAGGTCAGGATCGACGCGGTGGTGTCCTTGGGAAACGCATAGCGCTTGTCGAGCGCGAGGGTGACGCGCGCCTGGTAGCGCTCGTTGTCGAAATGGATGTCGGCAACGCGGCCCACGAGCACGCCGGCGCTGCGCACCGGGCCGCGCACCTTCAGCCCGCCGATGTTGTCGAAGCGCGCCTCGACGCGGTAGGTCTCGGTGGCGCGCTCCGCCCCGAGGTTTCCCACGCGCAGCGCCAGCACCAGCAGCGCGGCGAAGCCGGCGGTGACGAAGGCGCCGAACCAGAGATCGATCGTTGTTCTTTCCATCTTACTGTTCGGCCCGCAGCATGAAAGCGGTGAGCACCAGGTCCAGGGCGAGGATCATGAGCGCCGAGGTCACCACCGTGCGCGTGGTCGCCCCGGAGACTCCTTCGGCGGTCGGCGGGGCGTCGTAGCCCTCGAATGTGGCGATGACCGTGACGGCGATGCCGAACACGAAAGCCTTCACCAATCCGTTCAAAACATCATACCGGAAGTCGACCGCCGCCTGCATTTGCGACCAGAAGGCGCCGTTGTCCACCCCGATGAGGACCACGCCCACGATGTAGCCGCCGAAGACGCCCATCGCCGAGAAGAGCAGCGACAGGATCGGCATCGAGATGATGCCGGCCCAGAAGCGCGGCGCGATCACGCGCGCCATCGGCGAGACCGCCATCATGTCCATCGCGGTGAGCTGCTCGGTGGTCTTCATGAGGCCGATCTCGGCGGTGATCGCGCTTCCCGCGCGCGAGGCGAAGAGGAGTGCCGCCACCACCGGCCCCAGCTCGCGCACCAGCGAGAGTGCCACCAGCACGCCGATCGACTCGGTGGCGCCGTATCTCTGCAACGTCTGGTAGCCCTGCAATCCAAGCACCATCCCCACGAATAATCCCGAGACGATGATGATGATGAGCGAGAGCACGCCGGTGAAATAGACTTCGCGCATCACCAGGCGGAAGCGGTGGAAGCTCGTGCCGGATGACGCGAGCACGAGGCCGAAGAAGCGCGCCATCGAGCCCGCGCGCCACACGCCGTTCACGAAATTGTTGCCCAGCCGCATGAGCGGCCTGCGCACGTCAAGCATGCGCGCCCCCGGGCTCGAGGCCCACGTCCTTCGCATAGGGCGCGGCCGGGTAGTGGAACGGGACCGGCCCGTCGCGCTCGCCGTGGACGAACTGGCGGATGTACGGATGCTGCGAGGCGCGCACCTCGTCCGGCGTGCCCTCGCCCAGGATCACGCCGTCGGCGATGAAATAGAGGTAATCGACGATGTGCAGCGACTCGACCACGTCGTGCGTCACCACGATCGAGGTGGCGCCGAGCGCGTCGTTCAGCTTGCGAATCAGCCGTCCGATCACCGCGAGCGCGATCGGGTCGAGCCCCGCGAACGGCTCGTCGTACATCACGAGCATCGGGTCGAGCACCACCGCGCGCGCCAGCGCCACGCGCCGCGCCATCCCGCCGGAGAGCTCCGCGGGCTTCAGGCGCGCGAGGCCGCGCAGCCCGACCGCCTCGAGCTTCATCAGCACCAGGTCGCGGATCATGGTCTGGGGAAGGCGCGTGTGCTCGCGCAACGGAAACGCCACGTTCTCGAACACGGTCATGTCGGTGAAGAGCGCGCCGAACTGGAACAGCATGCTCATCTTGCGGCGCATGCGGTACAGGCTTTCGGCATCGAGCTCGGGCACGGATTGGCCCGCGACCAGGACCCGCCCCGAAGTCGGACGAAGCTGGCCCCCGATCAATCTCAGCAGCGTGGTCTTGCCGCTGCCGCTCACCCCCATGAGGGCGACCACCTTGCCGCGTGGCACCTTCATCGAGATTCCCTTGAGGATCGGCCGGCGGCCGTAGGAAAAGCTCACCGCCTCGACATCGACCAGCGTCTCTTCGGGCACGCGGAAAGTTCGGGAAAATTGGAAGGGCATTTTAGCAGCTTTGCCCGCGGTCCCTCCCCTATAATCGTCGCGTGAAGAAACCCCGCCTGCTGCTCGTCGACGACGACGCGTTGATCACCGAGAGCCTCGAGTACGCGCTCGCCGGCGACTACGAAGTCACATGCGCGGCCGATCGCACCGCGGCGGTGGCGGTGTTGCGCGGCGGGCTCGCTCCCGACCTCGCGTTGATCGACCTGGGATTGCCGCCGGTCGCACACCTGCCCAACGAAGGCTTCAAGCTGATCGCAGACCTGCTCGCCCACGCGCCCGAGGCGCGCATCCTCGTGCTCACCGGACAGAACGAGGAATCGAATGCGCGCCGCGCGCGCGCCCTGGGCGCCGTGGACCTCGTTCCCAAGCCCTGCGAGCCCGATATCCTGCGCGCCATCCTCACGCGGGCCCTGAAGTCCGGCACGCTCGAGAAGCGCGACGACATCGAGGAGGCGCGGGCGCTGGTGGGCGAGAGCCCGGCGCTGCGCCGGCTGCGCAGCCAAATCGACCTCTACGCCACCTCGTCCTTTCCCGCGCTGATCGAAGGCGAATCGGGCAGCGGCAAGGAGCGCGTCGCGTACTCGCTGCACCACCTGAGCCCGCGCTCGCGCGCCCCGTTCCTCGCGCTCAACTGCGCCGCGATCTCCCCCACGCTCGTCGAGCCGACGCTCTTCGGCTATGCCAAGGGCGCGTTCACCGGCGCCCAGCAGGCGAAGTCGGGCTACTTCGAGGACGCCGGCGAGGGCACGCTCTTCCTCGACGAGATCGGCGAGCTGCCCGGCGAGCTGCAGGCGAAGCTGCTGCGCGTGCTCGAGAACGGCGAATACCAGCGCGTGGGCGAGACGCAGACGCGCGTGTCGCGCGCGCGCATCGTCGCCGCCACCAACCGCGACCTGCGCGAGGAGGTGAAGCAGGGCAGGTTCCGCTCGGA
>WNFI01421978.1_pt1 | contig 13277 bp, 9 predicted proteins | sample 5400471 | NCBI WGS metagenome assembly WNFI01 (sample SAMN13153348, study PRJNA577476) | soil metagenome | isolation source: 100 cm saprolite on Douglas fir-dominated hillslope | place: USA:California | collected 2013-09-17
TTTACGTCAGGGGTCTTGTTGGTTTGTAGGTCAAGCAGAATAAGGCCTGGGGTTTCGTGGGTTTCCTGGTCCGCATAGCGGCCTGTGCCGAAGATAAAGATCTTAAAACCGCTCCAATGGTATCTGCGAACCCAGAGGATTCCGATCATTATCTTGACCACTTCCGCCGATCAAGAACGGGAGGTGAGTGACTATCACGTGGGCGCCGTGGGTTTTATCCGCAAACCCTTGGAGTTCACACACTTTATCGAAGTGATCCAACAAAGGGGGTTCACCTGATCGCTTTCAAGCTGACCCTACTTCGCGCCGAATTCAGCGCCTCGGAAAACTTTGACACGTTAATCAAGGCTCTGAATGTCTGCCTGAACGCGCGCCGTTGATCTTTCCTCGCCGCTGATGCCTCCCATGCTGACTCCGAAATTAATCACCTCTCTCAAGACCTATTCTCAAGATCAAATGAGGGCCGATCTTATGGCCGGCGTGATCGTAGGCATTGTGGCCATCCCCCTGGCTATTGCCTTTGCCATCGCTTCGGGGCTGTCGCCAGAAAAGGGGTTGCTGACCGCCATCGTCGCCGGTTTTCTCATCTCTGCCCTCGGCGGCAGCCGCGTTCAAATCGGCGGGCCCACGGGCGCCTTTGTCGTCATTGTGTATGGCATCGTCCAGCGCTTTGGCGTGGAGGGACTGCTTTTGGCCACGATAGCGGCGGGGCTTCTCCTGGTGATGATGGGATTCCTCCGTTTAGGGTCGCTCATCAAGTTTATACCGCATCCCGTCGTAGTGGGATTCACCAGCGGCATCGCGCTGGTAATTTTTTCCTCGCAGGTTAAAGACTTTCTAGGTTTGAACACCGGTCCCGTGCCCGCCGATTTTCTTCAGAAATGGAATCTTTTCTTCCATCATCTGGACTCGGTCAACGTCTATGCCTTGGGAATTTCGGCAGGAACAGTTGCGCTGATCGCAGGCTGGCCGCGCGTTTCCCGAAAGGTCCCGGGACCCTTTGTAGCCTTGGTGGCCGCTACCGGGCTGAGCGCTTTGACCCGATGGCCTGTCGAAACCATCGGCAGCCGTTTTGGCACGCTTTCGATGGCGCCTCATTGGCCCTCCTTCCCTCCGTTAAACCTTCAAACCCTGCAGAACCTGACGCTTCCTGCGTTTACCATCGCTTTTCTGGGGGCCACCGAATCCCTTCTCTCCGCGGTGGTATCCGACGGGATGATCGGGGGAAGGCATCGGCCCAATATGGAATTGATCGCACAAGGTGTAGCCAATGTGTGTTCGGGGCTTTGCGGGGGCATGCCGGCCACAGGAGCGATCGCGCGCACCGTGACCAATATCAAATCGGGAGGACGCACGCCCATCGCGGGCATCATGCATTCTTTGGTGATTCTGGCCGTGATCGCATTTTTTGGACCCTTTATCAAATGGATCCCTCTGTCTTGTCTGGCGGGCATTCTCGTCGTCATCGCTTATCACATGAGCGAGTGGCGTTCGTTTAAAGCGTTGCTTCGAGGACCCCGCGGCAGCGTGGCCATCCTGCTGGCGACCTTTGTGCTGACAGTCGTTATCGACTTGACGGTGGCCATCAGCGTGGGGATGGTGCTGTCCGCATTCCTCTTCATGCATCGCATGGCACGAACCACTCATATTCGCATACTCTCGCATCATCTAGATGAAGAAGACCCCCATGATGAGACAGCGATCTATAAAGTGGTGGTTCCCAAAGGAGTCGAGGTGTTTGAGATCAACGGGCCCTTTTTCTTCGGTGTGTCCCATGAATTCGAGGAAATCAGCCGGATCGTATCCGACCAACCCAAGGTCCGCATTCTAAGACTTCGCCATGTTCCTTTCATTGATGCGACGGGACTTTACTCGCTTACACAGTTCTACAAGAAATGCAGAGCCCATAACATTCAACTGATCCTCGCGAACGTCCACTCTCAACCCTTGCAGACCTTAAAACGATCGACGCTTTACGACCAGATCGGACCCGAAAACATGGCGAACACCATTCAAGAGGCTTTGCAGCGAGCCGATGCCATCCTGGCAGGGAACGGACACTAACCGGTTCCTTAAGCGAAGTACCCTTTCATTGACAGTCCAGGGAACGACTGATAAGATATCGCGTTGATTTTAGGAGGAATTTTTGGCGCGTGTATTAGTTGTAGATGATGAAAAAGACGTCGTTGACACCGTGAACGCCCGATTGGTGGAAACGGAGTCGACCCGCCGGATCCCGGTGATCATTTTGACCGCCAAAGGGCAGATGCGCGACGTCTTCGAGATGGCGTCCAACGTGGCCTTCTACATGGAAAAACCCTTCGATCCCAAGCACCTCCGCGAGAAGATCCAAGACGTGCTCAGCAAGCGCACGAGTGCCTGACATCAATCCGCCCAATCCACCGCCGTCCACCACACCGCCGCTCGAACAGCTGATCGCCCAACGACGCAAGAAACTCATGGCCCTGAAGGAAAGCGGCCTGAACCCTTTTCCGTATCGTTACGAACGTTCTCATACACTAGCGCAATTACTTGCGACCTATCAAAACCTAGAATCGGAAAAGGAATCCAGCGATGTTGTGCGGACGGCCGGACGCTTGATGACGGTGCGCGACATGGGCAAATCGTGTTTCGCGCATCTGGCGGACGGCCCCACGCGGATGCAGATTTACGTTAAAAAGGATGTCGTTGGAGAAGAGGCCTTCAAGCTATTTCAAAAGGACGCGGACCTGGGCGATGTACTGGGCGTGGTCGGTACGATGTTCCGCACGAGGACGAATGAATTGACGCTTCGTGTCAGTGGCTTCACGCTCCTCTCCAAAGCGTTGCGGCCACTCCCCGAAAAATGGCACGGGCTCAAGGACGTGGAGACGCGTTATCGCCAGCGGGAACTCGACCTGCTCAGCAATCCGGAAATCCAAACGCTTTTCATCAAGCGCAGCGAGCTGATCCGTTCCCTGCGCAGCACGCTGCATGACCAAGGGTTTCTGGAAGTGGAAACGCCGCTCCTCCAAGCCCAAGCCGGCGGTGCGGCGGCGCGGCCCTTTCAAACCTTCCACAACGCCTTACAGACTTCCTTATTTATGCGTATCGCGCCCGAGCTCTATCTGAAACGCCTGTTGGTGGGGGGGATCGACCGGGTGTTCGAAATTGGCCGCGTCTTCCGCAACGAAGGCATCGATACCAAACACAACCCAGAATTCACGATTCTGGAGGCCTATCAGGCGTACGCAGACTACAATGACATGATGACGCTTTGTGAAAAACTGCTTACCGACGCGGCCCAGGTTTGTAATAACAGTCTCTCTTTGTTAGTCAGTGAAAAACCGATCTCCTTAGAACCGCCATTTGCGCGAGCGAGCATGTCGGACCTGTTTATCAAATACACGGGGGTCGATGTGGTCCAGGCCTGGAACGAAGGCCGTCTTCGCGATGCTGCTGAAGACCTCCATGTCACGGTCGAAGAACGGCTCCCGGAGCATAAAGTCTTTGACCGGCTCTTCGACGCCAAAATCAAAATGCATCTCTGGCAGCCGACGTTTGTGATCGATTATCCGATCCAGATCTCGCCGCTCGCCAAGAAACACCGATCCAAGCCGGGCCTGGTGGAACGTTTTGAGCTGTTCGTCGCCGGAAATGAATTGGCGAACGCCTACTCCGAATTGAACGATCCTGTGGATCAGCGTGAACGCATGGAAAAACAACTCGCTCTCAAGAAAACAGGAGACGACGAAGTCGAAGTGGCGGACGAGAGCTTTTTGACCGCGCTCGAGCACGGGATGCCCCCGGCGGGCGGCTTGGGCATCGGCGTCGACCGATTAACGATGCTGCTCTTGGGTCAAACGTCGATTCGCGAAGTCATCTTGTTCCCGCTTTTGAAACCAGAATTATGACCAGAATTATAAATAGGTTGTCATTCCCGCGGAAGCGGGAATCCAGTCCCGGACACCTCTGGACCCCCGCCTTCGCGGGGGTGACGGGCTAAGCCATGCGTTTCGAATTCTTCTTAGCCAAGAGGTTCCTGGCCGGGCAACGCTTCGGCGTTTTCCGGCTGATCACCACGATTATCGCGATCAGCGGAATCGCTCTCGGCGTCGCCGCTCTCCTTATTACACTAGCGGTCATGGATGGCTTCCGGTCCGACATCCAGGAGAAGATCCTCGGCACCCAACCACATCTTTTTCTGGCGAACCCATTTGGAGGGCTTGTCCAGAACGATCCTCGCTTTCCCGAAAAATTCAAAACCGTTCCACATGTCCAGGGCGCGGCACCGTTTCTCTACGGACAAGCCCTCCTGCAGTCGGGTTCCTCGGTCACCGGCATCATGCTACGGGGGATCAACCCGCCCCAAGAATCCCAAGTAACGCAAATCTCACATATCCTCACCGAAGGAAAATGGAGCGACCTCGACACGCACAGTGTCGCGCTGGGCCAAGAGCTGGCCCGCGCCGTCTCCGCGCGGGTGGGGGACACGATCACCCTGGTTGCGCCGGAGGAGAAAATGAAGTCCTGGGGCCAGGTTCCTCGAATGCGCCGGTACAAGGTCGTAGGGATCTTCCGCTCCGGGATGTACGAGTACGACGCCAACCTGGCGTATCTCACGCTCGAGGGCGCTCAAGACCTGCTGGGCCTGGGCAATCAGATCACCGGCTATGGTCTACGCCTGGATTCACTGGACGAGACCGCACCCACCATCCGCACGCTCGAACAGACGTTCGGCAATCTTTTCCTAGTACGATCTTGGCAGGACCTGAATCGCAATCTTTTTTCGGCGATGAAACTGGAACGCACCATGATGTTCATCATTGTCACCCTGATCATCTTGGTCGCCAGTTTCACGATCATCTCGAACCTCCTGCTGCTTACGATCGAGAAAGCGCGGGAGATCGGAATCCTTCAAGCGCTGGGCGCTTCACCGCGCCAGATCGCGAAGATCTTCCTGTTTAATGGGTTCATGCTGGGCGGAGGAGGCGTGGGGCTGGGACTGCTTCTGGGAACCGGCATCAGCGCTTTCCTGAAGCGTTTCCCGATCATTAAACTGCCGGCCGACGTGTACTACGTCGACAAGCTGCCGATCAAGCTGTCCGGCGGGACGATCGAGAGCGTCGCGATCTGTGCGTTCGGGCTGGTCCTGGCGTCGATCTTATATCCCGCCTTCAAAGCCAGCCAGATGGACCCGGTCCAGGCGATTCGCTATGGCTGATTTAAAAGAAGCGATCGCGAAGGCGGATCTCGAATCCGATATCACCCTGGCGGCCCAAGGGCTGGTGAAGCGTTTTCCGCAAGGTGACACTGAGGTCGAGATCTTACACGGCATCGATCTGGAGATCCGGGAAGGGCAGATCGTCGCCATTCTCGGGCCATCGGGGGCCGGAAAGTCAACCCTGCTGCATTTGCTCGGGTTGATGGAACAGCCCTCCGCCGGTATCCTGAAGATCCAAGGGGAAGAAGTCCAGAAGCTTTCGGCCAAGTACCGCGCGCGGCTGCGGAGTGAATACATCGGTTTTTTGTTCCAGTTCCATCATCTCCTTCCGGAATTGAACGTGCTCGAAAACGTCATGCTTCCCCAGCGTATCCTGGGCATTTCCGAGCGGGAGGCGGCGGCCCAGGCGGCGATGCTTTTGGACACCATTGGCATGCGGAACCATCTCTACAAACGGCCGGCGGCGCTCTCGGGTGGCGAGCAGCAGCGGGTGGCGCTCGCGCGGGCTCTCGTCAACGAACCGGCGCTGATCCTCGCGGATGAACCCACGGGCAATCTCGACCACGAGACGGGGGAAACCGTCCTCCACCTCCTCTGGGAGGAAGCGCACCGGCGGAACGCGGCCGCCGTGATCGTGACGCACCAGGAAGAGATCGCGCAACGCGCCGACCGCTGCATCCGCATGCGGGACGGCCGCATCGAGTCAGTGACATGAAAATCTACCTGAACGGCCAACTCGTCGAAAAGGAAAAAGCCGTCGTCTCGGTGTTCGACCATGGGCTGCTCTACGGCGACGGCGTCTTTGAAGGCATCCGGGCTTACAACGGCCGGGTCTTCAAGCTGCACGAGCACATCGACCGGCTGTTCAATTCAGCGCGAGCGATTCTTCTACAAATCCCTCTCAGCAAAAAAGCGCTGGAGGACGCCGTCGTGTCAACGCTCCGGGCGAACCGTCTTCGCGATGCCTATATCCGCCTGGTAGTGACCCGCGGCGAGGGCGACCTGGGTCTCGATCCCCGCCACTGCGGCAAACCAACCGTGTTCATCATCACCGATAAAATCACCCTTTACCCGAAGGAATATTATGAGAAGGGCCTTTCCGTGGTCACCTCGACGATTAAGCGCAATATTCCCGAAGCGTTGAATCCTTCGATCAAATCCCTCAATTACCTGAACAACGTCCTGGCCAAGATCGAAGCGGCTAGGTCGAACGTCCCAGAGGCCATTATGCTCAACCGGGAAGGCTACGTCGCTGAATGCACGGGGGACAATATATTCGTTGTAAAAGAGAATACCCTCTTGACGCCGCCGACCTGGGCCGGTACCCTAGAAGGGATCACGCGAAATATTGTTATGGACATTGCGAAAAATAAGCTTAAACTATTAGTGAAGGAGGATTTGTTGACACCGTATCACGTGTATGTCGGCGATGAGGTTTTCTTGACCGGCACGGCGGCCGAAGTCGTGCCCGTCACGCTGGTCGATGGACGCATGATCGGAGAGGGAAAACCCGGCAAAACGACGCTCAAGCTGATGAAAGAGTTCCGGGAACTAACGCGCATTACGGGCGTTCCTATATTCGAGCAATAAGATGGCACCCGTCTTCGCGCAGCAGTTGACATATTTCGAAGGAAATGAAAAAATCAACACGCTGATGAGGAAAATCCATGTCTAATCGCTTTACAGAACGCGCCCAGCGCGTCATCCTGATCGCCCAGGAAGAGGCGAAACGTCTCAACCACGATTATGTCGGGACGGAACACATTCTGCTCGGTCTGATCGCCCTCGGGGAGGGCGTCGCCGCCCAAGTCCTGGCGAATCTGGGCGTCGACTTGCGCCGCGTACGGGCGGAGATCGAGAAGATCGTCGGCACCGGCGACAACGTGATGCTACTCGGTGAGATTCCCTTCACCCCGCGCGCCAAAAAAGTTTTAGAGCTCGCCGTGGAAGAGGCCCAGAACATGGGCCACAGCCATGTTGGGACCGAGCACCTGCTTCTCGGCCTGATCCGGGAAGAAGAGGGCGTCGCCGCCCAGGTGTTGGAAAATCTCGGCGTCCGGCTCGATATCGTCCGGGAAGAAGTCATCAGCTTGCTCGGCGAAGGTCAGCCCGGCCCGGCACCCACCGCGCCCGCGCGCTCGTCGGGGACCAAATCCAAGACCCCCACGCTCGATGAATTCGGCCGCGACCTCACCCAGATGGCCAAGGACGGAAAGCTGGATCCCGTCATCGGCCGCGCCGATGAGATCGAGCGCCTCATCCAGATCCTATCCCGACGCACCAAGAACAATCCCGTCCTGATCGGCGACCCCGGCGTGGGGAAAACCGCGATCGTGGAAGGATTGGCCCAAAAGATCTCCAGCCAAGATATCCCCGAGATCCTGGTGAACAAGCGGGTCATGACCCTCGACCTGGCGGCCGTCGTGGCCGGGACCAAATACCGCGGGGAGTTTGAACAGCGGCTGAAAAACATCATTGAGGAAATCCGCCGCGCCAAGAACAACATCATCCTTTTTATCGATGAGCTGCATACTGTCATCGGCGCCGGCGCCGCCGAGGGCGCGATCGACGCGTCCAACATTTTAAAGCCCGCGCTCGCACGGGGCGAGCTCCAGTGCATCGGGGCCACGACGTTCGACGAATACCGGAAATACATCGAGCACGATGCGGCCTTGGAACGCCGCTTCCAGCCGATCACGGTGGACCCGCCATCCGTCGAGGATACGGTCCGGATCCTGAGCGGGCTCCGCGAAAAATATGAAGTCCACCATAAGGTGAAATTTACCGACGACGCTTTGGCGGCCGCGGCGGAACTCGCCGACCGCTATATTTCCGATCGGTATCTCCCGGACAAAGCGATCGACCTGATTGATGAAGCCGGCAGCCGCGCGCGCCTGCAGACGACGGTGCTCCCGCAGCCCCTGAAAGATAAGGAAACGGAGATCGTCCAAGTGTCCAAGGACAAGGACACCGCGATCTCATCCCAGGAGTATGAAAAAGCGGCCCGCTTGCGCGACAAAGAAAAAGAACTGCGCAAAGGCCTCGACGATTCGAAGAAGAAGTGGAAAGAAAAACGCGAGACCACGCAGCCTCAGGTGAATGGCGAAGACATCGCCCAGATCGTCGCGAAGTGGACTGGCATCCCGGTGCACCGGCTCACGGAGAAGGAATCCGAGAAACTGGTACATATGGAAGACGAGCTGCATAAGCGCGTCGTCGGACAAGAAGAAGCCATCAAGTCCTTATCGCAAGCCATCCGTCGCTCGCGAACCGGTCTCAAAGATCCCAAAAAGCCGATCGGTTCCTTTATTTTTCTCGGACCTACGGGCGTCGGCAAAACCGAGCTCGCTCGCGCCGTCTGTGAAGCGATGTTCGGCGAAGAAGATTCGCTGGTGCGGATCGATATGTCCGAATATATGGAAAAGTTTTCCGTGTCCCGGCTGATCGGCGCGCCTCCCGGCTATGTGGGCTACGAAGAGGGCGGCCAATTGACCGAGGCCGTGCGCCGGAAGCCGTATTCGGTCGTGCTGCTCGACGAAATCGAAAAGGCGCACCCGGACGTCTTCAACATCCTGCTGCAGATCCTAGACGACGGCCAGTTGACTGACAACCTCGGCCACAAAGTCAACTTTAAGAACACCGTCATCATCATGACCTCGAATGTGCGCGCCCGCCTCATTTCCAAGGGCAAATCGCTCGGGTTCCTCGTTGAAGAGGACGCCAAGCGCGATTACCAATCCATGAAGGAAACCGTTATGGAAGAGGTCAAAAAAGCCTTCAATCCCGAGTTCCTCAACCGGATCGATGACGTCATCTTCTTCCATGCGTTGACGAAAGAAGACATGAAGAAGATTTTGGAGCTCATGCTCACCAAAGTGCGGGGCAAACTCCAAACCCAGGGTTATACCCTGACTCTCACCGACGAAGCCAAGGAGCATCTCCTGGAAAAGGGCTTCGACCCGCACTACGGCGCGCGCCCGCTACAGCGCACCATCCAGCGGTTGATCGAAGACACCTTGGCCAGCGAGATCCTGGCGAAACGCTTCAATGCACCGGCCACGATCTTCGTGGACTTCGATCCGGACGAGAAAAAGCTGACGTTCGGGACCCAACCCGCCCCTAAACCCGTCAAACACTAAAGGATATCCACCTGCGGCCATCCTGTCTCTCGCGCTCTCCGCGCGAGAGTGTTATACTTGATCGGAAAATTCCATGAAACGCGTTGCGCTCATCGTGACCCTCTTGTTTTTGGGGGTCGGAGTGTCTTTGTGGGTTGCGCAGAATTATGTGACCCGGTGGGAGCCGCGTCTGCGTTCGGAACTGGAAAAACGCGCCTACGCCGCTCTGGGCGTGCGCATCCACATCGAAGATATCTCCGTGTCTTTCATCCATCAAGTGGCCTTGAAGGGCGTCGAGGTCTGGGACACCCGTCAGCAACCGGAAGCGCTTCTCTTCCGCGCCAAAGAAGTGGCGCTCACGGCCAGCTTGATCGATCTGCCGCGCGCGATCCTGCACCGCAATCCCCTGGAAGTGATCGGCAAAATCACCATCGATACGCCTGTTGCGACCCTTTCGTCTGAAGGGATCGGACCTTGGCGCATGAAGAAAAAGGCGTCGACTTCTTCTACGCCGCTCTGGTTTTCCGTGGAATGGGACCATGGGACGTTCCAATGGAAGGACGCACAGGCCCCGCACGGCGCCTGGACGCTGTATCAATCCAACGGCTTTTTCCGCATCCGCGGTCCCCACATCGATGCGACCGCACGAGGCACGCTGGAGCAAGCGGAAAACGTCGACGTGCATCTCGCGACGTTCGGCCACCGCTGGAACGCTCAGGCGCGTCTGTTCGGCGGTAATATCCCGGGAACACTCGCCGCGGCCGAGCGCTGGACGCATCGCCCGTTGTTGCCGCCGAATTGGAAATCGCAAGGACATTTTGATTTTGACGTTCAATGCGGGGGCCGCTGGCCAGTGACATCCGGAGCGAAACCGGCCAGCTTGATCCGCGAGGCCCGCGTGAGCCTGTCTCAGGCACAATTGGAAATTCCCAACGCGCCTCCCGTGCAATTAAACGGCGCTTTGATCTTAAAAGAAGGCCGCGCTGATTTTTCCTCATTCAGCCTGAAAGCTGAAAACACGCTTTTCAAGATTACCGGCCACGCCCTTCCTTTCGCGCTTCCCGCTCAACTCGATCTGGAGGCCGTCAGTTCAAAAGCCGACCTGGCAACACTGTCCCGGTATATCGCGCCTGATTCAGGAAATCCGATTTTACAAGGAGCAGGATCTTTGAATGTGTCGCTCAAAGGGGCTCTCTTACGACCCGCGCTCGCGATCCAAGCGAAGGTGCCGCAAGGACAAATGGGACGCTGGCCTTTTCAAAACGCCGTACTTCAAATCAACCGCCAGGACAATCGCTGGCAAATCGGGACGGCCACTCTGCGCCTTTGCGATGGGACGGTAACCTTGAAAGGCACACATGCCCAGGACCAAACCGACCTTCAACTGACCGGAAATGATTTATCTCTTCAGGCGGCCAGCCTCGCCAGGAATGAGGAATCGCTCAAGGGACGGCTTAACTTTTCGCTCACATCGCGCGGCACGACGGACACGCTTCGCACGATTGGGTCTTTCTGGATTAATACGTTCTCCTGGGCGCGCAACCCCGCGGCCTCGATCCGCGGCGACCTGGAGGTCACCCCATCACGGATTGAATTGCACGGCGCTTCCGATGACGAACAGATCCAGTTGAAAGTGGACGCCAGCCAGACTGCGAAAGCTATCACCGTACAGCAGGCATTGATCCAACTTCGCGAAGACACCCTCTTGAGCGCGCACGGCGTGTTTAACACAGCCAGCCGCCGCATGCACGTCGCTGTCAACGCCAAAAACATTTCTCTGTCCGAAGATATCCCGCTGCTTCCCACTCAGGTGCCCTCCCTCCGCGGTCACGCCGATCTCCAGGGAAGCTTTGACGGGCCACTGGCCGAACCGGTGTTCAAGGCCGAAGCCCACAGTGATGATTTTCAAATCGGGACCCTAAGCCCATCGCATGCGACAGCTACTCTCCACTGGACTCCTGGAGAATTCAGTGTGGACCCTTTTCACGCCAATGTGGGCGTATCGGGTTCGTGGATCGCCCATTTGACGGAAGCCCATCACTGGGACCTCAAACTCGTGCTGAATAAGGCGCCGGCCGCCGCGCTCTCGGGGTTGTTCGAGAAAGATCCCGGCTGAAAGGCGACCTGTCCGGGACGTTCAACCTTTCCCGCATGCAAGGATGGCGAGGCAGTGGCAGCCTCAATCTGACGGATGCGGTCCTCGGACAAGTCCCTATATCGCAAGGATGGTTACGATTTGTCCTACGCGAAAGGGGGTTAGATATTCAGCGGCTCTCCCTCGTATCGCCCGAAGGAAAAGTCGATTTGAAAGGACAGGCCGTTTGGGAAGCTCCGGCGGAAGGACACGCTTTAGGAAAACTGACCTACCGCGGTGACGGACGGATCGCATCCCTGAACGAAGGAATGGTGTGGAGCGCTCCCTGCCGATTTAAAGGAACCGTTCGTCCTTCTGACGCCTGGAAAGGCGACCTCGAGATTTCCGCTCCAACGATCCAAATCCGGCATAAAGAAACGGAGCCGTTTGAAGCCCAGCTCCGGTGGGACCGCGAGAGCTTGTCATGGGAGTCGCTCCGGTGGGGGCGCAGTTTGGTTTCGAATGGATCCATCCGTTTCGGAACCCCCGCAGCGAACGTGTCGGGTCTTCTGAATGTGCAGGACTTCGACCTCACCCGATGGCAAGGTTTGATCTGGCCTCAGGTCAAAGAACCCGTGAAGGGAAGTTATTCCGGCATTTTTAACTTAAGCGGGACGACTCAAGATCCCGTCTTGCAATTTTCAGGCAAACTCCGCAAAGCCGTGTGTCGGGAAGTTTAGACCTCACCCAATTAGACCTCAAGCCTCTCGGAGAAAGTCTTTCGTTCCCGCATCCGTTGGAAAGCAAAGTGAACGCGACGCTCACCGTTAGCGGGCCGATCAATCAGTTGCACCTCGCCGGCCATGCCGAGGGCAATGCGCTGGTCTACGGAGGGGAGACGCCACGGCCGATCAAACTTCAGAGTTACATCATGGACCTGAAACTCGAGCCCTCGGGAGATTCTGCGAACGTGACGCGTTTAACGGTGACCCAGGCTCTCGCCAAAACACCGGAAGAAGAGATCCGTTTGAGCCCGGGCAGCTTCGTGGACTTTGCCGGGTTAAAGGAAGCTCGCATGCAAATGGGCGCGGAAATCAGGAACCTGCACCTCGGCGTCTTCACGCTGTTCGGCGGCCTTGACGTCAACGGCACGTGGCAGATCCGCCCCCAAGGGTTCGCCCTCCAAGGCGATATCTTTACCCGGTCGCTTTATATCAACGATTACCAGCTGGAACAAGGCCACGTGCAAGCCAATTATTACGACCGCCAGCTTTCTTTCGAACCTCCACGCGCTGGCCACGCGCTGGTGACCGGGACGGTGGATTTCAGGAACGCCCCCCAGCTGATCTTTAAGGACTTCACGGTGACCGGTAAAGGCCACGAAGGCTTACAGCTGACTGGCACCATCGGCCCCGAAAAGTGGAATTTCACCATGGAAGGCGCCGGCCTGGACATCAGCACGCTTGGAGGCCTGGCGGGTTTTCCGTATGCGCTCAACGGAAACGCGAACGTCAAGATCCATGGCGCCGGCGATCTGGAGCACCCCAATGTGGAAGGCACGCTCGATGTCCGGGATGGCCGGGCCCTGGGTCTGAATTTCCAGACCGGCTCGGCGGTGTTCGCATGGCAAGGCCAACGCATGACGTTTACGCGCCTGCTCTTAAGCGACCCCGGGCGGTATACCCTCACGGGAACCGGTGTCTTCCCGTTGACCGCCAAGGTGAAAAAAGGAGCGGACGATAAGACAATCGATTTCTCCGTGCGGCTTGTTGATTCGAATTTGGGACTGCTGCAGTCGATCACGCCGGAAGTGAGATCCGCCCGGGGCGCTGTCCAAGCGCTTCTGCAAATCAAAGGAACCACCGACGCCCCGACACTCCAC
>WNFI01674480.1_pt1 | contig 13277 bp, 18 predicted proteins | sample 5400471 | NCBI WGS metagenome assembly WNFI01 (sample SAMN13153348, study PRJNA577476) | soil metagenome | isolation source: 100 cm saprolite on Douglas fir-dominated hillslope | place: USA:California | collected 2013-09-17
CCTTACGAGAGGCAGGCCAGGCGCACAAACTGAGCGAGGGGGGACATGTGCGCGGTAAAATCGTATTAGATGTATCAAAGTCAGAATAACAGCGGAAGGAAAGTTGTAAATTCAGGAAATAAGCGGGTCTTCCGCTTATTTCCTGAATTTACAATTTGGTATCTTAGGAAAGAGGCAGAGCAGTTCTGTCTCTTTCAGAAAAGAAAGGGTCGTGCTATGAATGAATTGAGGAAGACACAGCGCTTGCGCGGCAAAAACGAGGTCATCATTGGAGGCAGCAGGGGCCTTGGGAAGACCATTGTTGCCGCGACTCATGCTGAGGGGGCGCAGGTGCTTGCAGTTGCGCGGCGGGAACAGTCGCTCAGCCAACTCGCCGCTGAATTCCCAGGGGTTGGAGTACTCGCGCTTGATGCGGCCTCCGAAGGCGCTCCCGCGCAGGTGTTCGAGACGCTCTTGCCAGATATTCTGGTCGTCTGCGCGGGCGCTATACCTCATATGGCGCCATTGGTGGAACAGAGTTGGGAGCAGTTCTCGCGCAACTGGAACAGCGATGTGAAGATATCGTTGCTTTTCTCGCAGGCAGCATTGACCACGCCGCTTCCCGCGGGGACGACCATTCTGCTCATCTCCAGCGGCGCGGCTCTTGGTGGCTCGCCGCTTTCAGGTGGCTACGCCGGCGCGAAGCGCACGCAAATGTTCCTCGCGGATTATGCCCAGAAGGAATCCGCTCGTTTGCACCTCGGGTTGCAGTTCCTCGCGCTTGCTCCAGGGCGCATCATACCCGAAACGGAACTGGGGAAAGCGGCGGTTGAAGCGTACGCTTCCTCTACCGGTCTTTCCCCTGCCGATTTTATCAAAAGTAGGGCAGCAAAGCCGACACCAGAGGATGTCGCCAGTGCCGTTGTCGAGCTTGCCAGTGACCCGCGAGAGCGAACTGGCAAGACGTTTGTCGTTTCGGCATCCGGGATTGAGCTGTTGTCGTAGATCTGACTTCTCCCAGAGAGTCGAAGAAGCTGCCAGGAGCCTGCTTGAAGCTGCCTGATGCGCAGGCAGACCAGAGAACAGAGATCATGACCTGCCTGGCTCTCATTCTATCGCCGTTGCGGCTGGAAACCGGTGCGGGAGATCTGGCGCCTGGAATTGCCTGCGAAAGCAACCAGCGACACCGCCAGGTTCCGACCCATCCTGCGGAACGGAAGCCGAGGGCCTGGCGACTGCACGCTCGAAGAGCAATGTGCTCTTCGCTCTTGTCTCATGAGTAGCCATGCACTGGCATGGATGTCGATCTCCGCGCACGCGCGAGCGCGAGCAGGTTGACACCGTTTTAGAAAGCAGATCGGGGTATCCTGATCTGACAACAGAAGGAGATGACATGACAAACGACAGCAGAAGCGGTATCAAGGATCACCCGGTGGTTTCGCACGAGGAGTGGCTCTCCGCACGAACGGCGTTTCTTGCGAAGGAAAAGGAATTCACGCGGCTTCGCGACGAGCTGAGCCAGCAGCGGCGCGCACTCCCGTGGGAGAAGGTGGACAAGCCGTATGTCTTCGATGGGCCCAAAGGGAAGGAGACGTTGGCCGAACTCTTCGAAAGCAGGAGCCAACTCGTCGTCTATCACTTTATGTTCGATCCTGAGTGGGAGGAAGGGTGTTCGACCTGCTCGTTCTGGGCCGACACATTCAATGGGAGCAGTGTTCACCTCAATCACCGCGATACGACCTTTGTAGCCATTTCCAGGGCGCCCCTGGCCAAGATCGAGCCGTTCAAACAGAGGATGGGATGGAGCTTCAAGTGGCTCTCCTCGGGAGCGAGCGATTTCAACTTTGACTATTACGTGTCGTTTCCCCCCGAGGAAGCCCACAATAGAACGCGGTTCTACAACTATGGCAGAACCGATCCCGGCCCTCTGGATCTGGACCGGGAGGGGATCAGCGTCTTCTACAAAGACGAGAGCGGCGCGGTGTTTCACACCTACTCCTGCTACTCGCGAGGTATCGACATGATGAACGCCACCTACCAATACCTCGACCTGACTCCCAGGGGACGAGATGAGGATGGTCCAGAAGGTCCGCTGGCCTGGGTCCGCTACCATGACAGATACGAGGACTGAGCGCAAGGGCAGTGGTTTCGGGACCGCCGTGAGCCGCGTGGCGCGCTGGCTTGGTGACGTTTCTTGAGCCAGCGCGCTCTTGTTCATGTTTCGTGTGGGCCGGGGGCGAGGGCATGATGAGGAACATGCGGAGGGAACACTAGGCGTTTGCAACGAGCACATCCTCTTTTTCTGGCGCTGCTGCTGATCCTGGCCGCTGCGTCGTGGGGAATGCTGATCTGGCAGTCTAGCATGATGAAGAGGATGGGCAGGTGTACATTACCACACCAGGAGGGATCATGACCACTCGAAATGACGACAACCGCCAAGTGATTGAGGAGTTCCGCGCGAACGGGGGCAAGGTCAGTGGGCCGTACGAATACACTCCCTTGGGTGGTAATAAGCGCGAAGGGTGAGCAGGTTTTGGCGCGAAGGGTGAGCAGTTTGCGTGAATGTTGAGCAGCACAACCATTGATCGCCTGAGAAACCGCTCCAGAAGCAGATGGTCGTGCGCGATAGTTGTCAATTCGGGTGGCAGAGACGCGGAGTGCATCTCACGCTTTACGCGGCCCCTGTCCACACGGGAAAGCGGGCGAGATCGGTTTGACAGAAGTTCTCGCACCTTCCAGTTCGTTCGATCCTTCGGTCTCTTTTCAGCCGAGATGTGGCGGAAATCGCCCGACCATTCTGCCGTGAATTTACAACCGCCGAGCGCCGTGAACCGCGAATGTCCCCATGCTCTCAGATGATGGCTCAACTGCTGGTTGCGTTGCAAAAAAGAAAAAAGATGTGGTAAGCTTGGGCTTATTTCGAGGATGATGAGAAAGCACGCATATGAATACTGCAGCCCCTTTCAAATGGCGTCATTTTGAAGCCGGGATTATTTTGCTCTGTGTACGCTGGTACCTGCGCTATTCGATCAGCTACCGCGACCTGGAGGAGATGATGCTGGAGCGAGGTCTCCATGTCGATCACACCACGATTTTCCGCTGGGTGCAACGGTACGCGCCCGAACTGGAGAAACGATGCCGGCCGCACCTCAAAGCCACCACTGACTCCTGGCGCGTCGATGAAACCCACATCAAGATCAAAGGAACGTGGACGTACCTCTACCGAGCCGTCGACTCCGAAGGGAACACGCTCGAGTTCCTCCTCAGCGAAACACGCGATGCAGCAGCGGCCAAGCGCTTTTTCTCGAAAGCGCTTGGCGCCTCTCACACTGTTGTGCCTCGAGTGATCACGGTCGATAAAAACGCGGCCTACCCCAAAGCGCTGGGTGAGCTCAACGCCGAGAGCACTGTTCCAGAAGAGTGTGAACTGCGGCCAGTCAAATACCTCAACAACATTGTCGAGCAAGACCACCGGTTCATCAAACGGTTGGTGAAGCCGGGGATGGGCTTCTATTCGTTCGAGACGGCTTGGCGAACACTGCAAGGATATGAGGTGATGAACATGATCAGGAAAGGGCAGATGCAAGGGGTGAACAAAGGAGATAGCTCAAGTCAGGCGGTGTTTATCGCCCGCCTGTTTGGAGTGGCCTCCTAAGCTGAACAGGAAGGTGAGCCTTCGCGTCCATGGCATCCCTCCCAGATTTTTTGCAACACAGCCCGTTTGCAAAAACTGCCAAAAACCCTCTCATAGTTCCTCACCTTCGAATCATCAAAAGTACGGAAGAGCCCACGGGTTGCGCAACGAGCTGATCCAGGAAAGAAACCTGTAAGCAAGTGACAGAGAAGAAGCTGGGCAGAAAAGAGCATTCTCCCCTTGCAAACATACCATACCATATGGTATGGTATGAGAAAGAGAAACGTATCAGGCAAAAGGAGGAACAGGTCATGGCGCTTCTCACCAAACGTAGATGGCTCAAGGAAGGGCTCGCCCTGCTTGAAGAGGCAGGAGCCGAAGCGCTCACGATCGAGTCCCTGACCAGTCGACTTGATGTGACGAAAGGGTCCTTCTACCACCACTTCACCAATTACCAGGACTTTCAAGAAAGTTTGCTGGTGTTTTGGGAAGAGGAAGGAACCCTTCGCATCGTCCAATTGGCAGAACAGGAGGCTTCACCATCAGAAAAATTGGAACGGGTGCTGCAAGCGAGCTTACAACCTTCCCGGCTCGATGTGGCTCTGCGTGCCTGGGCATGGCAAGACGAGAGGGTCCGCGTTCACCAGCAACGAATCGACCAACTGCGACTCGCTTATCTCGAAGAGGTGGCATACGCACATACGGCTGATCGTCTTTCCGCCCGGCAGCTTGCAAGAGTATTCTACAGTATCTACGTTGGCAGCCAGCACCTCATCCCCCCCATCGAGGGTGAGGACCTGAGAGCATTGTACCAGCTGGCGCAACGCTGCTTTGAAAAGGAGAGCCATTGATGTTCGTCGTGATCTACACCCCTGGCCCAGCCTGGCTTGCCGGGAAGTCGGTTCGTGAGCAGCCTTTTTATCGGGAACATGGCAGGTATATGCACCAGTTGTTTGCTGACAAGCGGCTCATCATGGGCGGTCCTTTTCTGGACAATCAGGGGGGCCTGGGCATTCTCGATGTCGCGAGCGTTGCGCAGGCGCTTGAAATCCTCGCGCACGATCCCGCCGTGTCGGCGCAGTTCCTGGAGGCCCATGTGCATCCCTGGCATGTCGCCTTCAATCAGTACCCGGCCCAGAGCTCGAAGTTGGGAGCCTGATGCGGGCGTGGTCGATGAGGCGAGAACCAGGCCGTGGGCCATGGCAAAGACGATCGGGATGCCAAGCGGGTGAAGCTGGACCGCAAGGAGGCATAGTTCTGTGCTTTTCCCACTTTTCTTCAATTTTTCGATGGACTATCATTGAGTGTGGAGGAATCCACGGTATGTGTTGTTGTATTGCCCCAGCGGGGGTACAGGAAAGGAGTGGTGCAATGGCCACTGGCGCACTTTTGATTGGATGGGGCCCTGCTGTGCGGGGCCGGGAACACAAAGCTCTGCAGGTCTGGCGGCGATCTCCTAGGCTTTACGCTTGTCCGCGGCGACCGCGAGAAGCTGAACGCGTTGCGCACCAGCGAGGAGTTTCTCCGCCTCACGAACCGCGTTGGCCTGGTTGTCGACAACTTTAGCGTCCTCACCGCGTTTATGGGGAAGGAGCTGCATCGTCTGTACGCGGACTACCGGACTCAGGCGTCTGAGTTGAGTTGAGCCAGGCGACCAGGTACGGGGCACGCCAGCGCACTTCGGCTTGTTCTTCTGTTCGCTGGCTTCTCTCATGGCCCAAACTTCAATCTGAGAAGGGGTTCGAGAGATCCTTCACATGCAAAAGAGGAGTATGATGATTTTGCATATTCGGCCTTTCTCTCCTGATGATATGGAAGACGTCGTTCAATTGTCATTGTTAGCGTGGGTTCCCGTTTTTCACTCATTCGAGCAAGTACTGGGTGCCAAAATCTATGCACTTCTGTTTCCAGATTGGAAAGAGACCCAGAGAGCCACCGTTGAAAAGATGTGTAGAGAGCACGAGCAAACGCTTGTTTGGGTTGCAGAAACAGATGGAATGATTACCGGATTTATAGCCTATACCTTAAACAGCCAAGAAAATGGTCAGGAGAACACGGGGGAAGTGGAATTGCTTGCCGTGCATCCTGAGTATCAAAACCATGGGATAGGTACGCAATTGAACCATTTTGCGCTCGAAAAGATGAGAGCAAGCGGGATGAAGCTCGCGATTGTGGCGACAGGTGGAGATCCAGGTCATGCGCCCGCCAGAAGAACCTATGAAAAGGCCGGATATACTGCCTTACCAGGAGTTCGGTATTATCAAGACTTGTAGAAGTGAACGCACTCCAACGCCAAGGATAGAGGTAAGCCCAGGATACGTGTAAAATTCTATCAGAAGCGAGATCCTAGTGATAGAATTTTACACGTATCCTGGGCTTACCTCAAAAGGCAGCGTCAATGCGCCAACCAGTTATATTCACTGGATTAGCTTCACGCGGGAACCAGGAAGCGGTAATTTGCCCGGCGAGGGCCCATACATCACGCAAGGTGATGCGATGTACTGTAAAGCTTTTCTCAGTTGTAGCGCCATTGAGGCGCATTGAGCGAAGCAATACAGAAATAGGATGTGATAAACACGTTTTATCACATTTTGAAAGGAAGAGAGCAGCATGAAAGTAGGCTTCGTAGCAATCCACTATCCGCACATTTCTCATCGCGAAGAGTTCATCGCGCGCGTCCAGCGAGCCGCCGAGGTAATACGGCTGACACCGGGATGCCTTTCGGCTGACTGCTGGGTGACCGTCGCCGGCGACGCCGTGGTTTCGACTGTACAATCAGAGTCCCAGGACGCACTAGCCTCGTCGTTTGCTATCGCAAAGGCGGCAGGAGTGGACTTCGACTATGACGAGCGCGAATCACGCCCTCGTGAGATTCTTCGACTCGTGTCAGTCTAAAGGTTTCAACAGGCTCGACCCGTGGTAGGAGGGTCGTCGCAATGGAGGTAGCTTCCCGCCGAGGATTCCTGTGAAAATGTGGGATGGGGAGGAGTATGGGAAAAAAGGGACGATAACTTCTCCCACAGGAAGCTCATCGGGAGGAAGCGGACAGGATGAAGCGACCCGTTTGTCTAGGCAGACACCTCCTCAAGCGTGACCTGATAGCCCAGCGACTCTAAGCGGCGCACTACCGAAGAACGCAGTTGCTCTTGATCGTACGTCTCAAAGTAGGTGGAACCGAGATCGCAGTAGTCGGTGTGGTCACGCAACAGATGGATCTCGCCTTGCTGCCTTCGGTCCAAGTAGAGCCCATTTCATGCTCCTTTCTGACACTCGCGTCATGACATTTGAAACCATCGGGGGGCTGGCTGGATGGACCACCAGGCGTTCCCCGCGAACCTATCGTTTCGATTACGGCTGAACAAGATGCCGCTGATGGCGGGCAGTAAGGAGAGGTGTGGCGTCATTTTGTTGCGTCCTGGCGATTGACTGGCGGAGATCGACGGCGAATCAAAGTGTCGCAAGAACCGACCCAGCCTGTTGAAAAACTATTTGCTGAGCTTATAGAAGAATGCATGAGCTTGACTGCATAACGATGGGCTCTGGAGGGGGACAAACGAACAAAAACGAGCAAACGAGCCTAGACGGGGTCATAACATTTTTTCGTACCATTTTCCCCGCTAAGCCTTCTCAGATCGAAAATGAGCCTGGAAATTCTCCGCTAAGCAGAAAAATGGAGCCTTCTGGCCTCATGTGTTAGGACTTGCTCGAGAGAGAGAGATGAACAAGGCCAGCCCAGCGTTGACCTGCTGCACCGAAAACAGTTCTGGCTGAAAATGCTTCCCCACCCATTGTCGCATCTGCTGATGCTCTGGGTGGCTCCGCTTGCGCCACGCTCCACGAGTCACCGAAATCGTATTCATACAGGAAGGTGGCGCCCTTCTTCGGTGCGATGTGAGCCAAGCGAACCAGTCGATCATCTTTGTGGAAATAGTCATCCTCTGGACTCGGCTCACCATAGTACGTGCTTTCGTTTGCGCCCGGCACAATAAATTGATGGAGATGCGAATGCGTCCAGCCCATCGTCACCTGCAAAATATGGTGCAGTTGATGCAACGTCAGTTGCCCCGGCACAACAATCCGTCGCCAGATCGTCGGCTCAATCTCGGCCAAGCGAATAGACAGGGTGTACTCGTTGTGAGAGCGAACAGCTGGCATGGCCTTCTCCTTTCATACCAGGGCACTACCCCTTCAAGGGGTCTTCGCCATTGGTCATCCGTAGCAGCATTTCCAACCCGAGTTCGAAGTCACTTTTCGCGAGCTGCTTCTCAATCGTGCCTTTGCTCAACTGGCCTGTCAGTGTATTTTTGACGAAAAGATACGACGTACCATATAACTGCGAAATGTGCGCTCCTTTGGGTGTAAATGGGGTCGCGACATTTTTTCTCCACAAAATCCCCGCTGCGGAGCTAGATAGATCGCCAGAGCCAGGCGCGCAGAGGCATTGAGCGGCACAGTACGCGCTTTGTTGCCTTTGCCGGAGCGAACAATCACCCGCCCGCTGCGTTCCCCAAACTCGATGTCTGAGAGCATCAGCTGGCTGCACTCATCCAACCGCAGACCGGTCTGGAAGAGAAACTGCACAATGGCATATTTGCGCTTCCCATCATGGCTGCGGCTTCGCCTGGCGCAAGAGGGCATTCTCATCTGTTTTTCTACTCTATTTAAGGGAAAGGTGCGCGACGCGTCAGCGTCTGCTCAAATAGGGCACAAAGGGGGGGGAGTGGGTGTTCTCTGAGCTCAAAAACGAGCCCGTTCTTTCCCATTTTTATTGTACCACCTCCTGTCTACTGGCACACTGTCTTTTTGGACGATTTTTTTTGCGTTCCTTCCCCTATACTCAAGCGGAAGCGACGCCACTCTGGCGCACCCGCGGTGAAATCTCTCCTTTGAGCAAAGATACCTCTCGTGTTTGTGCTCAAAACGCACATGCTTCATCAGGCGTGTGCCAGACCCTCGTCGTGTGCGAAAGGAGTCACCGAGAGATGAAAGGAGAAGAGATGTTATGGCGGCAAGCGAGAAATCTGTTCTATCGGAAATGGGGGTTGTGATGATCGACGTGATCGTTGCCGGCGGTGGACCGACCGGCTTGATGCTGTCCAGCGAGTTGCGGCTGCACGGTGTGCACACGCTCGTGCTGGAGAAGTTGGCGGAGCCGACCATGCAGTCCCGCGCGCTCGGCCTGCACGTGCGCAGCGTCGAGGTGATGGACCAGCGCGGTCTGCTCGACCGGTTCCTCGCGGTCAGCGAGCGGTTCAAGGTCGGCAGTCTCTTCGCCGGCATCGCCAAGCCGTGGCCGGACCGGTTGGACACCGCGCACCCGTTCGGCCTTGCCATCCCGCAGGCGGTCACCGAGCGCCTGCTGACCGAGCGCGCCGTCGAACTGGGTGCTGAGATCCGGCGCGGCTGCGAACTGGTCGGGTTAAGCCAGGACGAACACGGGGTAACCGTCGAATTGGCCGACGGCACGCAACTGCGCTCGCGCTACCTCGTCGGCTGCGACGGTGGCCGCAGCCTGGTGCGCAAGCTGCTCGGCGTCGGCTTCCCCGGTGAGCCCACCAAGGTCGAGACGCTGTTGGGCGAGGTGGAGGTGACCGAGCAACCGGCGACGCTGGCCGCCGTGACAGCCGAAATCCGCAAGGCCCACGTACTACGGTTCGGCGCCATCCCCCTCGGGGACGGAGTGTACCGCATCATCGTGCCCGCCGAAGGGGTGGCCCAGGACCGTGCGACCGCGCCGACCCTTGAGGAGTTCAAGCAGCGGCTGCGGGCGGTCGCCGGCACCGACTTCGGCGCGCACTCACCGCGCTGGCTGTCCCGGTTTGGCGACGCCAGCCGGCAGGCCGATCGCTACCGGGTCGGCCGGGTGCTGCTGGCCGGCGACGCGGCGCACATCCACCCGCCGGTCGGCGGGCAGGGGCTCAACCTCGGCATCCAAGACGCGTTCAACCTCGGCTGGAAACTGGCCGCCGAGGTAAATGGCTGGGCACCAGAGGGGCTACTGGATAGCTACCACGCCGAACGCCACCCGGTGGGTGCCCGCGTGTTGGCCAACACCCGCGCGGCGGGCGTGCTGCTGGAGGACGATCCGGGTGCAAAGGCGTTGCGGGAGTTGTTCTCGGTGCTGTTGGACTTCGAGGAGGTGAACCGGTACGTGACCGAGATGCTCACCGCAGTCGGGGTTCGCTACGACTTCGGCGAGGGCCACGAACTGCTTGGCCGGCGGATGCGGGACGTGGGGCTGAAGCGGGGTCGCCTCTACGAGCTGATGCACGGCGGCTGCGGGCTGCTGCTCGACCAGACTGGCCGGCTTTCGGTGGCGGGTTGGGCAGATCGGGTCGACCACGTGGTCGACGAAAGCTCGGAACTGGACGTGCCCGCGGTGCTGCTGCGGCCGGACGGCCACGTGGCGTGGGTCTGCGCGTCCTGCTGCCAAAGTGGTTCGGCGCTGCCGTCAGCTGAGCACGCAGTTGTGGCCCGAAAGGGTGGGGTCTTGTGACGACCCGCCTCCGACGTCCCTTGATCAACAGCAACCCGGGGGTGCTGTTGATCAAGGGTGGCCCAGGCACCGGGAAGACCGTGGTGGCGCTGCATCGCGTCGCGTACCTGCTCTACACGCGACTTCGAGCGAAAATTGCGACCTGCTACGACTGGGAGATCGACGAAGACGGTGATCTCTTGGATTGGGAGTCGCAGCTCTCTTTCACGAGCGGCCAAGGAGTCGAGATCAGCTTGGCCGGCGCTTGGCTTCCCGGTCGCTTCGAGCATGGAGCTGTCGGCTACTACCTCATTGTCGACAACACAATCATCACACCACACCAGGGACTACGAGCCCGAGTGAAGCGCTGGTGATGACAGCTCCAGGCCTGTCCAGAGAAGTGAAGCGCTGGTGATGACAGCTCCAGGCCTGCCCAGAGATCGGCCTGCACGTAAAGACTCGGGTCAATCAGCGACTCGACGTAGGCCTTGGCGTCTTTGAGCTGGCGGTGCGCCTGAGGCTCTCCGACGAGACTGATGGTGCCATCATCGGCTGCCTTCCACACGCTAGCCGGTCTCGCCGGTGAGACCTCCAGGGCTTTTGTAGGTGTCTCGTGAGATGAGATAGCAGCCTCCCTGTAAATCCCCCAATGAAACTGGTGAAGGAGTACAATTAATGCGTATGGAAAGTGAGGAGCAAATACAGGAAATACCTGTTCAGGATGTTAGGCAATAAGTCTTTTCTGCCCATGTAGAATGGGACGACAAATCTCCTTCACCGAGAACACCAGCAGACGACCATCGGGCAGGCGTACTTGTCGTTCGTTGACGCGTTGACACAGGGCGATCAGGTCACGGTTGTACTGCCGGTCGTTGAAAGGGCGTAGTTCGACAGAAACCGTTTGCTGCGTTGAGACGACCACTCCGCTGAGTTGGAAGAAGGGGGCCAGTCGTGCCCAGGTGGCATGGGCATAGCTGGCGGGAAAATAGTGATCGCGGGTCCACATCGCGAGATTGGCTAGAGCGAGCTTACAGACCGTCATCACTTGATCCTTCCGATTATCCAGCTCGTACATAGTCCTCTCGTGAGCGGTCAAATCCTCCAATGCTCGCAAGAGGTCACATTGTTCGTGCGCATAGCGCTCCTGCTTCTCACTTTCCTTGCTGCTCTTGCTGTAGACACGCCAGACGCGTTGCCAGCGCTCCTCCAGTTCAGCATCGATGGTGGCTTTTTCGGCTTTGATCTGTGCCCGCCGCTCGTAATAGTCCACTCCTTGTGCAGCCAGTTCGTCCTGATGGGCATTGAGTTTGCGATAGAGTTCATCTCCATAGGCCTTGGTTTGCTTCCAGAGACGATCATAGAGCACCGAAGCACGGTGGCACCGGACGCGTGCGGAAACGGTCCAGCGCTGGACATTGCTCAAACGCTTCTCTAAAGCGGCCCGCTTCTTGGCGTCCTCTGAGTTGACAATGGGCGTCTTGCCATAGCCGTGATTCGTATCCAGGCCAAGCGGCAAAAGAAAGTCGCGAATGATATTTTCTTGCACAGGCCAGCGCCGCGTGTAGGTCTGGGCAAGTTCCACGGCATCTACGGTCTCGGCGGTAGTGACAATGGGAATCAGCTTGGCGGTGGTTGGAGTGGCAGGCGTCGGTTCCGCTTTCCAATCCGCTTGCCACCAGGCAGATTTCCGAACATCTTCATCCGTTTCTTCGTCTTGCCGAAGACTCGGAACGTGACGGCGCAGATCACGAATGAGGGCCACTCGTACAGGAAGGAGCTGACCTTTCTGGTCAGGCAGTGGAAGAGCGAAACAGGCCGGAGCGACCTCGCGTACCAGTTGCCCCTGCCGATCGCGCTCCAGTGGCACAAACATCCCGACCTCGGTGAAGGATTCTAGGCCCTCGTACTGATCGGTTCGCAGGATGGTCACCACGGTATGGCCCAATGCCTTGAGATCGCGCAGGAAAGGGGCTGCCATGCCCTCCCGATCCACAATCACACGTACAGATGGTGCTTGCCCTTCGCGGTCTTGATAGCGAGCCAGAATCTGTGGGAGTCCGATGGTCAAGTGCTGATCTCCTCGATACGTCGTTGCCAATCGAGGATGCCCCTGATCATCGTGCAAGAGCACCAACGCTCGGCACCCCAGAATTTTGCCCGAGCATCCAACGAGTCCACGAGGGATCAACTTGTCAGCATACACAGGCTTGCGATGCCCATCAATGTAGATGCGGCAAGTCGCTTCCTGCTCTCTTGGCTCCTGCCATAGCGCTGCAGTCCACTTCCCGAGAGTGGTCGTGAGTCCCTCAGCTCTTCCCGCGTTGGCGAGGTGGGTGAGAAATCGCTCGGTGTGCCAATAGCTGTAGGCTCTGCGCCTTCCTGTCAACAGGCCCAGTGCCTCATCGGTGTAGCCACGCAGATCTCTCGTTCTGCGCAAGCCAACCGCATTGAGAAAGAGCAAGGTGAGCAACAAACTGCGCTGAGAGCGCAAAGAAAGGGAGAGCTGTGGATGAGAAGACTGGGTCAAACAGGGGCCATCGCTGTTTCTAAGTGGGCCAGCAGCCCGGTCTCATGAACCGCAGCGACCAGCAGCAGACCACCGGCCCCGTCTTGCCAGTCCCGTTCAGATGTTGAGCTTTGGTCCTGATTTTTTTTCCATCCGAGCGGGTTGCCTTTCCAGGCCTTGCGCCGCACGGATGCGATTGAGATGAGTGATGCTGACCAGCGCACCGAAGTGGGCATTCAGCTCTTGCTGAAGAGAGGAGCTTGGCAAGTTTGGCTCCTGGCGACATCTGGCTTCAAGCCACTCTCGAATGGGCTTGCGCATCTTGGCGACGTGCCCGTGCCTCCCATCGTGCAAGCCCGCCTCTCCTTGTGTGCGGAACTGTTGGAACCACCGGTAGGCAGTCGATCGACTGGTTTGCACTCCTGCAATCCGGGCGGCTTCCTGCCAAGGCTGGCCTGCTTGCATGAGGACCATCATCTGCTTTTTTGCCGCAGAACGCTGCTCATCTTTCATACTTCGTCCTTGTGACCCTGTGGAGAGAGGGACGGCGAGGAGCTTCACCGAGCATACCTCGCCATCTCCACCCATCAGTCATCCGGCTTCGAGATTCTACGAGGCGAACTCCACTTCTGCTGCAATGGTGACCGCGTTGTTGAGGGGCAGCGTCGCCATGCCTACAGCGA
>WNFI01026858.1_pt1 | contig 13273 bp, 12 predicted proteins | sample 5400471 | NCBI WGS metagenome assembly WNFI01 (sample SAMN13153348, study PRJNA577476) | soil metagenome | isolation source: 100 cm saprolite on Douglas fir-dominated hillslope | place: USA:California | collected 2013-09-17
TGCAGGTAGCCGCTGCCATCGCCAACGAGCCCGTCAGAGGGCATGGCCAGGACCATGGGCCGGATCTCGCCGGCCGCCACCAGACGGCGAAGCACACGATGGGCGCCTCCCTTCATCGCCAGGGCCCAATGGCTTGAATACACACCGTGGAGGAGGACGACGAGCGGAGCGGGTTTCCCCTCACCCTGCTGGACAATGGTCACGTCTGCCCGGCGGCCGAGCGCTGGGCTCCGCACGGTGACGTGACGAAGTCCGTCGATTTCCAGCACGGGGTCAGACAACTCGATGGTGGGGAACGGCGAGCCCATCAGTCCGCCTCAAGGAGGACGATCCCTTTGGCGTTCCGACCGGCGAGGAGGTCATCGAACGCCTCGGGGAGCTGTTCCAAGGTGTAGGTCTGTGTGATGAGTTCGTCGAGGAGCAGCTCGCCCGCGGCGTAGAGGGAGACGAGGCGATCAAAGTCGATCGCGGGATTGCACTGCCCGTAGAGCGGGTTCAGGTATGTCTTGTCCCACTCGAACAGTCGCATGTCGACAGGTATGGTCTGCTCAACCCCACTGACCTGGATGGCGGTCCCGCCGTGGCACACCATCGCCAGGGGCGCTGCGCCAAGCTCCGGCACAGCAGTGCACTCGAAGGCGTAGTCGGCGCCGCGACCGCCCGTCAGGCCGCGCACGTTTTCAGCCACCGACGTGAGGTTCGCGTCATCGTGGTCCGCGACGATGAGGTGGGTGGCCCCGAATCGCCGGGCTGTCTCGAGCCGCTCACGGGTCAGGTCGACGGCGATGATTGCCGTCGCGCCCCTGATTCGCGCCGCCTGAACCACGTTCAGGCCCACTCCGCCGGCGCCCAGGACAACGACGCTGGAGCCGGGCTCCACGCGGGCGGCGTTGACAACCGAGCCATAGCCGGTCATGACGCCGCAGCCGAGTAGACAGGCCGACGACATCGGCATGTCGGCGTCGATTCTGATGACTGCCGTGCTCTGTACCACAGTCGCCTCCGCGAGGGTGCCCAGGTTGAATGCTCGGGTCAGCGGCTCGCCGCGGCGGCGCGTGGCTTCGGCGTGGGCGTGCCCCCCGGCGGTCAGGCCTCGCTGCTCACAGAGGACAAACCGACCGCGGACGCACTGGAAGCATCCCCCGCATGGGTTGGCCCATTGCAGCAGGACCCGATCTCCGGGCGCCACTCCAGAGACGCCCGCGCCCACACGTTCTACCTCGCCTGCGCCCTCGTGACCGAGCACGAAGGGATGCCGCGCTTCTCGCATCAGGTCGTAATCCGTGTGGCAAATACCGGAGGCGCAAAGCCGCACCAGAACCTCGCCGGGCCCGGGGTCGCCCACCTCGATTTCTTCTATCGCGAAGCCGGCGGCGCCATCAGCGACCGCCGCGCGCGTGCCGCTCACGGAGTCGGTGGTGAGAGTGAGATCAGCAGACGCTCGAAGCCGACCTGGCGCCGTACCGGTCCAAGCTCCTCCACCTTGGGGCGCGCCTCCAGGACCCGCGCGGCAGCGACGCGGCCGACAAACGCGTCAAGCGCGGCCGTCAGCACAGTCTTCGCCTGCGGCGCGCCGATACACCGGTGGGGTCCGTGGCCAAACGCCACATGGCGGTTGGGCCGGCGATCGATAAGGCACTCGTCAGCGCGCTCAAAGGCGGTCGCGTCACGGTTGGCGGAGGCAAAGCACAGGGACACCACGCTGTCGTCTCCGACGTGGTGGCCGGCCAGGGTGGCCTCGTGCTCGACCACCCGCCCGATGTGCGTTATGGGCGAGAAGAACCTGAGAAATTCTTCTACGGCGGTTGGCACAAGGCTGCGATCATCCCGTAGCCGGGAGAGGTCTGCGGGATGAGTGACCAAGTGGTGAATTGCGTTGGTGACCGCGTTGATGACGGTATCGCGACCGCCGGCGAAGGTCAGGTTGGCGAAACCCAGGATCTCCGCGCGTGTCAGATTTCGACCCTCGAGTGTGGTCGTGGCCAGCATCCCAAAGAAGTCCTCGCCTGGTTCCCTCATCGCCTCGTCAATCGCGCGATTGAGATAGGCATCCAGGTCGGAGGCGTGGCCTGCTGCTCCAGCCTCGAAGTCTCGGAACACGTGAGTCCCCCACGAGATCCATTCCTCGGCTTCTGACGCGGGGCGCCCCAACATCAGGGCCAGGGCGCGGGACTGGAGAGGCAGGGCGAAGGAGCGGACGATCTCGATCGAACCGGCGTCGAGGCCCGATTGGACGAGTTCGCTCGCGATCCTCTCCACCTCGGATCGGATCGTGGCCGACCTGCGCCAGCTGAATGGTTCGCTGATCAGCGCTCGGTAGGCAGTGTGCTGCGGCGGATTGGTTTCGATCGGAAGCTGCCTGACTGTGCGAACGTTTTCCTCCGACGGGATGGGCACACGAAAAGGAGCGTCCGAGCTGAAGGTGTGCCAGTTCGAAGCGACCTCGCGCAGATCCTCGTAGCCGAGCACCATGGTGAACCGCGTCCCGTCCATCTCGCCATCCAGAACTTCATGGTTCTGGCGCCGCTGCCTGAAGGGATCCAAGGGGTCGGTCATGAAGCTGGCCCGCGGGCGTCGATGACGCGGTTCTGAAGGCGGCCGAGGCCTTCGATTTCCACGGTTACGGTCTGGCCGGGCTGGAGCCACGGATGCGGCTCCCGTCCAAGTGCCACCCCCGCCGGCGTCCCCGTGAGGATCAGGTCGCCCGGCTCGAGCGTGAAGCAGCGCGAGAGATATGAAATTAGCTCGGCCACACCAAAGATCATTTGCCTGGTGTTGGACCGCTGCCGTTCGTCGCCATCGACCGAGAGACGGATGGATAGCTGCTGGGGGTCGCCCGCGTCAGCAGCGTCGACGATCGCGGGCCCTAGGGGGCAGAAGGTGTCGAAGGACTTGCCGCGGACCCACTGGCCGTTCTCGGCCTGCGCCGCGCGCGCCGAGACGTCGTTGCCGCACGTATAGCCGGCAACGACTTCTAGCGCACGCTCGAGCGGCACGTCCCTGGCGACCGCGCCAACGACCACTCCCAGTTCCGCCTCATAGTCCAAGTCGATGACGCCGGCTGGGCGGACGATCGCATCTCCGGAGGCGATCACCGAAGTAGGGAATTTCGCGAACAGGACGGGTGCGGATGGCGCGGCCTGGCCCGTCTCGGCCGCGTGGTCTAAGTAGTTCAGGCCAACCCCAATGATCTTGCGAGGACGCGGCAGAGATGGCCCGAACGTATCCGTCGCCGCCGGTTGCGTGGAACCACGCGCCACCTGCTTCTCGGCGACGTCGGCCAGCCGCAACAGCTCGGGACGGAGTTCATTCCAGCCATCCAGCAGAGTAACGATGCCGCCGTCGGACATGCGGGCGCCGATCTCGATCGCGTCGGTCAGCGCGGTGCTCGCGCCCTGAAGAGACTCCAGAGCGACCCCTCCAAGCTCTGTCGCGAACGCAGCCCGGAGGCCCCTCTCAGTGCGGAGGGTCGTCAACCTCACCGGTCGTTCTCCCCTGGACCGCTGCAGCTATCCGGACAGGATTCCGCCATCGATCACCAGACCAGTGCCAGTAATGAAAGCTGCGTCGTCCGACGCCAAGTAGCACATCGCGGCAGCGACCTCGTCCGGGGTGCCCAGCCGGCCGAGCGGCTGACGCGCGACAAGGGCGGCGCGAGCTTGAGACGCATCCGGCGCCTCCTCGAGGAGCCGGCCGACCCAGGGGCTGTCGATGGTGCCCGGGCAGACGCAGTTGCACCGAATACCCGACTCCGCGTACTGCAGGGCGACCTGCCTGGTGAGGGCTATGACGGCACCCTTCGACGCGCAATACGCGGTCCTATCCGGGAAGCCGACCAACCCAGCAACAGACGCCGTGTTCACGATTACACCGCCAGTCGGCGTCTGATCGAGCATCAGCTTTACCGCGTGCTTGCAACCAAGGAACACCCCTCGGCAGTTGACCGCAAAGACTCGATCCCACTCCTCCGGACTGCAGTCCAGCAGGTCCTTCGTTGACCCGATCCCGGCGTTATTGAAGACCATGTCGACACCGCTCCTCTCTTTCGCCACCGTGGCGAAGACCTGCTCCATGGAGATCGGGTCGCTGACATCGGCCTGCATGCGAAACACGCCCTCGGGAGCACCGCTGGGGTCGCGATCGGCAGCCAGGACCCAGGCCCCCTCCTCGAGGAGCCGTCGGCTCAGCGCCGCGCCGATACCGGACCCCGCTCCTGTGACTACGGCCGTGCGACCGCCAAACTGCATCTGCCGCCCTGCCTCCCTACCCTGCTCGAAACGAGGACATATTACCGGTTGGTAATGATCCTTGTCCTATCCCTGCCCGATCGCGACAGAGTGCTAGAGTCAGCGTTCGTCAGGGCGCGTTGCGAGTGTCGTCGCTACTGGGGCGGAAGGATCTTTGCGCGCGGGAAATCGCTTAGGACTGGACAAGATTTGGAGCGATCGGCGGAGCTGGCCGTGGGCATGGTGGGATACCGATTCATGGGCCGCACCCACGGCCACGCATACACAGACATTCCCGCCTTCTTTCCCGAAGCTCCAACCCCGTTACGGCGTGTGATCTGCGGTCGCGACCCCGGCGCCCTCGGGACGGTCGCGGAGGAGTTCGGCTGGGAGCGGGCGGTCACGGACTGGAGGGAAGTGGTCGAATCGGATGACGTGGACATCGTGGATATCGCGGGTCCCGGCAATATTCACCATGATGTTGCCCTCGCCGCCGCCGCGGCTGGCAAGCACATCTTCTGTGAGAAGCCGTTGGCCAACACCCTCGCCGAAGCGCGGGCGATGAAGGCCGCAGCGGAACTTGCCGGCGTCACCACGATGGTGGGATTCAACTATCGATTCGCGCCCGCGGTGCAGCTCGCACACCGCCTTCTCAAGAGTGGTCGCTTCGGCCGACTATTCCACATACGGAGCCAGTTCCTCCAGGACTGGATCATCGACCCTGAGTACCCGCTCGTCTGGCGGCTGCGGAAGGAAGCAGCGGGATCAGGAGCGCTGGGCGATCTGGGCGCCCATATGATCGACATGGCTAGGTTTCTGGTCGGAGAGTTCGAGTCGGTTACTGCCGATCTGACGACGTTCATCAAGGAGCGGCCGCTCCCGCCGGCGGGAGCCCCAGGGCCCGACAGCGGCGGAGCGGGTCGGGGCGGAGTGACTGTCGATGACGCTGCGGTGTTCCTCGCGCGCTTGAGTGGCGGAGTGATGGGCGTGTTCGAAGCGACACGCTTCGCACCCGGCCGGCGCTGTGCCCAAACATTTGAGGTGAGCGGCAGCAAAGGCAGTCTCCGCTGGGATTTCGAGCGGATGAACGAACTCGAGGTGTACTTCGTGGACGACGACGCTGACGTCCAGGGCTTCCGGCGGATCAACGTCAACGACCTGGCTCACCCTTATGGTGGCCGCTGGTGGCCGCCCGGACACGGCATTGGGTATGACGTCACATTCGTGCACGAGCTCGCTGACTTCCTGGTCGCTGTCGGCGAGCGCCGAGCCACCCGTCCTGACTTCGCTGATGGGGTCCGCTGCCAGCAGGTTCTCGAGGCGGTTGAGAGGTCCGCCAGCGAGCGCAGTTGGGTCGATCTCGACGACGGTTGAGCCGGCACCTACCCCTGCTGCTGGCGCTGTGCTGCGCAGGATGTGGGGCGTCCACCCCCTCCACGTCTGCGCTGGCCGGGCGGCTGATCGACGCGCCAGGACGGGGTTTCACGCTCAACCGACAAGCAAGCGGCCCCATGGATGCCGAGACCGCGGCCAAGGCCACCGAGGCGCCGGTCGACGCCACCCGCAAGGCGCTCGGGAACTCGACGTTCAGCGGTGGCTATATCGAACTTTGGGACCGCGGCAGGCAATATGTCGCTGACGTGCTCTTCACGTTCGATCATCCTGTGGATGCGGACCGATTCAGGCAGTTTGAGCTCGGCTACCTCAGCACGTCTCCGGCTGCCAGTACCTACACCTACCCCTTGATCCCAAACGCCACCGGTTTCGCGTTGAATGGCGTCAGCCGCGCCCACCCCTACCTTTTCTGTCAGGGGACATGGTTCACGCTCGGCGCCGAAGTGTTCAACATCTATCATTGCGACCCGGACATGCCCGTGGATCCGAGCCTCGTGGACGCGGTTTCAGCGGCGCAATATCGGCGCGCAGCAGTCACGCCGAGCCCGGGATGAGCCGCCGCACACAACCGAGTGGCCAGCCCGCAACCAAGGCTGAGCACCGGGTAATTCGGGAAGTCAACCGTTCCATAGTGCTGAACCTGATCAAGTCGGCAGGACAGATCTCGCGCGTCGAGCTGGCACGACAGACCTCGCTCTCCAAACCCACGATATCGGGCATCGTTGATCACCTGATCAGAGGGGGTGTGGTGCGGGAGGTGGGTTCGGGGCCGAGCCTGCCGCAAGGCGGGCGCCCTCCCGCCATCCTCGAATACAACGAGGCAGTCGCCGCCTTCGTCGGTATCCAGTTCGGCGTCCACGCCACACAGGCGGTGGTGGCCGATGGACTGGGGGGCGTCCTCGTCAGCGTGTCGGCATCGGCGCGCCGGGGGAACCTAGGCTGGGCGAACGTGGACGTCCGCCGGATGCTGGAGCGGTCACTCAAGGTTCGAACGGTGGTAGCCAATACCACAGCTGCGGCAGCCTGGGCCGAGGGCCGCATCGGGGTCGCTCGCGGTTTTCAGAACTACGTGTGGATCTACACCGGGACTGGAATCGGCAGCGGGATTGTCCTCAATGGGGAGTTGTTCGCCGGTTCGCGGGGCTTTTCGGGTGAGCTGGGCCCCTCCCCCGTCGGGGCTGGCAACATGCTCTGCGGCTGCGGCCACCGGGGCTGCCTGGAAACCGTGGCGAGCGCGGGCGCAGTGGTGAAGGCGGCGCGCAAACTCATCGCCGCCGGGCGGTCGACGCGACTGGCCCCGCGCGGCCTGCAGGCCGTCGATGTGGCCACAGCGGCAGCCGACGGCGATGCCCTTGCGGTCGAGGTCTTGACCGAGGCCGGCACCCAGCTGGGGCGCGGTATTGCCTACTTGCTGAACATCCTGAATCCCGAGCTGGTGATAATCGGTGGTCCGATGGCTGGGGCCGGCGAACTCTATCTGGACTCCATCCGGAGTTCGGTCACGCGCCATGCTCTCGCCGCCGAGTCGGTGGAGATAAGGTCGAGTTCAATCGCTCGGGGGGCGCCATTGCTCGGGGTGATCGACATGGCCACCACCGCGTCCACCACCGGTTATCGAATCGTCGGCGGGGGCGGGCCGCCGTCCCTGCCGAGGCCCCGTCGCCGGCACTAAGCATCGCACCGGGTGTCAGGCCGGCCCGGACGAGTCTTCCTTCCAGTAAATAGTCCGTTCCTCGGTGTAGAAGAGAAGACCGGCGCGGCCCTGCTCGCGCGCGATCCCCCCGCTGCCCTTGACCCCGCCGAACGGTACATGCGGGTCCAGCCCGGTGCTAGGGCGGTTGACAGCCACCACACCGGCGCGGAGGTGTGCCATCGCGTGGCGCACCGAGGTCGAGCTCCGCGTGTATATCGCCGTGGAGAGTCCAAATGGGCCGTCGTTCGCGGCGGCGACGGCCTCGTCGAGGTCGCTGACCGATCTCAAGGCCAGGATCGGACCGAAAAGCTCCTCGTGCCATGCCGGCTGGCTGGGGTCGCCGACGACCAGCGTGGGCGCCACAAAGCGGTCGTCGGCGGGCACCGGGGCGCTGGCGAGGACACGGTTGTCGTCGATCACGGCGTTCAACTCGCGTGCTTTCTCAGAGCTGATGACCGGTCCACAGAGGATGGCGTCGTCCCCGGGGTCGCCGGTTGGAAAGGTGGCGGTTGCCTGGCCCAGAAGCTGAGTGAACTCCCGCGCCACCTCGGCGGCAACGACGACACGGGAGGTCGCCGTACATTTCTGTCCCGCGAACCCGAAGGCCGCCGCCGCCACGTCGCGAGCAGCCGTCGCGAGATCAGCGTCGGCGAGAACCACCGATGTGTTCTTGCCTCCGAGCTCGAATTGGGAGCGGGTCCCTCGCTCGGCACAAATCACCGCCAGTCGCCGGCCGACGCCCACCGACCCGGTGAAACTGAGCGCGTTGAGCCTCGGGCTCTCAACCAGCGTCTGGCCCACTCGACCGTCACCCTCGAGCAGCTGGACCAGCCCGTCTGGCAGTCCGGCCGTAGCGAGCGCTTCGAGCAGCAGCCGGGCCGGCCCGATTGCCACGGATGCCGGCTTTAGGACGACCCCGTTGCCCCCCAACAAGGCCGGCGCCAGTTTCCAGGCCGGGATCGCCGCGGGGAAATTGAACGGGGTGATCAGGCCCACGAGCCCAAGGGGCGCGCGCACCGTGAGAACCCAGGTTTCCGGATCTTCGCCAGACCACATTTCGCCCTGTGGCGTGGTGCCCGATGAGCCGACGTAGCGAAAGACGGCCACCGCCCTGAGCGCCTCTGCGCGAGCCTCCCGGATCGGCTTCGCCACGCTTGAGACGATGGCCTGCGCCAGCTCCTCGACGCGGGGCTCAAGAGCGTCGGCGGCCCGCCGCAGGACATCGCCCCGCTGCAGGGGAGTCAGAGCGCTCCAGCGCTCGGCACCGGCCTCGACCGTGTCGAGGAGGTCATCGACGGTCATCGACAGCTTCACTCCGATCAGCCCACCTTTTCGGGGCACCTTCTGGCCCTCGCGAGCAAACGCTTGCGCAAAACGGCCACTATAGCGCAGTGTTGCCAGTGCTCACGGGAGACGGAAGGGATTGAAGATCCAGAAATTCGAAGTCACTGTGGTCGGCGCGCCATGGCGCGAGCTGACGTTCGTCGAACTCTTTACCGACGACGGCATAACCGGGACGGGCGAGGTCCGAATGGTCGGCAACACGGACACGCTGCTAGCGTGCATCGGCGAGCTCGCGCCGCGGTATGTCGTCGGGTCCGACCCTTTCGACATCGAGCGGCTCGGCTGGAACATCACGCGGGGCGAATACTCGCGCCCAGGCGAGGTGACGCAATCAGCCCTCGCGGCCTTCGAGACCGCCTGCTGGGACATCATGGGGCAGGCTTTGGGCGTGCCCGTGTGGCGCCTGCTGGGGGGAGCCTTTCGGGACCGCGTTCCGGCTTACGCCAACGGGTGGTATCGAACCGAACGGGACTCCGCGCAGATCGGCGAGGCGGCGCGGGCGGTCGTGGCCCGCGGCTACCGCGCCCTCAAGCTCGACCCATTTGGCGCGGCCGCGTCAGAGCTTTCGCGCCCCGAGCTGCGGCGCTCGCTCGAGATCGTAGGCACCGTCTGTGAGGCGGTGGGGCCAGACGTCCAGATCATGATCGAAATGCACGGCCGGTTCTCCAGCGGTGCCGCCGGGACGATTGCGCACGCTCTCGAGGAGTACCGGCCTGAGTGGATCGAAGAGCCCGTTCCCCCGGAGAATGCCGGAGCCCTGCAGCGGGTTCGGTCCGCGACATGGCTACCCATTGCGGTGGGCGAGCGGATACATCACCTGCCCGAGTTTCGGCCCTTCCTGGAGCAGGGCTGTGTGGACGTCCTGCAGGCCGACTTGACCCATTTTGGCGGCCTCCTCAATCTAAAGCGCCTGGCCGGTTGGGCAGACGCCTATTACCTCGTGATGGCGCCCCATAACGTCTGTGGTCCCATCGGCACGGCGGCCAACGTTCATTTCGCGGTTGCGACGCCCAATTACAAGGTTCTTGAGCATTTCAACGACTTCGCTGACCCTTGGGTTCTCGACTTAGTTGACCGACCCGCGACCGTCGATTCAGCAGACGGCTGCTTCGCGCGCTCGGAACTGCCCGGTCTTGGCATGAAGCTCAACCACGACATCTGCCGCGAGCATCCTCGCACGGGGGCCCATTTCCAGCTCTTCGTCGAAGGTTGGGAGCGCCGCGCCGATGATCCGTCACCATCGCGTGATCTCAAGACCCCGCCAGGCTGACCCGCTGCCCTGACGCTGCGGAACGATAGGCGGCGTCGACCAACCGAAGAGTGCCCAGGTTGTCGCGAGCGGAGGTATTGGGCTCGCGCTCCTCCTCGATCGAGGCCATCAACTCGGCCATTGGACCGATGAAGCTGTCGGGTACCCATCGCTCCTTAAAGGTCTTTTCGAATACCGTCCCTGGGTAGCGCGTAAGCGAAGCGAAGCTTAGGGTGTCGGGGCGGCCGACCGGATAGTCGTAGTTGAGCCCCAACGTCGCAGTGGCGCGGCCTTCGGTGCCCTGCACTCGCACCACTGCCCGCGGGTCGAACCGGTTGTTATGGTCGACCAGGATTGTCACGCTGCAGGTGTCCGCGTAGTCGAGCACCGTGACTGTGCGCGACTCCCCCAGGGCCGCCTGCCCCGGGAAGCGTGAGACGTGCGCCATTACACCCCGCGGTTCGCCGAGCAGGAACCTCGTCGCATCGAGGTAGTGGATGCTGTGATAGGTGTAATCGAGTCGCGGCTGTCCAACGATCCACGGCCACATGTTCCAGTCACTCAATACGTCGACGTCGAAGAGGCCGCCCGTCACCTCGCCCAGCCAGCCTTTGCGGATGAGATCCTTGATCGAGCGAATCGCCTGTCCCCAACGGAGTTGCTGGTTCACCGCCACGCGAGTGCCCGTCCTGACTGCCGTCTCTGCGATTCGCTCCGCGTCGGCCACCTCTAACGCCAGCGGCTTCTGGCATAGGACGCTCTTGCCAGCGCTCATCGCAGCCAATGCTATGTCGACCTGGGCTGCCGGCGGGACGGCGATGTCCACGATGGCAACATCGGAGCGGTTGATCAGGTCTTCAGCTGACGAACTCACGTTGGGGATGCCGAAGTCGCCGGCCGCAGCCTCCGCGGCCTCAGCATTGATGTCGGTGATTGCCGAAACGCGGAATCCCGCCAATTGGTATGCCGGCAAATGCGCCAGCCGTACAATCGCGCCCGCCCCAACGATTCCTATCCCGATATCGCGCCGCTGCGGTAGGTGAGCCCGGTAGTCCAGGTCGAGGACCGGATCCGTCGCGACCGAACCCGCGGTCACGTTTTAGATGAGAGCGGCGCCCGCGGCTCCTGGTACCACCCGATCGGGGCGGGCTCGTAGCGGGGCGTGGTGGTGTCAATTGGCGAGACCTCACGTTGGTAAGCCCACCTCACAGCGTTGGCAATGACCCTCCGGATCTCCGGCTGGTAGTAGATCGGGTAGGTCTCGTGACCGGGACTGAAGTAGAACACCCGGCCCCGACCGCGCCGATAAGCGCAGCCACTCCGAAAGACTTCGCCGCCCTTGCTGAAGGAGCTGATGAAGATGAGTTCATCGGGTTGAGGGATGTCGAAGAACTCCCCGTACATCTCCTGCTTGGGAATTACGATCGGGTGTGGCACTCCTTGGCAGATCTCGTGGGACGGAGCCACAGTCCAGACCAGTTCGGTTTCATCCGCCTCGCGCCAGTTGAGGTAGCAGGTCGTGCCCATTAGCCGCTGGAAAATCTTGGAGACGTGTCCCGAGTGGAGAACGACCAGGCCCATCCCGTCCAGGACCCGCTGCTGCACACGGGCGACGACTTCCTCCGCGACCTCCTGATGGCGCATGTGGCCCCACCAGGTCAGAACGTCCGTAGTGGCGAGCACCGCCTCGGTGAGGCCGTGCTCGGGTTGGTCCAGGGTCGCTGTCCTGACTTCCACATGCTCCGAGAGTGACTCCCGCAGACCGTCGGCGATGACGGTGTGCAAACCGCTGGGATAGACCTCCTGAGCTTTGCCGCCCTGCCGCTCGTGAAAGAACTCGTTCCATACCGTGACACGAATCGGATCGGTCAATACTCACCTCCGGTCCCCACGGTAGCCGTGATCGGGAGTGCCGGGATCGCCACCCGGCGGCCTGTCTCCGCGCTCTCCATGGCGGCGAAGACGAGCGCCGCACTCTTGAAATTTTCGCGGCAGTCGGTCTCGGCCGGCCGATCGTCGCGCAGGGCTTGCAGCATTTCGGCCAAGCACGCGGCATGGCCCCTGAAGTAGGGGCGGATGTCCAGCACATCGGTGTCGCGCCATTTCCCGGACGGCATCGGATCCGGCGGCTCCGCGATCGAGTACGCACTCGTGTCCAGCTCGGTGCGAGTCACGCTCCTGCCGAGGCGAGGACCCGGCCCCGGGGCGGCGATCTCGGTGATCGGGTCGCCCCAACCGTCCCATATGGCTGAGCCGTCGGTGCCCGCGATCCTCCATGTGCAGTCGTAGCCAGTGTGGAAGCCGGCCGCGGCCCAGGTGCCGCGGTACGAGATCATCGCCCCGTTGTCGAAGGCCACCGTGGCGAGTGCTCCCGCGTTACCCGTGAACCACGAGCCTGGAGGGTTGAATTCGACGCACTCGGCCCAGACCCCCTCGCCTCCCGCTATCAAGCGCGCCTGGTCGAGGGTATGTACGCCCATGTCGAGAAGGAGTTGGTGGGGCTCGGTCACGCGGAAACCCTCGTCGGGCCCTGTGAAGAAGAAGTCTGCGCTGATCAGCCCGACGCCGCCGAGGCTTCCGGCCCTAACCAGCTCGGCGAGTGCTCGTACAGGCGGCCCGTAACGCCGGTTCTGCATAACCGAATAACGCTGGCCTGATTGCACGACCTGCCCGATCACCCTGACTGCCTCGTCGGCGGTGGTCGCAATCGGCTTTTCGCCCAGCACATCGCACCCTGCTTTGACCGCGGTGACGGTGGTGGTCGGATGGAAGCCGGGCGGGGTGATGTCGAGAACCAGGTTGGGACCTGTTGTTCTGATTGCGTCGTCAAGCGTTGAGAACGTCGCCGTGTTGAAGGCGTAGCGGGCCGTCAGCGCACGCGCCCGATCAATATCGGCGTCGACTATCGCGACCAGCTCGAGATCATCGTGGTCCAACGCTGACTGCACCCAAGCATCCGCGATCTGGCCGCAGCCCACCAGAACCGCGCCGAAACGACTCACGCTAGCACCTCACCTTGTGCCCGTGACACAATCGTTTGTTCAAGGCTGGCTACATTACCACGAGGCGGCGGTGAGGCCGATGCCTTACTATCCTCACATCGATGACTATTGAGAAGCCTGTAACGCTCGCGGACGTCGCAGCCCGAGCCGGCGTCGACTCTTCGGTCGTGTCGCGCGTGCTCAGCGGAGACCGCCTCTTGCGGGCCGCGGAGACGACCAAGCAACGTGTGTATCAAGCCTCGAAGGAGCTCGGTTACCGCCCCAACTTCGCGGCGCGGGCGTTGCGTTCAGCCCGCTCTCTTGCATATGGGTTGATCGTTCCAGACTTCGAAAACCCGGTGCATGCCGCCATCATCAAGGGCGC
>WNFI01456757.1_pt1 | contig 13271 bp, 12 predicted proteins | sample 5400471 | NCBI WGS metagenome assembly WNFI01 (sample SAMN13153348, study PRJNA577476) | soil metagenome | isolation source: 100 cm saprolite on Douglas fir-dominated hillslope | place: USA:California | collected 2013-09-17
CACCGGATGCGAGCAGCGGGCACGGGAGGTCCAGAGCGAGGCCGAGCTGAAGCAGGCGGTGCTGCAGATGATCCCCGCTGTCGAGCGAGCCACCCGGCTGCGGTTTCGCCAGCGTCCCGTCGTGCTGCGCCGCAGCCGCGCACAGGTCCGGGACTACGTCATCCACAAGTTCGACGATGACCTCCCCCCCGCCGAGCTCGAGGGTGCGCAGGCGGCGTACCGGTTGTTCGGTCTGATCCCCGATTCGCTCGACCTGCGCCGCACGATGGTCGACCTCCTGACCGAGCAGGTGGCGGGATACTTCGACCCCGACTCGAACGCCCTGTACATCCCGACCGACATCGATCCCAGCCAGGCGCGTCTCGTGATCTCACACGAGCTGGTGCACGCGCTGCAGCACCAATACCTGAACCTCGACTCCCTGGTGGAGCTCAAGCGCCAGAACGATCGCCGCACGGCGGCGCAAGCGATCCTCGAAGGACAGGCGACGCTGGCGCAGATCCTGGTCCTCATGCCGGAGCAGAAGATCGAAAGCCTGCCCAACTTCTGGGACCTGCGAACGGCCCTGGGCGCGCAGCAGGATCAGATGAAGGTGTTTGGGAGCGCACCGCTGTGGCTGCGGGAGAGCCTGATCTTCCCGTACCTGGGCGGGGCCGAATTCGTGCGCTGGTTCGACCATGAGTACCCGGGGAAGCAGCCCTATGGCGTCCTCATGCCGATCTCAACCGAGCAGATCCTCCACCCCGCGCGCTACGTGGCCGGGGACCGCCCCGATGCGCTGGCACTCGAGTCGTCCACGGCCGACACGGTGCGCTACGAGGACGGCCTGGGCGAGTTCGAAATTCGCCTCCTGCTGCAGCAGCATCTCGGTGATGACAGCGCCGCCGCCCTCGCCGCGGCGGGGTGGGACGGCGACCGCTACCAGGTGCTCGGGCATAAAGGGGGGGCGGGGGCGGATGCTCTGGTGGGGTACACGTTGTGGGATGACAAAGCGGCCGCTGCGCGCTTTACCCACGCGCTGCAGCGCGCCTGGGGGAAACGCCGTTCGGGCGGCTCGATGGTCAGGCGATGGGAGATCAAGCCTCTGTTGGTGAGCGCCGTACGCGTCGTACGGCTGGTGGACGCCCCGGCGGGTTGGGCGGGTTGGAAACGGGTGCCCGGCGTTCGGGTCACCCGTGCCGCGCGTTGATCCCCCCACTTGGATTCCGGCAACTCGCTAAGTAGTTTCGTAGGCTTATGTTTACGGCCCTCTCCGAGGGTTCGTGGAGCGGGTGCGCGAGCGCGCCGTCGGGGCGATCGTCGTGAAGGCGGTGAACCCCGGTCAGCAAGTCGTGAAGCTCGTGCACGACGAGATCGCCGCGCTCTTGGGGGGCACGAAGCAGGGACTCGACTTCGCGTCCGTCGGGCCCACCGTCATCCTGCTGGTCGGGCTGCAGGGCTCGGGAAAGACCACCACGGCCGCCAAACTGGCGCGCCGGTTGAAGCTCGAACAGAAGGCGCCCGGCCTGGTGGCGGCCGACCCCTATCGCCCAGCGGCTGCGGAACAGCTGCGCCAGCTGGGTGAGCAGGTCGGCGTTCCGGTCTTCGGGAAACCCGAAACGGAAAACGTGGTCGAGCTGGTGCGAGACGCCCTGCGCGAAGCGGAAAAGGCGCGCTGCCGCACGGTGATCGTCGATACCGCCGGCCGGCTGCAGATCGACGCGGCGCTGATGGACGAGTTGAAGGCGCTGCGCGCGGCGACCAGCGCGCGCGAAGTGCTGCTCGTGGTGGACGGAATGACGGGACAGGACGCGGTGCGGATCACGCGCGGCTTTCAAGATGGCGTGGGACTGACGGGCGCGATCCTGACCAAGCTCGACGGCGATGCGCGGGGCGGGGCGGCGCTCTCGATTCACGGCGTGACCGGCGTGCCGATCAAATACATCGGCGTCGGGGAGAAGCCGGATGCCCTCGAGCCGTTCAATCCCGCGCAGGTGGCGGGCCGGATCCTGGGGCAGGGCGACGTGGTGGCGCTGGTCGAGAAGGCCGCCGCCACCATGGATGCGGAGGCGGCGCAGCGCCTCGAGCGCAAGGCGCGCTCGAAACAGGGGATGGACCTCGCGGACTTCCTCGTCGCGCTGAAGCAGATGCAGGCGATGGGACCGATCAAGCAGGTGCTCGGCCTCTCGCCGGGGGTGAACGCGCAGGCGCTCAAGGCGGTGAACGCCGACGACAAGCGCCTGAAGCACGTCGAGGAAGTGAACCGGCTGCTGGAGCAGTTTCAGCAGATGCGGAAGCTTTTGAAAAGGACGTAGGCACGCTATGGCAACTCGCATTCGACTGCGGCGCGTGGGGCGGAAGGGGCAGAGCTACTTCCGGATCATCGTCGCGGACTCGCGTTCTCCCCGCGACGGGCGCTTCGTCGTGACCTTGGGCCACTACAATCCGCGTACTAATCCGGCCGACATCCAGGTCGATGCGGAGCAGGCGCGCGCCTGGCTCGACAAGGGAGCGCTCCCGACCGACACGGTCCGCTCGCTGTTGAAGAAGGCGGGAGTGCTGGGCAAACGACCCGCTTAGTCGGGCGCGTGCGCAAGCCGCACGGGCAGCAGGGGGAGGTCGCGGTGTTCCCCCTCGTGGAAAATCCCGGTGCGGTGTTCACGCCCAAGGCCCGGCTGCTGGTCGTGAACGAGGAGCGGCAGGTCGTGGCGGGACCGCTGATCGTGGCGCGGCGGCGCGCCTACCACCGCGAGTGGCTGCTGTCGTTCGTCGGCGTGAGGTCGCGCGCCGTGGTGGAGCCGTGGCGAGACCATTTCGTCGCCGTGGAAGAGGCCGATGCTGACGATTAACGTCGTGACGCTCTTTCCGGAGATGTTCGAAGGGCCGCTGCGGGTGAGCATTCCGGGGCGGGCCGCCGAGCAGGGGCTGGTGCGGTACCGCGTGGTGCAGCTGCGCGAGTACACGCACGACCGGCACAAGACGGTGGACGACTCCCCCTACGGCGGCGGCGCGGGGATGGTACTCAAACCGGAGCCGTTTTTCGAGGCGGTGGAGGACCTGCGGCCGGGGGGGGGGCCGCCCATCGTGCTGTTGTCGGCGCGCGGCCGACCCTTCACACACCGCGACGCCGTGCGGTTCGCGGTGGGCCAGCAGCTGACGCTGTTGTGTGGGCACTACAAAGACGTGGATCAGCGGGTGGCGGACGGGCTGGGGGCGGAGGAGCTGTCGGTCGGGGACTTCGTGCTGTCGGGTGGCGAGCCGGCGGCGCTGTGTGTCGTGGATGCGGTGGTGCGGCTGCTCCCGGGAGCGCTGGGGGATCATGAGTCGGCGGCGACGGATTCGCACTACGACGGGCTGTTGTCGCCGCCGAGCTATACCCGACCGCCGCGCTATCGCGGAATGGATGTGCCGGCGGTATTGTTGAGCGGAGACCACGCGCAAATCGCGCGGTGGCGTGAGGCCGAAGCGGAGCGGTTGACCCGCGAGCGGCGGCCCGATCTCTGGACCAAGCGGGACGACCAAGCGGACGGATAGAGGGATACAGTTATGCATAGACTACGGGCGATTGAGCGCGAGGGTCTCAAGACCAACATCCCCGTGTTCAACCCGGGCGACACCGTCCGTGTGATGGTGCGGGTACGCGAGGGCGACAAGGAGCGGCTGCAGGCGTTCGAGGGAATCTGCATCGGCCGCCGCGGTGCCGGGATCAATGCGACGTTCACGGTTCGCAAAATCTCGGCGGGCGTGGGCGTCGAGCGCATCTTCCCCCTGCACGCGCCGTCCATCGCGGAGATCGAGCTGGTGCGCAAGGGTCGCGTGCGACGCGCCAAGCTCTACTTCCTGCGTCGGCTCGCCGGCAAAGCGGCGCGGATCCGGGAGAAGCGGGGCATCACGGTCCCGGAGACGGCGGAGAAGCAAGAGGCGTGAGAGGCCCCCGCCCCACGCTCGAGCGCGAGATCGCGTTCTGGAGAGCGGGGGGCGGAGTCGTCGCCGGTGTCGACGAAGCTGGCCGCGGTCCCCTGGCTGGTCCGGTGGTGGCCGCGGCCGTCGTGTTTCCTCCTCATTGCAAGTTCATCCGCGGCCTGCGCGACTCGAAGCTCCTGCCGCCCGCGAAGCGCGGCCGGCTCGCCCTGGTGGTGCGGGCCCGCGCGCTGGCGATCGGCGTCGGCGCCGCGAGCGTGCGTGAAATCGACCGCCTCAACATCCGCCGGGCGAGCATTCTCGCGATGGAGCGCGCGCTGGCGCGACTCGGACTGACGCCCGATCTCGTGCTGGTGGACGGCCTGCCCTGTCCCGAGCTCGGCCGCAGTCACGAAGCCATCGTGGACGGCGACGCGCACTGCCACTCGATCGCCGCCGCGTCGGTGATCGCGAAAACCGTGCGCGACCGCCTCATGGAGCTGCTGGCGACCCGCCACCCCTCCTACGCCTGGGCGAACAACAAGGGCTACGGCACCCCCGACCACCTGGCCGCACTCGCGGCCCTCGGCTTCACGGCTCATCACCGCAAGAGTTTCGCGCCGGTCGTCCAGCTCGAGCTCATGGCTTCGCCCGCTTCAATCCCTTCCTGAACTCGGGGCAGGGCCGGGTGTTGAGAATGTCGCCGGCTTCCAGTCCGGCACGTCTCGCGAGATAAACCGCGTACTTCATGAACGGCAGGTTCCCCGGCTGGTGACTGTCGGTGGAGAGCACGAACCGGACGCCGTGCTGTTTGCCCGCCGCCGCGAGGGTGTCCGGGAGGTCCATGCGCTCGGGGTGGCCGTTCAGCTCGAGCAGGCAACCCGTGGCCGCGCAGGTACGACACAGCGCCTCGAAGTCGAAGGCGTAGGGTTCGCGCTTGCCTACGAGGCGCCCCGTGGGGTGTCCGATCGCATCCACCCACGGGTGTTCCGCCGCGCCTACCAGGCGGCGGGTCAGCTCCTTCTCGGATTGGTTGAGCCCGTAGTGGATGGTCGCGACGACATAGTCCGCTTCGGTCAGCACGTCGTCCGGCAGGTCGAGCTTGCCATTCTCGAGGATGTCGAGCTCGATGCTCTTGAGGATCGTGAAGCCCCGGCTCCTCGAGTTCAACGCATCGATCGCCTTCCACTGCTCGCGCAAGCGCTTCGCGTCGAGCCCGAGCGCCATCGTCACACGCTTGGAATGGTCGGTGATGGCGATGTATTGGTAGCGCAACGCGCGCGCCGCGTGGGCCATGTCCTCGATGGTCCCTTTCCCGTCGGTGGCGCTCGTGTGCATCTGCAGGTCACCGCGGACGTCCTTCAGCTCCACGAGACGCGGCAGCCGGTGCTCGCGGGCCAGCGCGATCTCGCCGCGTGCTTCACGCAGCTCGGGGGGAACCCAGTCGAGGCCAAGCGTCGCATAGACGTCCTGCTCGGTCTTGCCGGCGGCGCGGCGTGTGCCCTTGAACAGGCCGTACTCGTTGAGCTTGTAGCTCTGCTCCTGGGCGATCTTGCGGAGCTCGATGTTGTGGGCCTTGGAGCCGGTGAAGTACACGAGCGCCGCGCCGTAGGCGTCGGGCTCCACGGCGCGCAGGTCCATCTGGAGTCCGCCGCGGAGCTTTACGGTGGCGCGGGTCTCGCCCTTCGAGATTACTTCCGCCACCTCCCCGTAGAACCGGTCCATCACCTTGGCGCTGTCTTTCCCCACCGACGTGACGACGATGTCCAGGTCCCCGATGCTCTCGCGTCGCCGCCGGTAGCTCCCCGCGACCTCGATCTGCGCGATGCCCCCGCCCGCCTCGAGATATGCAACGACCGCGGTGGCCTGGGCCTCGGCTTCATTGAGCAGCAGGCGCCGCTCTCCCACCTGCGCCTGGCCGATCCCCGCGCGCATCTTTTCTTCCATTTTCGGCCCGAAGCCCTTGAGCTTCTGGACTTTGCCTTTGTCGAGCGCCGCGGCGAGGTCGGCCGCCGATTTCACTTTGAGCTTTTTGTAGAGCAGCTTCACGCGCTTGGGCCCGAGGCCGGGAATGCGCAACAGGTCCAGCAGCCCGGCGGGCAGCTTGCTCGCGAGCTCTTTGCGGAGCGGCAGCTCACCGGTGGTGATGATGGCCGTGATCTTCTCGGCCAGGTCGTCGCCGATGCCGGCGATATCGGTCAGGTCCTTGGTCCCCGCGCGCACCCGGTCGGCGATCGGCTCGGGGAAATCTCGAATGGTGCGCGCGGCGTTGCGGTAGGCGCGCACCCGGAACGGATTCGCGTCTTGGATCTCGAGGAGATCGGCCACCTCGTCGAACAGCCGGGCGATGTCGGGATTCTGCATTGCTAGAAAGATGCGGCCACGCTACCGCTCTTGCCGCCCCCGCCGCCCCTTGCCGCCTTTGCTCTTGGGTGCTAATTCAACCGCGCCCTAGTGTTCGAACCACTCCCCGGAGGCTCTCGGTCATGACGTGCGGAACCCGCTCCCTCGCGCGCCTCTCATGTCTCCTGATCGGCGCGGCGCTTGTGTTGTTCACCTCGCCGGCGCCGCTCGGCGCTCAAGGCCAGGCCACGACCGGCATCATTCGCGGTGTGGTCACGGATCCGAACGGCGCGCCCGTCGCCAACGCGACGGTGATCCTCCATGAAGCGCAGACCAACTTCACGCGCACGCTCACAACGGATGCCGCGGGCAACTTCACCGGCACCTTGCTCCCGCTCGGCACTTACGACGTGACCGCGCGCTCGGTCGGGTACGCCGAGGTGAAGCGGACGGGCATCGCGCTGAGCGTGGGGGAGACGGTGGCCCTGCGGCTGCCGCTCGCGGCGGTCACGCTCGCCGCCGTCACGGTCGAGGCGACTCAGCCCGTAGTGAATGTGACGCAATCGGCGGCGGCGACTCCGCTCTCCGCCGCGGCTGTAACGGGCCTGCCGAACAACGGCCGCAACTTCATCAACCTCACGTTGCTGACCCCCAATGTGGCGATCGTGCAGGGCCCGGATGGCGACGAGCTCACGGTGGCGGGCCAGCGCGGCATCCACAACAACGTCTCCGTGGACGGCGCGGACTTCAACAACTCGTTCTTCGGCGAGCAGCGCGGCGGGCAGCGGCCGGCGTTCACGTTCAACCTCGACGCGGTGCAGGAGCTCGTAGTGGTTGCGGGAGGGGCCAACGCCGAGTTCGGGCGCTCCTCCGGCGGGTTCGTGAACGTGATCACGAAGTCCGGTACGAACGAGACTCGGGGCTCGCTGCACTACTTCGGCAAGTTCGACCAGATCTCGGGCTCGCCTCAGCACACGTCCCCGACTGGCGTGATCACGAGGTTCGAGCCCGACTTCTCGCAGAATCAGTTCGGGTTCACGCTCGGAGGGCCGCTCAAGCGTGACCGGGTGTTCTACTTCCTGGCGTACGACCAGCAGATCTACGACGACGTCAAGCAGAAGTCCGATTTCACGCACCAACAACGCGCGGGCGGCGCTCGCCAAATTCGACTTCCGCCTCTCGGATCGGCACAACCTGTCGCTCAAGTACAACTACACGTGGGCCGAGCAGAAGAACGGCACGTTCGACGTAGATACGTGGGGCGCCAGCGCCAATGGCCTGGAGCAGAGCCACTCGCACGCGGTGAACGGGAGTCTGGTGTCGTTTCTGTCATCGAGCGCGTCCAATGAATTTCGCTTTCAGTTCGCACGGGAGGACCGGCCGCGCCCTTACACGGGTCCCAATAACCACTTGGGCGACACCACGGGGGTCTCCTCCATTTTCGGCGCGGCGGTGCCATTCCACGACACCGACGTCGACCCGGGGAACGCACTCCGGTTCGGATTGCCGTTCTTCCTGCCGATTCGAGACGACCACGACACGCGCGTCCAGCTGCTCAATAACGTGTCCATCTCCCGCGGGAGCCACCTGATCAAGCTCGGCGGTGAGTGGAACCGCACCTCGACCACGCAGGTGTTCGTCGGCTTCGCCGGCGGGCGGATGGCGTTCACGAGCGTGCACGGCTTCGAGAATTTTGTCAACCAGGGCTCGCACTACATCGAGTGCTCGAACGGGCAGAGCGGTGTCTCTCCCGGCTTCACCTGTCCCGTCGGCACCACGATCAGCGGTCCCGTGATTCTGTACTTGCAGCAGTCGGGGGTCGGCGCGAATACGGTGGAGCAGGCGGGCACGCAGACGATCACCCAGAACGAGCTCGCCGTGTTCCTTCAGGACACCTGGAAGCCTTCGGCCAAGCTGACGCTCAACTATGGGCTGCGCTGGGAAGCCCAGATCGAGCCCGATCCGATCACGCCGCCCTCGCAGGTGTTCTTCAGGCCGTGGATCGATTCGACCGTCGTGAACGCTCGGGGCAGGTTCACCTTCCCATCGGACGGTACGATCCCTTCAGACAAGAAAATGTGGCAGCCGCGTTTCGGGCTCGCTTGGGATCCAAACGCCGACGGGCAGCAGGTGCTCCGCCTGAGTGCCGGGCTCTATTACGCCCGCATCCCGGGGCTGAACCTTGCGAGCGTTCGGAGCACCAACGGCTCGCTGGGCCAGACATTGTTCGGCTCGAGCGGCACGGGCGGGTTCCTCCCGCCGCCCGCTTTCGACAGCCTGCTGCCTCTGTCCAATGGGACGCCGTTCCAGCCCACCGTCTACGTGGCGGATCGGAGCTTCCAGAATCCACGGACCTTTAACGTCACAGTGGGCTACGAGCGGCAGGTGGCCAACGATTTGGCGGCTTCGATCAGCTATACCCACGCGCGCGGCGATCACTTGACCCGTTTCATCAACCGGAATGATCCGGCCTTCGGAAGCCCCTTCGGCTCGGGGCCGACGGCGATCGGCACGCTGTTCAGCGTCGAGAGCAGCGCCAAGTCGCGCTACAACGGAGTCACGGTCGGCCTGAGGCGGGTGCTCGACCCCAAGCTGCAGTTCGACGTGAATTACACCCTGTCGTTTGACAAGTCGGACGACGACAACGAGCGAGACCCCTTTACCTTCCGCTACGCGCAAGTGGACTCGCTCGGCAAGGAGTACAACTGGAGCGATCGAGACCAGCGGCACCGCTTCAACGGCTGGCTGTTGACCAAGGTCTTTGGGTTTTACTTCAACAACCGCGTCAGCTACTACTCGGCCCAGCCGGCATCGGCCAGCTGCGGACCGCGGCCTGGCAACCTCTTCGCCCCACCCGCCGGAGCTCGCGCCATCGGCCCGGCGGATCGCATCTGCGCGGACGGCCACATCCTGGTGCGGAACACCATCCGCAAGGACAACGCGTACTTCTCATGGGATTTGCGGATTTCGCGGCCGTTCGCGGCGGGTCCGCGCGGCCGGCTCGAGGCCCTCGTCGAGGTCTTCAACGTGACCAACGCCGACAACTTCAAGGACCCGGCCAGCTCGAACTTCCTCAACTTCGACGGCACGATCCGCTCGGGATTGGGCGACCCGCGGCAGCTGCAGGCGGGACTGAGGTGGGTGTTCTAACCTCCACCGACCTAACTTATGGCGATTTGCCTCGCCATCCCGTGCATGATGTGCGGCCTGCCGTCCTTCACGTCGGGCCAGAAACACAGCAAGAGGTAGCTCCCCGGCGGGAAGTTCGTAGTGAACTGGGAGTGCCCACCGACGTCGAGGTTCGTGACGCCGCCGAGCCACTCGCCGGTCGGCAGCGGACCCTTCTCCCCCCCTTTTTCCCACGCGACGAAGTCCTGCAGCGTCTTGCCGGGCGCCAGTGCGGCGATCACGATCTCGTGAACCTGCGCTCCGGTGTTCTCGACCCCGACCACATGCCTGCCCGCCGTCAGCGGCTGGGATAACTGGAAGTCGTAGTCCGTGAGTTTGATCGTCACATCCGCCGCCGGCTCGGCGGCGGCAGGTGTCGCGCCGCCCGTGACCACCAGCGGATGCATCATGCCCTTCATGACGTGCGGAACGCCGTCGAGGCTCGGAATCCAGCACACGAACACGTACGACCCGGGCTCGAGCAGTTGGGTGGAGGTCGCCGTATCACCAACGGTCACGGCATTGGGCCCACCCGCGAAGCCCATCCAGGCCGGGGGAGGCGTGTGGTTCTTCATGGCCGCCGCAATCCCCGCCCGCAAGTCCGCGATGGTCTTGCCATCGCGCAACCGGACGAGCGACGCGTGATGCAGCTCCTTCCCCTGGTTCACCAGGCGGAAGGTCGTGAGCCCGGCGGGAATCGTGTCCGGCATCGCGAAAGCGTACTCGCTCGTGGTGATTGTGACGACGCTCGGGGCGGCCGCATGGGGTGCCGGTCGGTTGCAGGCGACGGCCCAGGCCAGGCTGATTCCTCCCACATCGATCGGAACTCCGCTTCCTGCCAGCCCTGCGGCTGGAAAAAGCGCGTGCCCTCGGCGGGGGCGAATTGGAACGGGGCGTTCCCCGCGGCCACTGCGCGCCCCCAGGTCTTCTCCATCATCTTGAGCAGCCGGGGAGACGCGAGGTCCATCAGCCACCAGCGGAAGGATGCCGGCGCGGCCAGGTCCGAGGCGAGCGACGCCACCTGCTCGGGGGTGAGGTAAATCAACAACCCCTCGGCCACCACCAGAACCTGGCGTGCCGCGGCTCCGATCCGCGCGAACAGGGCGCGCCGCCCCGCGACGTCGGTGAGGTCGATCCCCACGCGCTCGAGCGCGCACACCGGCCGCTCGCCTTTGAGCTGCTCCTGCTTGTATGCGATGACGTCGGGGAAGTCCGCTTCGATCCAGCGCAGCGAGGAGGGCAAGCCCAGCCGGTACGGCCGGGTGTCGAGCCCAGCGGCCAAGTTGAGCGCGGTGTCGACGCCGTCCCGAGCGATCGTCCGGACGATCAGCTCGTCCAGGACGGCGGTGCGCACGATCATGGGCCAGGCCCACGACCGGCCCCGCCGCATGGTTGCGAGGATCCGCTCTCCGCGCTCGCCCGCGAGCTTTCGGGCATAGGGATCCTGGAACAGCGCGTCCGGACGCTCCGATTCCATCGCGCGGTACAGCGCTACCCACCGCGCGGTGTCGGAAACGTGCTCAATCTGACCGGATACGTCGCTCAGGTGCCCGTCGTGGATCGAGGCGCGGGAAAGCTACCAAAGAGCAGCTCCCATTGCATCACGAACCACGCGACCAGGCAGGGAATCCCTTTGATCCGGTACGGAACCAGGATGTCGTACTTCACCCAGCGCGGCACCACGTCCACGTCGTGCACCACCATCACGAGCAGCGTGAGGGCCATGATGGCCGTCCGCAGGCGGCTCGGCGGAGAGCTCGCGTACCAGATCACGATCCCCGTGTACGCCACAATGAAAGACGGGGACTCAGACGCGTGGTTGAACAGCACCGAGTAGACGAGCAGCGAGCACAGGAACAGCCGCCGGAACTCGAGGCTGGCCCAGCCGTCGGAGCGCAGGGCGAGCGGGAGCAGCAGCAGCGCGGTGCCGGCGGCCTGCTGCGGCCAGTTGGGCCAGTCCACGCCGAGCCATGCGTGCATGTAGTGCATCAGCGAGTACCCGCGCAGCAGCGCGTCCTTCGCCTCGATGGCGCGCCACGAGTGGTACTGTGCGAGCAGCTCGGCTGGAGAGACGGCCACCAGGGGCAGCAGGACTGCGATCGCGAGCACCGCGCTGAAGATGGCGGCGAACCGGAGCCGGCGGGGATAGAAAATCGCTAGAGACAGCGCGGCGAGTGGGAAAAGCTTGATGGCTGCGCCGCCGGTGATGCTCAACGCCGCGCCCAGCTGGCGTCGACCCTCGAACGCGATGAACGCGAGGATCATCAGGGCCGCCACGAGTGCGTTGCTCTGGCCGTACTGCAGGGCCAAGAGCACTTCGAGGTACAAGAGCGCCAGGGCGACGGTCGCTTCCCGCTCCGGGAGCAGCCGGTCCAGCGCGTACCACAGCAGCAGCCCGTTGAGCAGGGCCCAGCATAGAAACGCGAGGGCGAACGGCAGGTAGGCGAGCGGCGCGAACAGCAGCGCGAAGGTCGGGCTGTACTTGTAGAAGTCGAAGTGCTGCTCGGGATGCGCGGCGTACAGGTCGCGACCGGCGAACAGGTTGAGGCTCGCCGCGCGAAAGATGCTCAGGTTGTTGGAGTGTCCGAGGATGGCTTGCTGCACGGTCACGAGAGCAGCGCTCGCGAGGTAGAGCGCGAGCAGGAGTCGGCGGGGCCGGGCGACGCTGTTCATCATCCTCCTCGTGAAGTCCCCAATCTACTTCGAGAGTGGGAGCCTCACGCGGAGGTTGGAATTCGGAGACGCTGCGGTGGCTAGGTCAGCGGTCGGTGGATCGGCAGCCGGGCGGCGATTCAGAGTCGGGTGAGGTGGGTCAGCCAGCCGGACACGGTGCCGAGTGAGTGGAGAAACGCGGCCGCCGTGCGGCGGGCCTCGGCGAACGCGTCGGCAATGGTTGCGTCGACTTGCTCCGGATCGACCAGCGCCGCGTACGCCGTTGCGTACATGGTGCTGCGGTAGCGTGCCAGCAGGTCGCGAAACGCCTGCTCGTCTCCTCGACTCATCCGCTCCACCAGGGTACGGTCGGCGGCAGCGGCGTCTCGGAGGCGGGATCGAGCGGTGGCAGGGCGCAGCATACTTCTTAAAGAGTGCGGGACTTCGTCGGGCGTAACGCAGCTCGTCTAAGTGGCGTCCCCGGGCGAGGTTTCGGGGCGTCCCACCCGGTAGCTCAGTTGGTAGAGCAACCAGCCATCCCGCGGTGGTCCCCGGCGGCACATCCGGCATGGAGCCCTTATGGAGCCAAGCGGGCGCAACCGGTGGCAACCGGCCGCACGCACAACTGCCCGTCGCCGAGGTAATGGTCGTGAACGTTCGCGTAGCTCAAACCTGTTGATCACGGAGGATGTATGACCACCACTCAGCCGCTGTCCCGCGCGCTTCTTGCCGTGGCCGTCTTGATCGGCGCCGCCCTGCCCGCGGTCGCCCAGACGCCCGCTGAGCGTCCGCAGTACCCACCGCCGCCGCCCGAGCGCCAGGCGCCCGCCGTGGAGCGAGACCTCAAGACCTTCGACATGCTCGACTTCGACGTCTTCAGCAACCAGAAATGGGACCGGCTCCAAGAGAGTCACGCCCAGGACATCGTCGTGACCTGGCCGGATGGGCACGAAACGCGGGGGATCGAGAAGCACATCCAGGACCTGAAGGCCCTTTTCGTCTGGGGGCCAGACATCACGATCAAGGTGCACCCGATACGCTTCGGTTCCGGTAGCTGGACGGCGGTCACCGGCGTCATGACCGGCACCTTCACGCGCCCCATGCCCACGCCTGATGGGAAGACCATTGCCCCCACGGGCCAGCGGTTCGCGATCGGCATGGCGACGATCGGCCACTGGGGGAACGGGCGGATCGACCATGAGGGGCTCTTCTGGGACACCCAGGATTTC
>WNFI01150200.1_pt2 | contig 13270 bp, 19 predicted proteins | sample 5400471 | NCBI WGS metagenome assembly WNFI01 (sample SAMN13153348, study PRJNA577476) | soil metagenome | isolation source: 100 cm saprolite on Douglas fir-dominated hillslope | place: USA:California | collected 2013-09-17
TCACTTTTTGAGACTCGTGGATTACAAATCTTCGGAAAATGTCGATTACTTTATAGCAAACTCAAAAAATATCGCATCACGCATTGAAAAATTTTATCGAAGAGACTCGACAGTCATATATCCACCTGTTGATGTAACAAGTGACAAGTTGCAAGCAGCAAGTAGCAAAGGAAATTATTATTTGGCGGGCGGGCGAATTGCAAAACCCAAGCACATCAACTTAATTGTTAAAACTTTTGAAGAATTAAAGCTTCCTCTTAAAGTTTTTGGAAGGGGATTTGCAGGGGCAGAGTTAAAAAGTTCAAAATCCAACATAGAATTTTTAGGAGAAGTGAGTGACGAGGAGAAGTATGCGCTTATGGCAGGAGCGAAAGCCTATATTTTCGCAAGCGAAGACGAAGATTTTGGGATAACTCCTGTCGAGGCAATGGCAAACGGAACGCCTGTTTTGGCTTTTAAGTCGGGCGGAGTGCTGGAAACCGTAATTGAGGGTAAAACAGGTCTCTTTTTTGAAGAATTGTCCGTTAAATCTCTGTCTGCAGCCGTAAAAAAGCTTGGCAAAATGAAGTTTAATAGTGATATCATTAAAGATGAAGCCCAAAAATTTTCCAAAGAAAGATTCAAAAGAGAAATTAAAAATTTTGTAAATGAAAAGTCGCATTCTAAAAATTAGAGAAGACTATATTCCACAGACAACCGACATAGTAAATTATGTAAAAGAAAAATATATAGTTTTGAGTGTCGGAGTTGCTACTTTTTCCTTTGGGTTTTTGGCCGGAGCGCTTCTTAACATATATCTTTTGTCGATTCATTCGCCTTTAACGCAAAGCTTTAGAGCAAGTCTTTCCTATAAGTCTTCGATTTTTGGTGACGGAATAATTTTTCCAATTGTTAATATGGTAATTGCCAACTTTCTTCTTAAAAATAAGCAGCTTTTAACAAGAAAAACGGTTACATCTGCCCTTTCTTTCGGTTTGTTAATTACTCTTTATTTCCATATAAATCAGGCAGTGGTGGGACTCACAAATTGGACCATGCCAACGCCCTGGCACTGGAATATTTTGGGTGCATTCCACGCCTTGTATATGCTCTCCGTTACAAGCTTGATATCTGTCTTTTATATTGTGGTTATTGCGCGTGTCAGAAAAGAAAAATCTCTTCCCCAGGAGGCTTGGATTGTCTCTGTGGGAGCTCTTATATTTCTTCTTCTTCTACGACTGGATTACATAGCAGTTTCCTTTACATCTCTCCTGCCCAAATTCTAATATGCCGGAACTTCCTGAAGTCGAAACCATACGTTTGGGACTTGAAAAATACGTCGTAGGCCACAAAATCGAAGACGTTGAGGTAAAAATTCCAAAGATTTTTGAAGGAGAAACCCGGCAGATTATCGGTTCAAAAGTTATCAAGATTAGAAGGTTTGGGAAGGGGTTGGTAGTAGATCTTGATAACGGTCACTCCCTTGCAATCCACGTAAAACTTACAGGACAGTTAATTTACAGAGACGAAAAGACCAAAAATATTCCTGTTTCAAAACAAAAAGTTGGGGAACTTCCTTCTAAATTCACTCATATAATTTTCAAATTGGATCATAATGCCGTTCTTTATTACAACGACATAAGGAGATTTGGCTGGATAAAGGTTGTCAAAACAAGTGAGGTTGCAAGTCTCCCATTCTTTAAGGGCATGGGTCCAGAGCCTTTTAAGGATTTAACTTTGGAATATTTTAAAAAAGCTTTGTTATCTTCAGGTGTGGCGGTGAAGCCGTTGATTATGGACCAGAAAAGAATAGGCGGAATAGGGAATATTTATGCCAATGATGCTTTGTATCTTGCAGAGATTGATCCTAAGAGACCGGCAAAAAGTTTAAGTTCAAAAGAAGCAGAAAAGCTATATGACGCAGTTCATAAAGTCATGGAAAAGGGGCTTAAGTATGGAGGATCGAGTGAGCTAACTTATGTGAATGTTCTCGGCCTCGAAGGAGAATACCAAAGGTATACCTTAGTTTATGGACGGCAAGGCGATATTTGCGAAAGGTGTGGGGGCAAAATCAAAAAAATTTTCTTGGGCGGCCGCGGAACTTTCTTTTGTCCCGCCTGCCAGCATTAAGCGCAGGCTTTTGCGGTCAGGGAGAAGAATTTGTCGACGAAGAAAGTAAAGAAGAATCATTTGTTGCCGAATATCAAAATCCTCCTCTCTTAGGAGAAGAGGCTTTAGCGCATGCAAAAAGAATGCTGATAGAACTTCTTTCATAAATTTTATACTTGTCTCTTGATTTTTAAAGAATTTATGTGGTAGTATCTTTCACTAGTATGAGTAGTGGGTATTCTGACAAGGTCATAATGTCCATTGGAGGAAGCTTGATCGTCCCAAATGGGGGAATTGATACAAAGTTTCTCCAAAAGCTAAATAGCTTTGTAAGGCAACAACTGGCGAAGAACAAGAATCGCCAGTTTTTTTTGGTCTGCGGAGGCGGATCTGTAGCCCGCCACTATAGAGACGCAGGCCGGGATGTAATAGGCCACGAGCTGACCCGCGACGATTTGGACTGGCTCGGAATCCACGCCACAAAGCTAAACGCCCACTTAGTCCGCACAATCTTTAGAGATTTGGCCCACCCCTACATACTCAAACACTACGAAATAATAAGAAAAGTTACAGAACCCGTTGTTGTTGCAGCGGGATGGAAGCCCGGATGGTCCACGGATTTTGACGCGGTTTTGCTTTGCGAGGACTACAATGTCCGAACAGTTATAAATTTGAGCAACATCGACAAGGTTTACGACAAAGATCCAAAGAAATTTCCCGATGCAAAACCAATAGACAAAATTAAATGGAAGAACTTTAGAAAATTAGTAGGGGACGAATGGATTCCGGGAATAAATGCGCCATTTGATCCCGTTGCAGCCAAAAAAGCAGAAGAGTTGGGGGTAAAAGTTGTTGTTATGAACGGAGACAATTTTGAAAATGTAGAAAAATTCATGGACGGCAAAAAATTTGTAGGAACTGTGATAGAATAACCTCGTGTTTTTAAAGAGCATTTCTCTCCAAAACTTCAGAAGCTACGATAAGAAGGAATTCGATTTTGATAAAAGAACCATAATTATAGGCCCCAATACTGCAGGCAAGACCAATATAATGGAAGCGATTTCTCTTTTGGCAAACGGCAAAAGCTTCAAAACAGATAAAGACACCCAAATGCTTAAGTTTGCAACGGAGGTCGGAAGGGTAAAAGGTCTTATTGGTACAACAACTCTCGAAGTTGTTCTTACGGGTGGCGAAGTGGAAGGTAAAAAAACTCAAACTAAAAAATATCTGGTTAACGGAGTACCAAAAAGAAGGCTGGATTTTGTTGGAAATCTGCAAGCGGTTATTTTTTCTCCTTTGGATCTGGAAATTATTATTGGGTCACCTGGAACAAGAAGAAATTTTTTAGACGAGGTACTCGAACAGGTCGATTTTGACTACAGAGTTGCCGCCTCGGAGTACGAAAAAGGCATAAGGCAGAGAAATTCCCTTTTGGACTTAGCCCGGAAAATGGGAAGACGGGATATAAAACAGTTTGAATACTGGGACAACTTGGTAATCAAATACGGAAACGTCATAACAGAAAAAAGAGAGGCTCTTGTTGCATATTTAAATAGTCAAACAAAAGATGTTTTTGACTTTGCCGTTATCTACGACAAGAGTATCATCTCGTACGAGAGGCTTTTGGAGTATCAGGAAGAAGAATTCCTATCGGGCGTAACGCTGGTTGGACCTCACAGAGACGATCTGGTCTTTGAAATGCTTAACAACGAGACAGAAACTGCGAGTAACATTAAATTCTTCGGTTCCCGAGGCCAGCAAAGACTCGCTGTCTTGCAATTAAAACTCTTGCAGCTTGCCTTTTTCGAAGAGAACCCTTCGGTAGGCTCAGGGCAGGGAAAGGAAAGCCCTCTTTTGTTACTCGACGATATTTTTTCGGAGTTAGACGAGGGACATATACAGCATGTTTTGGAGATGCTTGATAAAAGGGACACTGTTATAACAACAACCCACGAAGAATTTGTAGCCCAAAAATATCTGGACGGGGCCAAAGTAATTAAACTATCTATAGAATGAAAGACATTGATCCCAAAATTTTAAGAAAACTTTATATTCCTTCTCCTGTCTCCCACAAAGGAGATAACGGAAAGCTACTGATAATTGCAGGTTCACAACTTTTCCATTCTGCCTCTCTTTGGCCCCTGACAGTCGCATCGCGGATTGTAGATATGGTTTTTTTCTCGTCGGTTCCGACAAATAACGAAATTGTCACGGCCAGGAAAAAGGAGACGATGACACGGGAGAGTTCACAAGTTCACTTCTCAAAAAATATCCTAAGAAAAAATGGGTCATAGACGGAGGAAGTTTGCAGACAATTGATCCTTCAAGTATTCCGCCGACAGCAATTCTTACTCCACACGGGAAAGAATTTGAAATGTTGTTTAAAGTGAAAAGCGACAAGAGACAAGTAATAAGTATGGCGAAGAAATTTAACTGCGTGATTTTGCTTAAAGGGCCGATTGATATTATTTCGAATGGTTCAAAAACAGTTGAAGTAAAAGGCGGCAACGCGGGGATGACAAAAGGGGGTACAGGAGATGTTTTGGCAGGATTAGTAGCTTCACTTTACTGTAAAAACGAGGCGTTCTTGTCGGCAGTTGCCGGAAGTTTTATCAATAAGAAAGCGGGAGAAGAATTATTCAAAAAAACAGGTTTATTTTTTAACGCAACCGATCTTGCAAACGAAATCCCGATTGTAATGAAAAAATCACTTATCTCGGTCTAAAATTTTGGAGAGTTGGAAGGTAATAACTACTGCAAGAATTGTAACTGCAACGGCGTAAATTAAAAGAGACCACATATTGGAATCATTCCCCGGCAAGAATCTTTTAATATAGGTTTTAACAAACTCCTGGATTACATTGTTCCAGGCAAGCGCTGCAACAAATCCAAACCCCGAAGTTGCCAGTGTAAGCATTTGGCGGATTACTTCGATATGCAGTTTTTTCTTCTCTTTTTTCTTTGCCATAGGCTGAAATTATATCATAATCCGTTTTCTTATTGACTTTCTTCGGGAATTATGCGTTAATTAACTAGCAAAATGTACGCTCCAAAGTTTACAATTACCAATAAAACCCTCAAAAATATAGGGAGTATAGAGGCCTCCAAAGAAGTAATAGATAAAGCCCCTCTTTTGCCTTATTACGAAAGGCAATTTCAAGACCAAGCACTTGTCCGAACAGTTCATTTTGGAACTCACATAGAGGGAAACGAGCTTAATTTATCCCAGGCAGAAAAGGTTTTACAAGGTGAAGATGTAGCTGCTCGGGACCGAGACATACAAGAGGTCATAAATTACAGAAAAGTAATGGATCTTATAGGCGAATTCAAAATTCAGAATTCAAAATTCAGAATTAGCGAAGAGTTTATAAAAAAAATGCACGAGATGACAGTACAAAAGATACTTTCCAAGGAACAGTCGGGGGAATATAGAAAGACCCAAGTGGTTGTCAGAAACAGTTTGTCCGGACAGGTGTCTTTTAGGCCTCCTATGGCAGTTGCAGTGCCCTTCCAGATTAGAGATCTGGTGAGTTTCATAAACGACGCTAAAGACGATATTCATCCTGTTTTAAAGTCAGGAGCAGTACATTATGAATTGGTCCGAATCCATCCTTTTGTAGACGGTAACGGAAGAGTGGCCAGGGCCCTTTCGACCCTAATTCTTTTCCAGGAGGGATATGATATTAGAAAATTCTTTTCCTTGGAGGAATATTTTGACACAAATGCCGCTAATTATTACGAGGCACTCCAATCTGTTGAGAAAAATGGAGGAGACCTGACTTATTTTCTTGAATATTTTTCTCTGGGGTTGGCAATCGAACTGTCTAAAATAAAAGACAAGGTCGAAAATATTTCAATCGACGCAAAACTTAAAGAAAGGTTGGGCGGAAAGCCTCTTATGCTGTCTGACCGCCAGCTAAAAATTATCGAATACATACAAAAAATAGGTTTTTTGCAAAACAGAGCCTTTGAACAGATATTTCCAATGGTGTCGGAGGACACTATTTTAAATGAATTAAAGGGACTTTCCAAGGCTGGAATTGTCAAAAAACAGGGAATTACAAAGTCGGCGAGGTATATAATGTCAAAATAATGGAATTTTCAAAATTAGCATCATATTTCGAGAAGTTAGAAGAGACATCGTCAAGGTTGGCGCTTATTGATATCTTGTCGGAGCTTTTTAAGGCTGCTCCAAAAGACGAAATTGACATTATTATTTACCTGACGCAGGGGAGAATTGCACCATTTTTTGAGGCAACGGAAATTGGAATGGCGGACAAAACTGTTGCACAGGCTTTGGCCAACGCCTATGGCTCTAAAAAAGAAACAGTCCTAAAACTCTATCAAAAACTAGGAGATATGGGTAAAGTTGCGGAGGAACTTAATGCAAAAGCAAAAATAAAAAGGGCAAAATTAACAGTCAGAGAAGTTTATGATGTCCTTCGCGCCATTGCCAAAACAACGGGCGAGGGAACAGTCGAGAAAAAGTTGACCTTGTTTTCCGATTTGCTTGGGAAAGTTGATTCAACTTCGGCAAAACATCTTGTTCGCATACCTTTGGGCAACAATAGACTCGGAATTGGAGATCCGACAGTCCTGGACGGACTCGCAACTGCGGTTTTGGGAGATAAATCAAAGAGAAAGTTACTCGAAAAAGCATACAACGAGACTTCGGATCTAGGTCTTATTGCAAAAACTTTGGTTAACGACGGCTTAAAAGAGGTTCAGAAGCTCAAAGTTACAGTTGGCCGTCCGATTAGGTCCGAACTTTGCGAAAGACTGCCGACCCCTGAAAAAGTTATCGAAAAATTAAAGGTTGTTAACGCCCAATACAAGTACGACGGCTTTAGAGTACAGATCCACAAGATGGGAAAAACAGTACGCATGTTCTCTAGAAACCTTGAGGAGATGACTCACATGTTTCCGGAGCTGATTGAAGGAACTTTAAAACAGGTAAAGGCAGAGAATGTAATTCTGGATACGGAAGCACTCGCTTACAATCCTGATTCGCAAGAGTTTTTACCTTTCCAGGAAACAACGAAAAGAAGGAGAAAATATAAAATCGCAGAAATGCAAAAAAGTCTGCCTCTCCGGGCTTTTGTTTTTGATATTTTGTATGTCGACGGCAAGTCTTTGATAGACACACCTCTAAAAGAGCGATTAGAAATTCTTAAAAAAACCCTTCGGTACGACTCAGGGCAAGCTGGGGATGAGATCTTAATTCCATCAATTGGAGAGGTCATTTCGGACCCAAAAAAGCTTAAGGAAATGCTAGAGGACGCAATCACACAAGGTTTGGAAGGGCTTGTTGTTAAGAGGTTGGACTCATTGTATGAGGCTGGAGGCCGGAATTTTAATTGGGTAAAGCTTAAAAGACACTCAAGCGGAGAGTTACACGATACAATAGACACCGTTATCTTGGGATACATTGTAGGACGGGGAAAAAGGACAGCTTTTGGAGCAGGAGCACTGCTCGTTGGAATTTACGACGAGAAAAAAGATGAATTTGTAACAGTTTCGAGAATCGGAACCGGCTTAACAGATGAAGAATGGAGAGAAATTCACAAACGCGCCGACAAAATAAGGGTCGATCACAAACCCGCTAGGGTAAATTCTTTAATTTCTCCGTCTGTTTGGATAGAGCCCAAAATTGTCATCGAGGTTTTGGCGGACGAGATAACAAGATCCCCAAATCATACTGCAGGAAAGGTGGGGGATGAGCCGGGATATGCCCTAAGATTTCCAAGATTGGTAACTTTTAGAGGAGACGACAAGAAACCGGAGGACGCAACAACGGTAAAAGAGCTTATTGAAATGTATAAGCAACAAGGGAAGAAATAATGGAATACGTTTGTGATTTTCATCTTCATTCAAAGTACTCAAGAGCGGTTTCGCAAAATATGATTCTTGGGGAAATGGAGAGGTTTGCCCTAAAAAAGGGAATTGACGTCCTCACAGCCTCGGATTTTACACATCCTTTGTGGTTTAGAGAGTTAAAAGCACAACTTGTAGAGGACGGAGAAGGGGTTTATAAGCTTAAAAATTCAGATTCCAAAGTCCGTTTTGTCCTTTCAACAGAAATCTCCTCTATTTATTCTCAAGGAGGAAAGACCAGACGGGTTCATAATTTGGTTTTTGCCCCAAGTCTGGAGACGGTTGAGAAAATAAACGCGGAGCTGATAAAAAGAGGAGCTAATTTATCGGCAGACGGCAGGCCAATCATTGGTTTATCATCAAGAAATTTACTCGATTTGGTTTTGACTGTAGATCCCAACACTTTTTTAATTCCATGTCACGCTTGGACACCTTGGTTTTCTTTATACGGTTCTAATTCGGGCTTTGATTCCATTGAAGAATGCTTCCAGGATTTATCAAAAGAAATTTACGGAATAGAAACAGGGCTCTCCTCGGACCCGGAGATGAACTGGAGAATAAAGGAGTTGGAAAATCGTTCAATATTGTCTTTTTCGGACGCCCATTCTGCAATAAAAATGGGAAGAGAAGCGACAGTTTTTGATCTCACCAGCCTTTCTTTTACTAATATTAAAAATGCAATCAAAAAAAATGGTGCCGAAAAGATTTCTTACACCATTGAATTTTATCCCGAGGAGGGAAAGTATCATTATACGGGCCACAGAAATTGCAAAATCTCACAGACCCCCGAGCAGACTCGCCAAAATGGGGTAATATGCCCTGTTTGCAAAAGGCCTTTAACAGTCGGCGTTATGGAAAGAGTTGAAAAATTAGCAACGAGTCCTACAAATCTTAAAACTTCTGTTGATGAGTTGGGAGTTACATGGGTTGAAGACCCAAGTGAACTTCATCCGAAATATGTAAAGCTTGTGCCGCTAGTTGAAATCATTGCGGAGAGTGTTGGAGTAATGCCGGGAAGCCTAAAAATTCTGGCTAAGTTTGATGAAGTGGTTCAAACGTTTGGTTCGGAAATAAATGTTCTTATTAAAACTCCAATTTCGGACATCGAAAAACAGTTTGGAGAAAGAATCGCACAGGGAATAGGCAAAGTTCGCAAACAAGATATATATGTTGACCCGGGTTTTGACGGAGAATTTGGAAAAGTTAAGATATGGGACGAAAATGCTAAAGATCAAGTTCAAGCGCAAGAAAAAAAGGAAGAATCCCAGTTGGGTTTGTTTTAAAATGTTTGAAGATAGACAGCAAGCAGGTTTTCTTCTTGCCCAAAAGCTCGAGCAGTTCGCAGATAAAAAAGATGTTTTGGTTCTGGGGCTCGCTAGGGGAGGAGTTGTTGTCGCCAAAGTTATTTCCACATTTCTAAATGTTCCATTCGACGCATTGGTCATCAAAAAAATTGGTCTGCCAAGAAATCCGGAACTTGCAATCGGAGCTGTTGGACCCAAAAATACAGTTTTTTGGAACGAAGAGCTAATTGAGAGATTGAGAATTTCAAAAGAAGAAAAAGAAAAACTTAAAGTTTTAAAAAGCGTTGAAAGAAATGTGCAAGAAAATGCACTAAGAGGCAATAAGCCTCTTGAAATTTCTGGGAAAACAGTTATCCTTGTTGATGACGGAGTTGCGACGGGAGCAAGTGTTCTTGCAGCTTGGAAATTTTTGAAAAAAGAAGAAGCTAAGAGGGTTATTTTGGCAGTTCCGGTCATTGCGAGTGATACTTTAAGAGACATTAAGAAATATTTTGATATGATAATTGCGCTCAAAATTAAAAGAAACTTTTACGCCGTGGGAGAGTTCTATAAAAACTTTCCGCAAGTAGAAAATGAGGAGGTAGTGAGACTTTTAAAATGAAATTGATTGTGGGCCTTGGTAATCCAGGAGAAAAATACGAAAAGACAAGACATAATTTAGGGTTTATGGTAATAGACTCTTTCCTAAAAGATTTTGAATCGGCAAAAGATGGACAGTGGGAAGACTCGGCAAAATTCAAAAGCGATATTTTACAAATAGAATACAAACCAAAAGTGGGAGAACTCGTAAAAGTAATTCTGGCAAAACCGAAAACTTATATGAATAACAGTGGCATGGCCACTGTCTTAATCAGTTCCTTTTACAAAATAAAACCCGAAGATATATGGATCGTAAATGATGACTTTGATCTTCCCCTGGGAAGTATGAAAATCCGTTTTGGAGGGGCCTCGGCCGGACACCACGGCGTAGAGTCAATAATTTCGGCGCTCAACACAGACAAATTTTGGAGGTTTAGAATGGGAACAGGGGAGTCTCACGCAAAAGGTAAAATGGCAAAGCACAAAATAAGGGAAGCGGAGGATTTTGTTTTGGGAGGATTTGCAAAAGGAGAAGCGGGAAAGATAAGAGAGCTAATAAAACGCGGATCCAAAGCAATTTCCATGGCTTTGGAAGAGGGCTTGCTTAAATCCCAAAACAGGTTTAACACAAAATGAAAGCAGTAGGACAAATACTCAAAAATTTTAACCCTACAACCGATAAATATCTTTCGAGAGAGTTCCAGTCGTATGCAATCCACCTTACCGAGTCGCTTGACGATTACAAACACAAAAGTTTGTACATGAAACTTGCAAAGACTGTTCACCGTTCAATTTTAGAAAAAGCTTTGTCTTTTACTGTTGATTCGGGAGCCAAAAATAAGGGAGCTTTGTTTATGTGGAAATTAAAACAACTAAAAACTCCTCCGGGAACAAGCACTACTTCGAAATGACAGCAAAAATTTGGATATCTGGATTTGTTCAGGGTGTGGGATTTAGGCAATTTGTAAAAAGAGAGGCAAGAAAATTAGAACTAACAGGTTACGCGAAGAATTTGCCCGACGGTAGAGTAGAGGTTTTGGTTCAGTCTTCGGCAAACTCAGACCAAGAGGCAAAAGAAAATATTGAAAAGCTAATTAAGTATTCCCAAAAGGGTCCATTCCTCTCGAAAGTAGAAAACATTACCGTTGACTGGATAGACTCTACTCCAAAGTTCGATGATTTTGAAGTAGTCCATTAAATTCCTCTTGACAAATGCAACTAAGTTGCATATACTGGCCGAATGAAATTCAAAATTACTCCTGCTAGAGGTTCAATCATTACATTCTTAGAGAATTCCAAGTCTCCCGTCGATGTTTTAGAAATTATTGAACATCTCCGCTTTAAAAAACTTTCCACAAATAAAGTCACCGTTTATAGAACATTGGATTCGCTTTTTAAAAATGACTTGGTAAATAAAATAGAATTTGGAGAGGGGAAGTTCAGATATGAGCTTAAGGGAAGAGATCATCATCATCTAATTTGCACAAGATGTTCGAGAATCCAAGATTTCGAAGATAGTTTTACAGATAAATTAGAAAAAGAAATTTTAAAAGATAGAAAATTTAAAGTAAATTATCATTCCTTGGAGTTTTTTGGAACGTGTTCTTATCATGAATAAACTTTTATACATTATTATTCTGATTTTATTTATTGTAGGCGGTTATTGGGTACTAAAAAATCCTCAACTAAGTTCCAACAAAAGCAATAAACTTGCGATTTCTGCTTCCTTTTATCCGATGTACTTCTTTTCAACACAAATTGGAATGGAAAAAGCAGACATTTCCAACATAACTCCTGCCGGAGCGGAACCCCACGATTACGAGCCTACAAGCCAGCAAATAGCAAAAATCGAGAGAAGCAATATGCTTGTCTTAAACGGCGGTGTTGAAGGCTGGGGAAGTAAAATTAAGGATAATTTAAAAGGTACAAAAGTGTTAATTGTTGTAGCGGGAGAGGGTTTAATAACACAGAAAGTAGAAGAACAAGGGCAGAATGTGATTGATCCGCACGTATGGCTTGATCCTGTTTTGGCCAAACAGGAAGTTGCAAAAATTACAGACGGATTTGTAAAAGTTGATTCTTCAAATGAGACTTTTTACAAAAATAATCAGAAAAAACTGGATGATAAATTAGATCAGTTGGATAAAGATTACAAAGAAGGATTAAAAAGTTGCAAAAATAAAGATATTATAACTTCACACGCTGCATTCGGATATCTGGCTTCAAGATATGGACTAAGGCAAGTTCCAATTGCGGGACTTTCTCCAGATGAGGAGCCTTCGACGCAGCAATTGGCTCAAGTGGCAAAATTTGCTAGAGATAACAATATTAAATATATATTTTTTGAGAGTCTGGTTAGCCCAAAACTATCGGAAACAATCGCAAGCGAAGTGGGAGCAAAAACTATGGTGCTTGATCCAATAGAAGGAATATCCGATGATAATATTAAGCAAGGAAAAAATTATTTTACTGTAATGGAGGATAATTTAAAAAACTTGCGGGTAGCACTAGAATGCAAGTAACTCATTCAGATACAATTATAGAACTTCAGGAAGTCTCCTTTTCTTATACAAACGAAGAAGTAATAAAAAATGTTTCTCTGCAGGCTCATAGAGGCGATTACGTTGGGATAGTCGGTCCTAATGGAGGCGGAAAGTCTACTCTTGTTAAGATAATGCTGGGTCTCTTGACTCCACAAAAAGGTAAGGTTTTGCTTTTTGGAAAAGATATAAATAGCTTTAAAGAAAGATACAAAATCGGATACGTTCCTCAAAAAACTTATGTTGAGTTAAATTTTCCGATCACAGTTGAAGAAGTTGTTTCTATGGGAACTTTCGGGAAAAGGGGACTGCTCCGTTTTACTACAAAATCGGATATGGAAAAAGTCCACAAAGCATTGTCCGAGGTAGGAATGTTTTCTTATAGAGATAGGTTAATCAGTAACTTATCGGCAGGCCAACAGCAAAGAGTTTTTATTGCACGTGCTCTTGCCTCCGAACCCGAAGTAATATTTTTGGATGAGCCCACAGTTGGAGTGGACGTAAAAACCCAAAAGCAATTTTATAATTTGCTTAGAAAGCTGAATAAACAATTGGATTTGACTTTGGTTTTGGTATCCCACGAGCTTGATGTCGTAGCACATGAGGCAACAGAATTGGGATACATAAATAGAACCTTGGAATATTACGGAGATCCAGAAGAATTCTTAAAAGGAAGTTACTTTCATGAATTAATAGGAAAGGGTGGGGTCCATGCTTGATATTTTTACATATAGCTTTATAATCCGGGGTTTCGAGGCGGGAATTATAATTGCAGTCATAGCTCCTCTTATTGGAATATTTTTGGTTTTGAGAAGGTATTCTCTAATTGCAGATACCCTTTCCCACGTATCGCTTGCAGGAGTTGCTGTAGGACTTTTATTAAAG
>WNFI01170997.1_pt1 | contig 13270 bp, 17 predicted proteins | sample 5400471 | NCBI WGS metagenome assembly WNFI01 (sample SAMN13153348, study PRJNA577476) | soil metagenome | isolation source: 100 cm saprolite on Douglas fir-dominated hillslope | place: USA:California | collected 2013-09-17
TCCGGCGCGCCCGCGTAGTAGTTGAAGACGTCGACGACCATGCCGACCTCGCCCCGCGCGTCGCCGATCGGCTTGCCGACGTTGCGCGCCTCGAGCTGGGCGAGCTTCTCGGCGTGGTCCGCGACGGCGGTGGCGAACCGGCGCAGCAGCAAGCCCCGGTCATGGGGCGTGACCGAGCGCCAGGCGGGGTAGCTCGCCTTTGCCCGGGCGACCGCCCGGTCGGCGTCTTCGACGCTCGCTTCGGGCACCTCGGCCAGGACTTTCTCGGTGGCGGGCTCGATGACCTTCAACGCGCGGTCAACGATAAAGCCTCAAAAGTCTCACCGGAATCCAAGCCCGTTCTGAGGTTGGGACCAGAAGATCGCGTGCATGGATAAAACCCGCGTCCTTCTATTTGCGTCCGTCGTCGCCGCGGCGATGGTCTTCGGAGGTGTCCTCGGCGCGACAGCGCTGGCGCGATCGACCGTCACCCCGGCCATCGCCGCACTCGCCGCCGCGTCGCCCAGCCCGACGTTCAAGTCCAACGAGGATGCGACGCACGAAAAGGGTGAGACCGCCGCGCAGGAAACGGCCGAGAACAACGGCACGTTCCACCCGGGTGGTCCCGGTGCCGGCCCGTCCAACGAGACCGCGGCCCACGAGGCCACCGAATCGGCGGCGCGGGAGGCGGCCGAAAAGACCTGATCGTCCGGTAGCTAAGCTCGACCATGTGACCCGGGTTTATCTGGAGGTCGGCGGCAAGCGCGCCTTCGCGAGTGCCGCCGGCTGGCCCGGGTGGTGCCGCTCGGGCAAGGACGAGGCCGCAGCCCTAGCCAACCTCGCCGCCTACGCGCCGCGTTACGCGCCGGTTGCGAAGCTCGCGCGTGTCGATCTTCCAGGAGACGCGACAAGCTTCGAGGTCGTCGAGCGGCTGAAGGGCAACGCCACCACCGACTTCGGCGCACCCGGCATTCCCGCCAGGGAAGAGTCGAAGAAGATGACGCCGAAAGAGATCGAGCGCATGGTCGCGCTCATGCAAGCCTGCTGGAAGTACCTCGACACGGTGCGCGCCACGTCGCCGCAAGAGCTGCGCAAGGGGCCGCGCGGGGGCGGCCGGGACCGCGACAAGATGTACCAGCACGTGCTCGACGCGGAGCTCGAGTACGGAAAAGCGATCGGGCTTCGCCTCAAGCAGCCGGACCGCGAGGCGCTGCTCGAGAGCTTCCGCAATCCGAATCGCAGCGAAAAGTGGCCGGTCGCTTACGCGGTGCGGCGCACCGCCTGGCACGCGCTCGACCACGCGTGGGAGATGCAAGACCGCCTACCCTAGCGATCGATGGAAGAGCAGAAGGGTGGCCTGCTCGTCGTGATGGCGCACCCCGACGACGAGTCGATGGGCGCGGGCGGCATCATCCTCCGCCACACACGGAACGGCATCGCGACACACCTCATCTGCGCCACATACGGCGAGGCGGGGTGGATGGGCAAGCCGCCGGGCGCGAAGAAGGAGGACCTCGCCGAGATCAGGGCCAAGGAGCTCGAGGAGGCGTCGGCCGCGCTCGCGCTGAGCGGCGTCGAGCTGTGGGATTACCCCGACGGCGGCGTGCCCCAGGCCGACCAGCAGGAGATCACGCAACGAATCTGGGAGCAGGTCTCCAAGCTCCGACCCCACGCGGTGGTGGGGTGGGGCCCGGACGGCGGATACGGCCACCCGGACCACATCGCCATGGGCGCCTGCACCGACGCCGCGGTGGCCGCGATGACGGAGGGCGACCGGCCCGCGCTGTACCACCTCGCGATCGACCACCAGGTCGCCGAGTTCTATCAGGAGGCGATCCATCTGGCCGGCGGCAACCACTCGCTGCCGCTCATCGCGCAGGACCAGGTCGACGTCGTGATCGAGCTCGACCCCGACGAGGTGATGATGAAGCTGCGCGCGATCGACTGCCACCGGAGTCAGCTCGAAGATTGGCGGATCGCGATTCGCGATCACCCTCACCTGATGCAGCGCGGCTACGGCCACGAGCCTTACGTCACTGTCTCGTCGCGTGCGGCCGGGCTGACCGAAGCCGGCCTGCTCGGAGAGTTCGTGTGAGCGCCTACTCGAGGGCGGTCAAATCGATGATCGAGTACCTCGAGCCTGTGCTCAGCCACGTCGGCGACGAGACGTACGCGGGCCGCGTGATGCTGCCCGAGGCGTGCGATTTCCGGTTCGGCAACCCGCAGGAGATGCCGCTGCCCCAGATCCAGCGCGCCCTGTTGAGGTGGGCGGAGCCGAAGGACAAGGACTGGTTCGCGTACAAGTTCAGCGACCCCAGCGCCATCAAGGTCGCGGTCGAGTCGCTGCGCGAGCGGGTCGGCATCGAATTCGACCCGAAGGACGTCTCGATGACGACGGGCGCGTTCGGTGCGCTGGCCTCGACGTTGCGCGCGGTGCTGGATCCCGGCGACGAGGTCATCTACCTCTCACCGCCCTGGTTCTTCTACGTCCCCATGATCCTGTCGTGTGGCGCGCAGCCTGTGCGCGTCGATTTCACGCCGCCGCAGTTCGAGCTCCCGGTCGACGCAATCGAGTGGCACATCACGCCGCAGACACGCGCCATCATCGTCAACTCACCGCACAACCCGAGCGGCCGCGTCTTCACACCGGACGAGCTCGAGCGCCTGACCCACGTGCTGGAGGCCGCCCACCGCACGATCTATCTGGTCTCCGACGAGTCGTACAGCCGCATCCTCTACGACGGCCGCAAGTTCCACTCGCCTCTGGAGTACTACGACCGCTCGTTTCTCATCTATACGTATGGCAAGACGCTCGTCGCGCCCGGCCAGCGCATCGGTTACGTCGCGATGCCGCCTTCGATGCCGGACCGAGAGGAATTGCGCGAGGCACTGTTCGTGGCGCAGCTCGCAGTGGGTTACGCATTCCCGAACGCGCTGATGCAGTACGCGATGGGAGACCTCGAGCAGGCGAGCGTCGACGTCGCCGCGCTGCAGGCGCGACGTGACCGCATGGTGGGCGCGCTGACCGACATGGGCTACGAAGCGGTCACGCCCGAGGCCACCTTCTACGTGATGGTGCGGTCTCCGATCGCCGACGACCTCGTCTTCACGCACCGATTGGCCGATGAGGACGTGTTCGTCCTGCCGGGCCGCATGTTTGAAATGCCAGGATGGTTTCGGCTCTCACTCACCGCAAGCGACGCGATGGTCGAGCGCTCGCTCGCGGGATTCCAACGCGCGATAGAATCCGTGCGAGTAGGCAAGACATAGTTGCCTGGCGATTTCTATACATTCCTATCCTCGAAAGGCAGCCATTGTGGGCTAACGTTTAGCGCCTGAATTCCAAGTCGGGGGTGACGCATGGACGTCCAGGATGCGGTGGCGGAAGGCACGGCTTCTGCTGAGAACGGTGAGATCAAGCGCGACGGGAAAAAGCAGTTTCAGATGGGTCCGGGAGACATTCTCGAAGGCAAGCTCATCTACGACGGCTCGGTGCACGCGGACGGCCGCGTCGAGGGCGAGCTGCGCGTGACGGGCAACATCGACGTCGCGAACGGCGCCAACGTCAAGGCGCTGCTCGAAGGCTCGAACGTGTCGCTGAAGGGCCAGGTCGAAGGCCAGGTCACGGCGCGCGACAAGCTGACCCTGGGCAGAAACGCCCGGCTCAGCGGCGACGTCCAGGTCCGCAGGCTGCAGATCGACGACGGCGCGACGCTGAACGGCCATGTTCGGATGGGCGACTTTGAGCACCAGGCGTCCGGCCAGTAGGCTTCCGACCCCGGTCCCCGAGGACCACGTCTCGAACGGTCAGCGCAACTCGGTAGTCCTCGGTCCGAGAGATCGCCTCGTCGGCCAGCTGTTCATCGAGGGCGACCTGCGCGTGGCCGGGACGGTCGAGGGCGAGCTCGAGGCGACGGGTGACATCGAGATCGCCGCGGGCGGCAAGGTGAACGGCCAGGTGACGGCGTACAACCGCCTCGTGGTCGGGAGCGATGCCTCTCTGATCGCCGGCGACGTTCGCGTGGGGCGGCTCACCGTCGAAGACGGCGCGACTTTCAGCGGACGGGTGTCGATGGGCAAGCACACCGTCGCGGCACCCAAGCCGGTCGAGGCACCGAAGCCGGTCGGGGCGCCTAAGGCGATCGAACCCGAGCCCATTCCCGTGGCGATTCCCGTACCCGAGCCGACGCCAGAGCCTCCGCCCGTTGTCGCGACGAAGGCTGTGCTCGCGCCGCGGTCCAAGCCGATCCAAAAGCCGATCCAGAAGTCGACCCCGCAGAAAGGCAAGCGCCGCTAGCCCCTCCGTCGGCTGCGCCGACACCTCCCCATTTATGGGGAGGACCAGTTATCTCTTCGGCTTTTTGGCCGGCATCTTGCGCGTCTCTTCCAGGGCACGTTTGATCAGCGCGGTCGGCGGCGTGGCGCGCCAGTCCCCCGGCACGACGACGTAGCCGCCCATCTTGTGGCCGGCCATCGGCTCGAAGTCGCGGCCGCCCTGCTTCTTGACCTTCGCGATCTCCTCCTCGGGCAGGCGCACCATCAACTCCTCGCCGAAGATCCCGCAGAACATGTTCCCGTTCACGAACGCGGACAGCTGGCCGAACATCGGCTTGAGCGTGATGCCCGGCCCGTCCGGTACCACTTTGGCGAAGGCAGCCTTAGCCGCATCGCTCGGCTTCGGCATCTTCATCGGTCCGCGCGGGGCGGGGCTCACGCCAGGATCGTAGTACGCTCTCCGCGCTCCCGGAAGCACTTGAGGAGGGCGTGGCCATGAGCTGGAAGCTTGAGGGGACCTACTTCGAGAACTGCAACTGCGACTTTGCCTGCCCCTGCAGCGTGACGAGCTTTGGGTCGCCGGCGACCCAGGACCGCTGCCAGGTGATTCTCAATTTTCACGTCGCCAAGGGCGAGATCGATGGGGTGGACGTCAGCGGGCACAACGTGTCGGTGGTGGCTGACGCGCCCGCGAAGATGCTCGACGGCAACTGGCAGGTCGGCCTGATCATCGACGACAAGGCGTCCAAGGAGCAGGCGGACAAGCTGGCCGGCGTTTTCTCCGGCGCGACGGGTGGCCCGATGGCGAGCCTCGCCCCGCTGATCGGCCAGGTGCTGGGCATCGAGCAGCAGCCCATCGAGTACGGCGACAACGGGCACAAGCACCATGTGAAGATCGGCCACGACATCAGCGTCGAGGTCGAGGACTACACGGCGCAGGGGCTCGACCAGCCGACCCAGCTCGTGAACGTCTTCCACCCGTCGAACACGACGCTGACGATCGCCCGGCCGACCGAGTCGCGCATCAAAGCGTTTGGCATGGAGTTCCACAACAGCGGCAAGAGCGCGTTCTCGGCGCCCTTCCGCTGGTCTGCCTGACGGCACGCATGCAGCAGGCCGCGCCGCTGCCCCGGCCGCTCGCCGCGACGATCGTCGTCGCGCTGCTGGCGTGCGCGGCGGTGGCGTGGGTGTTCACGATCGGCCAGGCCAATTCGATCGCAATGGGCGGCCTTGCCGCGATGGGCGCGGGGCTGTTCCTCATCACGTGGCTCGTGATGATGGTCGCGATGATGTTTCCCTCGGTCGCGCCGATGACGCTCGCCTTTGCGTCGGTCACGCGTGCCCGCGGCGACGGTGTTTGGCCTACGGCCGCGTTCGTCACGGGCTACCTGATGGTGTGGACGGCCGCGGGCCTCGTCCCGCTCGGCGTGTTACAGGTGCTAAACCAGATCTTGATGACGCCGCCGTCGTGGCTGCCCCGCGTGGCCGGAGCGGTGATCATCCTGGCCGGGATCTACCAGTTCCCGCCGCTGAAGGACGCATGCCTGCGCGCGTGCCGCTCACCGCTTGGTTTCGTCATGACCCACAACTTCGGCGGCGGATTGCCGGCAGCGGTCCGCGCCGGCGCGTCGCACGGCCTGTACTGCCTCGGGTGCTGCTGGGCGGTGATGGCGGTCCTTGCGGTGCTCGGCCTGATGAACATCGCGTGGATGGCGGTGATCGCCGCGGGCTTTTTCATCGAGAAGAATGTCCGCCGCGGCGAGCTGCTGCCGAGGATCGTAGGCGTCGCGTGCATCGCGGGCGGCCTGGCGGTCGCGGTGTGGCCTGCCCTGGTTGCCGGCTCGCAGCCGATGTGAGCTCTGAGTTCTCGGCGCGGCCCGCTTGACGGCTATCTCGTAAGCCTCGTTCAGCAGCGGCTTGACCGATTCGAACGTCGAGTCGCTCGGGTTCAGCACGCACACGAAATGATTGGCCCCGTACTCGGGATGGGGCATGAGGCGGTCGAGCGCGGTGAAGTCGTGCTCTTGCGTGGGATCGAACAATTTGGCGAACGTCTCCTTGCTGACGCCGATGTTCAGGCGGAAGACGCCAGGTCGGTTGAGGTTCGACTTGTTGTCGAACTCTCCGTAGTCCTGCGTCACGAACGTCGCGAATGGGAAGCGACGCGATTCCTCGAGGTCGCGCTTGGGGTCGTAGATGAAGAAGCTGTCACCCCACGCCACTTCGGGCGCGCCGTTTTCACGGGAAGCCACGACGACGTCGACGCCCTCGAAATTGGTCGAGATGTATCGCGTGATGGCGGCCTCGTCCATCACGGGTCATTCTATGGAAGGTGCCGGCCATGAGAAAGTCGCGCGCCAGAGGAAGCCGATTGGTGCGTTTTGCGCAAAACGTGTGTTTGCCGGGCACGCGAAGGGCGTGTTTTGCGCAAAACGGGTGTAATGCGAGGTTGTACAAGCGAGCTCCGGTCACTTGGGACCAGGCCACGACGCCATCGTCATCGCGCGTCGCACTAGCTCGGCCCGCTTTTCTGGGTGACGTACGTCCCATCGCGCCTGGAGCAGCGCAAAGAGGGCCTGGGGAAGCAAGCGCGAAGCCAGAATCGCCAGGCCTACGGCCTGGAGGAACGGGTTGCCCATGACCGCGCCAACAGCCCCCAGAACCGTCGCCAGCGTGAGGACAAACAGGAGACGGCCGAGCCAGATGGGGACTACGAATTCGTGCGCGAACGCGTAGGCCCAGATCACCGCCCCGCCGGCGCCGATGCCCGTCCCAACGATCATCGCCGCCACCAGCAGTCCCGAGGCTTCCGTTCTTATGAGGTGAACCGCGAAAAGGACTGAAAGCAGGCCGATTGAGGCGAACAACAGGCTGACCACCAACCCGGACAGGACCGGGTGGCGCTGGTCGAATCGCTGCGCGACACGATTCGCCGCCAGGTCAAGGTCTTGCATGCGCGAAGCGTAGGTCGGCGCCGCCCGACTAAGTCCTTATTACGGACGATGGCGGCCGGGTGGCGGCGTCCCTCGCGGCGGGGAAGTCTGATCGGCTTACCTACACTTGTAGCCGGCAGGCCACAGCGTGCTCTTATTCGTTTCGGGCCTTCTGCCGGTGCTGCTCCTTAGCGTTCTGGTCGCGGGAGAGATCGCCCTCGCAATCGCGACCCATCCCAGGGCCGCCCTTCGCGTAAGCGGGTTCGGAGCGCTCGCCACCGTTTTCGTGATTTGCGTGCACATCGCCGTGCCGATCGTCAACCACGTGTCGCCGGCATACGCATGGCCGGGACTCGCCACCGACTATGTCCTGGCGATGGGTCACCGGCTGTACGACGGTCCGTATGCATTCTTCTGGACGCCTCAGTGGGTTTATGGCGTCAGTGCGCTGACCCCGCTGATCTATCCAGGTGCAGCCTTGACTGCAGCCTGCGCCTTCGTCGGGCGGCGGCAGAACCGAACCCCGGCCTACTTCCTGATCGCTTTCGGCCTCCTCGTGTTCACAGGCCTCGCCGCCTTCGCTGCCTACGTAGTTTTCGAGACCCGCAACGGCATTCCGGTCTGACGGGCTGCGAGCTCGGATCGTCCGGAAGGATGACGCCAAAGATCGATCTCGAGGCTGACGACGTGGCACCCATCGACATCTAGCCTGATCGGCATGGAAAACACCGCGATCGTCGAGACCCACGGTCTCACCAAAAGATATGGAAGCGGAGTCCTCGCCGTCGACTCCGTCGACATGAGCGTGCGACGTGGCGAGGTCTACGGCTTCCTCGGCCCCAACGGGGCGGGGAAGACCACGACCCTGCGCATGCTCGTCGGCCTCATCCGGCCGACAAGCGGCACGGCAACCGTCGCCGGCCACACACCCGGCTCTCCCGCGGGGCTGGGACGGATCGGCTCGCTCATCGAGTCGCCCGGCTTCTACCCCTACCTCAGCGGCCGGGAGAACCTGAGGGTCGTCGCCGACTTCGCGAGCGTCAGCCAGAAGCGCGTCGATGAGGTGCTCGACATCGTCGAGCTCAGCTCGCGCGCGGGCCGAAAGTTCGGCACCTACTCGACCGGCATGAAGCAGCGCCTCGGCGTCGCGGCCGCGCTGCTGAAGGACCCCGAGCTGCTCATCCTCGACGAGCCCACCAACGGCCTCGACCCGCAGGGCATGGCCGAGATGCGCAAGCTCATCAAGGACATCGGTCAGGGCGACCGCACGGTGCTTCTGTCCAGCCACCTGCTCGGCGAGGTCGAGCAGATCTGCGACCGGGTCGGCGTCATCAGCAATGGCAAGCTCGTGACCCAGTCGACCGTGCAGGAGCTGCTCGGCGAGGAAGGCGTGCTGGTGCGCGCTCAGCCGATCGACAAGGCACAGGAGATCCTCACGCGCATGTATGGAGCCGACGCGATCAGCCGGCAGGACGGCGCTTTCCACCTCAAGACCAGACCGGAAAACAGTGTCGAGATCAATCGCCAGCTTGTCGGCGCCGGGATCGGCGTCAGCGAGCTGCGCCCATTTGAAAGATCGCTGGAAGAAGTGTTCTTCAAGCTCACAGGAGAAAAGCAAGGATCATGATCGCAACCATCAAAGCCGAATGGCGCAAGAGTCGACTGCGACCGGGGTTCCTGATCGCGACCGGCGTCATCGCCGGCATCACAGTCCTGGTCTATAGCGCCAACTGGTACCTCGCCCTTCACCCGCTGGCGACTCGCGGCGGCGACCGCTCCATCGTGAGCCTCGCGACCCTGTACCCCGACCAGTTCGTCAACAACGTCATGGGCGCGGCATTTCCCATCGGCGCTGCGATGGCGATCGTTCTCGGCGCCCTCTTCGCCGGCTCGGAGTACGGCTGGGGCACGATGAAGACGATGTTCACGCAGCGGCCGGGACGGCTCACCGTTTGGGCAGGGCGCGTGGTCGTGTTCGGAGCGTGGATGCTCATCCTGACCTTCGTCTTGTTCGCCGTCGGCGCGGCGATCAGCGTCGTGGTGGCCTTGTTCCAGGGTCACGCGATCACGTGGCCGGCGGCCATCGACCTGGCCAAGGGCATCGGTGCGATCTGGCTCGTCTTCATGGTCAACGGGAGCATTGGGCTCGCCCTCGGCGTGCTCATCCGGCAGCCCGCTGCCGCCCTTGGCATCGGCCTCACATACGTCCTGGCGGTGGAGATCATCGCCGTGCGGATCATCAATCTCATCAACAACGGACAGTTCAAGAACGTCACCGAGCAGTTCGTCAATCAGAACACCACCGCGCTGACGCAGAGCTTCACCTCACCCGCGTTCGGGACCATAACCGCTCCCGTGGTGAGCGCCGACCATGCGGTTCTGGTGTTGGCGGCCTATCTGATTGGCCTCACAATCGTCGCGGCCGGACTTCTCCGGCTGAGGGACGTCACATAGACCAGCAGTCTCGCGTTCAGCCTTTGCGCGGCCGGCCGTGGTCATGGATCATGGGCCGGCCGCGGCTCATCGACGCGGTGATCGTGATCTTCACTTTCGCGGGCGGCGCTTCGAGCCTGCTCGGCACCTCCTATCGCCGTTCCGTCATCGCCGCCATCCTGTTCATCGTCTTTGTGCAGGCGTCGGTCCTTTTCTGGCGGCGCACTCAACCACTGGCGGTCCTGCTGGCGGTGGTCGTCACGATGGTCGTGGCCTTCGCCATCGCGCCAGATCGCGAGCCGTCGACTCCCGCCCTCGCCTTCGCCGTCTACGCGGTGTCGGTCTACGACCGGGGCAGGGCGCGTCTCTTCGTCGTGGGCACCGCGATCGTGCTCGTCATCGGCGCGCTCGCGCTGCTGCTCTTGAACGATTTCGAAACCTCGCGCACGCTGCTTCCCGCGGGCGTCATCTCGCTTGTCGCCTGGGTGGTCGGCGACTACATCCGCTCACGCCGCCAGTTCTTCGCGGACCTCGTCGGGCGCCACAAGCAGGAGCGCGACCAGGCCGCCGAGGACGAAAGGCTTCGCATCGCGCGCGAGCTGCACGACGTGGTGGCGCACAACGTCAGCGCGATGGCGATCCAGGCCGGAGCGGCGCGTGTGTCGGGGAGCTCGAGCGCCGAGGCTCTGGAGTCGATCGAGCACGGCGCGCGCGACACCCTGGCCGAGCTCAACCGCCTGCTCGGCGTGTTGCGGAAGAGCCCCGGCGCGCCGCTGGCCCCTCAGCCCACACTCGACGAGGCCGAGGCGCTGCTGAAGCCCGCGCGCGAGGCCGGCCTGGAGGCCAGCCTGAAGGTCGTGGGGGAGAAGAGGGCTCTGCCCGCGGCGATCGACCTGTCCGCCTACCGGATCGTCCAGGAGGCGATCACCAACGTGCTCAAGCACGCCAACGCAAGCCGGGTCGAGGTGGTCATCGAATACGAGCCGGAGGGCGTCACCCTGACGATCAGCGACAACGGAAGCGGCGCGACATCGACCGAGTCGACCGGCCACGGCCTCATTGGGATGCGCGAGCGGGTCGCGCTTTTCGGCGGCAAGATGGGCACTGGATCGACGCCGCTCGGCGGATTCACCGTGCACGCCAGGCTTCCGTACAAGAATTGATCCGCGTCGCGATCGTGGATGACCAGGCGATGGTGCGCGCGGGCTTTCGCATGATCGTGCAGTCGCAGCCCGACATGCAGGTCGCGGGCGAGGCCGCCGACGGTCAGGAGGCGGTCGACCTCGTGCGCAAGGAAAGGCCCGACGTCGTGCTGATGGACATCCGCATGCCGGTCCTCGACGGCATCGCCGCGACACGCGAGGTCGCGAGCACCACACGCGTTGTCATCCTCACCACCTTCGAGCTGGATGAGTACGTGTTTGACGCTCTTGCCGCGGGCGCCTCCGCGTTCCTGCTCAAGGCCGCGCCGCCCGAGGACCTGATCAAGGCGATCCGCGTCGTGGCGCAGGGCGACGCGCTGCTTGCGCCCTCGGTCACCAGGCGGTTGATCGAAGAGTTCGCCAAACGCCCCGAGCCCGCGGCGCGGAAATCAAAGGAGCTGGAGACGCTGACCGAGCGCGAGCACGAGGTTCTTCGCGAGGTTGCGCGAGGTTTGACGAACGCGGAGATCGCCCAGCGACTCCACGTCAGCGAGACGACCGTGAAGACGCACGTCGCCCACCTGCTGGACAAGCTCGACCTCCGCGACCGGGTGCAGGCGGTCATCCTGGCTTACCAATCGGGGTTGGCCGGCTAGGTAGTAACCCATCGGGTCCAGGTAGCAAAGACTCTCCAGGAGCAGCCGGCCCAGCCTGCTCATCCCGCCGCCCCCAGCCCGCTCAGCTGTCGGGAGCTTTGAAGGAACGTGACAACTCGCTGCCATGCGTCCCTGCTCGCAGCCTCGTCTGCTTCCGCTGTTCCACCGAAGTCGAATGACAGCGCGTTGACCCCGCCGGCAGGCGGCAGGAAATCTCGCATGAGAAAAATGTGGCCGGCGCCGGGGTAGACGACGTTGGTGACGTCGGCGGCGCGTCCGTGGTCCTGCATGCGGCGCCCTATCTCGCCTGCCATCGGCGCGGCGGGCCACATGTGGTCGTCGTCGCCGGACAGCAGCAGGATCGGACCCACCGCTCGCTCGACCGGAATGCGCGCCGGGTCGATCTCGGCAGGATCGAAGCTGGCCAGGTCGTGGTACGCGTCGACGCGGAGGCCCTTTTCGTTGAATACCATCTCGATGCCTGCCTTGTACTGCACGAAGGGCAGCGGGGCTCCTTGCCAGGTCCAGGCGGGGCTCGTGGTCCGGCGATCGCCGGGACCGGGCGCTTTGAGCCCGGGCCAGGCGACGTGGGATGGAGCGACGGCCACGACCGGTCCGATCGCGTCGCCCAGGTACGCGGCGACGAGCAGGGCAAGCTCGGCGCCCCGCGAGATCCCGACCACGCCGACGCTCCGCCCGCCGGCAAAGCGATCGCGAAACAGCTCGATGCCTCGCGCGAGCGACTCGAGGGGGATCTCGACAAGGTCGGTGGGCAGCCCCGGTGCCCCGAAGTACCCGAGAGCGAGCGCCGTCACGCCGTTCTCGGCCAGCCTCCGCGCGGGAGCCTCCGGAATCCCGCCGGACGATCCGCTCAGCATCACGGCGAAGTGGTCGGAAGCCACTTCTGGCTCGAAGACGGCGCCGATTGCATCGGTGCCACTGACCTCGGTACGCCTGACAGACCGGCTCATTCCCAACCCACCTTCGAGGTTTGCCTAAATTGGTTAGAGGCTACCTCTGATTGATGGTGGTACCCTATCCGCAATGGCCCGGGATGTCAAGGTCCGGCGCAACTACAACGGCGCGTTGCGCCGGGAGCAGGCGGAGCAGACTCGCACCCGCATCCTCGACGCGGCCCGGCGACTCCTGGTCAGCGGCACCTACAGCAGCGTCACCATGGAAGACATCGCGGCGGAAGCCGGCGTGGCGTACCAGACGGTGTACGCGATCTTCGGTTCCAAGGCCCGGCTGGCGCAGCGCCTGGTCGAGATCGGCTTTCCTCACGTAGCCGACGCCCTGAAGCTGCTCGACCAGATGGACGCAGCGGCTGACCCCGATACGGCGCTTCGGACGGCCGCCCGCGTCAGTCGCCTCATCTACGAGCAGTGCGCGGACCTGCTTCGATTCTTGCGCGAGTCCGGTGACCCGGAACTGCTCGCGCACTACCGCGACAGGGAAGAGCAGCGATTGAGCGGGATGGTCCGGTATCGCGTGGCGGAACGCCTGGAGAGAAGCGGGCGGCTGCGTACGAGCATCTCGCGTGCGAATGCGCTTGCGGTCATCTGGTCGCTGAGCGGCCCCGACCTGTACACCCAGCTGGTCTTCGATCGAGGATGGACGCCCTCCCGCTACGAGGAGTGGCTGGCCGACACACTGATCAACACCCTGCTGCGACCAACAAAGTAATAGGGGTTGGTAGGCCAGCCTCTCCGCGCCATTCCCGGATAGTCCGGACGATCTGAGGTTTGCCGAGGGGCGAATTCAATCGATCGTCGCAACACCAGCTTCCGACGGCGAGCCTGACAGTAGCTTGTTGAGCGCTTCGGCCGGCGTGTCCCAGCCGAGAGTCTTG
>WNFI01457313.1_pt2 | contig 13269 bp, 17 predicted proteins | sample 5400471 | NCBI WGS metagenome assembly WNFI01 (sample SAMN13153348, study PRJNA577476) | soil metagenome | isolation source: 100 cm saprolite on Douglas fir-dominated hillslope | place: USA:California | collected 2013-09-17
CCATGTCTCGTTCGGTCAGCAGCGGCAGGCCTTGCCCGCTGCGCCCGCGCGAGGCTTCCATCTCGGTCAGGTCGCTGTATCCCCACTCGGCGCCCTCGGGGTGACCTGCGTGCACGGCGTACCCGTAGGCGATCCAGTGCCCGTCCTGCTCGCGCTGCTCCAGCTCGGCGAGATAGAAGTCGGTCCCGGCCGAGAAGTAATGCGCGTGAATGAGCTTGTCCGCCGCCGGCGTGCCGTCTGTGGCATTCAGCGGCGGGATCCTGTTCAGGATCGCGGTCGGCGCCGTGAACGCATGCCCTCTCAGGCGGCGCCGCGTCTCGTCCACGTTGTTGTTCCTTTCTTCTTTGCTTTCCTGTAAATGCCGCCGGTCTGGTCAGGTCACCCTGCCTCGATGTCCGCGGCCCGGCCGCGGGCGGCTATGGCGGCGGCGTGGTCGACGCCGAGCAGCTCGCCGAGCAGCTCAATGCAGTGCTCGGTCAGGCCGAACTCGGCCTCGACGTCGTGCGGCACGTACTCCGGGGTGAAATCACCCCTGCCCTGCCCGTGCCTCAGCACGGCGATGTGATGGAGCCTCCAGTCCCCGGGGTGCATGTCGGTGATCAGGCCGGGCGGCATCCCGTCCGGCGTCCTTGCCAGCGCCATCTGGTTTCCCTCCGTTCCTGAGCACGCACTGCGCAGCTCAGCAGCTTGATTCCAGGTCCTGACCCGGGTCGCGTCCCTCCCCTGAGCCCTGTTCATCTGGCCCGGGTGCCTGCAGCCCTTGCTGGGTGGGCACGTACGGCACGGACAGGGCCCAGCAGGGGGCCTGGCTGACGACATCGGTGAAGTGGTCGTCGGCAACGACGGTCAGGATTCCGATCAGGTCGCCCTCGGTGAGCTGCGCGGGGGCGGCGGAGCTGACCCTGAAGGCCAGCCGGCGCAGCGCCGCCTCAACGGCCGGCGTCATCCTGGCTGACGCAGTCTCGCCGGGCTTGGTGATCCGGTGTGCTAGATCCCTCATCCGGGACCTCCTTCTTGCCAGGCGCTGAAGCCTGGTGCTGCTTGGCTGTGGCTGGCTAGCCTGCTTCCCGGTCCTCATGCGCCATCAGCCACCTGCCCCGGTCTCGGCCGTCATCTGTTCCTCCAGCGCGTCCAGCCGCGCTGCCATGCTCTTCGGCAGTGCCGTCATCGTCGCTACCTCCGTCGTCCCTTCCGTTGTCCTTGTCGTGCCAGGTGTGCAGTCAGCCCGCCTCGATGTCAGCTGGGTAATCCCAGCCCCTGACCAGCGGCATAGGCGCTATCCGGTTGGGTCCGGCAGGTAGGTGCGTCAGCCCGAGGTCCCGGGCTGCGAAGTAGCGGTGCTGCCCGTTGACTACGCCCGCCTCGAAGCGTTGTGTCTCGTAGGCCGGGCCGAGCCCGATCGCGTTGGCGATCCCGTGCGCGTGGATGTGCTCGGTAAGCGCCGCCTGGTAGGCCCGGGCGTCTGCGTAGCCCTTGAACTGGGCGTGGTCGTCGGCCACCTCGTCGAACCGCAGCTCGCCGCACGCGTAGGCCTCGTCCATGCTCAGTCCCGGGAACTGGCTCTCCAGCTGCCCAATCTCCGCGACCGGGGCCAGTCCGTACCTGGCCAGCCATTGCCTCGCGCTCATCAGCCGACCGCCCGGCTGCCGTCCATGACGGAAATGGCACGGGGCCGCACGGCGCGGAAGCCTGCGAAGTGAATGCCGCCAGGACTGCCCACTGTCATGCTCCCGGCTCCGTGTCTGGCACCCCGGAATCGCCGTCGATGTCGAGTGCCCAGGAGCCTTCCAGGACCCTCATCACGCTTGCCTGATGCTCGGCGAGGATTGTCTTGCCAGGACCACGGGCCGATTCGTCAGCGCGGCGCAGCTGCTCCAGCAGCCCGGTCGCCTCGCTCGCCGCGCGAGCGCCGGCCGCTGACTGCTCCCCGTCGCTCATCGCTTCCTGCTCCTTCCCGCGGCAGATGTAAAGCCCGCGCCGCTCACGCCACTCCCGGGCGGCTAGGCCCGGGTCGCAGTGAGCCGACCCGCGGGCCACCTGGTCCGCGCGCGGCGCCTGTGGCTTTCGGTCCTCTGCCAGTTCCGGGCGCTGCCCGGCGGCCTGCCACTCGCTGAGCCCCGCCCTGTAATCACGCCAGTAGTCGGCGTCGTAGACGTCGTCCTCGATCTGCAGCCGGGTGATCCCGGCGATGGCGTCCGCAACGCCGTGCCGCAGCGCCTGGCGGCGCATCTCCGCGGAGAGGTCCATGTCAGCCCGCCTCGATATCCCGGCGGGCGTCGGCGACGTACGTGGCGGCCACGTCGTCGTAGCCGCCATAGAACGCGTCACTTACTGGCGTCGGGTTCTCGAACCGGCCGCCGAGCACCTGCTCGGCCGAGCGGTCGACCGCCTCCGGCTTCATCCCGGCGTCGAGCTGGGCGCGCACGACCTGGTCGGCGGTCTCGGCCCCGGCCCGCCGGGCGTCCCGTAGCTCCTGCTGCTCGCGGCCTCCCCTGACCCAGCGCGCCGCTTCCCGATCCTGCTGTGCCGCCCTGCGGTCAGACGCCGCGATCGCGTCGGCGAAGAGTCCGCCTGGGTGGCTCCCGTCCGCCGGGCCCTGCCCTGCTGCGCGGTCGCGTTCCCGCTGCTGCCGGTGGGCATCCGCGTCCTGCTCGCCGCCGAGCCCGGTGTGCGGGTACTGGTCCCACGTCACCCGGTGTTCACTTGCATCGGTGGTGATCTCGCGTGCGGTTACCCGCGGCGCGGGACGGTATCTGTGGCTGTCCGCTGGGTCATCAACCTCGGCGGCCCGCCGCTCCTCAAGTTCGGCGCGGTCCCGGGCACGATCACGCTCTCCCTCCGCCCAGGCGCGTTCCTCCCATGCGGCAACAGTCGCGGCATCCGCGTCGGCACCGGGCGCGAAATCGCCAGGGTCGGGGAACGCCAGCGCCAGACGGCTGATCTCGGCGTCGAGTGCGCCGCCCGACAGGACGGGGCCGTCACTGGCCTTCGCAGCGTCCAGCTCGCCGCCGAACTCGCCGCGGATGGCCTCGTCCCACCCCATGTGGCGGTCTTCGGTGTAGCCCATGCCATACGGCGTGGACAGTTCCTCGCGGGTCACCCGGCCAGCCCTCTCCGCGGTGATCTCGCGGCGGTAGTTGGGCGCTGCCTCCGCCACATCCGCCCAGTGGTCCGCCTCGCGGAACAGCCGGTCGGCATTCGCCTGCTGTCTTTCCGCCTGGCGGGCCGCCCGTCGCTGCCCTGCTCGCCACCTCATGTCGTGCTCCTCCTCGCGATCGCTGCCGGGCCTGGCTGGCCCGGCAGGTCCTCATCCGGCCTCGCGGTCCAGCCCGCCGCAGGCCCACGGATCCTGAGCCCAGGGGTCGTCGGCGCCCGCAGCCTCGGCGCTCCGGGCACCCCGCTGGGGGATCAGCTCTGCGGGCGCCCACTGCGCTGACGGCCACGCCCAGGGGTCGTCGGGGTCAGCGGATTCCTGCGGGGCCGGAACATCGGCCCGCGGGCTGGTCAGGTCGGCCGCTGCTGGTGGCGCTGCGGGAGCATGCCGGTGCAGCGCCGGGGTGGTGACCGGCTTCCCGCAGGCCAGCTCGACGAGTACCCGGGATTCGGCCCGCACCTCAGGGTGCGGAGCTAGCCCCCAGGCCTGCGCGGCCTGTTCCCGGTCGGCGCGGAACTCGGCCTGGGCCGCCTGGGTGGCCTTGTTCCACCGCCTGGTGCCCGCGCTCTTGCTGGCGCTTTCCCGCCGTTCCGCCGCCGCTGCCGCGATCGCCTTGCTGAAATCGGCCCGCGCCCGGTCCATTGCTGCCCTGTAGGCAGGGTCGCGGAGCATTACGCTTTCGGCCTTGCATCTCGGGCAGTACTTGGCGCCCCGGTTGTTCTTAAGCTGCCTTTCCCGGTCGCGGTCGCAGTCTTCCCAGGTGCGTGTCAGCGTCCAGCTGATCCCGGCCTTCCTGGCATATCCCGTCAGCTTCGCGCCCTTGCCGTGGGCGTGACCCCATAGCCGCTGCGGAAGGTTGTCGGTGATACCGAGATAGTGACGGGCGTGCCCGAATGGCAGGTCAAAGCACAGGAGGTAACCGGTGCCGTGATGGATGTTCCATGTCATGACCCGGCCTCCCGGTCCCATTCCTCGTCCGGGATGCGGCGGATTACTGCAAGAGGGGCAGCGGTCCTGAATTCACCCTCATGGGTGTCGGGCTGTAGTTCCCCGGTCGGCTCGACCTCATACAGCCGCCCCCTGGTCGCTTTTGCGTAGTCAGCGGCCGTCATCATGTCTGCCGCAGCGAAAACGGGCGTCGAGCGCTGGGCGGGCCGGTCTCCCCAGGGATTGGCCTTGTGCCCGCCTTGATGAGGCCTCCTGGCTTCACCCGGGCGCGCCCGCCATGGAAAAGGCTCATCCGGCCTCCAGGTCCTGCAGTTCCCGGCCGGAATCCCATTCCTCGGCCCACTTCGCGTACGGGCAGGTGCGCCGGGCGGCCAGGGCCTTGTCAATCGCCTCGCGCTGCGCCGGCGTGGGCGTCCGCCTCGGCTTGGCCTCCCTTTCCGCGAACAGGTACGCGACCCGGCGCGTCGTACGGGTGCCGTCGCTGCCCTTGGAAGGTCCCCGGTGCTTCCAGATGATCTGCGCCTTGATGTCCTGGCCACCGGGGCGAAGGCCTTTCGCCCGCAGCTGCCGCAGTGTTGCCAGGCCTTCCGGGACCATATGGAACGGGTATGTCGGAATCCCGTACCTCGTGCCGCCAGGGTCGTAGAACTCGACATAGATCCCGCGGGCCTTGTAGTTGTCCAGCCACGAAATCCGCTGCCCCGGCGTGGTGGTCGCACGGCGCTTCGGCGGCCTCATCGTCCTGCCCTTGCCATAACCTGCTCCATGAGCAGCTGGCCGGCGAAGAAGCCATAGGCGGGCGGTATGGCCTCGGTGAGTTCCTCGCGGCGCATCCAGTCAATGCCCATGACCTCGCGCCAGGCGGCGGCGCCGATGTGGCCGGTCTTCTCGCGCATCCAGCTCGGGGTGCCGTGCCCGGCAATGCTGATGGCCGGGGCATGATGGTCATGCGGCGGCAGCATGGGGATAGCGCCCCACGATGTCTCGAAATGGCGAACCCGCCGGAGCTGCCCGACACCTGGGATTTCCAGGCCGAACATGCACCCGCACAAGGCGAAGTCTGCCCGGACAGGTGCGCCAGGCACATTCTCGATGATCCAGGGAATCGGTCGGCGCAGCCGCAGCAGCCGCTGCCGGACCGGGTCAATCAGGTCTGGGTACTCCCGCCCGTTCAGCCGCGAGGCCAGGGCCCACTTCTGGCACGGCGGGGAGATGGCCGCGGCGGCGAACTGGGCCATGAAGTTCTGGTCGTCGAGCACGTCGAGAATGTCGGCCCTGATGAACGCGTGCTGATACCGGGGCTGATCCTTGTTGTCGACGCCAACGATCTCGAAGTCGGCTCGGGCGTACCCTGCTGCCGCGCCTCCCGCGCAGCAGCATCCGTCCAGGAGCCGGGGCTTCCTCATGCGATCGCCTCGGCGCCCTGGCGCTCAGGCTCCGCGAGCCCGGCCTCCTGCTCGCGCTCGGGGCGGATGGCACCCAGGGCTGCGTTCCATGTCACGGCCTTCCGCAGGCCCGTCGCCCCTGAACCGCCCGAGCCATGCGGTCCGCCCCGGCTGGCCCGGCCCGGGATCACCCGGATGCGTGCCCGGGTCATCGGGGGGTTCGGGTGGTTGCGGCGGAGCAGGCTCTCGCTCACGGCATGGCGGCGGTGCCTGCGACGGCCGTGCCGACCCGGGCGCGCGGAATGTGACCGTCCAGCCTGCCTGCCCAGGACGCCGGGTGCGGGCGGCGATCGTTCCGCAGCCGCTGCACTGTTTCTGGTCAGGCACTGCGGTGTCTTTCCAGTGGTGGCCGGGTGGCTCCGGCTCAGGCTCAGCCTGGGCGACGGGGACCCGGTCGACAGCCTGCCCGGCCCGCTCCGCTCTGGTAACGCAGTGGGCAGTGCCGTGGGTGACGTGCGGCTTCGGCCGCCTGCATTGCGATTTCTCGCACGGCGCGATGACGGCGACGACCTTGCCGCCTTCCTTCATGACACGGGCGATCACGCGGTCGTTGCGGTCGTAGCCCGCCTGCGGGCTGCGGCCCCATTCCTCCGGGCTGACCGGGTCCTCCCCGACCTGCCCGCCCCACGACCGCCAGAGCCAGGCGCCCATCTTGTCCGTGCCCCTGGCTCCCCCGGCGAGGAGCACGGTGTCCTTGCAGAACCGGGGCCGCAGCGCGCCTTCGACGTCAGCCCAGGTCGCGCCCTCCCGCGGCCCGGTGAGCAGCAGAAGCGGAACCTCTCCCGGTCCGGTGGTGTTCACCGGGAGCTCACCGGTCTCGCCGACAGCCTGAGCGCGAGCGGCCTCCGTCGCGCGCCTCGCGATGTCCGGGGACTGTCCGTACTCGACCGGCTGAGCACCGAGGCGCAGCGCCTTGTACCGCATGCCCTCGGTCAGGTCGTAGTGCGGATGGCGGCCGTCCTGGAACCAGGACCGCTTCAGCCCGAGCTTGCGGACGGCGAACTCGTGCAGCTCCTCGACCGTGTCCGCGGTCAGGTGGCTCCAGCGCGAGCGGTGCACCGTGTTGCCGTTGCGCACTTCGGCGGCCATCAGCATGTCGTCTAGGTAGGTAGTCACGGCGTGGTTCCCCGGTGTGCCCCTGCCGTGCGTGCCCGGGGTTCCATGTGACCTCCGCTGCCGGGTGACCTGCGCACTATCCAGACTATATTAATGTAGCTACTTACATTAAGGTAGAGATCATAGCGTGAACGGCACAAACGCCTAACCAACGTCAGCCTGCCTCTGCCTCAGTGACCTGCATGTTGTCGCGGTCCCGGTCCTCATCGCCGGCGCCTGGTTCAAGCTGACGCTTCGCCGCCGCGCGCAGCCAGCTCCTCGCCGGGCGGCCATCAGGGCGGTCAACCCTGTCGTCGTCCCAGGCCAGCGGCGCAGGCCACCCTCTCGCGGCGGCCTGCGCGCGGGCCGCCCGGGCAAGTGCCGCCTCCCGGGGAGTGCCCTGCGGCGGCAGCTGATTCCACAGCCGGTCGTAAAGCTCCCGGACCGCTCCGGCCGTCTGCGCCCGGACCCGTGCCCCGCGCATCGTGGCAGAGAAGTTCTCCCGCGCCATCCCTAGCTCAGCGGCAATCCGGGCCTGCGACCACCCGATGGCGACGAGGGCCTGGACCCGGCGCTGCGTCCCCATGCTGTCGACGAGACCCGTCGCGGGCAGCGTGCGCACTCCGGCTTGCACGGCGAGGATTGCCTCCGCCGCCTCGGGCCGGATCCGGCGTCCCGGCTTGCTCCCGTTGCTGCCATATAGCAGATGGATCACGCTGGTGGGCCGTACCCCGGCCAGCCGGGCGACATTCTGCGGGCTGAGTCCGGCCCGGCCGAGCGCCAGGATGTGCTCGCGCACCGGGCTCGCGTCCACGAACGGCTTCCACTGCCCCCGCAGGATCGCCCGTTCCCTGCGAATGCCTGCCGCCCGGTTGGCCCGCTGGCAATCCCCGCAGCGGCAGCCAGTGCCCGCGCCTGGCCCTGGTCCCCGCAGGTAGCACTTGCGGGTCCCGTGTTCCCGTGTCTCAGTTGCCTTCCTGGCCACCTCAGCCTGCCTCTGCTTCGGGATGCTGCGTGGCTGCCTGGCGGCGAGCCCGCGTGAGGGCGCGATCCAGCCCGCTGCGGCTGATGCCCAGGCGCTCCGCGGCCAGGTCCCTGGTGAGGTCCTGGCGGAACAGCTCCTCGGCCTCCTCGGCTAGGACGACGCTGCTGCGCCTGCTGCTGGCCCGCCGCTGCCACCCTTCGGCAGGGCGGCCGTCCGGGGCATCGAGCTGGTCATCGTCCCAGGCCGCCGGCGGTGCCCATCCACGGCGTGCGGAATAAGCCCGGGCCTTGGCGGCGGCGATCCGCTCCGGCGTGGTGCCCTGCGGCGGGGGCTGGTCCCGGATCTCCCGGTACAGCGCCGACACTGCCTGGCTGGTACCCAGCTGGATGAAGGACCGGTCCCCGTCACGCACGCGCCGGACGGAGCTGGTGTCCATCAGCAGGCGCCCGGCCAGCAGGCGGGGTGACCAGCCGGTGACAGTAAGCGCCTGGAGCCTGCGGCTGGCCCCGGCCGTGCCGACCAGCCCCACGGGGACCGCCAGGCCGGGTCGCGCGGTGACGCGCAGGAGCGCTGCTGCAGCCTCCGGCCGGATGCGCTCGTAGTCGGCGTACAGCAGGTTGTCGAGGGAGGACTCCGGAATGCCCGCCGGGCGGGCTATCTGCGCCTTGCTGAGCCCGCCGAGCAGTGTCCGGACATGCTCGCGTACCGGAGCGGCGTCGGCGTACGGCTGCCACTGCCCGCGCTCGATCAGCACCGCCCGCCGCTTGGCGTACTGCGGGTCGGTCCTCCGCCCGGCTGCGCTCATCCTGCCTCGGCCTCCGGTTCGGCTGTCTCACGCTCGGCGGCTGCCTGCGCGAAACGGGCTCGCTGTTCGTGGTGCTCTGCCTGCTCTTGTTCCGCTGCGGCCTCCCGCCGGGCCTGGCTGATGGCGCGGTTGAGGATGTCGAGACGGACGCCCATCCGCTCGGCGGCCTGAGCGGCGGAGCCCACCCCCGCCGGTCAGCCAGCCGCCTTGCCTGCTCTGCCCGGGTCTGCGGCCGGAAGCCGACCTGCGGCGGTGGCTGGTCCCAGATCTGCTGGTAGAGGCGTTGCACGGCTTCGGCTGTGTTCTTGACGACCATTGGCTGTTCCAGGAGACGGCCGAACCCGCGGGGATCTTTCCCGAGCTGCCGGGCGATCTCGGCTAGCGGGTACCCGGCCGCGACCAGCGCCTGGATGCGCCGCTGGGTGCCGGTAGCGTCGACCTTCGCGCCGGGCCGCGCCAGGTCCGCCGACGGCTGCAGCGCCAGGATGGCCGCCTCGGTCTTCGCCCGGATCTGCCTGGCCGGCTCGCGCCCGGTCTTGCCGTACAGGATCGACGAGACGATGCTCTTGTCCAGCCCGGCCAGCTCGGCGGCGCGCCGCCACCCGATCCCCGCGGCCTGCAGTTCCTGCAGCCGCTGCCGCGCCGGCCCGGCGTCGACGTAAGGCCGAGCCCAGCGGCCGTAGGCGACCATCCGGCGCTTGTGCCGGTCCCACGCTGTCCTGCGCGCCCGGCGAGCCTGTGCCGCGTCGGGCACGTCAGCCGGGATGTCAGCCTGGGCGGTCACCGTCAGCCTGCTTCGAGCACCAGGCCCGGCTCATGGTCGCCGTCCTGGTCTTCCTCGCGTCTGCGCCCCGGAAGCCTGGAGATGCTCGCGCCGGGCCTGCCCTCTGTGGCCTGCCCAGACTCCCGGCGGCCGGCTTCCCCGGCAGCCTGGTGGCGTGCCTGCTGCTCGCGGGAGCGTTTGACGGCGTGCTCCAGCAGGTCCTTGCTGACGCCCAGCCGGTCAGCGGCCTGCGCGAGGGTGCAGCCCTCGTGGCGGATGATCCATTCAGCGTCCTCAGCCAGCTCGGCACTGCGGTGCCTGCTCTGCTCAGGCCGCTGCCAGCTCATGGTCGGCTGCCCGTCTGGCACGTCGATCTCGCTCTCGTCCCAGGCGAGCGGCGGTGCCCAGCCCCGTCGGCGCGCGTAACCGCCCCGCGAGACGCGCCTGAGACCAGCCCGTGGTGACCAGGGCCTGGAGTCGGCGCCTTGTCGCGGTGCCGTCGACCAGGGCACCCGGGGCTGCGACGTCCGCGGACGGTGTGATGGCCAGGATGGCCGCGGCGGTCTGCGGGCGAACCCTCCTGCTTGGCGGCTGGCCGCCGGGGCCTCCGTAGCGCAGCTTGCTCAGGGTGCCTGACGACACTCCGGTCAGCTCGGCGACGCGCCTCCATCCAATGCCCGCCTCAGACAGTGCCCGGAGGTGTTCCCTGACCGGTTCCGCATCCACGAACGGCTGCCAGCGGCCGAAGAGGATCTGCCGCTCACGCCGGCTCGCCGCGGCCCGGTTAGCGGCCGTGCAGTCGTCGCACCGGCAGCCAGGACCGCTCCCAGGCCCGGGCCCGTGTACATATCGTGCCCGCGTGCCGTGAGGGCGCGGCTGGGCCCGGTGCCTGGGGCCGCTGCCCGGAGTGTCGCCCTGTGCTGCGCTGGCAGATGGCAGGCTCACGTCAGCCGGCCTCCCGCCCCGCCTGCTGCCCGGCTTGCCGGGCGGGCTCGAAAGGGCGCTGGCGGTCCGGCTCCCCCCTGACTCCCCCGCCGTTCCTCAGGGCATCCCTGCGGCCGGACTCGATGCTGCGGAGGGCCTCCCGCCTGCCGCCCCGCAGGCCGGCCTTCAACGCGGCGTCGACCAGCGACTCCACTGCGGCGTCGTCGAGCTGCCCGCACATGGCCAGCTGCTTGGCTCCCCAGAAGACAGGGAAGTTCCGGTCGCCCTCCTGGCGCTCGGAGACGAACTTGCAGATGCGCTCGACGCGTCCCTCGTCGCCCTTGCTGCCCTGGCCGGATGTCCCGCCCCGGCTCGCCGCCAGCTCACGCTGCTGGCGCAGCGGCTCAGGGTCGAGCACCCTCTTGATCGCATCCCAGTCGATGGTCCCGTCCTGGCCGAGCCTGTGCTGGACGACGACGTAGTTGCCGCCCCCGGCCGCGCTGGGCGGGGCGACGACATAGCCGCCGTCCGACCGGAAGTCGATGTGCTGGCCGTGTATCGACCCGTTGCGCTGCCCGGTGCCGCGGTAGTACAGGTGAATCCCGGTGCTCGGCGTCCGGACCAGGGCCTGGTGCCCCTCGGCCAGCCCGGCGCGCTTGATCCGGTTGAGTGCCGCGAACCCGGAGCCGTCCGTGCGGACGTCCACGTCGAGCACATCGGGCCCGGGCGCCCCGGTGGCGATGCCGACGTTGCGGGCAGGGTTCTGCCGCCACCATTCCCGGATGAGCGCCGGATCGGTCGTCGCGTCATGGAACCCGTGACCTGGCCGCCCGCATTCGCCCTGGCAGGTCGCCCCCGCCGGGTCGCCCGGCGGGTGGGCCGCAGGGAACGCGGGGAGCTTGGCGCCGGGCGCTACCGGGAACACCGGCCAGCCTGCCGAGGCGTAGGCCAGCGCCGCGTCCATCGGAGTGCGCTCGTTCGGGTCCTGCCCGCCGGGCCTGCTCACCGCCGGCTCCCGGCGTTGCTGTTGCCCCCGCCTATGTGGCCCGCCAGGCGGGCATCGGCGGCGACGGCCTGGCGCGCCCGGTGCTCGCAGTTCTTCGTCGCGACCGCCATGATCTCCGCGGCGATCGGCAGGAACCGGGTGTGCCAGTCCGCCATGCCGCCGAGGTTGCCTGCGCTCCGCTTATCCCGCAGGTAGAGGTACTTGTGCATCTCCGAGAGCCAGTCGAGGATGAACAGGCACAGCGGGTGCTTGTCCCAGCACTCGCCCAGGTCCTCGGCGATGTGCTCGTAGCAGGGCTTGTAGACGTGCTCGACCCACTTGCGCAGGTAGTCAACGGCTTCCTCGCGAGCTGCGCCGTCGAGCTGCCACCACCGCGGCGCCGGCGCCGGGACATAGCCCCGCTCCCTCTCCTCCTGCGCCAGCAGGCTCTCGACGAGACCGCGCAGTTCCTCGATCCGGGCCTGGTCCTCTTCCCGCTGCCCCTGGGTAGCGGCCTGATTGCTGGCCAGCTCGGCGATCAGCCGGCTGTGCTCGTCGAGCAATGCGGCGAACGCCTGATCGGTGCCCTGCCGTCTTGCCCCGCCGTCTCCGGGGGCTGTCACAGGCCCGTTGATGCCGTGCCCGTTGAACCAGGTGCCTGTCCCGGCGAGGTGAGCGCTGGGGCCAGCGGGGGTCGGCTCCAGCTCCGGCTCGCGGTCGCCGTCCGCGACCCCGAAGTCCTCGCCGTCCGCGGAGACCGGGACCGCCGGGTCGATGTCGGGCAGGCCGGCCAGCTCGGCCTCCCCCTTCATGGCGGAGGCCAGCGACGGCACGATTACCAGCCGGGGCTCGTCGTAACCGAGGATCCTCGCGACCAGGTACTTCCAGTCCCGCCACGCCATCGGCAGGCGGGTAACCAGCGGGGCCCTGGAGGTCCGGATCACCAGCCCCCGCTTGGCCGGGAGCTGCCGGATGGCCTCGACTGGCGCGATCGGGAGCTGCTGGGGCTTATCCTCGCCGCGGGTCCTGAACGGCGCCGTCCCGGCGAGGCGCTGGGCCAGCTCCAGGGTGTCCGGGTCAAGGATTCCCGGTACCAGCATGAGGTTGGCGCAGTCCAGGATCGCCCTGGCGCCATCGTTGCCCCACCGGCCCCGCAGCTGAGCGATGCCGTGGGCGGCGACGATGATCTGGATGCCCCGGCCGCCGGAGTCCGCCAGGATGCTCGGCAGCGGGATCGGCACAATCTGGGTGACCTCGTCAAGGCAGAGCAGCAGCGGCGGGTCGAGCCGGCTGCCCTTCAGCGCCGAGCCGAGCAGAGAGGCGCGGAAGTGGACCTCGCTAACCAGGCCGCTGAACAGCGGAGCGATCGGGGAACTCTGACCCCGCTGCTCGCCGATCAGGTACAGCGACCCGCCGGTCGCAAGGAACTCGTCGATATCGAACGCGTCGCCCGGGCCGGGGATCACGCACTCGGCGAGGGTCGGGTCGCTCATGAACGCCACGGCGCTGGACAGCACCAGCCGGATCGTGGCCGTGGTGCGCTCGGCCTTACCGCTGCGCATCTGCTGCAGGGTGGCCGCCCACGTGATGTAGCCGGCCTCGGTCAGGATCCGCTCGGCCGAGCGCGTCTGGCCGCTCATGATCCAGTGCGTGACCAGCCGGAAGTCAGCCCCCGCCAGGTCGGCAGCGCACAACATCGCGCGCATCTGCATGGCCGACTGCTCGGCCCAGAACGTTGACTCCTCGGTCCCCTCGGTGGACGCAGCCTCGCACAGGGCCTGCGCCCGGCGGATCGCGGTGGCCGGCTCGGCGCACCCGGCCACGAGGTTCCAGCGGATGTTGGACCGGTTCTTCCGGCCGCCGATCTGCTGCGGGTTGAAGACGTAGATCCGGCTCCCGCGGCGCTGCCGGATGCCCCCGGTCAGCTGAAGCATGTCGCCCTTGGTCGAGGTGCTGACGACGGCTCCGCAGTAGTTCATGATCGCCCTGGCCAGGAAGCCGGACTTGTGAGAACGTGGCGGGCCGAAGCACACAAGATGCTCCTGGACCGGCAGCCGTAGCCCGAGGCGGTACTGGATCCGGCCCATGAACACGCTGTGCATCGCCGGATGGAAAGCTCTCCGGCAGCACGACAGCTGCGGGCGCGTCCGCTTCGACTGGCGGAA
>WNFI01171329.1_pt2 | contig 13268 bp, 23 predicted proteins | sample 5400471 | NCBI WGS metagenome assembly WNFI01 (sample SAMN13153348, study PRJNA577476) | soil metagenome | isolation source: 100 cm saprolite on Douglas fir-dominated hillslope | place: USA:California | collected 2013-09-17
CAATTGGCAATTTGCAGTGAGTTCCCCCCCTTATTCAACAGGCTGGATGGTTCTCACAAGACGTGTGCGTGACGATTGAATAATACCATCGTTAGGGATGGGGTTCTACTAGCTATCTCGAGCTCTCGATCCAGGAACTTGAGGCTGCAGAGGAGCGATGTCGGACAATTAATCCAACTGCCCAAGTGGGCCAATTCAGGGCCACTTCTATTTCTGTAATGTTTTTCTTCCTGTCCCCTCCCCTCTCTCAATGAGGTTTCGATCAATGTTCCCGCTTCGTTCCTAATTCATTCATAGGGAAATGGTGTATTCGGAAGTGTTTTTTATGCATTTCCGGCTGTAGCAGCATCATGTGCTGTTTTCTCTCCTCTTGCTCTCTTCATTGCTGGCGTTTCGTTGTTTATATTCCAGCCTATTCTCGTGGAACTTGGTGGGTACGTGCATCGTACTAGTAAATGCATCGTTGGATGCCACACATTTGACTTACGCCCATCCTTTTTTTTGGGGGTCATCCTTGATATCAGCGCCGTCCGGTTGAACGGCGCTAACTATACATATTTGCTGCAGTTCAGCTCCAAGTTCATCGCTGTCTTAGGTGCATCGGCCACTCTCCTTGATGCTATCGTCACAGCCTCGGCCTCGGCCGCTACTGCTGCCGCTTATCTGTCAGCAGAGTTCAAACATTTCCCTATGCATAGTGGGATTTTGGGACTTTTGATTCTCGTGGTTCTTACTCTGGTGTCCCTATTGAGTGTGCGCGAGAGCTCAAGGGTAACACTTAGCTTCACAATCCTTCACGTAAATCCATCTTTCCTAATTTGGGCACTAGATTCCAAGACTGACTGTCATAGGTTTTGACAATGCTCGTGCTTATGATTGCGTGCATGGTGACATGGGCAAACGAAGGGTCTAGTATCTTGGCTGATAACTGGGCTCAACGACCAAAAAGTGCCAAACATGTGTTCGTCGCCCTCTATCATGGGATATCTCTTGGGTTCCTTAGTACCACAGGTATAGTATATGAGGTCATCATCAGTAATATCTACCTAAATTTAATCATTCTTAGGGTTCGAATGTACCCCAACATTCATTGAAAATATCAGGCCTGGGGTTTACTCTGCTGTCCTTCGAAATCTATTGTGGGGTGCGCTTATTCTTAATGGCCCTCTCATGTTGTTTGTCTATGCCCTTTTGCCAAACGAAGTGATCCAGAATGGGTCCAACATCTTGTCGACCTTATCCGACAAAGTTTTAGGTAGATGGTTTCGTATTATCCTCGTTGTGGACGGAATGCTTGTCCTGGGCGGAGGAATCTTGACTGGCCTTTTTACTACTTGTGGCCTTGTTGATCGATTAGCAAAGTTTGTATTATTATCCGCCCCAAGGACTTAACGCGATTTCTTATTCCTCGCCACAACAGAGATCGTATCTTCCCAAGCTTCTTCCTCCGCACGGCCCCAATCACTGGAACGCCACACTTTGCAATCGCCTTCTTCTTGGTGCTAGCCGTTGCGCTGAATGCATCTTCCGGATTTTCGCTGTTCACTATATCTTCCATCTTCTCTATTTCATTCCTAGTCGTCATGGGTCTCGTAAGTTCACTTCCTTAGATGGCTCTGAGCTTTCGATTTCTGAAGCTCGTAAGCTGTTTGCTCCAGTACGCAATTTCTGTCTTATCACTTCGAATTCGACGTAATCGATTACCACGCCCAAACATAACAAGCATGTGGACGGGATGTTTGGCTCTTACGCTCATCCTCATCGTCCTCGTGGGAAACATAACACAGAAGTAAGTTTCCTACAAGCCTTATTATTCCTTGTCATCAAAACTCTGAGTCCTTCGGTAGTCCTAAGGCTCTCGGACTGTTCGTGGCGTACATGACAGCAGTCACGGTTTGTCTTTCTGCAAGGAATTATCAGATGCATATTGCCATATTCCTCATGTCACTCTACGATCAAGCCACATGGCTGCACAAGTATCGCTGGGACGAACGACTCGTACAATGGATTCGAAAGTTACGAGCACGACCAGTTATCATATGGGCAAAGACTGATGATGTAAGAAGAGTCTCAATAATCCTTCACCCCGTTATTGGTTTCCTGACCATTGAGGCGTTATGGCTAGATTCGTTCACTACTGGAATCTGCCCTCTACGTACGACAGAATGAGGCGACAGCTCGTTTGATATTTGTTCATGCTTACGATCGGACGGAAAACATCCCTTCGGAAATAGAAGCCAATTGCAAGATTCTTGACGAAGCATTTCCACCCATGACAATAGATTTGGTATTCTTAAGGGGTATATTCTCACCATCAGTGAGTGCTTCCCGTGACTTGCTACTTCTGAGGGCTAACTGGGCTGGGGTAGCTTGTGGACGCCGTCAGCACAAAGTTGAACATCCCAATCAGTCATAATTTCATCACATGTCCTGGACAAAATCACGAATGGCCATTAGCGGATTACAGAGGCGTTAGGGTCATTCGTAAATAGTTCTTTCTGGCGTTACTGCTCAATTTACACTGTTTTACCACCCAACACTAACGAATCCATCCGGTGCAGTAGCTACAATACATATAGAATCTATCATGATCTTGTCGCAGTGACAAAGTGGCATTAAGACCCGCTGCCCTCACCCGCCTTGCGTTTCGAGCCAAACTTCCCCCGCCCGACCGAATTCAAACCTCGAGCAGGTAACACAGAGCCTCCACGACCAATCGGGTTGAAACGGTGACCGCCTCGGCCTGATTGACTAGTTTGCGTGGAGGTTGCCTGATTTGAGATTGAGTTCCTTAAACTGTCGGCATGTGATACAGGTGCTCCAGCCGATAACCCCCCTCGATTAACCCGGTTTAACCGTTGGCTGCCTCGGCCTGATTGGGGTCGACTTTGTGTCGTGGGTCCCTGATTAATAATTGTGTTCCTTAGGCTCTCGGCATGCGATACAACAGGAGCAGGAGGGGCGGGAGCCTTCAACGTGGCTCCGTATGATCCTTGAGAGTGTTCATCTTGAATGGCTGACGGAGCAAACGTGGAAGAACCCGGGTTCCCGTGACCTTGGCCAGACTGAAATTGAGATCGATTGGGGTTCTTCATTATGTGTGTTGGTTTGCTAGTGAAGCGATCACGTCAGAAATGTATCACTGGAGAAGGATAAAACAAGCGCACATCTCCCGACTCGAACGACGTACTCTCTGCGGTTGAGTTCTTCGCAGGCCTGGAGTTCGTTGCATGGGCGGGGCTAGGATTGGCACTGGCTGAGTCTTTGGCTTTGTTGAGGCACAGAACTGTTGATCAGTGAGGTTCAGACATGAATTTTGGGGGACGCTGGATCCCCGGTACTCAGAGCATCTGTGAGCCCATGTTAGAATGATCCACCTCAACTCCCTCATAGGACATACCGTCCATTAAGTGTCGTGCCAGATATGAATTGGACGTCCCATATAACATCTATTAAATCGTTCGACAACCCCACGACAACACCTCTAGCGCAAAGAGGGACGCTTCCTGAGTCTTGAGCCATGAGAACACGATCCCCGAGCGAAAACCTCTGATCCCGCAGTCGATAAACCGCATGTGATGGTTTAAGGATAGCTTGGCGAGGAATCCCTTGAACTTTGGCTTTCTTGAATGATCCTGTAGATTTAGTCGCATTGAGAGAATCTGCCAGTTTTTCTATCTCAACGATGATTTCCTACAAAAGCGTTAATTCTGAGCAAAGAAGCAGAAGCGATAATGATCGTGCCTTTGAAAGAGAATCCGTGTTCAAAGCAACTTGTTCGAAGTTGTGAACACCTTTAGATTTGAGCCAAGTTTTGATCTCATTGACTTTTTGATCCGGATTGCTTTCCTCAAAGAATGCATCCGAACTTTGTGGAATATCTAAAGGCCAAGTAGGTACAGAGAACGCAGGCATCATTCACCCACATACCGTCTTTGCTACTATTCAGAACTTGACGCAGAACAGGGAATTTCGCCTAAAGAGATAATAAGTGCGATACTACATCCGCTCTTGATGAAACTAACCAAATATTCACGTATGAGCTCAATAGCATGATAGCTGAATTCCCAAACGTTCCGGTTTTTTCGGGAATAGTTCATTACCTTAAGACCTCTAGCTTCGTACTTCAAGGAAAGACCTATGTTTGCCTTTTGCCCATCGCCGGTCATTATTATGAGACTTGAGGTAATCTTTGCAAGTGCCAAGCCGCTCAGCCCGACCATCCTGCTGACATCATAAGACTGGAAGTAATTGCCAGGGGAGCCGGAGTGGACAATCTTGGCGAACTTATCGGGTTCAGAAGTTTCAGAAGGGAAAAACTAGACAGAGATCATCGGCTAGGGTAAAGAAAATTCGAAATAATACACGTACTGCGAGGATGACAGAGAGAGCCTTCTCATTCGCTTCGACCACTTGTGCCGCGACGCCATAGGCATGTTCCCCCATAAATATGACCCTGCTTCCAAGCGGGAACTCTTCCTGCAGGGGAAGTGCATCTTGTTCCAAATATCGGGTATCCTCAGATGTGACATCCGGCACAGCCAACTGAGCAACCTGCTCGACCTCCTTATCCGCTCCCTCGTAGTCCTTTACTAACGCACCGGTATCAAGACGCTTCAGCCCTGATCATTTCATTCAAAGGATGTTCTTTCGCAAGAAGCTTCTAACTCGCCTTTCAATGGTCGAACATGCAGAGCGAATTTGACACGTCCGATCACTACCGCATACCGTCTCGAATAGAGCTCTTCATTTTTCTGAGCATTCCGCTTCCGTGTGCTGAGAGTGAGAGGAGTATGGGAGATGGAAACGATCCGCTTGTGCCCGCCTGGATCAATGCCTTGCTCTTCATAACGGGAGAACTCATCGGACACTGCAACGACCAAACCTTCTTGCAAGAACGGCCAGCCAATGAATATCTTGTTTCCAATCATGGCTCGGGCCATCCCCATGGAAGTTTTCCCTGTCTGATCATTGTCAATCTCGATGACCATCGACTGATGCCGCGATTCAGACTGAAACACATTAACCCGATGGTGCTTAAGACGTCCAGTATGAGGCAATGTGTGCAAAGATGGGAAACCTGCGAGCGCCTCAGTCCCTAGAACAGCACCATCGCAGAGGCCCTTGACAAGATGTAAGCCATCAAGTGTCGGAAGATTGAAGGACTCCATCCGGCAAGTACACCGGTGTATCGCAGCAAAGAAACCGGGAAGGGAAGACGGATACACTGTAGCCTGGGTCGAATCATAGTGGAATCGTGTCGATGCGCCGAATTCGTTCCTCCTTACTTCCTCAGGAGTCAATCTGTGGTCACGGCCTAAAGCCAAAGAATCAGTGAATGCCCCAGAACGTGCTTACATGACGCATACTAGCCATCGCCTTCAACAAGCGTTCTTGGTCTAAAAATGGTATCTTGACGATGGCCTCCCATTCATTTTTCTTTCCGTTCAAATCAGTTTCGAATGTTTGCGGATAAAAGTCGAGGATGGGTGAATTACTGTCGTACATGAGGTCCTACATTGTACCGTGAACAATCGGAAGATGTGATCTAGGAAACCTCACGTACTTGATAAGCCATCGGGATAAGTTCTTTACTTGCTTCAGGGAGAACCCCCATGAGTTGCTGAAACGGATGGAATGGTTCGCCAAGATCGAAACGAAACTCCATATTATCCACTCCCTTTAAGTCTAGATATATGGTTGCTAAGCGACCGACCGTTCGCGAGCACCTAGAGGATCTTACCTGATACTCGAGGTGCGTAGTGGTAGTCATAAAACCAACTCCAGGATGCTACGCCACTGTAGTAATAGTACATGACCCATTGCAGGCCCTCGGCCCAACGATGTATGAGTGTGTTCAGAGCTTCTTTATCATCATATGAGATCTCGAGTTTATCCTGAGAAATAACGCTCAGTCTTAGTGAAAAGTATAGATATTATCAGAGCCTCACCTGGTAACAATGTCGCTTCCACTCATGAACCTTGGCCTCCAGTCTTTTCTCTTCTCGCTCGTCGAAATCGCCTTCCTCATCACCATCGATAATCTTCAATCTTGCATATTTCGATAATACACGGTCCACGGCGGCACTGCTCTCTGCAAGGTCCTCATCATCGGAGATGTTGACATAACCACCACCGTCTCCCTCTGCCTCTGCATCAGATTCAGTCACTGGCGATTTCGACGGGAACCCGAGCACAACTACGTTCTCTCCACTTTCATCATATGCATCCCAGGCAAGCTGTAGGTTCAGATCAGAGGCAAGCTCAGTGATAAAATGACGATCCCGGGCAGAAAAATTGTTTAGGAATGATAGACTACACTCTTTTCCATTTCTGTGGCCCAAAACGGCCTTCTTGACTGCCTGAAATATCGACTTTTGGGCTTTAGTAAGTCCTGATTCGAAGAATGCGCTTTGGTAACGTCGTAGGTCATAGGAAGACTAAATGACACACCCTGAATACTCTTGCCCGCTTCAGGCGCCTGTTTCCTCTTAGACTGCATCCAGTTAGAGTCGCCGGTTTCTTTGTAGAACACTTCAGTCTCGTTCTCAGCGAGGCGGTCAAGAACCATCTGAAGCGCCCCGGTACTAATGACACCCGACTTATTGATGTACCCGCCAGCCTTGGGCAAAACTTCTTTGTATATGCCGAAAAGTAATGGTAATCCATTGTCTTGGATATGAAGATCAGGAAGATGCGGCAGGAAGTCATTTCCGATGAATACCGCCAACAGCACGAAGTCATCGATGATCTGCTCGAGATTGTATTCAAACGGTAGATCTGGCGCTATTGATTTGAATTCCAAGTCGAGGTATTCCCTGAGAAGGCACAGATGCAATAAGTAGAAGTTCGTTGCATGCGAGCTGAGGGAGGTCGATTATTAGGCATCAGATGACAGGAACGAGCCAACATACTTCGTGTTCTTCTTGCGGGATGCTGGACCGAATTTAACTTCCTCTCGTAACAAACAGAAATGTGGATCGTGGCTTAGCAAGCCGAGCATGATGAGGTCCGCGTCCAATCCGTATAGACAGTGGCGCGTGTTAGGGTTGTACCCAAGCTGTGCCTTGGACAACCGAATGTACTCCATAATCTTATGTTCACCTTCTCCAGGGACTTCGTGGCCGGAAAGAATGACTTCAACACCCTGCCAATTGGAGTCTTCGGTTATCTTCTTGTTCACAAAGTAACGTAGCTGCTCGGAGAGTCGTGCCATGAACGGGGTACCTACAGAGTGGCTATTGATGTGGTTGATACAGAAAATGGTTCGTGTGCTGACCTGGGGTGATACAGTTGCTATCGAAAGCTTTCTCGTCGGGTAGCTTCTCTCCCTTCCTCTCTGCCTGCTCCCTGACTTCCTTCGCCTCCTTTGCAGTCCTGAAACGCCTCCCTCGTTGCTGATTCATTTTTGCGCGTGGCGCGACACCATCTACAGCCATGAAGAACAATTTCTTGGGCTTAATCTTTCCGAATAAGAGATCGACATATTGAAAAATTGTTGTGAAGATCTGTTCCTCTGTAACGCGATAATGAGCATCTCCATCATTTGGATGCGAGCCTAATATGAGTTTAATTGCGTCATTAGGTAAACTTGCTTCCAAGTTATCACAAACAATTGTGTATAATCCCATTAAAGTCAAGGTAGAAATTATCTACGAAAAGGTGCAATCAGCGATTGTGTTCTTGCTCAGTAGAGCATGTTGTATGCTGACCGAACTCCGGAATGTGATTCTCTTGGACAAGTTGGGATATTAACGGATATCGCTCACTAAAGCAAAGTGAGTCTGAGCACGTCCCAGTTCAGAGGACGTATCACTTACGAGATGTAACGAAAGAACTAGACGTGCATGCAAGAGTGAGACTTCATCGTGCGGGATAAACCATGGTACCAACCTTAGGGATTCCTGGGGAAATAAATTCAGCTCGCTGGAATCGAAAAGAAAGCATGCATACACATACCCATGTTCTTGAGTTATTTCGGAGGGTTGGAAGATCAATGTCGTTGGGGTGAGGGTACCGGTAGGAGGGTTGCGGAAGCAAATTTGAATTGAAAACGTGATGTGTTCGAATCCCGATCTGACGCCTCGTTTTGTGGCGACCAAGGGCCCAAGACGCATTTGACCTCAGTCATTCTTACACTAACCCTATGGCAGAAGTTGTTGATAACTTGCTCGATTTGGCGCGCAGACTTCCGCCCGCTAACATCGAGAAGAACGTTGCCAGCATGGTTGCGCTTTGCCCGGAGTGTGAGGACGAGCTGCTCGGATCGGTCGATCAACCACTTCAAGTTCGTACGGATACAACTACTGGACGTGACTATCTCATATGTGATTACAACCGGGATCGCGACAGTTACAGGTGCTTCACTCCGAAATCCGTAGCTCGGGTTCAATTGCTGAATTCACCCCGTGTTGTCCAAGGTCGCCATGGTCCAACCGATATTACCCTCCTCTTGACGATGCAACCTTTCCATCCGCCAAAATGAGGAAACTTGAGATAGCAGCAAATGATGCGTTTGATACATACAGAGATATGTGAATCACACCGCTTCACCGTCTGACGTGATATTTACCAAGGCATTCAATGTGTAAAGGTATTTCGAGGGCGGAATCTCATCAGTCTTCTTGTGGGACCTCGATGACGGGGGCTTCGCTGGAGTTGTATTGTTGAAAAAGAGTACGAATTCCAACATTTACCCTAGTGAATCAAGCACTGATATGAATCTCAAACAGCTTTAAATCCAGAGAAAGGAGGCACAGGTTCTTGGGATTCCATACACGTCTTTGAAGCGTCAGAACGCGGCAGGACTGCGCATTATCAGCTGACTAGCACCGTTATGCTGCAAATGAGATCCAACGAGAAAATAGAGCTAACGGGGAGTATGACACGTCAAGTTGCGTTCGTTCCTATCGGGCCCCATGGCACATTACTCATCACCATGGTAGATTGAACAGGATGCGCCGTTGATCGACGCATCGTCGCACATCTCAAATATAGGGCGCATCATAGAGGATCATGAGCTCAAGATGCGAAATCTATTGCAAGAAGTATACTTTGGAAAAACTAAAGACGTGGTTTATGACCTACGAAGCATCGACAGCCTGGAGACAACAAGACGACAACGAGATTTACAGAAGGAACTAGCTGGTCTGCTAAAACGGTAGGGTTCTGCGTGACGTTGATTCTCGGGGATGTATTCATCCAGGCGAAACAAAATGCCTTCTCGCTACATAATAATGACTGGCAGTAACTTACTGCACAGCGTTGTTCGCGATCGGGTTTGCATGTATCGTGGTCTGCAAATGATATGGTGAACGTAATGTATAGTCTCGTGTGATGTTAGCTTACATGTGTGAGACGTATTTCATGAAGGGGTCGATTCTTCTCATTCACGGGCACCTTTTCCATGGCATCCAGTGTGTCCATGCCGTCGATGACTCTTGGCAAAAAAATGAGGACTCAGGAACCGGAGAGAAAGTACGTGCATTCACCTCCCGAAAATTGTATATTTTCCTTCCAAATGAGGGTGCTTCGAATAAGATATCTGGGCGAGAAATGCGTCAAGCCTTTTCACTGGGCAATAAATGGTCATCGACATACGAAAAATTGTGACTTATTGGTGTCGGGCCCTGCATTTGCCATTGCGATGATCCCGCGGGCATTGAACTTCAGTGTCGACCTAATCTCATCCGCAAATGGTTGGCCCCATATGGATTGACCACCTTTTCCAGTCCCCGTTGGATCCCCTGTCTGTATCATGAAATTCTTGATGTTACTATCATATGGAGAGGGTTGAGGTTTGGCAATAACATAATATCGAAAGGCTTAGTACCGGTGGAACAAGCAGTCATCATACGAGCCAGATGCACAGAGAGCGAGGAAGTTCTAATGAAAGAAAGTATGAGTATGAGTGGATTCTTTTAAGATAAAATGGAGCACTCGCACTTCTGCAGCCTTTGGCACAGTCCCACAAAAGATTTCGCACTGCATAGTTATTACACGATGATCAATATCATGAACCAACCCTAGGGGAAGCCGTCACTAACTTTAATCTCGCCTAAAGTTGTGTGCAGTGTAACCGACTCAACGGAGTACTGTTATTAACGACCTGCGGATAATTTTACCTAGAGCTCACCATGTTGATGACGCTCTTCGATTTGAATTGCAGCATGTTCCCAGGGTCTCGTGTCTGAAATCTCACATTCGACATAACCGGTACGGCTTATTGCTATCCTACAGCAAGCGCCAGTCTATCGGACTGGTGCTCATATGACAAAAGAAGGGTGGGCGAAGCGATCGCACGCACAGTCTCCCGATTATGTCCTTCGCACTCTCCTCGCAGGTGGTTTGGCTGGTTGCATCGTATGTGGACTTGACCACTTCACTAGAGTACGGTTATGACTGCATTCTTCCTAGGCGAAGACAGTGGTGGCCCCGTTAGACAGGGTAAAGATTCTTTTTCAGGCATCAAATCCCGAGTTTCAGAAGTACTCTGGTGAGCGACGTTTGCTGTTGTCATTCTGAGAAAACTCAAGCCGATCTCTTCCCTGCAAGGCACATGGACGGGGGTGTTCAGAGCTGCGAAAGATATTAACCGGATGCATGGTCTTAGGGGCTTGTTCCAAGGGCATTCTGCTACGCTGCTGCGAATATTTCCCTATGCGGCCATTAAGTTTATGGCATACGAGAACGCTCATAATGTAAGTCTGATACACAAGTCTCTTTCCGTCGGAGGCCTGTATAAGACTACTTGGCGGCCTAGCTTCTTATGCCGACAAGAGAGTCTGAGACTCACCTTCGGCGATTTGGCGCGGGGTCATTATCGGGTAGGTACAATTTCAATCATCTCCGGGTCATTCTCGGTTCGAACATCAATATCAGGGGTGGTTTCTGTCTTGTTTACGTACCCACTTGAGCTTTTGCGCGTTCGTTTGGCATTTGAAACAAAATCCGACCATCCTTCTGGCCGACCCACCCTCTCAAGCACCTTCCGTACAATATACAACGAAGGCTCGTCTTCTCAACTAGTGGATGTGCATCACACCACATCTCCTTTGCCTACTAATTCACGGCTCCTCGAATCCTTTCCTCTCCTGAAATTCTATCGCGGGTTCTCGGTCACCCTCCTTGGTATGATACCTTATGCTGGCACCTCATTCCTCGTGTATGGCCATCTTCGTTCCCTCCTCAACCCCTCCCAGCCTGGCGTGTCACCCGGCATTTCTTCTGAAGCGAAGCCAAAGCCGCGTAGCAAAGTTACCCACGGCTTGTTCGCTGGTGCAGTCGCTGGGGCGACTGCACAAACGGTCTCATATCCATTCGAAGTCGTACGCAGACGCATGCAAGTGGGAGGCCTAGTGCGTCCCGGTAGTTGGCAAGGATTCGGAGAAACCGTACGTATGATTTGGAGCCGTTCGGGGTGGAGAGGGTTCTTTGTTGGGCTAAGCATCGGGTATCTCAAAATTGTCCCGATGACAGCGGTGAGCTTCGCTTCATGGGAATACTGCAAATATTTACTGGGAGTTTGATCCGGCGCCCACGCTGGATCTTCGTCGATTCCATCTTCGACACGACCTACCTACACGAATCAAATAATTGTAGCTTGCCACAGCTTAATAATAATACCAATTGCACCGATGTAGAACATGAAAGAGGCTAATCATGATTCTTCGTCCCTGTACGAGACTGACACGCCAACGGTGTGAAGCGAAGGGTTGAATGCTTTCAGATCATCATGATCTCCATCCTCAATGGCATGTGGATAGGTAGCTTCCCACCCGTCTGGAATCTCGACGTCCTCTTTCGCGTACGTCAAGATATTAAAAACCATGGGCTTGTCAATGCTCGGGAGAAAAGTGGGCGTGATTATATCTTTCATCACTGTGTTCATTTCACGTATTAGATCGTTCTCCGACAAGCTGCAACATCACGGTGAATAACGATGTCGTCAATCTTCCACTGAACTTACCTGGTAATAGCATCTTTGACTGTAATATCAAACACCCATCTTTCAATTGCATGTCCATCATCTGCATCTATCAAGACCACGACTATGTGAGATACGCGTCCCTTGAAGATCCACTCTGAACAACACGTCAGAATAGGCTTAGAACCCGGGTTGCCAGAAGGCACCTTTTAATCTTATTAGAGTTGACTCGATATAATCTTCAACGGAATCATTGACAGTCAGCAGGAGGTTCAAGCCGAAACGCTTCTCGACCAGAAAATCTTCGGATGGATACATGCCACGATGAAATAAGATTCTACACTCTAAACAGTATGAGCGACAAGGAGGAAGGATCAATATTATTTACCCATTGATGGCATATTTGAGGAAGTCAATTATCTGAGCAACAGAACCTGAGAGAGCCAAACGCGCTGCATCGGGAACATCTGTCTCTAACATGATCAGGTCTACTCAGTTTCACGTGTCCAATGGAAGAATCAATGAGTCGTACTCTTCTTTCTTACGATGATATCACGGCGTCTGCAGTCCCTTCTCAGCCCGCTGGGAATGATAGGCATCCCAAACGTAGGAAGAGGGATGGGCTGGCCGGGAGCAATGCCTCCACGAAGAGTGAAACCATCTTCTCGTCTCACCCACACTGGGACGACACGAACGAGTGCCTTAATGTCACCGTGAACTACGGTGATGACGATAAACCCAGTGTTGTCCCCTCTTCTACTTCCTTGCCTGTTACCAATGATGACTCTTTGGATTCCAATCAAACTCTCGGCACAGCCAATGCCACGAAAAGGAGTCGAAAGAAGAAGAGAGGTGCCCGATCGAAGATTTTAGGCGAAATACCCCCCATCCCAGCTCCTTTGGAAACGAAATCTATTTCCTGGGATGATAACCAATTAGCCGATGCATGGAACGCCGCCAACGAAGAGTACGAAGTAAGCCTATAGACGTCGTCTTTTTCTGCATATTGCTCATCATTGGCAATATGAACAGCGCATGCATGATGCCAAGAAAGACTGGAATGAAGAACCCACATACAAAAATTCAATGTTCGATTTCAGTCCCATACTTATTCGGACATCATCACTGACTTGGAGTATAATTAGATGGCATGTGGGTCACTCGGGGGCCACTGAAAGATATCTTGGGCCGACTCATGGCACCCTTGGCACTGATGCCAGCGCCTTTGCGACCGAAAACGAAGATGAAAAAGAAAAGGAGGAGGAAGAGGCTCTATTAATCCAGAGTACCCTCACGGGCCCGCAAGATTCCGAGGACGAAATCGATAAGGGGCGTCGTGGAC
>WNFI01319180.1_pt1 | contig 13268 bp, 10 predicted proteins | sample 5400471 | NCBI WGS metagenome assembly WNFI01 (sample SAMN13153348, study PRJNA577476) | soil metagenome | isolation source: 100 cm saprolite on Douglas fir-dominated hillslope | place: USA:California | collected 2013-09-17
CGCTTGCCTGCCGTGAGAATACTTCCTTCTTCAGAAGGTCCTCCGCGCGCTCGTAGTTTTTCTTGGTGCGAACCTCGTCGGCCTGCGCGCGTTCGAGGTCGGCCTGCGCGCCCGCAATCTCTTCCTGCCGATAGCCATTGCGGCGCTGCTCGTAGTCGGCCTTTGCTTGCGCCGCCGCCGCGCGCGCCTCGGCAATTTCTTCCGGGCGGTATCCGCGTTGCATCTTCTCTAAGCTGGCGCTTGACTGCTCGAGCGTCGCTTTCAGTTCCTTTTCATCGAACGTCACCAGAACTTGCCCGGAAGCGACCACATCTCCCTCGCGCACTAGCACCTGCGAGATGCGGCCCCCGACCTTCGACCCAACGCGGATATTGCGCGCCTCGACCGTTCCCGACCCCTCGAGTGTGTCTTTCTTGTGAAAGATGGAGGCGTAGACCACCGCGGCGGTCAGCCCCAGCAGGACAAATACGACTAGTGCGATTCGCTTCCCTGTCATGACGATTTCTCCCGGCTATTCTTTACAAAAAGGCGTTTATCCTTTTTGTGAAATACCCGTCCACAGAATGGTCATCGTGGATTCCATGCGGTGCTCGAGCGGCTCATCCGGCGCGAGTGACCACATCAGGAGCGTCCCAAACGCGGCCTGATGAAACGCGCGCGCCAGCTCTATCGCGGGAACATCGGTGCGAATTTCGCCGCGCTGTTGCCCCACCTCCATCAATTGCGCAAGAAGCCTGCGTCCCTCAACAATTTTTTCGCGTATGGTTTCGCGAACCGGAGATTGCGTGAGGTTGGCAAGCAAGATCGTGCGCACGATCGCTGGATTTCGGCCCGGTTCCTTCGTCATCACCCGCCCGAGCCGGCCCAGGAATTCCCGCATGGGTTCCGAAGTCTCCCGCGCCGAGGCAACCGTGGCAGCCAGCTTTCCAAGTTGCATCTCGCCGAACGCGGCCAGCACGTGATCCTTGCTGGGGAAATAATTGAAAAACGTCCCCTTGCCCACGTCGGCGGCTTCCGTGATGTCCTCGACGGTGGTTTCCTGGAATCCCTTTTTTGTAAAGAGCGTCAGTGCGGCGCGGAAGAGTCGTTCGCGGATCTCCGCGCTGCGCCGCTGGCGGCGCCCCGTTGGATCTTTCCCTGGCGCGGCCAAACTCACGCCGCGTTTCCCGGCAGCTTGGTCTGAAAGGATGCCTTTCACTTAGTTTCTCTCCATTACATGACTGTAAGTCATGTATGACTATAAGTCATTCTATCGGAGAGTCAAGCTTTTTCTGGAGCTGGCCATGAACGCGCAAAATAGAAACACCCCGCCCTCTGGACGGGATGTTTCACGTGAAACATTTGATGCGTAAGACGTTCTATTTGAGGGAGTTAGGGTCCGATTCGTTCTTGGGAGATTTTTCGTTCAACAGAACCACAAGCTTCTGTCCGGAGGTCGGAACGGCGACCGCGCCCTTGCGAATGATGTCCCGCGCCTCGATCTTTTTGCCGTACACATTCTCGTTTGCTCCGTGATCCTGGCGGAGGGAGGACCCTTCCAGCGAGACCCCGGCAAACAACCCGCGCGAACGCGAGTACGTGAGAATCTCGGCCCGCATCGTCACGTCGGTAGCAGCCGTCGCATCACGGCCCTTTGGACCGGCCGCCGCGGCCGCATCTGCTCCGAGCTTCACCTTGTTTTTCAAGATGGCGGTGGCGCCGCGCGGATTCATCACCAGAAGAACGAAGTCGGTCGCTTGGCCGCCAAGCTGGAAGCCGACTCCGAGGCCCTCCAAGCGCATCATCGCCGGCGCGCTCCACGGTCCCGTGAAGTGCTCGCCGGTCCGGCAAGTCATCGCGCCGCGGCCGTAGTTAGCGCTAAATCCTACGGCAATCTTGAGCACCGAAGGAATCACGATCACGCATTCGGCCTTGTTGAGCAGGTCCGAAGGAATGTCGTCGGGAATGTTGAGAATTTCACTCAACACCATGCCGCAGTTTTCCAGACGGTCCTGGTCCTTGCCTTCCTTCGCTTGCACAGTGAGCGGCAGAGCGACCAGGGCAATCGTCAACAACATGGACAAATATCGTTTCATCACGCTTCACCTCAGTTGAGTTTCTCGGCTGGCAATTCATGATAGAGCGTTCGCGGGCGGGGTGCAATGCTCTCTTACTGGGATGCGGGTTCGCGGGGAAGAGTGGCCCCGGTCACCGCACGCTTCCCGATTCATCCCGGCCAGCGGACGAATAGACTATAATTTTGCGTCGACCGTTCTGCGGAGGATTGTGTGAGTCTGGTGCGCGGGAATTCCATTTTTCACGGGGGGCTGCTCTTGCTTTGCATTGTGGGCGCGCCGAGTTTTGGCGCAGCGCAAGAGAAGAAGACAAACGCTCCTGCGTCCAAGCAGCACGAGCGCCGCTGCGGCAGCGCGATGCCGTGCGGAAAAACCAAGGACACTGCGGCGAAGCGCGGCGACGTAGAGCGATTTGCCGCACGCGCGGAAGCGATTCTCGCCGCGGAAAATGCCAGCAAGGCTGAGTGGGGAATCCTGATTCAGGATGAAGCAACCGGAGAGACGCTCTACGAGCGGAATGCAAAACAATATTTTTCCCCGGCGTCCAACATGAAGCTTTTTACAACCGCTCTGGCACTCGCCACGCTGGGCCCGGATTTCACGTTTACCACCTCGGTGGAAACAACCGGCACCGTGTCGTCTGAAGGGCGGCTGAGCGGCGACCTTGTGTTGATCGGCTCAGGCGATCCGAATCTCTCCAACCGAAAATTTCCTTTCGTGAAGGAAGTGGAGCGCGACGGCCCGCCGGAGAAAGTGCTTGCAGAATTTGCGGACGCAATTGTGGCGCGTGGCGTAAAGCAGGTGGACGGCGACGTAATCGCCGACGACGGTTTGTATTCCTTCGAGCGTTATCCTTCGGGTTGGGAAATTGACGACATGGTGTGGTCCTACGGCGCCGCGGTTTCGGCGCTCTCCGTGAACGATAACACGGTGACTCTCACACTGACGCCGGGTGAGCAGCAAGGCGAAGCCGTTTCGTTTACGCTGGAACCATGGACGCTCGAAATCGAAGTTGAGAACGATGTCATCACTGGAGCTGCGAACGGAAAACCGGAACTTGCGCTGAGCCGGGCGCCTGGCGCGCGGCGTGTAATCGTGCGCGGCACTTTGGCGGCCCACAGCGCACCTCGCCCTCTCGTGCTGGCGATTGAAGAACCCGCCGAGCACGCGGCGAATCTGCTGAAGCACCTGCTCGAAATACGCGGCGTGCAAATCAGCGGAAAGGCGCGCGCGCGGCATTGGCCGGAACCGCGGCCAGCGGCGGGCACGCGGCTGGCGGAACATACTTCGCCTCCCTTAACTGAAGCGATACAAGTTGTCAACAAGATGAGCCAGAATCTCCATGCGGAAATGCTGTTCCGGTTCGCGGCGCGCGCGAGCGGCGGCGCGATGACGCTGGAGGACGCGCTGAAATTTGCAGCCGAATTTTACGAATCGGCGGGGATCGAAAAGAACGACCTCGCGTTGCAGGATGGCTCCGGGCTTTCCCGCCGGGATTTGGTGACTCCCCGCACGGTAGTGACGCTCCTGCAATACGCTGCGAAGCAGACCCGCTGGGCGGACACCTACAAGGCCAGTTTGCCCGTCGCGGGGGAAGACGGCACGCTCGCCGATCGCATGAAGAAAACTCCGGCGGCTGGCCGAATCCGCGCCAAGACCGGCACGCTTGACCACGTTGCGGCGATTTCCGGATACGCCACAACGCTGGCAGGCGAGCGGCTTGTTTTCTCGATGTTCGGCAACAATTTCGCGGGGAAGAATCACGATGGCGCCGGTGTGCTCGATTCCATCTGCGAGGCGATGGTCGAAGAGCTGGGAGCAACGCCCCCACCGGCGCGGAAAACACGCTCACACTGATTGGCGAACAACGCGGCACTTGCCTGCCCTCAAAGGAAGATATTTGGAAACAGCAATGAAAACGCCGGGAAGAGTCGTCACCGTTTTCGGAAGCTCTCGGCCGCGCGAGGGCGACGCGGACTACGAACAGGCGCGCGCACTGGGCGGCGCGCTCGGCATGAGCGGACTCACCGTCTGCTCCGGTGGATACGGCGGAGTGATGGAAGCGGTGTCGCGCGGAGCGAAAGAAGCCGGCGGAAGAACTCTTGCGGTCACCGCGGAGTTTTTTCAGGCGCGCGCGAACCGTTGGGTGGACGAAGAGATTCACGTGGCGACTTGGCAGGAACGGTTGTTCGAGTTGATCCGGTTGGGCGACGCCTACGTGGCATGCAAAGGCGGAACGGGGACGCTGGTGGAACTGGCAGTGGTGTGGGAGATGCTGAACAAGAGGGTGATGGAGGGCAAACCGTTTGTCACTCTGGGCGGATTCTGGGAACCGATTCTCGAGACCGTTCGCGAAGTGGAACTCGGACATCCGTCTTCCTGGGGCGAGGCAAACAACCGCCTGATTCATGTCGCGCCTGCGCCAGAAGAAGCTGCCTCGTACTTGACGAATCTGTTGAAATGAAATTCTGAGAAAGCTTATGTCGCGGAGAGCGGAAGAGATTCTCGAGTTCGACAAGCTGCGGGACATCCTGCGGCGAAGGACCACGTGCGCGCCGGGCCGCCGGGCGGTGGATGCGCTGGCGCCCTCGCGCGACCGCGCGCGGCTCGAAGCTGCGTTTGCGCTGATCCGTGAAGCGATGGCGTACTTGCGCACAGGCAGCGAGTTGGGGTTTGGCGCGCTCGCCGATCCGGAAACGTGGCTCGCGCGAATCGAAGGACCTGGAGCGGTCCTGGCTCCGGGAGAACTGCTCGATGCGGCGTCGCTCGCGGAGACCGCGGCCTGGCTGAAGAAGCAATTCCGCGAGGATACCTCGAAGTTTCCTCTACTGGCGGCGCGCGCAGCGTCGCTCGCCGATTTCCGCGACATTCTTGCAGCAATCCGCCGCGCCATTCTTCCGAATGGTGAGATCAGCGACGATGCTTCGGCTCAGTTGAAACGCATCCGCGCGGCCATCGCCAAGACGCGCGAGTCCATCCAGAAAACACTCAAGCAGATCCTGCGCGCGCGCGGCGCCGAGGCGGGCGAAGACTACGTCACTCTACGGAACGACCGTTTCGTGATTCCGGTGCGCGCCACGGAGCGCCGTGAGGTGCAGGGCGTGGTGCACGGGTCGAGCGGAACGGGACAGACCGTATTCGTCGAACCATTTCAAACCGTGGAGACGAATAATCAACTCGTTCAGTACGCTGAAGACGAAGCCGCCGAAATCGCGCGGATCTTGCGCGAACTGACCGAGCGCCTGCAAATGCAGATGGGGCCATTGCAAGCGGCTGCCGCCACGATTGCTGAACTTGATTCCATGTTCGCGCGGGCGCGGTTCGCGCGCGAATTCGACTGCGCGATTCCGGAATTCTCCCCGGCGAGCGAAGGCACCGGGGAATTGCGTCTGGAAGGCGCGCGGCATCCCGTGCTGGAAGAACGCCTGCGGACGGAAGGCCGCGCCGTGGTGCCGATGACGCTGACGCTGGGTGGGGAAGAAACCGTTTTGGTGATCAGCGGCCCGAATACCGGCGGTAAGACGGTGGCGCTGAAGACCACGGGGCTTGCGGCGCTGGCTGCGCAATCGGGGATCCCCGTGGCGGGGCAGCGCGCGGTGCTGCCGCTGGTGGACCGCGTGCTCGCGGACATCGGCGACGAGCAGTCCATTGGCGCCGACCTTTCGACGTTTTCGGCACACGTGATGAACCTGAAGGCGATGCTCGAAGCGGCAACGCCGCAATCGCTCGTGCTAGTGGATGAAATGGGAACAGGAACGGCGCCGGAGGAAGGCGCGGCTCTGGCGGTGGCGCTGCTGGAAGAATTCCGCACGAAGCGCTGCCTGGTGCTGGCGACCACGCACCACGACCGCCTGAAAGCCTACGCGTCGGCAACACCGGGGATTGTGAACGCGGCCGTCGAGTTCGACGAGGTGCAACTGAGGCCAACGTACCGGCTGATGGTGGGCGTTCCCGGCGGTTCGAGCGGGATTGCCATTGCCAAGCGGCTGGGGCTTGCGTCACGGATTATCGATCACGCCACGCAGCAGCTTGCGCCGGAAACCCGCGAGGCAGCGGAGCTCATTGCGTACCTGCACCGCAGCCGCGACGAACTCGACCAGATGAAGCGTCAGATGAACGAGCAGATGCGTTCGCTCGATGAGGAAAAGAAGAAGCTGCAAACGGAATGGGTTGCGCGGCAGCAGAAGCGATTGGCGGAACTCGAGCAGAAGTTCGGAGAGATGCAGAAACGCTTCGAGCAGGAGATTGCCCGCGCGGTGGAAGCGGTGAAGGAGCGAGAACTGCGCGCGCAGATTGAGAAACAGACGCGGCGGAAAATGGTGAGCACGCGAAGCGAAGCGCGCGAGGAGGTGAACGCCGCCGTCGTGCAGCACCTATCGGAATCGCAAGCGGACCTAGGCACGTCGGGAGCGGTGGCGCAACCGGTAACGCCGGAGTTGCTGATTCCGGGGGCGCGGATTCGCGTGCGCGGATTCAATAAGGCGGTGACGCTGCGGCGGCGTGACGGCAACTCAGTGGAAATCGAGGCCGGGCCATTGCGAATGAAGATCCAAGTAGAAGACATTACGGAAATCGAGAGCCAATCATCGAAGCCCAAGACGCCAGAGCCAAGACGCTCAAACGTGACAGTAAAGACTACTTCCGGCGAAGAAGCAGAGACGGAAGAGATCAACGTGATTGGCTGCACGGTCGAGGAAGCGACGCGGCGGGTGGATAAATTCCTAGATGACGCGGCGCTGGCCAACAAGCCGCGAATCCGCGTGATTCATGGGCATGGGACAGGAGCGCTCCGGCGCGGGCTTGGTGAATTCCTGGGAGCGCATCCCCTTGTGGAAAAGATCGCGGCCGAATCCGAAGAGCGCGGCGGCGCAGCCATCACGATAGTAGAATTGCGCGGATAGCATGGACGATTCGAAATCCGAAAATCGAAACGTGAATCTCGCACGATATTGACCCAGCCATTTTGCGGATCGCGGCAAAGTGTAGAAGAGCGTGTGATACAGTGTGATACACTGTGGTAGAAACTTGACATCTGTCGGCTAAACGACGCGTCGAATCGAACAAAAGAGAAGGGAGAATCGACCCATGGCAGACAGAAAACAGTTTTTTGGCGAGATCAAAACTGATCCCGATTTAAAGAAAATGCTCGAAAACGCCAGCACAGTGACTGAGGAAGACTTGCGCGAACAGAGGATTAGCTTCGCCTTCGGCAATGCCCCCGCTAACGCCACAAGCATTACGAAGGAAAGCGTGCGACATGCATCAAAACACATAAGTTTACTGGAATAAGCAATTCATGCGGCCCGTGACGCGGGCCGCACCCTCCTATTATGTCCGTCCGCGAAAAAGACGATCCCGCGCTCTTTACGAGAATTCAAGAACAGAATCTCTTGCGCCAATACGACCTGTTGTCAAATTGCATTGAAATCGGGCTTGCAAACGGTATTGAGTTCTTCGATAAATACACCCTGTGGGCCCTCAACTATACCGCTGTCGCCAACATCGCCCAGTTCGGGGGGCGGTATCGCGAGGATCCGATTTACGTGGGGAAACATAACCCTCCACACTTCGATGACGTGCCGAATTTGATGGACCGGTTCTTTTCGCTTATCCACGAAAACTGGACAATTGTCGATCACCCGACAATGCTTGCAGGGTATGCCCTATGGAGGCTGGATTGGATTCATCCGTTCGTTGAGGGCAATGGAAGAACAGCCAGGGCGGCCTGCTACTACTTGCTCTGCATGAAGCATGGCAAGTTGCTTCCGGGGAAGAAAATAGTGCGGAACGCATCAGCGAGAACCGCGCGCTTTATTATGCCGCTCTGGAAGCCGCCGACCGCGCTTGGGATCAAGGCAAACTCGATGTTTCCGTAATGGCGAAATACCTTGAAGAACTACTGAAGGGGCAGCTCACCGAAGTCTGATTTGGCCAAGCCAAGACACTACCTCCAATTCTGAACGGGCAGATTCGTTCTAGGCAATGCTGAAAGCCAGCCCAAGAGGCAAATTACAAGTACCGAGTTTCGGCTTTCGAATTTCAAGCATATGGCAGAAGCGGGATCATTCGCGGAGCGGGTGAAGCAGCAGGCGGACATTGTCCGCGTGGTGGGCGAATACGTCCGCCTGAAGAAGAGCGGGCAGAATTTCACGGGTCTGTGCCCGTTTCATTCGGAGAAGACGCCGTCGTGCGCGGTGCATCCGGTAAAGCAGATTTATCACTGTTTCGGATGCGGAGTGGGCGGCGACGTTTTCAGCTTTGTGATGGAAACGGAGAAGTGTCCGTTTCCCGAAGCGGTGCGGGTGGTGGCGGAGAAATGCGGGATCCCCGTTCCTCGCCCGCGGGAGCGTTCTCCGGAAGAGCGGCGGGAGAACCAGCAGCGCGCGGCGCTGGTGGAAATGCACCGTGAGGCGGCGGCGTTTTTTGCAAAGCAGCTCGAAGGGACGCTGGAAGGCAAGGCGGCGCGGGCCTATTTGGAAGACCGCGGCCTGGACGCGGAAGCCATCGCGCGGTTTGGGCTGGGTTTTGCGCCTTCGGGTGGCGAAATTCTCTTCCGTCACCTGAAACAGAAATATCCCGACAAGCTGGTCGAAACTTCAGGGCTCGTCTCGCGTGACACGAGCGGGCGGCTATTCGACCGCTTCCGGCGGCGCATTATGTTTCCGATTGCCAATGAATCCGGGAAGATCATCGCCTTCGGCGGACGCGCGCTGGGCGACGACATGCCCAAGTACATGAACTCGCCAGAGACGCCGATTTATTCGAAGAGCGGCGTGCTCTATCACCTGGACCGCGCGAAAGAGGGTATGCGCCGGCAGGACTCGGCGATCCTGGTCGAAGGTTACATGGATACGATCGGCGTGGCGCGCGCGGGGATCAGCAACGTGGTGGCAAGCTGCGGGACCAGCCTCGCGGAATCGCAGGTCAAGCTTCTGGCGCGGTTCACGCGGCGGATTATCGTGAATTATGACCCGGACGCAGCAGGGCAAGCGGCTGCGGAACGCTCCATCAGCTTGCTGCTGGAGCAGGGGTTCGACGTGCGCGTGCTGGCGCTGCCCGGCAAGGCCGATCCCGACAAGTTCATCCGCGAGCAGGGCGCGGAGGCGTACCGGAAACTGGTGGAATCCGCGCCGGAATATGTGGACTACCTCATCGCGCGTGCGCGGCAGATGGACCTTTCCACCGGAGAAGGCAAGCTGCGCGCGGTGAATTTCCTGATGCCTTATGTGCAGCGCATCCCCAACCGGTTGCTGCGCAGCGAATGGGCCACGCGCATCGCTCAGCAATTGCGCGTGGAAGAGCCCGTGCTGCGCGAATCGCTGCGCAAAGCAGCGGCGGAACGCCGCAGCGAAGTGAAAACGCAGCCGGAGCTTGTGGGACGAGGCGCGAAGCAAGCCGAGCGGCGATTGATCCAGATGCTCACGGAAGCGGAGGGCTTCCGCGAGCGGCTCGCAAACGAACTGCGCGAGGGGGCGCTGTTTCAGGGCCTGGAGACGGAGCGCATCTTTGCCGCGCTGGTGGAAGCTTGCGCGGAGGGAAAGGCACCGGACGCCACGGCATTGGCAAGCGCATTGCCGGAGGGAGACCGGCGGCTGTGGTTCGAGATTGTGTTTGAAGCTGCGGCGGAGTCCAATTGGGATGAAGCGGAGAGCTGCCTGATGGTCCTACGGCGCCGCAAGGCCCTGGCGGAACTCAACGCAGTGCAGAAGCAGATTGAGTCGCAAAAGGCCGGGGCCAGCATGGCCGCCGGGCAGGCGCTGAGAGAACTGCTGGCGCGCAAACAGGAGCTCCGGCGAAGGCTGGAAGAACTTGGAAACTAGCGGAACCCGCGAAACTATTTGTCCCGCTGCGGCGTCAAAATAAGTGTTGACGAATAAGCGTGTTAGCGTGTAGCGTGGTGTGGTTTTGCCGGTAACGTTCAGGGGCCGAGGTGCATCTAAACCTATGTGGCACACCCTGCCGGCGTGTAGCGATTGGGGAGCGGACGGGTCCCTGACTCGAGGGAAAGGGGCCGAGGGCGGAACGGGCGGCGAGGCAGCTTTACCTCTCAAGTGCAAATCACCATCTTGTTTTTCTACACGGCGGAAGAACCGCGGGCGTGTCCCCGCTTGACGCGAGAATTGGCCTTGGGCCGGATTCGGCCAATGGGTTGCAGGCTGGTCTGACCAGGGGAGGAAACTTTGGCGCTGGCGATTGAAGAAAAATACGACCAGGTACGTCAGCTCATCCTGATGGGTAAGGAGCGGGGCTACCTGCTCTATGACGAGGTCAACGATATTCTTCCGGCCGAAGTGCATTCGTCGGAAGAGATTGACGACCTGCTCTCAACGTTTGAGCGCTACGGGATCGATATTTACGAAGACGCGGCGACGGCCAAGGCGGCGCGCGCGGCGGCGGAACTTTCCGACGCTCCCGAAGGCGGTGAAACGAAGGAGGAGCCGGCGGCCGAAGAGAGCGATCTGGACCTGACTCCGGGTGCGTTGGAGAAGACCAACGACCCGGTGCGGATGTACCTGCGCGAGATGGGCACGGTGCCGCTGCTGACGCGCGAAGGCGAAGTGACCATCGCCAAGCGCATCGAGCGCGGGCAGCTCGTGGTGATGAAGTCGGTCACGCGGTCTCCCATCGTGATCAAGGAACTGATCGCCGTGGGCGAAGACCTGCGCAAAGGCGCGCGTTCGATCAAGGAAATCGTGCAGTTCGACGATGAAGAGCTGACCGAAGAAAAGATCGAGAACAAAACGCGGGCCACCCTCAAGGTCATCGACAGGATTGCGAAGTCCTACGAGCTTGCGCTGAAGCAGGCGGTGAGATTCGAGAAAGTTCCGAAATCGAAGAAGAGGCCGTATCTGCGCGCGCGCTGGGCGCTTTCGCGGACGCGCATCGAAATGTCGCTGGCGGTGCGGTCGCTCGATTTCAACCTGTTCGAGAAGAAGCGGCTGATCGAGAAAATGCGGCACACGGTCGAGCGATTGCAGTCACTCGAACGCGGGAAGGAGTTGCGCACGCGCGGCGTGGAGATGAGGGAGATCGAAGAGGCCAGCGAGGTCGGCCTGACCGAGCTGAAGCGCACGCTGACGCTGATTGTCCGCGGCGAAGCAGAAGCCGAACAGGCCAAGAAGGAATTGATCGAAGCCAACCTCCGCTTGGTGGTTTCCATTGCGAAGAAGTACACGAACCGCGGCCTGCAGTTCCTGGACCTGATTCAGGAAGGCAACATCGGATTGATGAAGGCGGTGGACAAGTTCGAATGGCGCCGTGGGTACAAATTCTCGACCTACGCGACGTGGTGGATCCGCCAGGCCATCACGCGCGCCATCGCCGACCAGGCGCGCACCATCCGCATTCTCGTGCACATGATCGAGACCATCAACAAGCTGATCCGCACCAGCCGCCAGCTCGTGCAGGAGCTGGGCCGCGAGCCTACTTCGGAAGAAATCGCCAAGCGCATGGATATCCCCGTCGCCAAGGTGCGCAAGATCCTGAAGATTGCGCAGGAGCCGATTTCGCTCGAGACGCCGATCGGCGAAGAGGAAGATTCGCATCTGGGTGACTTCATCGAAGACAAGGCCGTGGTTTCTCCGTCGGACGCGGTGATCAACCTGAATCTGAAGGAGCAGACTTCGTCAGTGCTGAAAACGCTTACGCCGCGCGAAGAAAAAGTGATCAAGATGCGCTTCGGCCTGGACGACGGGTCGGAGCACACGCTCGAAGAAGTTGGGCAGTCATTTGCCGTGACGCGCGAGCGCATCCGCCAGATTGAGGCGAAGGCGTTGCGCAAATTGCGGCACCCGTCGCGTTCGCGAAAGCTGCGCGCGTTCCTGGAAGGCCCGAGCCGCGAGTACCTGTGAGACTGCCTGAACGTCGCGGATAGACCTACCATCACACTCCGCACACTCCCTTTGTATTCCCCTCATCCTTGCAAGCCAGCCGGTGGCGTCTAGGGAACACGAGCCGCGAGGCAGCTTGTTTGGGCGGCCTGCGCGGGCGGAGAATGAAAGCAAGAAGCAACGTCCTTCGGCCAAACGAGCATTTCTTTTTGCCGGCTGCCCGGCGAGAGGAAAATACTCATGAAATTCGACCGCAACGAACTCGACAGACTGGAACGTCACGAGCAACACCTGACGATCCTCGCCGCCATTATCGTTCTAGTGCTGGCGGGCGGCGTGGCGCTGCTGATGTATCCGCTGGTTTTTGTGCGTCCGGATGAGGGGAACAAGTGGCCGATGCGCTTCGCCTTTATCGGGTTCTGCGTCCTGTGCGTGCTGTTTGTGGGCTACCTGCTGGACCGCCAGCGAACCGTACGCAAGCTGAAGCAGCACCTGCTCGAAGAGCTCGACCGGAACGTGGAACTGCGCAACCAAGCGAACGTGGACCTGTTGCACACGATTCCGGACCTGAATCATTTTCAAGACCGGCTGGCGATGGAATTCCGCCGCGCGCGCGCCATCTCACGAAAGCTGCGGCCAACGGATTCGATTTATCTTCTCGCCTCGGGGATCTTCGGAATGGTTTTGCCGGAGACAGAAACAGCCATTGCCAAGAAAATTGTGGCGCGCCTCGACGAAGTGCTCCGAGCCGTGGGAGGCTCGAACGGCTTCTCTCTCGAAATCAGCATGTTCAACTATCCGGACGACGTGAGTAGCGCTCACGAGTTGGATCAGAAGGTCTCTTCTCTGCTCCCCGAAAGCGAGCCGTGGCTCGCCGGCGTGGATGCGGTCTGAACCCCATCCAATAAACCTGAAGCTTATTCTATGCCAGCGCCTGCTTCAGGTCCGCGAGGAGGTCCGCCGTGTCTTCCAGACCCACGGAGACGCGCACCGTGCCGGGGGAAACGCCGACTTTGGCCAGCTCTTCGGCGGACATGCGGTAGTGCGAAGTGTAAATCGGAAGGACCACCAGCGACTCGACGCCGCCGAGGCTCGCCGCCAGTAGAAAAAGCCGCGTGCGGTCGCAGAACCGGCGCGCCGCGGGAAGTCCGCCCTTCAGGTCAAACGACAGCATGGCGCCAAAACCGTTCATCTGTCTTGCAGCGAGCCGGTGGTCGGGATGGGAAACCAGGCCCGGGTAATGGACGCGGGCAACCTTGGGATGCTTCTCTAGAAACTTTGCGACGGCCATGGCGTTTCCGGATTGTTTGCGTACGCGCAGCTCAAGAGTCTTCATCCCGCGAATCAGCAAATAGGCGGCGGTGGGGTCCATGGAACCGCCGAG
>WNFI01278608.1_pt1 | contig 13264 bp, 13 predicted proteins | sample 5400471 | NCBI WGS metagenome assembly WNFI01 (sample SAMN13153348, study PRJNA577476) | soil metagenome | isolation source: 100 cm saprolite on Douglas fir-dominated hillslope | place: USA:California | collected 2013-09-17
CGACCCCGCGGTGGCATTTCTCAACCACGGCTCCTACGGGGCGTGTCCCCGCGAGGTGCTTCGCCACCAGACCGACCTGCGGGCCGAGATGGAGGCCGAGCCGGTGCGCTTCCTCGGGCGCGAGGTCGACGATCGCCTCGACGCCGCGCGCGCGGCGCTCGGCGCCTTCGTGGGGGCCGACCCCGACGATCTCGCGTTCGTGAGCAACGCCACCGGCGGCGTCAACGCGGTGCTGCGCTCGCTGCGCCTTCAGCCGGGCGACGAGCTGCTCACCACCGACCACGCCTACCAGGCCTGCCGGAACACGCTCGACTTCGTGGCCGAGCGCAGCGGGGCGCGCGTCGTCGCGGTCACGCTGCCGTTCCCGGTGACATCGCCGCAGGCGATCGTGGACACCGTGATGGCCGGCGTCACGCCGCGCACCCGCCTGGCCCTGCTCGACCACATCACGAGCCCGACCGCCCTCATCCTGCCGATCGGACCCCTGGTGGCCGCCCTCGCCGCCCGCGGGGTCGAGAGCGTGGTGGACGGCGCGCACGCGCCCGGCATGGTGCCGCTCGATCTGCGCGCGCTCGGCGCGGCCTACTACAGCGGCAACTGCCACAAGTGGCTCTGCACGCCGAAGGGCTCCGCGTTCCTCTTCGTGCGGCGCGATCGCCAGGCCGACATCCACCCCCTGACGATCAGCCACGGCGCGGTGGGGGAGCGGCCGGGGCGCACGCGCTTCCGGCTCGAGTTCGACTGGACCGGCACCCAGGACCCGACCGCGTGGCTCACGGTGCCGATGGCGATCGACTACCTGGCCGGCCTGGTGCCCGGCGGCTGGCCGGCGCTGATGGCCCGCAACCGCGCGCTCGCGCTCGAAGCGCGGCGGCTCCTCTGCGAGGCGGTGGGCACCTTCGAGGGCTGGGGGATCGAGGTGCCGATCATGCGCTGGCCGGTCCCGCCGCGGCGCCTGATCCGCGTCTCGGCCCAGCTCTACAATGGGGTCCCCCAGTACGCCCGCCTGGCCGGGGCCCTGCGCAAGGAGCTCCCTGCCGATTGATCGTGTTTTTGTCTGTGATTGCCTTGTGATTCGGCTGGTGTAGACTGGGGGCAGGAGGGATCTCGATGGCCACGTCCAGGTCCGCCGGCCCCCGTCCCGATCTCCAGGCTCACGACTATGCGATCCGCGCCCCCTTCCACTTCGTCGCGCGGGAGCTCACCGCCATCCTCGGCGCCAAGCTCGTCGCGTACATCGCCAAGGTCTCCGAGACGCGCGCGGTGCACGAGTGGGGGGCCCAGGGCAGGGGGCCGAAGGATCCCGGTGTCGCGCCTCGCCTGCGCCTGGCCTTTCAGGTGGCCCGCCTGATCAGTCAGCGCGACAGCCACGAAGTCGCGCAGGCGTGGTTCCAGGGGCTCAACCCCCAGCTCGGCGATCGCTCGCCGGCACGGCTGCTGCGGGAGGGTGACATCGCCGAGGTCGGCCCCGACATCGTGGCCGCGGCGCGCGCCTTCGTCGTCGGGGGATGAGCGAGCTCGAAGAGGCCGCGGCCCCGGCCCGCATCCTCCGCGTCGGCCGAAAGCCCGATCCGTGGGCCTGGCCGCGTTGGGAGGTGGCGGGCGAGGACGGCACCTTCGGCAATCGCTGGTACGACGCCCACAGCACGTACCGGGTGCTGTATGGGTCGTCCCAGCTCGTGGCGTGCTTCATCGAGACCCTGGCCCGCTTCCGGCCGGACCCGCACGTGCTGGCGGAGCTCGCTCGGATCGAGGGGCCGGAAGCCGCCCCGGCTCCCGGGCTGCTGCCGCGGTCCTGGCTCCAGGGCCGGGTCGTGGGCGAGGCCTCGGTCCTGGGCCGATTCTGCAATGTCGGGGCGGCGGCGTCGCTCGGGTACCTGCATGGCGCCCTGGCCGCGACCCTCGTGCGCTACGGGATCACGCAGCTCGACGGCGCGGCCATCCGCCAGACCGCGCCTCGCCGCTTCACCCAGGAGATCTCCAGCTACCTCTACTCGCTGAGCGACCGGCGGGGGAGGCCCCGATTCGCCGGCATCGCCTACCTCTCGCGGTTCGGGGATCGCTTCCGCAACTGGGCGATCTTCGAGCGGCCGGCCGCGCGGCCCGTCATCCGCAAGCCTTCGACGCGACGGATCGATCCGGCGCAGCCCGAGCTCCGGGCCGCGCTGCGGCTGCTGGGGCTCCGGCTCGCCGACTGAGGTGACTAGTCGGTGAGCGACCGGTAGATCTCGACCTCGGCCGGGCCCTCGGTGAGGCCTTCCTTCTCCCGTCGCTCGCGGTACGCGGCCAGGTGCGGCGCCTTGCGGTGCAGGTCGAAGGCCGCGTCGTCCTTGTACTGCTCGTAGAAGATGAAGAGATCGGGGTCCTTCGTCGAGCGGTGCGGGCGGTAGGCGAGGCAGCCCGGCTCCGCCTTGCGTACCACCCCCGCCTGCTCCCTGAGCAGCGCGGCGAGCGTGTCGCCCTTGCCCTTCGCGGCCCGGATCTTCGCCACCACCGTGAGCACGTCGGCCATGACTTTCGTCTCCTTTGAGGGTTGTGGCTGACTGGTGCCGACTATAGCAGCCGGAGTCGCCGGGAGGCGAAGAGGACCAGCGCGTTGGCCGCGACGAGGGCGCCGCCCACCGTCACCGCGAAGCGCGCGTCCACTGTGGCCGCGAGCACCCCGCCGATCAAGCCGCCGAGCGGGAGCAGGTTCCAGCAGAGCGAGTAGAGGCTCATCACCCGGCCGCGAAGGTGATCCGGCACCGCCTGCTGGAGATGCGTGCTCACCTGGGTCAGGTAGAACGTGTTGCTGAAGCCGGCGCACGCCAGCATCGGCAGCGCGAGTCCCAGCCCGGGCGCGCGCGAGAAGATGACGAGGCCCAGGCCGAGCCCCGCCGCACCGGTGAGGATCACGAGGCCGCGGCGCCGGAAGCGCGCGGCGAGACTGGCCACGATCAGCGTCCCCGCGAGGGCGCCGATGCCGTGGGCCGCATTGAGCAGCCCGTAGCCCGCGGAGCCGGTGTGGAAGTAGACGTCGGAGAAGATCGGCAGCAGGGTCACGTAGGAGAGGCCGAAGAGCGCGTTGAAGAGGGCCAGGCAGATGAGCGCCGCGAAGACGAAGTCGTGAGCCACGAAGTGGAGGCCCACGTAGAGCTGGCGCAGGACGTGCTGGCCGCTGGGCGACGGGGCGTCGGCGCTCACGCGCAGCCGGCTGTACATGACGAGCGCGAGAACGGACGAGGCGGCGGCCAGCCCGAAGCCCACCGTGCCGCCGAAGGCCGCGATCAGCACCCCGGTGATGGACGGGCCGATCATGCGTCCGGCCTGCCAGGGGATGGAGCCGAGCGCGATGGCGTTCGGCAGCCGCTCGCGTCCGACCATCTGCGGCACGAGCGACATGCGGCTCGGCTCGTCGAAGGCGCGGAAGGTGTTGCTGAGGGCGGCCAGCGCCAGCAGGTGCGCGATGTGAATGACCCCCGACACCGAGAGGGCGAAGGCCACCAGCAGCACGCTGGTGGTCAAGATCTGGGTGCCGAGCAGCAGGCGCACCCGGTTGACGCGGTCGGCGAGCACGCCGCCCCAGAGCTGGAACACCACGAGGGGCACGCCCTGGGCCAGCCCGAGATAGCCGAGGTAGAGAGCGTCGTGGCTGACCTCCCACACCATCCACGCGAACGTCAGGTACTCGGCGCGGTGGCCCAGGACGTAGAAGACGAGGCCGAGCCAGTAGAAGCGATAGTTCCGCTCCCGGAGGGCGGAGAAGGTCGACGCGGTCGCGACGGGCCGGCCTCTCAGGCCCGCCAGGGCTCGACGAGGATCTTGGCGTGCCGCTCGGGGGAGGCGAGGGCCTCGAAGGCGCCCGCCACGCCCTCGACGCCGACCTTGCCGGTGATGAGCGGCGCGGCCGGGATCGCCCCGTCCGCGATGTGGCCGAGGGTGGCCGCGAACTCCTCCGGGGTGTAGCCCAGCACGAACTGGAGCTGGAGCTCCTTGCTGATGCCGAGCATCGGGTAGATCGTGTCGGCCTCCATGCAGACGCCGACCACGACGATGCGGCTGCCCTTGGGCGCGGCGGCCATGATCTGGTCGAGCACGCCGGGCACGCCCACGCACTCGAAGACCACCGCGGGGCGGAGCGGGGGGCCCGGGATCCACGGGGGCAGCGCGGGGGCCCGCGTCGCGTCGCGCCAGACCGCCGCCTCGCGCCAGCTCTGCCACGGGGCGGCCTGCGCGGGGTCCACCACGACGTCGGCGCCCATCGTCTGCGCCAGCTCCCGGCGGCGGGCCGAGAAGTCGGCCGCCACGATGGGGCGCGCGCCGGCCAGGCGGAGCGCCGCGATCACGGCCAGGCCGACCGGGCCGCAGCCGATCACCAGCGGCGCGTCGTCGGGGTCGAGGCGCGCCTTCGCGACCGCGTGGACGCCCACCGCCATCGGCTCGGTGAGCGCGGCGTGCTCGGTCGAGAGCCCGCCGGGGACCGGCAGCAGGAGCGCCTCGGTGAGGCGCATGTACTCCGCGTAGCCGCCCGGCGTGTCGTTGGAGTAACCGACCGTCCGGGGTCCGTCGGGGCGCACGAGGCCCGGGCGCGAGCAGACCCGGCTGCCCACCGGCAGCGTCTTCCGCGTGCCCGGCCCGTGCTCGACGATCTCGACGCAGAACTCGTGGCCCATGACCACGTCGCGCGAGAGGTCCATGGTGAAGACGCTGCCCGCGCGGCGCGAGGCCGCGACGAACTGGTCCGCGTGCTTGAGGGCGTGGAGGTCGGAGCCGCAGATGCCGCAGGCGAGAGTCTTGACCAGGACCTCGCCCGGCCCGGGCTCGGGCACCGGGAGGTCCGCCACGACCAGTCCCCGGTTCCGCATCACGGCGGCACGCATGGGCGCGATCCTACCCCGTCCCGCGCCCACCGTCGAGAGTGCGCTATCCTCGGGCCGGAGGGCACCCGGGATGACTCGATCGGCGGCGCGGCTCGCGACGGTGGTGATGATGATGGCGCTCCTGCTGTCGCCCGCGGGTGGCGCCCGCGCCCAGGTCGTCACCTGGGGCATGGCGAACGAGTACCCGGCCACCTCGATCCAGGGTGAGGCGGACGCGCGCTTCGCCCGCGAGGTCGCCGCGCGCTCCGGCGGTCGCATCGAGATCGCGCACCAGTACGACGCCTCGAGCGGCTTCCGCTCGAAGGAGATGGTCGACGCGATCGGGCGCGGCGACCTGCGGATCGGCAACACCTACATGGGCGCGCTCGAACCGGCCGGTGGACTCGCTCGAGGCGCTGCGGGGGCTGCGCGTGCGCACCGCCGACGCCAACGGGGTGCTCGCGTTCCGCGCCGCCGGCGCGGTGCCGGTGGCGGTGTCCTTCGCCGACGCGCTGCCCCAGCTCCGCTCGGGTCAGCTCGACGCGGTCCTCTCCTCGGGCGACGGGGGCGCGGGGCAGCGGCTCATGGAGACGTTGCGCCACTTCACCGCCATCGAGTACGCGGTGACCATGAGCATGGTCACGATCAACGCCGACGCATGGCGCCGGCTCGATCCGGCGCGGCAGCAGGCGGTGCGCGAGGCGGCGGAGGAGACCGAGGCGCGGCAGTGGGAGGTGATGAAGACGCGGGTCGCGGCCAACTACGCGCAGATGCGCGCGGCCGGCGTCACCCTCACCACCGAGCTGTCGCCCGAGTACCGGCGGGCGCTCCGCGCCGCGGGGCAGGCCGCGGTGGACGACTGGCTGCGCCAGATGGGTCCGGCCGGCTCGCAGATCCTGGACGCCTACCGGGCGCGGCTCGCCGGCCGCTGACCTCCGCTCAGCGCACCTCGACGACCAGCTCCACCTCGGCCGAGACGTTCGAGGGCAGGGAGGAGAGGCCGACCACGGAGCGCGCGTGGCGTCCTGCGTCGCCGAAGAGCTGCTGGAGGAGGTCCGAGGCCCCGTTGATGATGGGGGGATGAGCGATGAAGTCCTGCCCCACGTTCACGAAGCCGACGACCTTGATCACGCGGTTCACCCGGTCGAGCGAGCCCACCGCCTGCTTCACGCAGGCCAGGCAGTTGAGCATCGCGTCGCGCGCCGAGAGGTAGGCGTCCGCCTCGCTCACCTCCTGGCCGACCACCCCCACGTAGCGGCGCACCCCGTTGATGCGCGCGGTCTGTCCGGAGGTGAACACCCGGTTGCCCACCCGCGCGCGCATCAGCCGATCCGCTCGGCTTCGGCCACCATCGCGTCGTAGCCGGCGATGACCTGCGACGGGATCTCGACCAGCTCCAGGATCTGGTCGAAGTCCTTGAAGCCGGAGCCGGTCAGCACGCAGACCACCGACTCGCCGGGATCGATCGACCCGTCGCGGACGCCGCGACGCACCGCGGCCACCGTGACCGCGCCGCTCGGCTCGATCATGAGGCCGTCCTGGCCGAGGAGGCGGACCGCGTCCAGGATCTCGGTCTCATCCACCGCGATCCCGGAGCCGCCGGAGGCTCGGACGCTGTGAAGGGCCCGATCGCCGAGCAGCCCGGGATCGGCGGCGGCCAGCGCGCTCGCCGCGGTCGACTGCTTCTCGACCGCGGCCACCCGCGGCAGGTCCCGTTTCCATGCCTCGACGATCGGCGCGCAGCGCGCGGCCTGCACCAGGGTCATCTTCGGCACCCGATCCACCCAGCCGAGCGCGCGCAGCTCGTTGAACCCCTTCCAGGTCTTGACCAGCGACATGCCGCCCGCGGCCGGATGCAGCACCCGGTCCGGCACCCGCCAGCCGAGATCCTGGGCGATCTCGTAGGCGTAGGTCTTCTTGCCCTCGTAGCGGAAGGGATTGTCGGTGCCGCAGTCGTACCACTTCACCCGGCCGCTCGCGATGAGCCGCCGGTACATCGCGTTGATCTGCGAGTAGTGGCCGTCCACCCGGATGAGCCGCGCCCCGAAGAACACCGCCTGCGCCATCTTGGGCCGGGGCGTGTCCTTCGGGCAGAACACCACGCTCTGGAGCCCGGCGCGCGCGGCGTAGGCGGCGGTGGACGAGGCCTTGTTGCCGGTGGAGTCGCACGCGAGCACGCCGTAGCCGAACTCCACCGCCTTGGTCGCGGAGACGGTGATGGAGCGGTCCTTGAGCGAGCCGGTGGGGTTGGCCGCGTCGGACTTGAGCCAGAGCTCGCGCACCCCGCAGGCACGGGCCAGACGCTCGGAGCGGAGGAACGGGGTGCCGCCCTCGCCCAGCGTCACGATGCGGGTCGGGTCCAGCACCGGGAGCAGCTCCGTCCAGCGCCAGACCCCGGAAGGCCGGCGGGCGAGGGCGTCGCGGTCCACCTCCCGGCCGAACCGGGCCAGATCGTAACGAGCCTCGAGCAGGTCGTGGCACTTCGGGCACAGCAGCAGGTCCTGGTCGGGCGGATACGCCGCGCGGCAGCCGAGGCAGTCGAAGCCGGTGAAGTACATGGGGCGCCTCATGATACCGCCGCGCCGCCGGTCATGACGACCGCCGCGCGAGCAGGAGCGGGGTGAGCAGGAGCACGCTCGCCACGATGATCACCGCCGAGATGGCGGGCAGGATCGGCGTGATCTCGTAGAGGATCGCGTCCCAGACCTTGACCGGCAGGGTCTTGGTGCGGACCCCGCTGACGAAGAGGGTGATCACGACCTCGTCGAACGACACGTTGAAGGAGAACAGCGCGCTACCCAGCACCGCGAGACGGATCTGGGGAAAGGTCACGCGCAAGAAGGTGCGGAGCGGGTTGCCGCCGAGACTCCGGGAGGCTTCCTCGAGGGCGGGATCGAGCCCCTGGAGCGCGCTGCCCACCAGGACCACCACGAACGGAAAGGCGAGCACGCTGTGGGCCAGGACGAGGCCGCCGAGGGTGCCGACCAGGCCGGTCCGGGAGAAGACGAAGTAGAGGGCCACCGCGAGCACGATGGTCGGCACGATGCGGGGTGCGATGAGCAGCGCCTCCAGCACCGCGCGCCGCGTCCCCCGCAGGCGCCGGAGCCCGAGGGCCGCGAGGGCGCCCATGACGGTGGCGACCACGGTGGTGCCGAGGGCCACCTGGGCGGAGCGCCCGAGCGCGGCCATCCACTCCGGGCTCGAGAAGAAGCGGCGATACTGGGTGAGGCTCGGCTCGGTCGGGATCAGCTCGAAGACCATCGACGAGCTGAAGGACATGGGGATCACCGAGAGCACCGGCACCACCAGGAACGTAGGCGAAGTAGAGCAGCAGGGTCCCCACCAGGAGCGTGTCGGCGAGCGCGAAGGCGAAGGGCCAGTTGAGCACCTGGCGCACGCTGAACTCGATCAGGTTCGAGATCATCATCTGCTTCGGGCCGCCGAGCAGGGCCGGGGTGATGAAGAAGCCGAGGGCCACGATGAAGACGAGCAGCCCGCCCGCGGCGACCCCGGGCAGGCTGAGGGGCAGGGTCACGCGCCAGAAGGTGCGGACCGCGCCCGCGCCCAGGCTGGCCGAGGCCTGGCGCAGCTCGGGAGGGATGGCGAGCAGCGAGCTCAGGACCGGGAAGATCACGTAGGGCAGCAGCATGTTGACCATGGCGATCAGCACGCCGGTCTCGTTGTACATGAGGTCGAGCGGCTCGCGGACGAGGCCCAGGCGGGCGAGGGCCTGGTTCAGGAGCCCGGTTTTCTGGAGGAGGATCATCCAGATGTAGTTCCGGACGAGCACGCTCAGGAAGAAGGGCACGATCACCCCGAGGAGCAGGAGCTGCCGGGTGCGGGGCCGCACGGTGGCCAGGAAATAGGCGGCCACGTACCCGAGCAGGACGCAGCCCACGGTGGTGAGGCTGCTGATCTTGAGCGTGATCCAGAACACCCGCCCGTAGACCGGCACCGTCCACATCCGGGCGTAGTGCGCCAGCGTGAAGTCGGGGGCGAACACGCTGCCGTAGAGCACGCGGCCGAGCGGGAGCGCGAACAGCAACGCCAGGAAGGCGAGCGGCGGCGCGAGCAGGAGCGCGGTGGAGAGCCGGGTGCGCGCGACCCGCCGCACGATCAGCCCACCACCGCGCGCGCGTCCGCGATGGCCGCCCCGCGCGCCGAGCAGATCACCGGATTCAGGTCGAGCTCGGCCAGGTCGGGCCGGTCTGAGGCGAGCTCCGAGACGCGGACCAGCAGGTCCACCAGGCTCGCGCGGTCCACCGCGGGGCGGCCCCGCACCGCGCCGAACAGGCGGTGCCCGTGGATCTCCGCGATCATCGCCTCCGCCTCGCCCGCGCCGAACGGGGCCACCCGGAAGACCACATCGTCGAGCGCCTCGATGAGCACGCCGCCCAGCCCGAACATCACCACCGGGCCGAACTGCCGATCGCGGAGTACGCCGACCACCGCCTCGACGCCGGGGTCGAGCATCGGGGTGACGAGCACTCGGGCGTCGGTGGCACCCGCCCGCGCCGCCGCGTCCATGAGGTGCGCCCAGCCGTCGCGCGCGGCCTCCGGCCCGCGGATCCCGAGCCGCACGCCGCCGACGTCGCTCTTGTGCACGACGCCGCGGGCCACCAGCTTGAGCGCCGCGGGGGCGGTGAGAGCCTCCACCGCGTCCACCGTTTCCGTCGCGCTGGTCGCCATCCGCCAGTCCGGTACCGGAATCCCGTAGAGCGCCACGAGCTCCCGACACTCGGGCTCGGGCAGCACCTCCCCCGGTCGGGCGCGGGCCAGGAGCGCGGCCACGCGCGCCGCCTCCGGTCGCGAGCGGCGCGCCCCCGCGCCGGCGCGCGCCCGTTGCGCCCGGGCGTGCTGCCACAGCGCGCCCATCGCGCGGGCCGAAGCCTCGAGCGATCGATAGATCGGCACGCCGGCCGCCCGCAGCGGCTCGAGCGCGGGCAGGCGCTCCGCGCCGTAGATGGTGTGCACGATGACCGGCTTGCCCCGCCGCGCCACCACCCGCGTGAGCTCCAGCGCCGCCGCGCATTCGCGCCGGCCGAGCTCCTCGGTGGCGATCTTCACGTAGCCGCCGAAGTGGCCCGCGATGAGGGCCCCGCCGATGGCCGGGTCGCCGAGGGCGATGTCCACCACGCGTGGCACGACCTCGGGCTCCTCCTCGGCCACGCCCGCGAAGTCGACCGGATTTCCGATCCCGCTTCGCGGCGGCAGGATCGCGGCCAGGGCCGCGCGGGTCGCCGCCGATAGGGGCGGGACCGCGAGGCCGACCTTGTCGGCGGTGTCCGCCACGATGGTCGCATGGCCGCCGCCGTCCGAGATCACCACCACCGCGCCCGGGTCGGGGGCGGGGAGGAGAGCCAGCGCCATCGCCGCGTCCCAGGCCTCCTCGCTGTCGCTGACGCGCAGGATGCCGCACTGGCGCAGGGCGGCCGCCACCACGCGGGGCGCACCGGCGAGCGCACCGGTGTGCGAGAGCGCCGCGCGCCGGCCGCTGTCCGTCTCCCCGGGCTTGATGACCACCACCGGCTTGGGATCCGGCCGGCGCCGCATCAGCTCCCAGACCGCGCGGCCCTCGCCGGGCTCGAAGCCTTCCAGGTACGCCACGATCACCCGGGTGTCCGGATCGTCCTGCAGGTACTCGAAGTACTCGGGGAGGCGCAGGTCGGCCGCGTTGCCGACCGTGATGAGCTTGCTCATCCCGATCCCCTTCTCGTGGGCGAGCTGCACGAAGGTCAGCGCCATGTTGCCGCTCTGCGAGACCACCGCGATCGGGCCCGCCGGCACGCCCCACCCGAGCACGTTCACGTGCCCGGAGGCGCTGAAGAGGCCGGCGCAGTTGGGGCCGATCATGCGCCCGCCCGCCTCGCGCAGCCTCCGCGCCATCGCCTGCTCCACCGCCTTGCCCTCGGGGCCGGTCTCCCCGAAGCCCGCGGTGATGACCACCACCGCGGGCACGCGGAGGCGACCGCAGTCCTCGAGGGCGCCGGGAACGAGGTCGGGGCGAACCAGCACCACCGCGAGCTCGGGGGGTGCCGGCACCTCGTCGAGCGACCGATACGCCTTGTGACCCAGGATCTCGCTCGCGGCGCGATGGATCGGGTAGAGCGGTCCGGCGAAGCCCGCCTCCACCATGCTCCGCCAGCGGCGCCCCCCCGCCTTGTGGAGCACGGTGGAGGCGCCGATGACGGCCACGCTGGCCGGGTTGGTGAAGTAGTCGAGGGCGTGCCGCGTCATTTGCCCCGGAAACGGGGAGTGCGCTTCTCCGCGAAGGCCCGCGGCCCTTCCTTGGAGTCCTCCGTCTGGTGGATCAGCGCGGTGACCGCGCCGTAGAAGCGGAGCGCGTCGTCCGGGTGCTGGTGCAGCGACCGCCACGCCAGCTCCTTGGTGAGCTTGATCGCGAGCGGTCCATTCTCGCTGATGCGCTCCGCGATCTGCTCCGCGGTGGGCAGCAGCGCCTTCGGGGCCACCACCCGGCTCACCAGCCCGATCTCCCGCGCGCGCCCCGCGTCGATGCGCTCGCCGGTGAGGAGCATCTCCATGGCCACCGACATCGGCACGGTCGACGGCAGCCGCATCGCCCCGAAGCCGTGGAGGATCGACCAGCGCACCTCCGGGCAGCCGAACGACGCGGTTTCCGAAGCGATGCGGATGTCGCACCCGAGGGCCAGCTCGAGCCCTCCGGCCAGACAGTAGCCGTTGATCGCGGCGATCACCGGCTTGGTGACCTGGAGCCGCTGGCCGAGCCGGTACTGGATCTCCGAGCCCCACAGCTCGTCGACGCCCCCGGCGTGCGAGCCGCCGTGCATCTGCTTGAGATCGGCGCCGGCGCAGAAGGCCTTGTCGCCGGCTCCGGTGACGATCGCGACGCGGAGCGCGTCGTCGCGGTCGAACTCCTCGAGCCGACGGCCCAGCTCGCGGGCCGTCGGCAGGTCGAATGCGTTCATGGCCTCGGGCCGGTTCAGCGTGATCCGGACCACGGAGCCCTTCGGCTCGTAGAGAACCGTGTTCACAGGTCGTCTCCTATTTGAGGCGCCACTCGTTCCACGCCTCGGTGACCTTCTCGAGGTTCGGGCCCCACCAGTCCCCGCTCAGGAGGAACCCCTTCTTCACGTTCTCGGGATCCGAGGAGAGCAGCGGGCGGAGCCTGGGGTTCACGAACTGGGTCGCCCTCGAAGACCGGGGTGATGGAGCGCGTCCACGGGGTCATGGTGATCTCGCCGCTCTGGAGCAGGACCCCCGGCTGCGGGAACTGGCTCCACCACACCTTCACCGCCGGCTTGATGCGGTCGAAGCTCTTGAACGCGCGGGGCACGTCGAGCGGATAGAGCTTGTCCTTCGGCACCCCGTCCGCGATCAGCGCGAACTCGAGCGAGTACGGCGGGGCGTTGTACATGGCGCGGATCCCCGGCACCTTGGCCGGGTCCCAGTAGTCCATCCAGGTCTTCGGCTCCTTGCCGGGTGGATGGGCCTTGGTGCTGTAGGTGAGCAGCATGGGGATGGTCACGCAGCCGACCGCGTACTCGGTGACGAGGTCCTTCTGGATGTCCCGGGCGTTGATCATCCCGTAGTTCAGCTTCTGGAGCAGCCCGTCCTGAACCGCGGTGTAACGCAGGCGATCCGGGATCGAGATGAGGTCCCACTCCACGTTCTTCGACTGGACCTGGGCGCGCAGCTTGGCCAGGTCCACTCCGGTGGTCTGGACCACCTTGATGCCGGTCTCCTTCTCGAACGGCTCGAAGAGCGCCTTGGTCTGGCCCTCCTGGTAGCCGCCCCCGAAGCCGACGAACACCAGCTCGTTCGCGGCTCCCTTGGCGGTGGTGATGATGTGGGGGAACGTCACGCTGGCCGCGCCCGTCGCGGCCGCGGTCAGGCGCGTCATCTTCAAGAACTTGCGACGCGAGATCCGTGTCTGGCCCATCGCGACTCCTTTCACTCGGGTCTATGCACTCACGGTGAGGCTGTCGCCCGGCTCCCAGCCCACCGTCACCCGCTGTCCCTTGCCGAAGCGCTGTCCGGTCGCGGGAGCCAGGGTCTTCGCCCAGAGCTCGTCGCCGGTCTCCGCGACCACCCGGTACTTCACGAGGTCTCCCACGTAGAGGATCTCGAGCACCTCCGCCGCGTAGCGGTTGACCGCCCGCTCCGCTTCCGGCCCGATCCGCACGTGCTCGGGCCGGACTATCAGATGCGTGGCTCCCGCGCCGCCCTCGGTCTGGATCCGAAGGCCCTTGGCGGTGGTGAAGGTGAGCGGCCCGCCCGCGGGCTCGGAGAGCGCTCCCACCAGGAGATTCGATTCCCCGATGAAGTCGGCCACGAACTGGGTCGCCGGGCGCTGGTACACCTCGAGCGGCGAGGCGAGCTGGTGCAGCACGCCGCCGTCCATGACCGCGATGAGGTCGGACATCACCAGGGCCTCGACCTGATCG
>WNFI01126864.1_pt1 | contig 13262 bp, 15 predicted proteins | sample 5400471 | NCBI WGS metagenome assembly WNFI01 (sample SAMN13153348, study PRJNA577476) | soil metagenome | isolation source: 100 cm saprolite on Douglas fir-dominated hillslope | place: USA:California | collected 2013-09-17
AGCTCTTCGGCCGAGCCGATGCCCATGATCAGCTGCATGTGCGTGGGCAGGAGCTTCTGGATCGCCTCGTCCAGCCACTTGTTGGTGACCGTCGCGGCCTGATCGTCGGTGTGCTCGAGGCCGTATTCCTCGACCGCGCGCCGCGCGATGCCCTGCGCGAACGGCGGCACGCGGAGAATCCGCACCTCGGCATCCGGCGCCCAGGGGAGCCCCGCAACGCCGTCTTCCTCGATCCAGGGAATGTCCTCGGGCCGCACCCCCGTCGTCCCCGCCAATAGCACGTTGCACGGGGCAAGCCGCACGAGATTGTCGGCTTGGCTGCCGAGCTCGGTGCGCTCGATGCGATGGGCGCCGTGCCGCGCCAGCACCAGCAGCGAGGGTTTGATCTCCTCGGCCCACTGCATGACCACCTGGAACGGCTTGCCGACCAGGATCTGTGTTTTGAGTGGTACGTCCGGGAACTCCTGGGCCATGACTTCGGCGCGCTTCAGATTCGCCTGGCACAGCTTGAGCAGGCCCTTGTCGATGATGTTGTTGTGCAGCTCCTCCTGCTCCTCGAACTTGAAGACTTTGGACGCTTGGTAGGAGAGCACATCCTTGATGTTGCGAAACACGACGTGGTGATACTCCACGTCGAACGCGCTGCACACGTACAGCGAGCCCCCGAACGCCTGCGCCAGCTCGAGCGCCAGACGCATCGCCCGATAGCTGTAGGACGACCCGTCCACGCACACCAGGAACCGCCCGCCGGCGAACGGCCGATCGTCCCGGATCAGCAGGATGTCCTTCTCGATCCCCCGCAGCACGCGCGACACGACGCCGCCGAGCTGCGAGTAGGGCTGGCGGCCCAGCCCGTGCGCGCCGATCGCCAGCAGGTCGTACTGCCGACCGGACGAGCCGGCGAGCCGCGCCGCCGTGTCCTCTTCCTCGGCGACCAGCCGGCCGTTCTCGCCCACTTTCACATCCGAGCGGACCTTGTCGCCGCCGTCGTACCCCGCCGCACGGTCGGGGTCGAACCCGATCAGCCCCGGCAGCCGACCCGTCCCGCGGTTCACTTCGTTCACGATCTCTTCGTAGTTGATGCCTTCGAGCAGCTGGCGCGTGAGCCGCACGCCCGCGCCCTCACATCGCTTGCCGAGCTGGTCGAGGAAGCTGTCGGCGATGAGCTGCAGGCCCTTTTCGATCAACTTGTCGTGGATTTTGCGCTGCTTCTTGATCTCCTCGGGTGTCTGGAACCGGGCGGGGAGACCCGTCTCTAGCTGTCGGAAGCGGACGTCGTGGAGTCGGGCGGCGTAGACATGGTTACCGGTGATGCGGCCGTTGGACTGGCGGGACAACTCGATGGCCCGGTCGACCGCCCAATCTGAATGCGTGGAGTTGTCGACGGGGACGAAGATCTCACGATACACCGGCACCTCCGCTTTAGGGCGCGGCGAGTATGTCAGCCACGAAACAGGCTGTCAAGTAAGCGGGGGCACCAGTTGCCTACCGTCTGAGTCCCAAACGGTGATGGCATCCACCGGACAGGCGTCGCACGCGCGCAGCAATCGTTCGCGATCCACGGCCTCGGGCGCGACGAACACCGCCACGGTGTCCTCGTCCAGTTTGAAACCTTCGGGCGCTTCCTTCACGCAGTCCCCGAACCCGACGCATTGGTCGCGGTCGATCACGACGCGCAGCCCGTGCACCGTGCGCTCGCTGAGACTCACATCCCCTCGAGGCCGAGCTCGGTCCGCGCCGTGTCCATGACCGACGCGTCCGGTTTCCCGGTGGCAACCATGCCGCGCACCATCTCCATTGGCTGGGGCGGGAGTGTGGTGCCTCCGATCTTCACGCCCAGGGACGCGACCAGCTGGGTCTCCATGGGGTTCGTGAGTAGCGCCACGACCCGACCGCAGGTCGGGCATCGGAACGCGGCGGCGAGTGTTCCGTCGCCCGGGAGGCGCCGCTCTTCGAACTGCATCTGCCGATCGCATTCGACGCACAGGAACTTCATGCGCCCCCCCTTGACTCCCAGGCTGAAGCCTGGGCCCGGTCAGACGCTGCCCTTAAGGGCAGTGCTGTACGGGGCGCACGCTTCAGCGTGTGGATACTCACGAGGTGACCCCGATGCTTACCGCGAGCGCCGTCCAGATCTCGGCGCTCGGGTGCCAGGGAATTCTCGCCACCACCGGGATCCCGAACTCGGCGGCGAGCTCGTCGGCGGCGCTCCCGGCGAACGGACCGCCCACCATGTTCTCCACTACGCCGAGCGGCGTCGCCTTCCGGTCGATGGCGCCGCGCAGCGCCCGGCGCACCGCGTCCCGCGACTCCGGTGTAGGGATCGTCACGGCGAGGACGGCGGGTGGCGCCGGCAACAGCTCGGTGAGCTCCTGGAAGCGCTGCACGCCGGGCGGGAGATCCACGAGCAGCTCGTCGAGGGCGCCCCAAGCCACGTCGGCCAGGAACTCGCGCAGCGCCGCTGCCTCGAGGGCGCCGCGCCACACGAAGGCCTCCGTGTCGGGTCCCCGGAACGCCAGCGGGCGGCCGTCCTCAACGAGAAACGCCATGGAGAAGCAGCGAACGCCTTCTGCGCTCACCAACGGCTCAATGACACCATCGTGCAACGTGCAGCTTGTGACGGGGAGGTGGAGCAGTTGGGGGGCGGTGGGCCCGTTGAAATCCGCATCGAGAACGCCCGCGGCCCGTCCGGAGCGCGCCAGCGCGCGGGCCAGGCCGGCGGTTACGCTCGTGATAGGTGCGGATGTTGAGGGGCATTGGTGCAAAGATGCGTTGTCCGACGCTACGTCGCTACGTCGTACGATCCTCTTGCAACGTAGCGTCATGGCGTCTGGTAACGCTATTTTTTCGGTCCCATGATCGACGAGCTCAAGCAGAAGCTGCAGGTCGAGGTCGAGCGCCTGAACCACGAGATCAACTTCGTGCTACCGAAGGAGATCGAGCGGGCGCGCGCGCACGGCGACCTGCGGGAGAACTCGGAGTACAAGGCGGCGCTCGAGCGGCAGCAATTCGTGACGTCGCGGCTCTCCCATCTCCGGCTGCGGCTCTCCAAACTCTCGAGCGTGCGGGAATCCGACATCCCGCGCGACCGCGTCGGGTTCGGGTCCCGGGTCACGGTCCAGGACCTGGACACGAAAAAGAAAGAGACGTACGCGTTGACGCTCGGTGAGTTCATCGAGGGCGACGACGACCCAGCCGAGCTCCCGGTCTCGATGGCGTCGCCCCTGGGCAAGTCGCTGCTCGGTACCAAGGTGGGTCAGGCGGTCACGATCGCGCTCCCGGTAGGGAAGCGGCGGCTCAAGGTCCTGGAGCTCGAGACGGTGCACGACCTCGCAGGAAAGTAGGGCGCGGCGTGCTGGCGCCCCTACTAAAGCAGCCGGTGGAACACCATCGGGCCGCTCGGGCTCGCCGATCCGGCCCGCGGCTCGATGCTCATCGCCGCACCCAGCACCCCGCCCGGTGGCATCTCCAGCGCCATCACCATCGGCCTATCCTCGTCCATGGGCATCACCGCCGCCGTGGACAGGCCCCGCTCGGTGATGAACCACAGCTGGTACGCCTGATCCCGCGCGTTCGGCGCGAGCCCGTCGCAGCGCACCAGCCAGCGGTGCCGTGCGCTGTCGGCGAAGATCGTCACCGAGCCGACCCGGCCGCCGGTCGAGACTGGGATCTGGATGAGCCGCGTCGCGGGTCCATGAATGAAGGTCGCGACGGTGTCCTCGAGCGCCTGGACTCGGGCGGCGAGCGCCGCGCGTTCCGCGGTGAGCGCGTCGATGGTGCGGTAGGCCCACCACGCACCGCCCCCCCCTCCCACCGCCAGGGTGATCAGGGCCGCGGCCGCGAGTGGCCCTCCCCGCCTTCGGCGCGGCGCCAGCGCGCGCGCGAGCACCCGCCCCCTGAGGTCGGGGCGCGGGTTCCGCGGCGCCGCCAGCATGCCCAGCCAGTCCGTCATTCCACCCAATCCTTTAAATGTCTCAGGCTCTCGGTCAACCTTTGATGCGCGCTGCGCAGCCGTGTCTTCACGGTCCCGAGCGGCTGGTGCAGCCGCTGAGCGATCTCCCCGTGCGACAGCCCCTCGAAATACGACAACAGCACCACGCGCCGCTGCTCCTCGGAAAGGGCTGCGAGTGCGGCATGCACTTCACGGTGCACCGGCCACCCGGGCACCGCGGCTTCGTGCGGCGCGGCCGGTGGGATGGCACCGACGTCTACCGCGTGGGCTTGCTCGAGACGCGCCGATTTGCGCCACCACCGCCGTCGCCGGCGCAAGGCATCGAGCGACCTGTTGCGCGCGATCGACAGTATCCAGGGCACCAGCGGCCCGCGTCCGGCGTCGTGCTGGTGGATGTGACGCCACACTTGCACGAAGACGTCGCTCACCACTTCTTCCGCCTCGTCCTCGTCGTGCAGAATGTGCAGTACCGAGCCCAAGATCCACGGCGCCACGAGGTCGAATAGTTCTCCCAGCGCGTGCTCGTCCCCCGCTTTGAGGCGGAGCTCGAGTGAGCGCTGGTGCTCTTGACTAAGACGTTTCGGAGAGGTCACTTAGATGCCCATACTAGCAGCGAACCCGGGCGAAGCCAGCCCCGGTCGTGTATATATTTGAGCGTTCGACCGCGGAGGTGGGATGTCGGTTCACTGCCAGGCTGACGACGAGCGCTTTTCCTTCGAAGCATTCACCCGGCATCCCTTTTTCACCGAAGTGAACCGGTGGATCGTGGAGCGGGTCATCGGGCCCGGACGACGCAAGATCGTCGACCTCGGGTGCGGACCCGGCGCTGTCACCAAGCTGATTCTCGAGCGACTGGGCGGAGACCCGCGCAACGTCGAGGTGATCGGCATCGATCCTTCCCCCTCGGCACTCTTCAAGGCTCGCGCGGCGATCCAATCCAAAGTGGTGCAGTTCATCGAGGGCAGCGCGGAGTGGGTGTCCCGCATCGTCTCCTCCGCAGACGCCGTCGTCTTCCTGAATGCAATCCACCTCGTGCCGGACAAGGCACAAGTCATCGGCGAAATCCGCAAGACCTTGAACAAGGACGGCGTCTTCGCGTTCAATACGACCTTCTTCAACGGCGCGTACGTCGATGGCACGGGTGCCTTCTGGCGCCGTTGGGTGGTCCGGGCCGTGCAGGTGCTGCGGGAGCGCGGAATCGAGGTCAAGCACTCGGACCGCGCCGTCGCGCGGCAATTCCTCACGCCCGAAGAGTACTCCGACCTGTGCGTACAGGCCGGGTTCGCCCGCCCGTCCGTGGACCTGGTCAGGATCGAGATGCCGCACGAGAGCATGCGCGACATCGGCCGGTTCTCCCTTTTCATTGAAGGAGCGCTGCCCGGCGTACCGCTCGAAGAGGGCTCCGCTGCGCTGGAAAAGGGGCTGGAGCGGGCGATGGACGAGACGGGCGTATGCTCCGTGCCGCGCAACTGGCTGGAGTGCGTCGCCAAAGCACCGTAGGTCAGTCCGCCGGTTCGGTCAGAAACTCGAGTCGGGCATGGGCGGCGCGCAGCGCCGCTTCCACGGCCTCCGACGTATCCCCCCGCGCAAAGATGAACCCCGGGTAGCGCGAGCCTTCGGGCCAGGGCACGAACATCTGGCCGTGATGCATCGTGATCACGACCTCCTCGACGAGCGGTACGGCCTGGGCCGCGTCGACTCCGCGCACCTCCCGCAACACACCGGCCCCGGGTACGGGGATCATCATCACGCCGGACGCCTGGTGCTCGCGCTCCACGGTCGGTAGCTCCATGCCCAGCGCGTGCCGAATGATGAGCTCTTCGAGCGACACCCCAGCCCCGAGCCCCGAGCCCCCGTTCCCGAATCTCAGCGCTCCGCTGCACCGCCCACCGATGGGCCGCGCGGCGAGCTCGATCAGCCACGCCGCGCGGTCGTTGTGGCGGATCTCGGCGTGGATCGGTCCTTCCCGCAGCCCGAGCGCGCGGACGGCCGCCTGCGCGCATGCAGCGATGTCCTGCTGTGCCGTCCGCGCGAGGCGCGAGGGTGTGACGTAGATCGTCTCCTCGAAAAACGGACCGTCCAGCGGGTCGGGCTTGTCGAACATTGCGAGCACCCGCAGCGACCCTCGCGTCACGAGCCCTTCCACCGCTACCTCGCGCCCGGGCACGAACTCTTCGACGAGGACATGCCGAGCCCAGTCGCCGCACTCCGCCAGGTCCGGCTGCTCGAGGATCGCCTTGATGCGCCGAAACGCCGCCACGAAGCCGGGGGGGTCGTCCGCGCGGACGACCCCGCGGGAGGCGGACAGCCGTAGTGGCTTCAACACGCATGGGTAGGAGGCGCCGTGCGCCAGCCCGTCGGGGTCCGCCGCGATGGCGCGCAGCTCGAACCGGGGCACGGCCACACCCGCCGCGGCGAGCAGCTGCCGCTGCTGATGCTTGTCGCGCGCCGCCGCGGCGGCCGCGCTGGGGTTCCCCCGCAGCCCGAGCTCCTGCGCGATGGCGGCGGCGACGACGGCGGTGTCGTCGTCCACCGCCACGATGCCGTGCACGGGATGCGCGTAGGCGAACGTCCGCGCCTGCACGGCCGCATGCGCCGGGTCGGCGAAATCGAGGGTGACGAGTCCGGTGGGATTGGCCCGCTCGAAGGTGCTCGGTCGTTCGGACGCGACCGTCACGTCGACGCCGAGCCGGCGGGCCGCTTCGACGAACGCGACCGTGCGGTACGTGACGGTCGGCAACAGCAGCAGCAGCCGGGGCGAGTAGGGGCGCAGCATGCTGCGCCCTTACTTTTTCGCGGCGGCGAAGTAGGGGTTCGAGCCGGCGGTGTGGTCGGTGATGTCGACGATGCCCTTCACGTCGGGGACGTGCTGCTGCAGCATGGCTTCGATGCCCTGCCGCAGGGTGACGTCCGCCATCCCGCACCCCTGACAACCGCCGGCCATGCGGACCATGACCACGGCGTCCTGCACGTCGATCAGCTCCACCCGGCCGCCATGCCGGGCGACCATTGGATTCACCTGGCTTTCGAACAGGTCGGCGACGCGCTCGTACAGCGCATCGTCCGCCGTAGCGCTCCCCGTTGCGGCGGGTTTGGACGCCACCGCCGGCTGTCCCGCCGCCAGCGCGGCGCGGATCGCCTGGCCCACCGCTTTCCCCACCCCCGGCCAGGGCGCGGGGCTCGGGCGAGGCGAACCGCCGCACGCCGCCCGCGTGCACCGGCTCGCTCACCAGAAACTTGCAGCGGCCGTTGTCGATCGGCTCGGCGGTAATGCGGACCTCGGCGCTCATGGTCGAAACTTAGCTTGCCGCCCCCGTCGGCGCGGGCACCGGCCGCATCTGCCGCGCCGCCTGTACCATGTTGCGGAGCGACGGCAGCGTCTCCTCCCAGCCGCGTGTCTTCAACCCGCAGTCGGGGTTCACCCAGATCTGCCGGTCGCCGAGCACCTCCTGCATGCGCTTGAGCGCCTGCACGATTTCCGCGGTGCTCGGCACGCGCGGCGAGTGGATATCATAGACGCCCGGCCCGATCTCGTTGGGATAACTGTACTCCTTGAACCCCTCGAGCAGCTCCGACCCCGAGCGCGCATTCTCGATCGACACGACGTCCGCATCCATTTTCTCGATCACGCGGATCACGTCGTTGAACTCGCTGTAGCACATGTGGGTGTGGATCTGAGTCGCATCCGACACACCCGCGGTCGCCAGCCGGAATGCGTTCACCGCCCACTCGAGATAGCCCGGCCAGTCGGCCCGGCGCAGCGGCAGGCCCTCCCTCAGCGCCGGCTCGTCGATCTGTATCACCCGAATCCCGGCCGCCGCCAGGTCGGTCACTTCGTCGCGGATCGCGAGCGCCAGCTGCTTCGCCGTCTCCGCTCGCGGCTGGTCGTCGCGCACGAACGACCACTGCAGGATCGTGACGGGACCCGTCAGCATGCCCTTCATCGGGCGCGCGGTCTTGGACTGCGCGAACGTGCTCCAGCGCACCGTCATCGCCTTGGGGCGCGAGACATCGCCATAGATGATCGGCGGCTTCACGTAGCGGCTGCCGTACGACTGCACCCAGCCGTGCTCCGTGAACGCGAACCCTTCGAGCTGCTCGCCGAAATACTCCACCATGTCGTTGCGCTCGAACTCGCCGTGCACCAGTACGTCCAGTCCCAGCTCTTCCTGCAACTTGAGCGTGCGCGTGATCTGCTCGGCGATGAACGCGTCGTACGCCGCCGCCGTCATCTTACCGTCATGGAGCTTCTTGCGCGCGTTCCGCACCTCGGCCGTCTGCGGGAATGAGCCGATGGTGGTGGTCGGGAACAGCGGCAGCCGCAGCTGCTTCTTGCGCCGCGCGGCATGCGGCGAGGTGCGCCGCATGTCGTGCTCGGTGACCCCGCGGGCGCGCTGCTTCACCGCGGGATTGTGAATGCGGCGCGAAGTGCGCCGGCCGGCGAGCGCCCGCGTGTTGGCGTCGAGCTGGGCCGCCACGCTGTCCCGCCCCTCGCGCAGCGCCCGCCCCAGGGTCGCCACCTCGACGAGCTTCTGCTTCGCGAAGGCCAGCCACCCTTTCAATTCGCTGTCGAGCCGCGTTTCCAAATCGAGGTCGATCGGCACGTGCTGCAGCGAGCACGACGGCGCCACCCACAATTGGGCCGCACCGGCGCGCTCGAGCGCGTCCTCCAGCTGGCGCAGCACCGCCGGGAGATCCGCTTTCCAGATGTTCCGCCCGTCGATCACGCCGAGCGACAACACCTTCCCTTCACGCCCGCCCCCGGACGGCCACGCCTGGAGCAGCGCGTCGAAGCGGCCACCGGCGCGGACCACGTCGAGGTGCAGCCCGGCGACCGGCAGCTCGAGCGCTGTCGACAGATTATCGTCGAGCCCCGCGAAGTAGGTAGCGACCAGGATCTTCAGCTTCGGCACCCGCTCTGCGAGGAACTGATAGGCGCGCACGAACGCGGCGCGCTCGGCGGGCGTGCGGTCGAGCGCGAGGCACGGCTCGTCCAGCTGCACCCACGTCGCGCCAGCGGCGGCGAGGCGCGACAGCACCTCCGCATACACCGGCAACAGCGCGTCGAGCAGCGTGAGGCGGTCGAACCGCGCGGTACGCGCCTTCCCGAGCAGCAGGAACGTCACCGGCCCGATCAGCACGGGCTTGGTGTGGATGCCCAGCGCTTTCGCCTCCTGGAACTCGTCCACCGGCTTGGAGGATGACAGCCGGAACGTCTGTCCCGGCTCGAACTCGGGCACGAGATAGTGGTAGTTGGTATCGAACCACTTGGTCATTTCCATCGCCGTCACGTCCCGTCCGCCCGACTGTACGCCGCGCGCCATCGCGAAGTACGTGTCGATGTCCACCGGCCCCCCGGCCCAGCCGTAGCGTTTCGGCACGGCGCCCACCAGCGCGCAGGTGTCGAGCATGCGGTCGTAGTACGAGAAGTCGTTCGACGGGATGAGATCGATGCCGGCGTCCTGCTGCAACCGCCAGTGGCGGGCGCGCAGCTCGGCGCCGGTCTTGAGGAGGTCCGGCAAGGAGACCTTGCCGCCCCAGTAGCCCTCGGTGGCGCGCTTCAGCTCCCGCGCGGCCCCGAGGTGCGGGAAACCGAGATTGTGGGCGATGGGCATAGGGCATGGAATCTACCTACGCCCGGGCCCGGAAGTAACGCGCCCGCGGCGGGCACCGCGGCGTCAGGGCTTGTGCTTCGGCTTCCGTTGCCCGGGCGGGACCCAGTCGGGGTTGCGCCCCGGCGGCAGGCCGCCGGCGGCGCGCGCCAGGCCGGCTGCGGCCTGCGCTGGTGTGGCACCCTGCGCCACGCCCGTCTGCACCTGGCCGGGCAGGCCGAGCAGGTCGCTCTGCGACCGGCCGTCGCTGATCAACCCCTGCAGCAGCGTGAGCACCTGCTTCGCCGGCACGCCGAGAGCTGCCAGCGTGGCGGCTACCCGGAGCGTGAGGGTGGGATCCTGCGGCGGCCGGCTCACACGCACCAGATCGCTTACCTCGCGTCCAGTGAGCCCGGCGTTGAGGGCGTCCGCTCCCCCCTCCACAACGTCTCCGCCGGGCGTGGAGACGCCGCCTTCGCGCACGGCCGCCATGGACTGCCCGAGGCGTCCGGCCAGCGCGCGCACGGCCGCGATTACCCGGTCGGCGGGTACGCCCTTCGCGGCACCCTCGATCGCCTTTTGCACCAGCGGATCGATCGGGAGGCCCTGCACCGCGGCGTCCGCCGCGATGCGCTGGACGGCCCGTTGCACCTCTGGTGAGACACGCCGGTCGAGGCGCGGCCGCACGTCCTGAGCGTCGAGCGCACCGGTGAGGGTCGAGCCCAGCAGGAGGGTAAGTACCAGGCCGATTGTCTTCACAGGTGCGCTCCTTCGGCGGTCACCGCGACGACGCTGTTGCGGCGACCGAATCCGTCGTCCACCGCTGGGGCGCTCGGATCCACCACCCAGCGTGCACCATCCACGACAAAGGCGTACTGATGCTGCCCGACGGGAAGCGCGAGGGTGGTCGTCCACACACCGCTCGTACCGGCCGGCGCGAGTAGCGCGGCGCCGCGGTCCCACTGATTGAAGGTGCCGGCCACCGCGACGCGTCGTGCGCCGGGTGCGTACAACACGAACCGCACGAAGACCGAATCGCGCGTGGCGCCACGCGCCTGGACGCCGGGCACCGGCGCCGGCACGGCGCGCCCAAGCAGCAGCGCCAGGGCGGCTGCCGCGGCAAGGGCGCCGGCCCACACAGCCCACGGGCGCACTCGCAACCGCAGCTCCACGTCTCGCGGCGTGTTGAGCCACCGCCAGGCGCGCCCTACGGGCGACTTGGCATGCCGACGCACGACGGCCATGACTCGGGCATCGAGCGCCGGTGACAACGTGACCGGCGTCCGATCGACCGCCGCGAGCAGGCGGAGCGCCTCCTCGCCCTCGGCGCGCAACTCGGGCGGCAGGTCGGCCAGCGAGAGGTCGCCGTCCAGAAGCTGCTTTACCCGCAGGTCAAAGGTCTTCATCGGTACTCCTTCATCAGTTCTCGCAACCGGTCATACGCCCGGTGCATCCGCATCTTCAGCGAGGCCACCGTGGCCCCGGTGCGCTGCGCGATCTCCTCGTAGGGCATTCCCGCCACATGCTTCAGCACGAATGCTTCCCGCTGCTCCGGTGTCAGCTGCCCGAGGGCCAGCTCCAACTCCCGGGCTTGCTCGCGCCGCTCCATGGCGCTGTCGGAGCGCTCCGGCGACGCGAGCGCCTCGGCTGCGTCCTCCGGCAAGCGTCCCTCGCGCCGGTGCCGTCGTCGCTCAGCGAAGCAGCGGTTCCGCAGGATCAGGAACAGCCACCCGCCAAACTTGTCGGGCTCCCGACAGTCCGCCAGCCGATCGAACGCCCGCACCAGGGCGTCTTGCACCGCATCCTCGGCGACGTCCCGGGAGCCGAGCATGCGCGCCGCGTAGCGCGCGAACCGATCGCGGTAGCGCCGCACCAGGACGGCATAGCGCTCGACGTCGCCCGCCAGCACCGCCCGCACGACCTCCGCATCCGTCGCCTCACCCTCGAGACCCAACAGAACCCCCACCGCCGGAAGTGATGCAGGGGATGGTAGAGGACCGGGGTGTCGCGGGCAACCAGTCCCAGGCCTAAAGAGTCCCCATCGGTAACTTTGGTAACGCCCAGCCCCGTAAGCACTTCCGGCCGTAAGCGTTACCTGGCCCCGGTTGCGACAGTCTTCATGGCGTCATGCTCTACGACACGACCCTGGTAGCGGACCGTCAGCTCCTGGACGGTGTGGCGCGCGGCGAGGCGGAAGCCCTGCGCGCCCTGCATCAACGTCACGGCGAGAGTATTTACGCGCTCGCCTACGGGATGCTCGCTGACCCAGGTGACGCGGAAGAGGTGGTTTCCGAGACGTTCGCTCACCTCTGGCGCATCGCCGCACGGTTCGTCGCCACGACGAACCAGTCGGTGTCGGTTTGGCTCAAGGAGATCGCCCGGACCCATGCTCGCGGCCTGCTCCTGGCGCGGGAATGGCCCGGTAGATTGAGCGCGCCTTCCCGACGGGCCCCCACATCACCATGATCGAGGAGGTCCGATCGGGCTGGCATCGACCCTAGGCGTCGACTGCGTACGGTTTCACAACCAGTTCCGTAGGGGCGCATTCCAGTGCGCCCCTATTGCTTTCGCCCGCCGTTTCCGTCCTCCGCGGCGCGGGCTAGCTTTGCACCGTGAGGCGAAGAATCGTGCTGCTGGCGGCGGCGATTGCCTGCGCCGCGCCGGCAGCGGCCCAGGTCGATGGGTCCGTCGGCGTGGGCGCGGGTACCGTGCGTTATCCTGGGGGAACGAGCTTCGGCTCGGCGATCCTCTCACCGGGCGTTCGGTACACGAGTAACGCGCTGGTCGCGGACCTCTCGAGCTCGATCGCCTCGCTCCCCGGTGGGGAATGGGCCGGCCTGGGTCTGGCGAATTTGTCGGCGGTTACCGTCCCGTCCCTCTACCGGGTTGATCTCGGGCGAGCTGCCCGTGACGGCGCTGCACACGCGCGCGCGCCTGTGGTGGCGGCCCGGCGAGGCCGCGACATCGCCGACCGTGCAGCTGAGCGTCGAGCCGACACACTTTCCCGATGGCTGGTTCACGGACGCCGGCGCGGGCGCGACGTTCGAGCGCGGTCGGGCCGTCGTATCCCTCTTGACCGTGGCACGGCTCTCGTCCTCGTACGGCTCGACCGCCGCTGCCAGCATGTATCTACAGCTGTTCGTCAGGCCACGCGTATCGCTGGAGCTCGGCGCCGGGAGCTCGCTGAGGGAGCCCTACCAGGGGCTTCCGCGCGCGGGGTTCATCACACTCGGCGTGCGATTCCACAAGTCTCCGCACGTGCCGCCCGTCCCCGCCGTCCCCCGGTGGGCACCCCTGGTACCAGCATCGCGTGGCGACAGCCTAGTCGTGCAGTTTCGGATGCCCGGCGCCCGCGTCGTCGCGATCGCGGGCGACTGGAACACCTGGCAACCGGTGCGGCTGCGCCCAGTGGGCGACGACGTGTGGGAGGGCACGCTGCTGCTGCGACGGGGACTGTACCATTTCAACCTGCAGCTAGACGGATCGCACTGGGTGGTGCCGAACGGTGTCGCGACGGTCCCGGACGGGATGGGTGGGATGGTGGCGGTCCTGGTTGTGCCATAAGTCGCAAAGTTGCTTGACGGGGGTTGGATTGACCCATAGTGTCGGGGCGGCGTGCTGGTCGCTCTTCTCCCTCCCCGAGGTCACTATGGGCAAGATCAACTGGGGTCGCGTGGTGCTGGGCGGGCTGCTGGCGGGCGTGGTGCTGAACATCGTCG
>WNFI01328620.1_pt1 | contig 13260 bp, 14 predicted proteins | sample 5400471 | NCBI WGS metagenome assembly WNFI01 (sample SAMN13153348, study PRJNA577476) | soil metagenome | isolation source: 100 cm saprolite on Douglas fir-dominated hillslope | place: USA:California | collected 2013-09-17
ACCGGCTTTGCATCACAGAATATTTCCACCGTCAGCTTGGTCTGATCGACCACCATTTTGCAGTCTTCGCAGTCCTGGAGATGGCGCTCAAGTTCCTGCTTCGCCGGCAGCTCGAGTTCGCCGTCGATATAATTCGAAATTTCGCGAATGACCCCGTTGCAATTCAATTTGAGCCACCCTGCCGAAAATAGCGATCCAGCTTCTGGCGAAGTTTGAGCCGCGCGCGCAGCAACCGCGATTTTACCGCGGGAATCGAAATGCCGAGCACTTTCGCGGTTTCTTCAGTGGAAAGTTCTTCAACGTCGCGCAGCACGAAAACAACCCGGAAATCCGGCTCGAGCTTGTCGATAACCGCAGCCAGAATTTCGTGCATTTCCGTTTGCGCAAACCGCTGCTCCGGGCTCGGCCCCCAATCCTCAATCTCGCGGGGCAGGAGGTCTTCCTCGCCTTCAACCGGCTCGTCCAAAGAAAACTGGTTCGGGCGCCGTTTGCGCAGGCGCATTAACGCTTCGTTCGCGGCAATGCGCACCAGCCACGTGTAAAACCGGGAATCCTCCTGGAAATCCTTGAGGTGCGCATAAGACTTGAGGAATGCATCCTGCATAGCGTCCTCGGCGTCTTCGCGGTTCCGCGTGATGTTCATGGTCAGCCGGAAGATTTTCGCCTCATAGCGGCTTACCAACTCCTCGAAAGCGTGCGTGTCGCCCCGCTTGGCGGCGGCCACCAAAAGGTGTTCGTCGTCGCGCACAACCGTGGAAGGCAGACGATGGGGGTTCGATGCGCTCAATGTGTTAAGCAGCCCGATCGGCGGCTGCATCCTCATTTCCGGCTGTATAAAAGTAGCATAGAGCATCGAACACTTCCCCTTCCCATGTTTGGATGCCCTCGCTGAGGATAGGATTCAGAAAATCGAGAAAAGTTACGGTGTTGGCGTGTTTCATGCACGTCATGAGAATGGCTGACATTGGGAAGCCACGGTTAAGAATACCAGTGATAGTCCGGCTGCCAATGTCAAAAAGTGCGCCCTCCACTCCACCGGTAAGTAGTAAAATCCAAAGGCATAGTAAGCTGGCGTAATGCGAACACTGCCCGACCACCTCCGCAAAGGCATGAAGCTGGTAATCGTTGGCTGCAATCCGAGCGAGTCCTCGGTCCGCGTGGGACATTATTATGCCGGCCGCGGAAACGAATTCTGGCCCATGCTCTACGAGAGCGGCGTGGTGCCCGAGCCGTTCGATTACCACGACGACAAGCGGGTGATCGAATTCGGCGTCGGGCTTACCGACTTGGTGAAGCGTCCCACGAAAAGCGCCGAAGAGCTGAAGCGCGAAGATTACGCGGAAGGCCGCATCGTGCTCTCGCAGAAGCTTGAGGAATTTGCTCCGCATGTCGTAGCCTTTAATGGGAAAATGACTTACGAACAGTTTTCACAGCGAAAGTGTAAATTCGGAATTCAAAAGGAACAATTATACGGCGCGAAAGTGTACGTGCTGCCTTCCACCAGCGGTGCGAATGCCACCGACAGAGGCGAGAAGTTGCGGCATTTTAGAAAACTCGCGCAGCTCGTTGCGCGAATTGGTAAAGAGCACGAAATACGAAGTCACTGAACGGAGTTCACCTTGAGCAACACTCCACAACTTGCGCCGGGCGGGCCGGTCATCCTGGAAGGGAAACACGACGGCATCGCCACGCTGGTGATGAATCGCCCCGACCGCTTGAATGCGCTGAACAGCGAATTGGCCACCGCGCTCAATGACGCGCTCGGCCGCATCGCGGAAGATCAGAGCGTCAATGTAGTGGTGATCACCGGCGCCGGGCGCGCTTTCTGTGCCGGCGGAGACCTCGCGGCGATCGGTAAAGGCCGCCAGAGCGGTGATACCCGGGGCTTGGAACCGGTGCTGCGCGGGGGCATGCAAATGGTACTGAAGATGCGCACAATGCCCCAGCCGGTAATCGCAGCGATAAATGGGCCCGCAGCAGGCGCTGGCATGAACATTGCTCTCGCTGCAGACATTCGCATTGCGGCGGAAGAAGCGACCTTCGGCCAGAATTTTTCAAAGGTCGGACTATACCCCGATTATGGCGGGACGTATTTCCTGCCGCAGCTCGTCGGGCCTTCGAAAGCCGCTGAACTTTTTTACACCGGTGACATGATTGATGCGAAAACGGCCCTCGCACTTGGTATCGTCAATCAGGTCGTTCCGGCCGTGCAGCTCGAAGCCGCGGTCAAGACACTTGCGCAGAAGATCGCTCAAGGTCCGTCACTGCCCATTCGCGCGATAAAGAAGGCTCTTTTTGCCAGTGAGGGAAAAGAACTCGCGCAGGCTCTCGAGTATGAAGTTCGCGAACAGATTCGTTGTTTCATGTCGGAAGACTGCAGCGAGGGAATTCGCGCGTTTTTCGACAAGCGGCCTCCCAAGTTTCAGGGCAAGTAGGCTTCTCGCTTCAATCACCGCGACAATCATGAACAACGGCAAGGATACGATTCGGCTTCGGCTAGATCATCGCGCTGCGTGGATTACTCTCGACCGGCCCCCACTCAACATTCTCGACATTTCGATGATGCAGACGCTTGATGCGGCGTTGGAACGCGCTCTTCCCAGGTGTGATTTTGTGATCCTTCAAGGCGCAGGTCCCAAGGCATTTTCGGCGGGAGCGGAGATTACCGACCACACTCCGGACCGCGTCAAAAAGATGCTCTCCGCGTTTCACGCTGTCTTTCGCCGGTTGGCTCCCGCAGACTGTCTGACCATCGCTGCCGTCCACGGGCACTGTCTTGGCGGTGGGATGGAACTCGCAACCTTTTGCGATTTTGTTCTCGCTGCTGAATCGGCGCAGTTCGCCCAGCCGGAAATCAAGCTGGGTTGTTTTCCTCCCGTTGCGATGGTTACTCTGCCTCATCTCATCGGCATGCGCGCGGCGGCACATCTCATTCTCACGGGCGAGCAAATCAGCGCCGCAGAAGCCTGCCGCCTCGGCTTGGTTACGCGCGTGGTTCCCGATGTGGAGCTGCCTTTGGCGGTCGATAAGTTGCTTGAGAAGCTTCGCAAGTTGAGTCCGGCTGTTCTAAAGTTAACGCGCAGAACTCTCGCGCGCATTCACTCCGCGGATTTTGCGAAACAACTCGAAACAGTAGAACGCGTATACTTGTCTGTGCTGATGAAAAGCCATGATGCGCGTGAAGGAATAGCTGCTTTCCTCGAAAAGCGCGAAGCGGTCTGGAGCGGAGAATAGATGGACGAGTTGGAGATAACACCGAAAGAAGTGAAAGCGCGGCTCGACCGAAGCGAACAATTGGTTCTCATTGATGTGCGCGAACCGTGGGAGCATCAATTGTGCAAAATTGAAGGCGCGAGGCTCGTGCCGCTCGGCTCGCTGGCGGCAAGCCTGCAGACTCTCCCGGATGTGGACGAAGTGATTTGTTATTGCCATCACGGCATGCGCAGTCTGGACGCGGCGGCCTGGCTGCGGTTTCAGGGCATCGAAAAAGCAAAGTCGTTGGCTGGCGGGATCGAACGATGGTCTGTTGAGATCGATCCGAAAGTTCCAAGATATTAAGGAAGTGTATCTTCGCAGTAGTGCTGCACGATGCGCCACTGCGGTGAAGGAGTGAGCTTGCCAAAAGCAAAAATTCAATTTCTGCAAAAGCCGACATGAACGACGTGCCGCAAAGCAAGAGGTCTCTTGCTGGAGATGGGCGTGGAACTTGAATCACGCAATTTGGACAAGCAGCGATTGAGCGAGGACGAACTCGAAGAACTGATTGGTGACCGCGATTACAAGGAATTCCTGAATACGCGGAATGAACTCTATCGCGCGCGGAATATGAAGGAAAATCCGCCGTCGCGCGCGGAAGCGATAAAGCTCATGGCCAAGGAGCCGAACTTGATTCGCCGGCCGGTCGTGCTTCGAGGATCACAAATGGTTCTCGGGTTTGACGAAGAGGCCTATCGGAAATTATTGAAGTGATGCTTCATCGATGAGAACAGCGGGCGCGTTTCTGAGAGCGATCCCTGCAAATGCAAAAGAGGAAAGGATGAGTGTAAAGACCATTGCGGTGATTGGCGCGGGCACGATGGGGCGGGGAATTGCCTGCGCCGCCGCGTTGGGCGGATACAACACGGTCCTCGAAGATGTTTCGCGTCACGTCCTCGAACAGGGCGTCGCCTGGATCAAGCAATCATTCGAGGAAGGTGTCGCTCGCGGCAAGGTTGAAGGAGGCGTGCGCGATAAAGCGCTTTCGTTGATATCCACGGCGAGCAATGTCGAAGATGCGATTCGTGACGCCGAGCTCATCATCGAAGCTGTTCCGGAAGAACTGGAAATGAAGTTGGAACTCTTCACCATCTTTGACAAGTTCGCCAAGACGGGTGCGATTTTCGCCAGCAGCACGTCTTCGCTTTCGATTACGGATTTCACGGACGTCACCGTTTCGCGCGATCGCTGCATCGGGATGCATTTCTTCAATCCCGTGCCGAAAATGAAACTCATTGAACTGGTGAGGACGCCCCATACTTCGGATGAAACCGCGGCCTGCTGCCGCGAAGTCGCCCGCCGGATGGGGGAGGAAGTTGTAATCATCAATGAAGAGAATGGATTGATTTCACGATGAAATCACTCGCAGAGAAAATCGTCATTCAGCAGGGCGACCTGACGGAGATGGATACGGACGCGATCGTGAATGCGGCCAACAATGATTTGGTTTTGGGCGCGGGCGTTGCCGGAGCTATTCGCCGCAAGGGCGGAGAAGAGATCCAGCGCGAGTGCGATGCCATCGGCAGCATCCCGGTCGGCTATGCGGCCATAACGACGGGCGGAAAGCTGAAGGCGCGCTTCGTGATTCATGCGGCCAGCATGCAGCTTGGCGGCAAAACAAACGCGGACACGCTGCGGCATTCCGCGGCGCATTCCTTGAGGATCGCCAATGAGCGCGGACTGAAAACCATTGCGTTTCCGGCAGTCGGTACGGGCATCGCGGGATTTCCGTTGAAAGACTGCGCGGAGATTATGCTTCGCGAGACGGCGCAACATCTAAGAGGCGAAACTTCGCTCGAAACCGTTTATTTCGTGCTCTTCGACGAAGCCGCGCAAGGAATTTTTGAGCGTGCCTGGAGAAAAATCCAGGTTGAACCCGTTTCTGATTCAGCGGGAGCCAAAGGCGCGTGACGCCGCTTGCGGAATTACTGGCCGACCGCATTCGCCGCTTCGGCCCAATCACGTTTGCGGACTACATGCGCGAGTGCCTGTACCATCCGGTGCACGGCTATTACAGCAAAGCGGAGTCCAAGCGGTTTGCCGATTACTACACCAGCGTGGACGTGCATCCGATCTTCGCGCGACTCCTGGGGCGGCAGTTCGCGGAGATGTGGGAGAACCTGGGGCGTCCGGCGGAATTTACGCTTGTCGAAGCGGGAGCGGGAGTTGGGCGGTTGGCCTCGCAAGTGCTCGATTTTTGCGAGGCGAAGCTATCGGATTTTTATGGTGCCTTGCGTTACGCTGCCGCGGAACGATCCGCTTGGCGGCGCGACCAAGCAACGAATCGGGTGAAACACCATGCGGCGGCTGGGCGCTTCATGGTTTCGGCAGAAGTTCCGGAACACATTGCGGCAGGCTGCCTCTTTTCCAATGAATTGGTCGATGCGCTGCCGGTGCACCGGGTGGTGATGGATGGGGGCACGTTGAAAGAAATATTCGTCGACTTCCGCGACGGGCGCTTTACGGGCCTGCTGGCGCCGCCTTCGACTTGCGCCATCTCTGAATATTTTGGCGGACAGAATATTAAGCTGTGCGAAGGGCAGCACGCGGAAGCAGGACTTGAAGCCTGCGACTGGATCAGTGAAATTGGGCGCCGGCTGGCACGTGGATACGTGCTCACGATCGACTATGGCCATCCCGCGAGCGACCTCTTTGACGACCATCACATGCGTGGGACGCTACTTGCGTATCAGAATCATCGTGTGAGCGAAGATTTTTATGCCACGCCCGGGGAGCAGGATCTGACGGCACACGTCAATTTCACGGCGCTGGAATCCTGGGGCAAACGATCGGGCCTTGAGACAGCGGGGTTTACATCACAGACGGCGTTTCTGCTGGTGCTCGGGCAGGGAAATGAGTTTGCGGACCTCTACGATGAAGGACAAAGCGAAGCCGAGCGCACGAAAGCACGGCTACAACTGAAGACGCTGATCCACCCCGAAGGGATGGGGGAACGGTTCCAAGTGCTCGTCCAGCAAAAGGGAGTGTCTGGGGCGCGGCTCACCGGTTTGTGGGGGATTGCTCGGGCTGGTTTCTAGTTAACCGCAATACATGCTCGCTGTGCAGGCAGCGTTGGGCGAGTCCCCTGCGAAGGCAAAGGCCCTTATCGATGGCTTAGAAACAAAGAAGCGAGCCTTCGGTGAGGTGGAGCAAAACTTGATTCCTGGTACCCAGGGACTTAACGCCGCGCGGGCCGAATTGATAATGGCGCGAGCAGAATTGAGGCAAGCGCTTGCTTCCAGGTAGAGTTCGGGTCACAGTTGCCCATTCATCATTGAGGAGGAGCGGGTTTTTTTAGGACGGGCTTTTCGCCGGAGGCGGGCGGGGGAATGTTGGCGGCGGGCTTCGCGGGCGTGGTGGCGGCGGGGGCGGCGACGGAGGTTCCGCCTTCGGAGTAGGCCTTTTTGACCCAGCGCTCGGATTCGGCTTGGCAGCCTCCGGTGTCGTCGTTGGTTTGTTTGGCTTTGCTGTATTCGTTGACGCCGCGCTCACGCTGCCCGAGCAGGTCAAAAATCTTTCCTAGATAGATGTGGCTCCAGCATTCGGTCCATTTTTCCGACGGCTCCGGAACGGTCTGCAAAGCCTCGCGAAATGCGTTGGCGGAGGCTTGATAGTTTTTCTGGTAGAAAAACGCTTCGCCCATGCGGAAATTGGCCAGCGGCCTGCCAGGCTGAATGGAGAGCGCGCGCTGATATTGTGCGACGGCATCGTAGAAGCGGCCTTGTTCAGCGAGATCTTCGCCACGCGCAATGGCCGCGCGAGCGCGCAGCCCGGTGCTGCCCTTGAGGATGACATTGTTGGGATCGATTTTGATGCCACCGGGCTTCGGCCTGCCAAAGGTCTCGACAGTGAAGCCCGATTCGGTACCGATCACGTCGACTGTTTTCTGCTCCGGATTTCCTTCCGTATCGATGCGCAAATCCACGGGCATCCGGAAAGTGTCCAGAGGCTGCTTGATCTTGCCAACGGTGCGGAATCCCTTGGGGGTGCGGTAGACCACGTATTCGATGGTGAAGTCGGGCACACCGGTTGAATTCAGCCACTGAGCGAAAAATGCCCGCAGGTTCGGCGGATCTTGCCCTGCTTTGACAGCGGTTTGCGCGTGACGTTCGGCGATGTTCTCAAAATCCTCGATCCGCGCGCTCTTCTCCGCGAATTGAAAATAGAAGTCGTGCAAGGCGGATTTGAAGGCCACGTCTCCCATTTGCGCGCGGAGCATGTGAAACAGCATCGCGCCTTTGTTCATCACGACGGAACGGTAGTCGGGGGAATAAGGAGTCAGGCGGGCTGCTTGACCGATAGGCGCGGCATCTTCATACATCAGCGCGCCAACGGCAAACTCGTCCACGGCGCGGAGGCCTGCTTCCTTGCCGGCGTTTTGCTCCGCATAAAGGGCTTCGGAATAGCGCGCCAGTCCATCGCTGATCCAGACGTCACCCGGCGTCGCTGGAAGAACTTGAATGCCCCACCATTGGGATGCCACCAAGCGCGCAATAGTCCTATCGCTGGCCTTGGGGTCCCAAATACGCTGGCTCAGAAGCAAGACGCCCGGAGCCGCATAATCGCGAAAAGTGCTGTCAGGCATCTGGATCAAGGTGAAACTGGGGTCTGGGATGGGGCCAAACATGTCTGAAAAAACGATCGCGGAGCGGGCCACACTCTCGGCAAAATTCTGCGCGTTTGCAGAGGCGGCCCGGGGAGCGTAGACCGCAACATTGATTCCTTCGGCTTGTTTGGGATTGAGCTGCAGATTGCCCACCACAAACGTGCCATGCGACGCGAGGCTCTTGCACTCGAAAGTGTAGAGAAGCCGCCCGCCTTCCACGGCATTCTTGCCGGGCATTGGTGAGGGAGCGGAAGCCTTGCCGGTGCCGGCGACGGCGAAGACGTCCGGAACGTTCAGCCGGAAGGTCGCGGTATAACGGTTTGAAGGGAAATTTGTGAGCGGGAACCATCTTGCCGGAAGCAGCAAATAGGCGCCATCTTTGTTGATCAGCGCGGCACGCAGTCCTGGTACAGGACTGTTTTCTTCATTTACGAGGAGACCTGAGTAAGTGTAGGTGAGGGTGACGTGACCGGCAGTAGCTATGGGCGTGGGCAAGTGGGCGATCAAGACGAGTGAGTTTTGATTGTCACGCTCGAAGGTGAGCGCCTTGCCGTCAGGGCCTTTTATTTCTTTCACAACCAGATTGGGGTGGAGCTCGACGCGTACGGTGCTGGAGGCTTCGACTGCCTTGAAATCGATTTTTGCGGCGGCGGAGATCGATTGTCCAATGGTGTCCAGAGTCGCGGAAACGTCGTAATGGTCCGCAAGAAAATTCGGGGGCTGGGGAACCTGGGCGCGGAGTGGCGCGGCGAGGCTGCTCAGAAAGAGCAGCGCGAGGACAAGAATCGGACTGGGAACTCTTCGACGAAGGGCCATCGGACCCCTTTCAAATGTCTTCAATTCTGCACCAAGGTACATCTATAGGATACCAAACCCATCAGTTCGCGTTGCTTTGGGGCCTGGTCAGGAGCCTGGCGATTTCATCCGCAGCCCGTTCGACAGCTCTGGGGGGACCTAGAAGGCGACGCACTTCTTCTAACCCGCGAGTCATCGTTTCCAGCCGGCTTTTGCCTTCTGCCGAGGCAGAGAGAAGCATTTCGGCTTCGGCAGCGACGCGCTGCGGTGTAAAGTCGTCCTGGATCAATTCTGGGACGACGGCGCGGCCCGCAATCAGGTTGACCATGCTAAAAAACTTGGTTCTCACCAGCGGTTTTGCGAGGCGCGCCGTCAGCGGGGAAAGCCGGTAGACGACAATCATCGGTTTGCCGAGCAGCGCTGTTTCCACTGTGGCGGTGCCGCTGGAAACGATGGCCAAGTCCGCGGCGGCGAGGGCGTTGTAGGTGTCGTCCTTGAGAAAGCGCACCTGCCAGTCGGAGGGGAATCTTGCTTCCAGTTGCGAGACGTCCAGTTCCGGCGCAACGGCAACCACAATCTCAGGCGGGCGCGCTAGCTTTTGACGAATTTCCGCGAGCGCTTCCACCAAGACCGGGACGTGGTGGGCAGTCTCACCGCGCCGGCTACCCGGCAGAATCGTGATGATAGAGTTCCCTTGTGCAAGACCATATTTCTTGCAAAATAATTCCCGCGTCAGGGTGGCACGCACATTTCCCACCAGCGGGTGGCCAATGAATTTCACCGGCACACCGGCATCGGCAAAGAATTTTTCTTCAAAGGGGAAGATGCACAACGCCTGCGCGAAGCGACGCCGCACCAGATTCACACGCCAGGGCCGCCAAGCCCAGAATTGCGGGCAGATGTAATAGACGTTTCGAATGCCCTTGGGACGCAACTTGCGCGCGAGACGCAGATGAAAACCGGGGAAGTCCGTCAGAATCGCGAGCGGTGGGCGGCGGCGATCGGCTTCATTGACGAGGCGGCGCATGGCGCGGAACAAGGAAGGCAAACGCTTCAGCACTTCGGTGATTCCTACAACAGAAACTTCTGAATAGTCGGTGATGATTTCGACGCCCGCGGCGCGCATCTGCGGCCCACCCATTCCAAAAATTGCCACGTCGAGGCGTTGCTTCAGCGCGGTCGCGAGCCGCGCGGCGTACATGTCTCCGGAAGCTTCGCCGGCGGAGAGAAGGAGCGGTATGGGTGGCATGTCAGATGGCGCAGAAATCAGTCGCTGGCGGGAAGCACGGAGGTTTCGGCCGAGCGGCTGGAGTCGAGAGGAAGGTGCAGCTCCTGCTCCTTGTATTGCAGTTGGTACAGACGATAGTAGATTCCGCGCTGAGCGAGAAGCTCCTGATGCGCGCCTTGCTCGCGCAAGCGGCCCTTGTGGAACACGAGGATGCGGTCAGCGTGTTGAATGGTGCTCAGCCGGTGCGCAATGACGAGAGCGGTGCGTCCGGAGAGCAAGCGATTCAGAGCTTCGCGAATGAGCATCTCGGTCTTGGTGTCCACGCTGGAGGTGGCTTCGTCGAGAATCAGGAAGCGCGGATTGTGGGCAAGAGCGCGGGCAAAATTGACGAGCTGGCGCTGGCCGACGGAAAGTGTGGAGCCGCGTTCGTTGACGTTGCTGGCAACGCCCTCGGGGAGGGAGCGGATGAATTCGCCGAGGCCGATTTCGTCAATAGCGCGTTCGACCGTGGTGCGATCGATGCCAGGCGTGCCGAGTCGGATGTTCGATTCGATCGTGCCGGTAAAAAGAAACGGATCCTGCAGCACAATGCCGAATTGGCGGCGCAGATCCTGCAAATCGATCAAGCGAATGTCTTTGCCGTCGAGGAGGATTTGCCCGCGCTGAATGTCGTAAAAGCGGAGCAAGAGAGAAATTAGAGTGGTTTTGCCGGCGCCCGTATGACCAACGATGGCGAAGGTCTGGCCGGGAGCGACGCGGAAAGAGACATCGCGCAGGACCCAATCTTCTTCGGCGGGCTCGGGGACGTCCCGGCGATAGCTGAACCACACGTTGCGAAATTCGATTTCGCCGCGCGGATGGTCGAGAGGAATCGCGTTGGGATCGGATTCGACCGACACCGGCTCGTCCAGGAGCTTGAAGATGCGCTCGGATGCAGCCATGGCGGACTGGAGGATGTTGAACTTTTCGCTGAGGTCCTGAATGGGGCGGAAGAAGCGCTGGGCGAACATGGTGAAGGCGGTGAGAACACCAAGGGTGAGGCCGCCGGAAAGGATGCGAATTCCAGGTTGAAGAGTTGCACGACGCTCATGCCGGATATGTATTCCTGGAGGAATGCGTTGATGCGCGCGATGGCGGTACGGATGCGGCGATTGGCGTCGCGGACGAACTTGCGGAAAATCATGGTGACGATGAGGATGCCGGGGAGAACCGCAAGCGTGTCGAGTGCGAGACGCTTGTCGATTTTGAACAGCAGGCCGGCCATGACGACGAGAAGAAAGAAGTCGTTGATCATGGTGACGACGCCAGCAGCGAAGAGATCGTTGAGGGCATCCACATCCGTGGTGACGCGCGTGACCAGCCTGCCGACGGGGTTGCGGTCAAAGTAGCTCATCGGCAAGCGCTGCATATGGCTGAAGATTTCACGGCGCATGTCGTACATGGTTTGCTGGCCGACGCGCTGCATGATGCGAATCTGGATGTATTGTGCGAGGAAGTCGAACACCAGCACGGCAAAAAAGAGCAGGCTAAGCCAGCCGATGCCCGACCACGCGGAAGATTCCGGGAGAAGATGATTCAGCGCGGGAACAAAGTAGCTGTCGATGCCCTTTCGAAAGATGAGCGGTGGGGCGAGCTCGAGCGGGGTGACGATGGCCACCATGACGAGCGCGAGGACCACGTGCCATTTGTATGGCTTCATGTACCGCAGAAGCCGGCGCATCAAGCGCGAATCGTACGCTTTGCCGAGGGCTTCTTCTTCGTGCAGGTTGCTCATGCGCGTTCGAGCTCTTCTTCCAGTAACTGTTTCTGATACAAATCTGCGTAATAGCCGCCGCGAGCGAGGAGCTCATCATGCGTCCCAAGCTCGGCGATAGCGCCGTCGATTAGGACAACAATCTGGTCGGCGTCGCGGACCGTAGAGGTGCGGTGGGAAATCAAAATAGTGGTACGGCCCTGCATAATTCCGCGGAGGCCGCCAAGGATGCGTTCCTCGGTTTGGGTGTCCACGGCGGACAGGGAATCGTCGAGGATCAGAATGCGCGGATCGCGGACGACGGCGCGGGCAATGGCGGCGCGCTGCTTTTGTCCGCCGGAAAGAGTGATGCCGCGTTCGCCGACCATGGTGTCGTAGGCTTTGCCGAAGTCTTCGACGTCACCGTGCAGGCTGGCAATTTCGGCGGCTTCGCGGACGCGCCGATCATCATATTCGGGCAAACCGAAGGCGATGTTGCCGCCGACAGTTTCGCCAAATAAGTAAGTGTCCTGGGGCACAAAGCCGATGGACTGGCGCAGAGTGGTGAGCGGCCACTCACGAATGGGACGCCCGTCGATCAAGACGCAGTCATCGGGGGCTTCCCAAAGACGCGCGATGAGAGCGGCGAGGGTGGTCTTGCCACAGCCGGTGGGGCCGACGATGGAGTAGTCGGATAGGAGAAAGTGAGATGACGGAATTCGATTTCACCAAGAGGCTTGGTGCCTTCCGGAACTCTCGCGTGGCGGTCATCGATATTCGGTTCGGCGGTGAGGATGTAATTCAGGCGGCCCATGGAAGCGGCGCCACGCTGGAAAATATTTGTGACCCATCCGAGGGCGATCATGGGCCAGACGAGTTGGGTCAGGAAGCCGTTGAAAGCAATCAATGCGCCCAAGGAAATCTGGCCGCGGAGGAGCTGATGTCCGCCTTGCCATAACACGATAAGGAAGCATGTACCCACGAGAGAGGTGAGCGAAGGCATGAACATGCTCCACGTGCGGATGAGTTTGATGTTGCGTGAGACGTATTCGCGGTTGGGTTCATCGAATCCGCGGATTTCGGATTCTTCCTGGGCGTAGGCGCGGACCACGCGGACGCCGGCGAGATTTTCCTGGACGCGTGAGGTGAGGGTGGCGAGAGCAGCTTGAATTTTTTCGTAGAGATCGTGAATCGTCTTGCCGAAGAACCAGACCGCGACGGCCACAACCGGCGCGGGAAGCAATACCCATAAAGTGAGAGAAGGCGAGAGCGCGACCATAACCAGAATGGCCATCACCATGGTGCTGATAGTATTCGCGCTGTACATGATGCCGGGGCCGAGGACCATGCGGACCGCGTTCAAGTCGTTGGTGGAGCGCGACATCAACTCGCCGGTGCGATTGCGAACGTAGAATTCAGGTTCGAGCTTCAGCAAGATCTTCAGGAGATCATTGCGAATGTCGAATTCGATATCACGGGATACTCCGATGAGCAACCAGCGTGCCGAGAAAGAAAGAATGCCCTTGATGGCGACGCAGAGGATGACGATCAGGCAATAGATGCCCAGGGTGCGGCGGCTATTGGGCGCGTAGAAGGGAATGGAGCGGCTGAGGGTGGCGGGATTCAGACCGAGGGTGGCCGGTA
>WNFI01103256.1_pt1 | contig 13254 bp, 11 predicted proteins | sample 5400471 | NCBI WGS metagenome assembly WNFI01 (sample SAMN13153348, study PRJNA577476) | soil metagenome | isolation source: 100 cm saprolite on Douglas fir-dominated hillslope | place: USA:California | collected 2013-09-17
ACGCTGGAAGCCTATGCTCATCAGCATTATCCGTTCGACGAATTGGTCGATGCCCTGCCATTGCGCAGGGATATGAGCCGAAATCCCCTCTTCGATGTTCTGATAGACTATGCCGAAAAGAAAAAGGGGTCCCAGGGTTATCGCGAATGGCGATGGGGTGACCTGGAGATCGAACCTTTTGGGGCAACTGATACGGATGTCAGCAAATTCGACCTCACTTTCTTTTTCAGTGATGATCCTGACGAGCTGCTGCTGACCCTGGAATATAATTCGGATCTGTTCCTGATGGCAACGGCAGAAAGGATGACAACACATCTGGAGAATCTGCTATCTATCCTGTCTTCCGCGGACCTTGCCGATCAGCCGGTCGGCATGCTGGATTTTATCGACCCGGGTGAACGGCACTCCTTACAATACGTTTTTGCCAGGGGGCCTGTCGCTGTGGAAGCCGACCCGATCCCGGTGATCACCTTATTCGAGAAACAGGCGGCAGCCACGCCTGATCTTTTAGCTATCGACTGGGGCGGCAAGACGATGACCTATCGCGAGCTGGATCAGCGGGCTAGTGGTCTGGCTGTTTTTCTTTCGACGGAATACGGCATTGGGAGCGGCCATTTTGCCGGTATTTTGCTGCATCGTTCGGAGGATATGATAATCGTCCTGCTGGCCATACTCAAGACCGGGGCTGCCTATGTCCCGATCGAGCCCGACTATCCTGCGGCCCGCCAACAATTTATTGTCGACGATGCTCAGTTGAGTCTCCTCATCACGGAGCCCGGCGTCATGGGAGATATCGGATTTGATCCGGGCCGGACTCTCTCGATCGTGCAGGCGGAATACCTCCTGGCCGTTGATCTTTACGACCCCGGTACGGTTGGTGCCGGGCTGCCGCGGAACGGCCATCCGGCTGCGGACGAGCTGCCCCGGAATGGCCGTCCGGCCGCGGACGAAACTGTCTATCTGCTCTATACTTCCGGTTCCACGGGTAATCCAAAGGGTTGTGTCATTGGGAACAGAAGCCTCTCGAATTATGTTTCATGGGCCAATAGCTATTATTTTGGAGAAATGATCCCTCATTTCAACCTCTTTACTCCTTTATCTTTTGATCTTACCATTACCTGCATTTTCTGCACGCTTACCCGTGGGGGGCATCTGGGTATCTTCCCCAGGCAGGAGCCAGTCACGGACATCCTTCAACGTTATTTCTCGGATACTTTTTCCGCGAACGCTATCAAGCTGACTCCTTCTCATATCGACATCCTTGGGCGCATGGACCTGCCTCCGAGCAACCTGTCCGTTGTCATTGTAGGCGGCGAACAGGTACTGCCCCGCCACATTGCGATCCTTCGAAAGCTGAATCCCCGCATAAAAATATACAATGAATACGGTCCTACAGAGACTACGGTGGGCTGTTCGGTGATGCAATTGGAGGAAGACCGGCCGGTACTTATCGGCCGCCCTATATCCGGCGCCACGATCTATGTACTTGGGAAGAGCGGTCAGATCCAGCCGATCGGGGTGCCGGGTGAGATCTGCATCGGAGGGATCGGGCTGGCGCATGGGTACTGGCGCAGGCCGGAACTGCCCGCAGCACTGCGCTGGGTTGCTACCCCGGGGTGACGGGGTCTGTAGTGTTAGTCCGCGCCGGCGCCGGCGGAGAAAAAGAATTAGTAGGCTATGTCAGGGGCAATACGCTTTTCAGCTCTTCGGAACTCATGACGTACATGGGTACGCGGCTGCCTGCGTATATGGTTCCTGGTTATTATATCCAGGTGGAAGACTGGCCGCTGACCTCCAATGGTAAGATCGACCGGCGGCGGCTGGAGTTGGGAATGGGGGAGACGCTGGGCACTGCCGTCGCCTATGAGGCGCCGCAGGATGAGCTGGAAGAGCGGATGGTACGCATCTGGCAAGAGGTGCTAGACCGGGAAAAGGTCGGCGTTCGCGACAACTTCTTCGAGCTGGGCGGCAATTCAATAAGGGCTGTAAGGCTGATCGATCTGACCGGGCAGTTCCTGCAACGCACCTTGCCGCTGATGACTGTTTTCAAATATCCTACCATCAGGGATATGTCCGCGTATTTTTCAGGGAATACCGGCGAGACAGAAAATCTGCTATCCGAAGAGTACCTGTCGGCATCGGCCGGGATTATGGAAAATACCTTAGACATTTTGCAAACGAACTATCATGCTGCAAATGGATCAAAATAATATTATATCTTTATGAAATGCTTATCCTATCCAAGGTCAGAAAAAAATTCGGCCGGCAGATGGTTCTTGATGTTCCATCATTCAACCTTGACCCCGGGATCTACTGGATCAGGGGTGACAATGGTTCCGGTAAAACCACTCTTCTAAAAATGATAGCCGGGCTTTTACCTTTTGAAGGGGACATCCTTGTTGGCAAGAGCAGTCTGAAGACCGATACGCTTTCCTATCGCAGGCAGGTCGCCTGGGCCGAAGCCGAACCTCTCTATCCTGATTTTGTTTCCGGCAGCGATCTCCTGCAGCTCTACTGTTCTATCCGCGGTGTCGCCACAGCCGATGCAAACCATTTAGTCGACCTGCTCGGAATGAAGGAATACATCGATAATAGCATAGGATCTTATTCGGCGGGTATGGCCAAGAAGCTGTCGCTTTGCCTGGCCTTTCTGGGTAAGCCTGCGCTGATCCTGCTGGATGAACCTTTTATTACTCTTGACGAAAATGCTCTGGCTGCCGTCAGTGATCTCATCCGGTTAAGAAATCGTGACGACGGAACGGCGTTTCTGATGAGTTCGCACCAGGAGCCTGATAGTAAGCTTTTTTTTTCCGGCAGGCAGTTGCGGGTTGCCGGCCATAAACTGACCCTGTCTGATGTCTCAGCCGGGTAAAATACTACGCCGTTCATTGGTAAGACCCTTTTACCGGGAGAATGCAGGTGCATTAGTTCTCGTCTTTACCATCATGCTTTTTATCGTTGGCCATTTAAACGGCGCCGGTCTGTTCGAGTATCAATATTCATTGGCCGTGGGGATGCTTACTAACAGCTAGTTCCTGATCTTCGTTGCTGCTCTTTGGCTGCTTTATGTCATAAAATGTGTCGTATTCGTCGACAACCGTCTACTCCGGCCGGAGCTGGCTTACCTGCGGACTTATTGCCTGCTGGGTAAAGCTGCCCGGTTCTATTTATTACTAAAGACAGAGCTATTACTCCTGCTGCCCGTTCTGCTTTACGGGCTTTTTGTCGTGGGTATCGGCTGTTACCGGCATCTTTATTTTTCATCTCTGCTGGTTGGGATATATTTAATGGCCCTTTGTCTGATTGCTACCGGATGGCATCTCCATCGCCTCGACCCTTTATCCGGGGAGGGGGCTGTCCTGCAAAGATCCCGGTGGTTTATAGTACACAAACAGAAATGGATGTGGGCTGTAATAAAGCTCTTTACCTGTGCTGTTTTTTATGGCGTTGCGCGTAACAATACCGTTGACAGGTACGATCTGGCGTTTGTCTTTGTTTTTTTCAACTTTGGCATCCTTGCCAATGGCGTGCTTCTTCACCGGGTAAGGGAATTCGAGGAGACCCGTTTATTTTGGTATACCGGTCTTCCCGTCCGGCTATGGAGGAGATGGCTCGGCTATGCAGGTTTTTGCTTTGTCCTGCTGCTTCCTGAGATGGTTACGGCTTATCTGCTGACCCCTGTTCGTCTCCACTATGGGGATGCCTTCGATATGATCTGCAGCAGTCATAGTCTGCTCCTGTTAATTTACGGTATGCTTGTGCTGCGCAAATTTTCGAGGGCTGCATTCCTGCGGCTTATCCTGTTTGCCGGAGCTATTCAGTATCTCTTTGTGGCGATGGGTGACCTCACGTGGTTGTATCTTCTTTTTTATTCACTCTCCTTTATTTTCTTTTATACGGGCTATTACCGATACGAGATCGTAGTCGAAAATTAAACATATGTCTTTGATCAATAGCGGTGCACCTGCCTATCCTTTTACGGCAAGGTCGGGAAGCGTTTTTTCCTATTTTGGTATCGATGTTGCCGATGACTATGACTGGCTGGAAGATGCCGGCGCCGTCGCTGTAGAAGACTGGGTCCGGCAGCAGGATGAGCTAACGCGGGGCTATATGGCCCGGCTACCGCATCATGACAGAATCCGGCAGCGGCTCGAACAGCTTTTGGATCATGAGCAATACAGCAATCCGTTTGCGGCCGGCAGTTACGTCTACTATTACAGGAAGAGCCGGCAGCAGAATCAGCCGGTACTTTACCGGCAGGCAGGCGAGGAGGATCCGGAAGTCTTTCTCGACGTCAATGTCACCTTTCCGGAAGGCGTCACTTCGCCGGCGCAGATACAATTCTCCCGGGATGGCAGCCTGGCGGCCTGTCAGCTCTCGTCCGGGGGTTCGGACTGGCGTAGCGTCGTCATCATCCGGTCAGCGGACAGGACTATCCTTGACGATCGGCTCACGGGTGTAAAATTCAGTGCGCTGTCCTGGAAAGGCAATGAGGGGTTTTACTATACCTGCTATAATTCGCCGGGAGAGGCCGGCGGATCCGGCGGCAGGATGGGCTTTGCGCGCCTATGCTATCATCGCGTGGGCACTTTGCAGGAGGACGATATCGTTGTATTCGATGGAGGCAGCGAACCAAGGCGGTTCATCATGGCCTACCTTTCGGAAGACGAACATTTCCTCGTCATCGGGACGGCTATGTCCGCTACCGGCAATGATCTGTTCATACAGGGCCTCACCAGCGGGGATGGACCTATACAGCCGGTCATCCAGGGCTTTGAGACGCGGACGAGTATCCTTTGCAGCAGGGGCTCCAGGTTATATATCCTTACTGATCTGGAAGCGCCCAATTTCCGTCTGGTCACTGTGGATGCAGCCAATCCGCGGCCGGAAAACTGGGTAGATCTGGTTGCGGAGACTACCGAGGTGCTTACTGCCGGAACCGGCGGGAACATGCTATTTGCCAGCTATCTCAGGGATGCATCCACTTACGTCATTCAATATACGCTGGAAGGAAGGTTTGTGATATTGCAACAGGGGAGTCTACTGTATTCAGACAGGCAGATCTCTCCTTCGATCCGGTGGATTATGTTTCCCGGCAGGTGTCGTACCTTTCCGATGACGGCACCAGGATCCCGATGATGATCACCCACAAAAAAGGAATAGTCTGTGACGGCCGGAACCCAACGCTTCTTTATGGATATGGTGGTTTTGGCATCAGCATTACCCCGGGCTTTCAGCCTTCGAATGTCTTATTCCTTGAACAGGGGGGAATATATGCCGTGCCTAACCTCCGGGGCGGAGGTGAATATGGCCGGAACTGGCATGAGGCCGGCCGACGGCTGAACAAGCGCAATGTATTCGTTGATTTTGTTGCCGCGGCCCGTTATCTCATTGCAGATAAGTATACTTCTCCTTCATTTCTGGCTATTGGAGGCGCTTCAAATGGCGGTCTGCTGGTGGGGGCCGTCATGACGGCATATCCCGGGCTTTGTCGTGTAGCTCTTCCTTCCGTAGGGGTCATGGACATGCTGCGTTATCATCGTTTTCCGGCGGGCATGGCCTGGGCTGCCGAATATGGAACATCCGAAGATTCGGAGGAAATGTTTGTCTACCTGCACGGTTATTCACCTTACCATGCCCTGCGGTCCGGGATCTATCCTGCTACCCTGGTCATCACGGCAGACCGGGACGACAGGGTGGTGCCGGCTCACTCCTTTAAATTCACCGCCCGTTTACAGGCCGTTCAACAAGGTAGTAATCCCGTGCTTCTCCGTGTTGAAAGGACGGCGGGTCATGGCAGCGGCAGGTCCACAACCCAGGTGATCAGCGAGGAGGCGGATAAATGGGCGTTTCTGTTTGATAATATGGGGCTGGAAGTACGGCCGATCAAAATTGCTTATTGATTTTTGAGGCTTACGGACGGGTTGAGCAGTGCTGCCTTGATCGTCTGATAGCTCACTGTCAACAAGGCCAGCGTCAACATGCTCGTGCCGACAAGAAGGAATAGCCATAAGCTGATATCGGCGTGGTACTGGTAGTTTTGCAGCCAGCGGTACATAAGGAAATAGACTGCCGGCGAAGCGATCAGCATGGCAAGTATTACCAGCATTGCAAAATCTCTGAGCAGTAAGGCCCATACATTAACTACTGATGCTCCCAGCACTTTTCGCACTCCAATTTCTTTCCTTCGTTGTTCGGCTGCAAAGGAAGCCAGGCCATACAGGCCCAGGCAGGATATGAAGATAGCGAAGACGGCAAATACCATCGAGAGATTGCCGATGCGCTCTTCATTGGCAAATTTCCGTGCATATTCCTCTTCTGTGAACTGGTACTCGAACGCTCCACCGGGTGCATAGCGTTTGAATACCTCTTCAATCTCCGATATCGCCGTTTGCATGGACAAGGCCGGGTTTACCCGGGCGATGATCGAATTGGCTGCGGTATAATTCAGGCAGAAGATGGTGGGTTGCGAGGGATTATACGGAGATTCCATGACCATATCAGCAACGACCCCAATGATGGTATGGCTTTTTCCCCCAAATTGGATCACTTCACCGATGGGCTTACTGAGGTTGGTGAGCCTGACCGCAGTCTCGTTGAGAATGACGGCGCCCGTGTCGGTAGGAAAATCTCTTGAAAAATTACGGCCATCTGTTATATGCCAGCCAACCGTGGCTCCGAAATCATGTGTCACGTCGACGGTGCCCATCAATACGGAAAGATTGGGATTTTTGCCGCGCCAGTAATAATCATTGGAAGCCGTGGGCGCCTCCGTGGCATTAATGGAGGATTCCGCCATCCCGCTGACGCCCCCGTTTCGGATGAGGTCTTCTCTAAGTCGGTTGTATGGTGCGTTGTAGATCTCGGGGGTATTCATCGATATCGAGATCAGTCCCTCACGGCTATATCCAACCGGCCGGTCCTTGGCATGCTGTATCTGCTGGTAGACAATGATGGTGCCCATGATCAGGATCATGGAAACGGCAAACTGGAAAACGATCAATATTTTCCTGGGCAGAGAGCCGCTGCGGCCAGCAAAATAATTGCCCTTCAATACCTTTATTGGCCGGAAGCCTGACAGATAAAAGGCCGGGTAGCTGCCTGCCACAAAGCCGGTAATAAAAATGGCCAGCAGGATCAATCCCCAGAATAGCGGCGAGCCATAGGGGATGGACAGGTGTTTGTGTATGATGCTATTGAATGGGTAGATTGCGATCTGTGCAAGGACAATCGCGGCAAGATAGGAGAGGCAGGTAAGGATGATGGATTCGGATAAAAATTGCCCGATGAGCTGTATGCGCAGGCTGCCAATCGCTTTGCGGATACCGACCTCTCTGGCCCGTTTTTCACTTCGGGCTGTGGACAGGTTCATAAAATTGACGCAGGCAAGAAATAATACAAAGGCCCCGATGATCCCGAACAGCCAGACAAGCCGGATACGACCGCCGGCTTCCTTGCCATCCTGGAACTCATTATATAAATGCCAGCGGGTCATGGGATGCAAAAAGATCGTTTCATTATGGTCGGTGACCCGGGGGGCGACAATGTTGCTGATCCGGGCACTGGTACGGGTGAGATCCACCCCGTCGTTGAATTCCACGAACCCAGGAGAGGAATATGCGGGTGCCATGGAACGTGGTGTTCTCAGGCAGGTCTTCGAATACTCCACCCACTTTTATTGCTATGTAATTGTCCACCAGAATGGTCTTTCCGATGGGATCGCCTTCTCCGAACAGGCTTCTGGCCAGGGATTGATTGATAAGTGCCGATGACGGTTGCTTCAAAGCTTCTCTTTCACCGGCGACCATTCTGAAACCAAGCATTTCAGGCAGGTCCGGTTCAGCCCAGGTTCCGGGAGCGGCCAGTCTCTTGTCGCCGACGGATAAAGTGTGAACAAAATTGGGAAATACAAGGGCAACATGTTTGAAGGTTTCGGCGTAATTGGAGCGAAGGGTGGAAGCCAGCGGGATAGCTACCGCGTCTTCGGTAGTGATCTTACCTTTAGATTGGACGTCCATCACCTGGGCGATCCTTTTATAATTGGCATGATAATGATCGAAGGACAGTTCGTCGGCGATCCATAGCCCGATGAGAATAGCAACAGCAGCACCCAGAGCCAGTCCGAAGATATTTATTCCTGAATAGCCTTTGTGTTTCAGAATGTTGCGCCAGGCTGACAAAATGAAGTTCTTTAACATATGAGTGTTTAATGGTCTGATAAAGATAAAATATTTTAGTTACAAACCCGGCAATTCTGACAGGGGCCATGTGATCGGCCTAAACTGCAGATTCTTCCTGAAAAGCCTGCGGGTCCGGCGCACCACGAAGTGACATCCTGATGACAATGATGCCATGGTCAAGGGCGTATCGGAACAGACCGGCAATAGACTTATGCCCGACTTTATCCTTTATGTCCTGTCTTATTTTTTCAACTGACCGGACGCTCAGATAAAGGGATTGTGATATCTCCTTATTGGTTTTTTCCTCCCAGAGGAATTGAATGATCTGTTTTTCGCGTTTGTTGAGGGTAATGCCTGCGCCCGGTTTTTGTTTTTTCTTATCTCCTTCCTTGCCGAAGAATAATGCATTGGTCAGCAGCGCATTGCGGTAGATCTTGTTTTGCCACGCGGCGGAGATGGCCTGCACAAGCTTTTCCGGTTCTTCCGCCTTTGACAGGTAGGCATAGATGCCCAGCTCTACCAATCCGCTGATGATCTGCAAATCTGTGCATACAGACAGTATAATAATCTTGATGTTCGGATACTCCTTGTAGATAGTGAGAATGGTTTCGAAGGTGTCTCCATTCGGCATAAAAAGGTCCATAATCAGGACATCGACGGCGGAATATTTCAGTTTGTAAAGAAGTTCCGTCGAATTTTCCGCTTGAATAGGGATTTGAATGTTGGCTTGCTGAGATAAGTAGTCCGATAAGATTTTTCTAAATAAGGTATGGTCATCAGTGACTGCAATTCTGATCATAATAATGGATATGTTTAAATTTGGATTTGGGTCTCTTCCCTGCTTGTTGGGTAGTAAATTTACTTAGTAATAAATACAAAGGATTAGTAAAACCCGCAAAAATGTCTTATGAATTGAAATAATATATTATATATAAAATATACGGGATAATTCAAATGCACAGGAAACATCACAAATTTTTAACATTCACCGGGAAAAGTAAAAGGACCGGGGTATCCGGTCCTGTGATTTTTGATTTTGGGCTTTTTTTGCGGCGTTTGCTATATTCCGGGGGAGGGAAAGCGGGCTTCTTATGCGGGTTCTTCAACACGTTCGTACAGGATCTCTTTTTCCCCGAACAACCTTTCGGCTGTCAATCCGCGTTTCCTGCACTCTTCGACAAACATATTTGACTGTACGATGGGGTTTGAATCGTCGGAATACCGTAAAGTGCTGATAAAAACAAGCCAGGGCTCCTGTCCCATGGCGTATACATAAACTTCGCGGGGGTGAAATATGTTAACCAGGTGGATCCCTTTTGCAAAATTGGATCCCGAAAGTCTGCGTGACTGATCCTTGTCCCGTGCCAGCTCTTCCGTCAACAGTGGGCCATATAACCAGGATAGGGGGGCGCCATCACATTCCATTCCGAGGAATATGACATCCACATCTCCTGTCAGCTTCTGCACATGCTCATATAGTTTTTCCTCCAGCACTCTGGAATCTGCGACAAAGAGAAAGCTGAATTTTTCCGCAGCGATATGATAGCAGCTTTTGGCGCGAATATTAAGGTCGCTATGCTCTCCGGTAAAAGGGATGCCTGTAATAGTGCAGTTGCCGAACTGAATGGTCTGCATATCATCAATTTCAATTACTTTACGGAATCCCAGGTGCCTGAACATATAGTTCAGGTTAGGGTCTTGTAATGCTCCTGTCGTCGTCCTTGGCACAACGAGGTTGCGTATCCTATGCCGCAACGGCAATAAAGTTTCCAACAGGATATGATCCTGATGATTGTGCGTGATCAACACATAGTCTATCACATCCGGCAGGTCGATATCTGAAAAATGTTCGACACTGGACTGGTATCCGTAATAGCTTACCAGCGGGTCCACCAGGATGCTGATCTCTTTTGTTTCAATAAGGATGCAGGCATGGCCAAAGTACCTCATACGGACAAAAGGTCCATCATATTTCCTGTAGGCAGGGTGCTCTACAGTCGTAAAGAAAGTGTCGAAGAGGTCCCGATCCTTTTCACTTACACCGCAAAGGTCTGCAATCCGCTCAATCGATCCCGGAATTCGCTTCATTTTACTCAATTCGTCTATGCCGGCATGGTCAAAGGGGATATCCAAATGCAGTACATGCGGTTCATCCAGTCGCGGTGTACTCAGGCAAAAGGGCCGGTCGTCGTTATCGGTAACCCATAGTGCGATACTCTGATAACTTTTATTATAGAATGCGCTTTCATACAACAATGATTCAAAAAAGCGAAATGAGGGGTTATTGTTCAGGTCATACACCAGCTCAACATACCCCTTGAGAATATCGGGTACTTTTTCATATAAGCTTTCCAAAGAGAAACCCTTTGCCTGATTTTTCAACATCCTGTCAAGCTCCAGGATCGCAGCGTTGAGTTCAATGGAGTCATGCTGTATGTCCAAGGTCTGATCTCTAAGCTTTTTTATGTCTTCCACCCTGTTTTGCTTAAAGTCGATAAAGGGGCCGCCAAGCATCTTTGGATTACGAACAGCCGCTTCGTGGATATGGGGAGCCTGGATGTACGAATTCATGATCTTTAAATGTCTTCCCACGATATTCATGGCGGCTGTTGCAGGCGATATGAGATGCGACCAGGCATACCACCTGCATATCAGTGGTTCGATCACCACATTGGGCTTTAGGTAAAATTGCTCTTTTTGCATATGTAATTAGTTCGTAAGTACGTCACTTCATGACTATATAATCATCCATAATCAGGCAATCGAGTCCGCATTCGAAAAAATATTCCAGTGCCTGGCCGGGAGTTTCAATGATGGGCATGCCCTTTTTGTTAAAGGAAGTATTCAAAAGCATTGGCAAACCTGTAAGGGCTTTGAATTCCTTCAACAAATTATACAAGCGGTTATTTGATTCTTCTGTAACGGTCTGTATCCGGCAGGAGCCGTCGACATGCACTACGCCTGCAACTTTGTCTTTCCATTCCTGTACGATCGGAGCGACCACCAGCATATAGGGACTGTCGCCGGAAAAATGAAAATATTCCGAAACGTGTTCCCGCATAACGACAGGGGCAAAGGGTCGGAAATCTTCCCTGAATTTAATTTTGTTATTTATGAATTTTTGCACTCCCTCTCTCCGGGGGTCTGCTATGATACTCCGATTACCCAATGCCCTGGGACCAAACTCACAGCCTCCCTGAAACCAGGCGATTATTTTCCCCCGGGCGAGAAGTTCTGCCGTTTCCCTGATAAAGTCATCATTCCTGCCGACCTTGATTAATTTGGCTGATGGGTTTTTGTTGATCATGCCAACTACAACCTGATATAGCTGGTCGAGTTTGACAGCACTCATGAAATAGTCCAGATCTCCATCCAGTACTGATTTGCTCTGGTTTATGGAAGCCTTGATCGCGCTGCTTTCTTTTAAGGAAGCAATAAATGTTGCAGCGTCCGTATATAAATTGCAGTCGGACTTCAGGGTAGAATTCCCGGAAACCACGATCTCATCTTTGGTTATAGAAACCGTATAAACACCAAATTCGGGGATAAAGAACTGAATGAGATAATTGTCTTTAGTTATATTGTCCCTGTTTATGAACAGGGGGAGATTCTTAAAAAAGAGATCGCCGAAAAGTTTGAAATTGTTTTCGTCCGGCAATAGAAAGGTTGAAATTTCTTTCTTTATACATTCATTCGAAAATGGCTTCCCGAAACATGAGTTTCCATCGTGCAAAATGCGTTCGCGTTTTAATACTTCCAGCCATCCATAGTAGGCGCATCCTATCGCGAGTCCATTGTCCCCCGCGGCAGGAGTAAAATAATTATTTTTAAATATTCCTTTTTTAAGGACTTTTCCGTTGGCTACTGCATTCAAAGCAACACCGCCTGTGTACGATAAGTTGTCCGTATTCACTAACTTTCTCCGTTCTGTCATCACGTATTCAATTGCCCGTTCTGTTTCACCCTGAACCCAAAGAGCGATGTCTGCGTAGTACTGAAAATTCTTCCACAGCTCCGTTTTATTTCTTACAGGTGACCGGAAGTCATATATCCAGTCCCCATAGTTTATGAATGCTCTTCCTTCCTTCAGTTCAAAAAGGGGGTGATCGTATTCATCTGGCCGGCCGTATGGGGCGAGTCCCATCAACTTTCCGGCGTCCATGTCATCTCCAAAGCAGTATTCTGAAGCGCCCTGATAAAAACTTCCGATCGAATGCAGAGTGGTTACCGTGTGCATCGGATATTTTTTGGCCGACATTCCCATCGGTGAGATATCCTTGTAAACGCATTTGAACCGCTGATCTTCAAATAAATAAAGGCTGTCCTTTTCGGCATATAGATGTTTGATGCCGTCCGGAACAGATTCCGGGACTATTGTCGACTCTGTGAGGTCCGTGCAATCATCATAATTGCTTCCACATCCGTCGATAACAAGGACGGCAGTTTCTTTAAACGGGCTGGTTCCAAAAGCATAATATGCATGGGCAAGGTGATGGGATATGGTTACTACGGGCACATCGATCGAAGAATCAAAAAGCCTTGTCCCGCCGTAAAAGGAGTTTCCGCTTTTAAAAAGGCCAAAATTGGCGTTTTGAACGACCAGGGAAAGGTCATTAAGCGTGATTCCTTCTGCGGCCAGGCAATATTTAATTGCTTCGGAATCATTCCCGCCATCGTGTTTGATCCTTGTAATCCGTTCTTTTTCTATTGCTACACAGATCTTTCCATTTTTCAGCAGGCATGCCGACCCATCATGTGAAAGGCCGGTCCCCAATACATAAATATCCCTTTTATTACTCTTTATATGGGTCATAATTAATTGTGTTAGCTCTATTTAGTCAAATTAGTATTGCCTAAATTAGACCCTAAAAAAATAAAAGAGATTACGGGGAATACTAAAATTCGGTTCGGGTTTTGCGAAAACAAAGGGTGGGTGCAATGTATTTGCGCTGGTGGGGTGTTTTAACTAAGGAGGAATATCACTAGCGTTTTGATATTACTTAAAGATATTCAACTGATTAGGATTTAGTTCTTTGAAATTTTGCTGTATTGAGTTCGAAAATATTTCATTTAT
>WNFI01450060.1_pt2 | contig 13251 bp, 9 predicted proteins | sample 5400471 | NCBI WGS metagenome assembly WNFI01 (sample SAMN13153348, study PRJNA577476) | soil metagenome | isolation source: 100 cm saprolite on Douglas fir-dominated hillslope | place: USA:California | collected 2013-09-17
AAACAGCCGCAGGCACAACCAGGGCGATGCCAACCGGAACAGCCGGCATCAGCGGAAGCTTGCGCAATGCCAGTCTCTTTGCAAGGCCCCGACAAGCAAAAGGCCGAAAAGCGCAACCATTCGGCGGGTGAGGGGAAAATTGGGGGGGACCTTGAGCATTTCTCGTTAGCCGCCACCTCGATTTCCGTACTAAACGCGCGACTATGAGGCGAAGTGGTTTTCGGGCCATCTCAACGCGCACCCTCCAAACTCTTTCATGAATGCGCGTTTCTTGGGCTGCATTTGGCCGAGCGGCATCGCTCGTCAGGTTCGTGCAACTGCTATTTCATTTTCGTGAGCGTAGGAACTAAACAAGGTTCGCGCCACTTCATCCCGGGCGAATCTGGGGGACTGCTGCAGGAGGATGTTCGCGGGGGGCACGAACAGTTTCATTTTTCCATTTCCGAAGCCCAGTTCAAGTGGATGGAAAGCGGCGCGACATTGGCTTCTTCGATCTTCGTGTTAATCAGGAATCTCTGGCCGTCGCCAGTTACATCGTAAGAGAATCGGTCCTGTGCGGAAATCGGTTGCCGCCGGTGGGTAGTCTGAAATAGTGCGACCGGAGAGCCAGCTTTAAAAGCGGAGCCCGGCGTCACCGCCACTGCCATCATCTTTCCTTCTGCGGAAAGGTAGAACAACTCCTTGCCGTCCTGCCGCCACCGTGGCTCGTACCCTCCAGCGCTTGACACTTGCCACTTGCCCTCGCCGCTCGGAAAAGTAGACACGTAGATCTCCATGTTGCCAGTCTCATTCGAAGCGTAAGCCATCCATCGGCCATAAGGGGAAAACTGCGCGTTCTGCACCGTCCACTCTGCCTGCAGCAGTGGCTTGGCTACGCTCTCCGGCCAGGAGAAATACCAAAGCTCGTTTCCTTTCCTGAATAACGCATACTTGCCGTCCTGCGACCAGTCCCAGGGGTTGACCATCAAACCGAGGCCGAGATCGACCACCTGTTGCTCGGACCCGGAACCATCCGCGTTCTTCCGGTAAAGCTGCATGCCAAGCTTTCGGTTCGCACTGAACATGATCTGCTTACCGTCCGGCCTCCAAATGGGTGTCCAATGCAAGGATGGATCGAACGTCAGCCGCGTTGGAGGCATACCCTGGGCTACCTCACGGATCCAAATATCAGTGTGCAATCCGTCCGGGTCAGTTTGGTCACTGACGACCCTGTGCCCGTCGGGCGAGAGACGGACGTTGCTGTACCTACCAGGTACCCCAACCGTGCCCGCCGCCTTTCCGCTGCGGTCAAACCAAGTCAACTGAGAAAGGGACGCACCTTTTCCCGTTTGCGTGACTAGAAACTCTCCATTGGACGCACTAAAAACAGCCCTGCCCACAAGAGAGGCATACAGCACTTCGTCGCTCAAGGTGTGAGGCTCGCCGCTCAGAACGTAACGCTGCCTGTGGAACGGTTGCGCCACTAAGGTCTTGTCCCGCAGGTATACGAGGTAGCCTGGCTCGGCATAGGCGGCGTTCGCACTCGTGTTAACCACCAAGCTTCTTTCCTGCGAATCCAGCGAGCCCAAGAAGATGGCGTTATTCTCCGACTGCCCGCTGAAGTTCGCCGCCAGGTAAAGAAAATGTTTCCCGTCCGGCAGGAACATCGGCCAGCGATGGCTGGTTTCAAAGCGTGACGGGTCCGGCTTGGTCATCCCCACGGGAGAGCCTCCCGAGGAAGACACTCGGAACAAGCCTCCGAATCCGTCCGGAGTGAACACGATCACTCCGTCCCGGTTCCACGTGCCGCCGCGCCCATTCGGCGCATCGCACAACACCTGCGGCTGTCCACCCGACACATCCACCTTCTTCAATTTGCCATCAGCGAAGAACGCAACGAATTTCCCATCGGGCGACCAGAATGGGTAGGTCGCTCCTTGCGTCCCATCGATCGAATTGGTCCGACGGCCTCCGACTTCATGCATCCAGAGCACGTAGTAGTTGGCCTGCCCGGAATAGGCAACCATCGCCAGTGTGCGTCCATCCGGGGACAACGCTATGTCGTTCGCCGCAAACGGCACGGAAGTGTGGAAATACATCGGGCGCGCGTGCCTGTTGCTTGCCTGCCACCACGCCACGGCTGCAACCATCATCAACAGAAAAAATGTTGCGGCCAGCAGTCGACTCGCCCGTTCCCATCTCCCGCGCCCGGCCGTGACGCCCTTCGCTTCTCGCGCCTGAGAGCCTCTTTCGGCGATCCAGTTCAACTCGCTCGCTAGATCGCTCGCGCTCTGCCAACGTTCGTCGGGATCTTTCGCCAGGCATTTCTTAACCACGCGCTCCAGCGCGGCTGGCGCCATCGGCTGCAAAACCGTCAAGGACGCCGGCTCAGAAGAAAGTATGGCCGCGATTAAGCTCGCTCGCGTTTTCCCGGAAAACGCCGGCTTGCCCGAGGCCATTTCGTAGATCAATTCCCCCAGGGCGAAAATATCCGTGCGGGCGTCGATCTCTTTCCCTTCCAGTTGTTCTGGCGCCATGTATTGGAACGTCCCGATGATAGTCCCTTCGCCGGTGAGCTTTGAATGCTCTTGGGTTATTTCCGTTTGCGCCGTCGCCAGCGGCGCCAGACCGGACTGCTTCGCCAAACCAAAATCCATCAGCTTGGCGCCCGTTTTCGTCAGCATGACATTCGACGGCTTCAGGTCGCGGTGCACAATCCCCATCTTGTGGGCTTGCGCGAGGGCTCCCGCAATTTCCGCTGAGATTCGAACGGTCTGCTCCGGCGTCAACGATCCTTTTGTCAGCCGTTGGTCCAGCGTTTCACCCTCAACCAGTTCCATCACCAAAAAGTCCACGCCATCCTGATGGCCGATGTCATGCAGCGTGCAGATGCGAGGATGAGAAAGCTTCGAAACGGCTTTCGCTTCGCGCTCCAATCGTTGCCGCAACGTCGGATCAGAGGACAGACTCGACGGCAGTACCTTGACCGCTACATCGCGCTCCAGCCGCGTGTCCCGCGCGCGATACACCTCTCCCATCCCGCCGGCACCAAGTGGCGCGCCGATCTCATAAGGCCCCAGTCTTGTTCCTACCGCTAGGGTCATTTATTCAGCTTTGCTGTCCAGTTCAGTACGATAGACATCGGTGCGCTCCCTGCCTGCTTCAATTCCGTATTGATCAAGAATCGCTGTCCGTCTCGGCTCACGTCATAAACGAAGAGGTCATAGATTGGGACTGGCTGCCGAGGAGTCACTTGGAAAAGTGCAACTGGCGTGCTGGCATCGAAATTGGCCCCGGTCGTTACTGGCGCGGCCATAATCTTGCCGTCTGACGAAATGTAGAACAGCTCTTTCCCGTCCCCTCTCCACCGTGGCTGTTCTCCTCCCCCCGCCGAGACTTGCCACTTCCCTCGTGGCTCCGGGAATGAAGTCACGTAGATCTCCCATTTCCCGGACTCATTCGATGCGTAGGCCACCCATTTTCCATCCGGCGAGAATTGGCCGTTCCTGAGAACCGATGGCGCTTTCAGAAACAGACTGCTCTTCAGTTCCGGGAGAGTTACGAACCATAAGTCCGTGTCTTGGGTGTATAGAATGTATTTCCCGTCTCTGGACCAGTCATTCGGAAATTTGTCAATGTCACCGTGCACGATGCTTTTCTCTTCTTGCGCGCCATCGGAGTTCTTTATATGTAGATCGTTAAACGATGTCCTGTTAGAAGCAAAGACCAATCGTGCAGCATCTGGACTCCAGATCGGCACCGAGTCAGCGGCAGGGTCGAAAGTAAGGCGCTTGGCACCTCCTCTCTGCAAGTCATAAGTCCAGATGTCGGTATTCTGGCTCGCGATGTCCGTCATGCTTACGGCCACCGATTTTCCATTCGGAGCTAGGAATACGTTGCCATACACATCGGGTCTTCCAAGCGCTCCCACTTCTTTCCCTTTGCGGTCAAACCAGAGGAGTTCCGAAAGGGCAACCCCCACCCCGCTCTGAGCGGCAAGTACGCCCTTTTCGGAGGCTCCAAATACTGCCCTCTTAACCTGCGGCTGGTATTGAATATCGTTCAGAATAGTTGTTGGTTCTCCCGTCAAAGCGAAGCGCTTCAGATCGAATCGCTGGGCGAACAGCGCCTTATCACGGTAAAAGAGCAGGTAGCCTGGCTCGGCATAGGCTGCGTTCGCCGTGGCTTCCACGACGAATCGTTTTTCGTTGGAATCCAGTGACCCCACGAAGATGGCATCAACACTCTTCTGCCCCGCGAAATTGGTTGCCATATATAAATAGTGCGTTCCGTCGGGCAGAAACATAGGCCAGCGATGGCTCAGTTCTCCTCGACTCTTATCCAGGTTGCTAACCGTCGTGACTGTTCCACCCGAAGCCGAGACGCGATACAGGGCTACCCCCGACCGCGCATCTGGTGTGAAGACAACTACACCGTCCTTGTTCCACGTGCCTCCTCGTCCCGACGGCGCATCACACACCGTCTGCACCGGGCCGCCTGATACCTCCACCTTTTTCAGCTTTCCGTCGGCGAAGAACGCGATGGAACGGTTATCCGGTGACCAGAACGGGAAGTTAGCACCTTCAGTATCGGCAAGGTGACTTGCGCTCTGTGATCCCAGTTCGTAAACCCACAGCGCATTCCTCCGCGCGGATTCCAAGTATGCAATCACCGCAATAGTGTGCCCGTTGGGAGCCACCGCAATGTCACGCGCAGAAAACGGCATCGGCGCGGGGAAATACATTGCTTCTTCTGGCGGTTTCGAGCTTGGCCACCGAGCGGCCCCGACGATCGCGGCGCCCGCCAGTACACCGGCGATGAGCCAGGCTGCTCTTCTCCTCGTTTTTCCCGGGGCTTCCCCGAATGCCGCACCAGTCGCTTGCCCGTTGCTTTCGGTGATCCACACTAGCTCGCTCGCCAAATCACTAGCACTCTGCCAACGTTCATCGGGGGGCTTTGCCAGGCACTTCTTGACCGCGTGGTCCAGCGCCGGCGGCGTCATCGGTTTGACGCTGCTAATCGGCGCAGGCTCTTTTTCGAGAATTGCCGATGCTACGCTGAGCTGGCTCTTGCCTTCGAAAGCGCGCCGGCCCGTGAGCATTTCGTACAGCACCGCGCCCAGCGAAAAAATGTCGCTCCGGCCGTCGACTTCTTTCCCTTCCACTTGCTCCGGCGACATAAACTGAAATGTTCCGATGATGGTGCCTTGCTCGGTCACCGGTGACTGCTTCGCCGCGGCCGTCAGTGTTGCTGCAGTGGCCAAAGGCAACGCAGGCTTGGCGAGACCGAAGTCCAGCAACTTCGCGCCTGTGGGCGTCAGCATGATGTTGCCCGGCTTGAGGTCGCGGTGCACGATGCCCGAACGGTGAGCTTTGTCGAGGGCATCTGCGATCTGGGCGCCGAACTGCAACACTTGGTCCAGGGGGACCGGACCTTTTTCCAGGCGCTTCGCCAGCGTCTCGCCTTCCACGCATTCCATCACGAGATAGTCGATGCCGTCCTGATGCCCGATGTCATGGAGCGTGCAAATGTGCGGATGATTCAGGCTGGATATGGTTTTTGCTTCGCGTTCGAATCGCTGCTTCCGAACAGGTTCACTGGAGAACTGCGCGGGAAGAATCTTGATGGCAACAGTTCGCTCCAGCCGCGTATCCCGCGCGCGATACACCTCTCCCATGCCGCCGGAACCTAGCGGCCCGGTAATTTCATAGGGGCCAAGATGTGTGCCTGGAAAGAGAGGCATAAGTTGCCGCGATTATAACCCCGGATAGCTTCGCGCGTACCGGCAAGCCTAGGTAATCCAGTTGGGCATCGTGCGGATAAGTCCCCGGAAGCCGGCTCGTAGAAAGTGATCTCCGCGCTTGGCATCGAGTCTGGATGGATTTACGGCAAACCGGAAACTCAACTCTCCGGATAAAACCGAAGGGTTGACGTTATTCAAGGGTTAGCAATCGGCGCATTTCGCTGTTTCTTCGCGGAGGAAGAAATTGGGGGGACTCTATGCATGCGGAGCCACATTTCGGTGCACCACTAGAATTGTCAATCGCGAGCGCCTGTCTAGGCAGAATATCGTGGCAACGCTACGGCTGCGAATCAAGAAGCTTGCTCGACTCGTGTGGGATGCAATCTAGACGCTGCAGAAGGCCGGCCTCGATAGCGAGGCCGCGCGTCTTCGACGTGTGCTCACAAAGTCATGAAGAAGCGTATCCCGAGCCAATACCTCTCGGATGGTTTGCGATGCGCACCTTTGTCTCAACGAGGGGTTCAGTCTCTGACGGCGTGTTGAACGCTTAGGGTCCTTGGGCGGAGGCCCCGGTTCAAATCTGGGTGCCCCGGCCACTTACCCATGGTGATGGTCAGGCCGCTCACACTGAACTAGCCGCTTCCTACCCGCGCCCTGCGATTTACATCGAAGTTGTTGCTCACAAAAGATGTTTCTTCTGCTCGGATTTCACTCATCAGTCGATTGGTGTCTTCAAGCCCGTCGTACTGGGATTGTCGGCTTGGGTGGCAGGCTCAATAAGCACTTCTTGAATCTTTCGCGCCAACGCTTTAGGGCGATAGGGTTTCTGAATGAACGCGACGGACGGATCAAAAACGCCTTGTCGAGCAATGGCATCGTTCGTGTAGCCGGAGGTGAAGATTACTCTGACATCTGGACGGAGTGCCGCGACCTGACGGGCCAGTTCGGGTCCACTCATCTCAGGCATTACGACATCGGTGAGCAATAAATGGATTGTTCCGTCGTATTCCTTCGCTTTCTGCAGCGCCTCCGCGCCAGAGGCCGCTTCCAGTACGGCATAACCGACGCTCTCGAGGTATTCCCGAGCCATTTCGCGAAGAGACCCGGAGTCTTCGGCCAGCAGAATGGTTTCGCAAGCCGGGGGGACTGGCGCCTCCAAATCTTTTTGTCTGACTGGCTGAACAGCCTCTTCGACGCGCGGGAGATACACCTTGAAGAGTGTGCCCTTATCTAGCTCGCTGTAGACCCAGATGTATCCGCCGCTCTGCTTTACGATGCCGTAGACCGTTGCTAAACCTAAGCCAGTGCCTTTCCCGAGTTCTTTTGTCGTGAAAAACGGGTCAAAGATTCGCGATTGGGTGTCGTGGTCCATCCCGCAACCTGTATCTTCTACCGCAAGCATGATGTACCGCCCAGGAATAACCACGTGATGCTCGGCGTTATAGGAGTCGTCCAGCTCGACGTTCTGGGCTTCAATTGTCAGACGCCCCCCAAGAGGCATCGCATCCCGCGCATTTATGGCCAGGTTCAAGAGCACCTGCTCGATTTGTCCAGGGTCGGCCTTTACACGCCCCAGGGAAGGATCCAGCGAGAGTTTGAACTCGATGTTTTCGCCGATGAGCCGATGGAGCAGTGACTGAATCTGTTCCAGGATTTCCTTAAGATCCAATACTCGTGGTTGGAGCATTTGTTGCCGGCCGAAAGCGAGAAGTTGTCGAGTCAGATCGGCTGCCGAAGCGCCTGCCTTCCGGATCATCTCGATTTTTCTGATAGCGGGATGATCGGCCGGAAGCATTTCAAGAACCACGTCGGAACATCCAAGGATGACCGCCAGCAGATTGTTGAAATCATGTGCTACGCCACCCGACAGCTTGCCAATCGCCTCCATGCGTTGCGAAAGACGGCGCTGTTCTTCCATCTTCTTTCGTTCCGTTATGTCGATAACGGTGCTCGAGACTAGAACCCCGTCATTTGTGACAAGAGGCCTCAGGGCGATCTCCACCAGAAACTCCGTTCCGTCCTTCCGGCGCGCAGTCAGTTCAATGCCCCTTGCCAATGGACGTGTGTGCGGCTCTTTCATGTAGCTGGACCGATGCTCCTGGTGAGCACACCGCAATCGCTCGGGCAGGAGTATTTCTATGGCTTCACCGATCAGCTCTTCACGTTTATAGCCAAACATGCGGAGCGCCTGCGTGTTTGCATCTATGAACTCTCCTTGTTCATTTGTAAGCAGAATGCCGATCGGTGCCGTCTCCGCAAGGAGGCGGTATCGCTGTTCGGACAGTTGCAGAGCCTCTTGTACGCGAGTGCGCCGCTTTATCTCCGCGCGGAGTTCGCTGTCCAGTTTATGGCGCTCGACGGCGTAGCGAAGGATTCTTCGCAATGGGCCGCCTTGTATCTGGCCCTTGATGATGTAATCGTGGGCACCTTCTCGCAGCGCGGCAATCCCCAGCTCTTCATCCTGTAGCCCCGTAAGGACCACAACGCTCGCGCCTTCCGCTACAGGCATGATTTGTCGCAGGGTTTGCAGGCCGTTGGTATCCGGAAGTCCCAAGTCGAGTAGGATCACCTGGTATACGCAGGTCGGTGCGAGCGAGCGCAAACCTTCCTCGAGTGTCAACGCATGTTTCAGCGTAAAAATGCCGCTCTCATCGTGTTCGAGCATTCCTTTGACGAGGCGCGCATCAAGCGCATTGTCCTCTATCAACAGGACATGAATCTTTTCATTCATAATCGTTCATCTATTCGGATATAGCCTCGCAATGCCAGAAACAGGAAGTCTCGGTGCGTCTGTCGCCTCTAGATACACCGTCACCCGAAAGGAGACGGCACCCCTTAGAAGGAGAAGGGCAAACGAGGAGCCAAATACGCGGTTGGTAACCTGCTGAAAAGACAGGGAGTCCTAGCTAGGCCAGGAATCTAGGGTGTTCCGAATTGAAACCCGAGACAAATCTTGTACCTATTCCTTAGTGTCGCCAAAGAGGAATTGAGCCATCAGGCATTAGCTTGAATCCCCTGAATTCAAGTGCCTGTCCAAAGCAGAGGCTTGACCTTCGCAAGGGCCAGGAACTAGGAAATACAAAAAGGGCAGCTCGATAAAGAGCTGCCCTTTTTCCGTCCCCAGGGGAGGGGCGGGCCGCCAATTGCCTGGCCGGAACTACGGCAGGTAATAGCGGAAAGAGGTCCACACCATGTTGTCGACTGCCTTGGGCTGGAGGCTGCCCGCTCCGGACCATGCAGTCCTGGTCAAGTAAGAATACGTCATGCCCCACCGGAAGCCACCCTTCGGCCCCTGGTAGAGCTTATGCCAAAAGCCGAGTGTGCCTTCGATGGCCACGCGGGAATCACCGGCGCAAGTGCCACCGGCGCTGGGTGTCAGCTGAGTTGCTGGAGGATTCTCCGTGCTGCAACCGGAGTTGTTGGCGGCAGGGTTGCCATAACCGCCGATACCGCCTGTGGAACGCGCGATTGTCGTGTTCACCAGGAGCGGTGCGCCGGTTCCACTGCCCGTGACGCTCGTTGTGGTGATTTTCACGCTCTGATAACCCGTGTAAGCCGCACGGGCCGCATATTCGGCCCCACCGTAGGCGTAGACGTCCAGCTTCGGGTTGGGATGGAACTCGAGTATACCGAGGCCGTGACCGGTGCGGATCGGAGCAAGAGTGCCGTCGGGGCGAGCAGTGGCATCCGCGAGCTGCGAGGAACCAAAGCGGCCGATACCATCGCCGTAAACACCCTTCGCTCCAAAGTCCAGTTTCTTATTGAAGAGTGGAACGCGGAAGCTGGCTCCGGCGCCGCCGCCGGTGCGTGAATCGTTAAAGGCTCCGGCCGAAGTTGGCGCCGTGGCTGTCGGTGCCGCCGCGCAAGTAATGGGATTCCCCGTGACCGTTGTCGTCGAACCGTCGGGGTTGACCGTTACGGCCGGCCCTGGGGTGGCGCTCACGACCGCGCAAGGATAAATCCGGGCTCGGAGCTGGCTAATGATTCCGAAAACTTCATAGTGGCCAAAGCCAGGGTCCGCGACCGCCTTGAAGACGACGTCCGGCGCCCTGTTCGGTGTGTAACCCGTCGGGTCAAATTGGTTGTTGAGGCCTGCGCTAATTCCGGGAGCGGAGTACCAAAAGTTCTGCGAAGTAGCGCCGGCAGCGTTAGTGAAAGCCGAATCATTGGCAGTGCTTCCTGGCGGTTTTGAATTCCCTTCCTATTTTCGGTGGCAAGACTCCACATCTGGCCGCCGGTAATGGAAAAGCCGTTGTCAAAGGCAGCTTGCGCCCACAATTGACGCTGCCGGAAAACGTAGCTGTTGCTCTGACGATTGTTGGAGGTTACGCCAGCGCCGAGGAAGTCCATCTCGAAGTAGCCGGTGAGCTTGGCGCTGCCCACTTTCGACTCTGCCAGCAGGGTGGCTCGGGTCTGGCGAGCGGAGAAAACGTTCTCGGAAACTTTGCCCAGCGCGTTGCCAGGGAAGGGGATTCCATTGAGTTGGGTGTTGATGTCGGCATTCTCCGCGCGCTGACGATAAACCGTTGCCGCCTCGATGAAGCCACCGGGTGTCAAACTGACGCCCTTGTACTTGATCGTTGACGGGCCGTCTTCGGAGGCTTTCTGGGCGTCGGCCTGTTCCTTGGCCACCGTGGTCCTCAGCACTTCGTTGCTGGCCTTCAAGGCGCTGACCGACGAGTTGAGTGAAACCGCCTCGGACTTCGCTTCCGCAGTCGTGTTCACCGCTTCGGCGGCTTTGGTGCTCGCTTCGGTTGCCCGAGCATTCGCCGCCGCCGCTGCTTCCCGCGCTTCATCGATCTGGCGGTCGCGCTTGGTGAGCTCCTCCTTCAGCATCTGAAGCTGCTCCTGCTGCGACTGCAGAGTCTGGCGGAGCTCTTCGAGTTGGGCCGCGATGGCTGCATTAGAGCTCTCAGCCTTCTTGGCCGCTTTGGGTTTCGCCGGCTGAGCCGCCGTGGCAGGTTGTGAATCGGCGTTCTTGGGCGTATCTGCAATAGCACTTCCGGAAACGAGGAACATCGATAGTGTGAGTGCTGCTAGTTTTTTCATTTCCTCTCTCTTTGGAGCAAAATTCTAAGTGCTACCGAAATAATGCGAACCACCCCGCGGCAAAAGGTAAAGGGCCCGTCTTACAACTACGTCAATCGAATGTGAATATCCTGTAACAATACTTGGGAATTCACGGGAAACCATTGACGTATCAGAGGTTGCGGATGTTTCGGTGAATCAACAACAGCGCGTGGAGCTCGAGACAGACCGAAAAAAGTGTACCTGGTAGCTGTCTCTTCCTCTGGCCCGTCGTCGGAAACACCGACTCATCCAAAATTCCCCTAAAAGGGCGGCTTCCCCTCGGCACCGCGAGGAGGGACCTACTTCGGTGAGCAATCCTATAAGCGAGGGCGATTGGGGTCAAGCAATATTGGCATTCGGTTAGCAGCCAAGCCAGTTTCAGTTTTCTGGATCGCGGTTTGGATGAATTCCACAATGGGACGGACGCCCGAGGGTTGTACCGAATCTGATCGAGGTCACGTGCCTAGACGACCGAGCTACCCGGACTCGACAGGTTCCGTGGAATAATCTAGGGGTCCAGCTCACTGCTGTTCAATGCCGTGGGACTGTTGAGAAAAAAACTCGGGAGGCTCTCAATGCGAAACCGACTGTTAATCTTCCCCGCCCTTGTGGTGTTTATCGCCGCCTTAGGAATTGCGGGAAAATCTCCCGCGCCCACGTTGAAGAAAGTCGCGGAATTCGACCTGCCCGGCCCGCCGGGAAAACGATTCGACTATCTCACGATTGACGCAGACGACCACTACCTGCTTTCCGCTCATCTCGCGGCTGGACAGACGTATGTCATCGATTTGCGCACGAACAAAGTTGTGGCCACCGTTCTGGACACGCCTGGCGCCGAAGGAGTCGAATACGTTCCCGAATTGAAGAAGGCATACACCTCGAATGCGGGCGACAACACCATTGGCGTGGTGGACCTTCGTCAGATGAAAGTAATCAAGAAAATTCCCACTGAAGCCAAGCCGGACGGCAGCGCCTACGCCGCACCATTCCACAAGCTCTACGTTTCCGATGAACGAGGCAAAGCGGAAGCCATCGTGGATGTACGCACTGACAACCTTGTGAAGACGTTGCACTTTGATAGCGAAGTCGGCATGCCGCAGTACGACCCCGTCGCACAAAAAGTTTACGTCAACCTCCAGGACAAAAAACTTTTCGCGATCATCGATCCCGCCACGGATGAAGTGGTTGGGCACTACCCGGTAGGACGCTGCGCCGGAAATCATGGGATGACTCTTGACCCGGAACACCATCGCGCATTTCTGTCTTGTGAAGGTAACGACCTGATGACAGTCTTCAATCTCGACACTCACCAACCAATCGCGTTCTTGCCGATGGCGGGCGGTCCCGACGTCATCAAGTTCGATTCCGGGTTAAAGCGTATTTACGTCGCTTGTTCGAGCGGCGCGATATCCGTATTCCAAATGGACGATCCCGACCACTATCGCAAGCTGGAAGATTTCCCGGTTCAGAAGAGAGTGCACAGTCTGGCTGTGGATACTGACACCCACCGTGTTTACGCGCCGGAGCAGGAAGCGGACGGTAAAGCCGTGGCTCGCATGGCCATCTATGACGCCGTAACGGGCAAGTAAGACTTCGTTCGACTCTGTTTAGAGCGAATCCTCCTGGAGACGACCGCCCCTGGACGCGCGATCGAGGACGCCCCTGGTTCAAATCCGGTCGCCCGACCGATGCCTTCCTTCATCTATCAACAGAAAAGCTGCCATGAATCAGTTTTGTTTATGCTGGAACCTGCGCCATCAACTGGAAGCGTCTCTCACCAGAAGGGGGGCTCTCAAAAATGCATCGGTTCCCTATTCCCTCGACGGAAATCACGCAGGTAGGCTATCAGGAAGATTCGGAGACGCTCGAAATCCAGTTTGTGAGGGGCGGGTCTATCAATTTTTCAATGTGCCTTCAACAGTGTTCGATGAATTTATGAGCGCCCCCTCCAAAGAGGGCTACTACCGTTCGAAAATTGGCGAGCGCTTCCCCTGTTCTCGCATTTCGTGATGGCGATTGGTTTTGCTAGAGGATTTCGGGAAAGGATCGCCCTTGCGATCTTTCTCGGGCTTCTAGAGGCTGGCTCAACTGATTTCCCGCCGCAGCAATCGGGCTTGCGCTGAGTTTGTTGAGGTTTACTTCGTTTGCCCACTGCCGAGCGGGATTCTCGTGGTTAAAATCTGAAAAACCCTTAACAGTTCTCCAGATCGCGTTTTTTTCCGTAACGATACGCCAGCGCAACGCCGAGAGTCATAAATCCAGCCGGCGGAAGGACCAGCACGATCACGCCTCTGCTGATGGCCCTCTGTCCGTCCTTGGAGGCAGCCACCGCGGAGCTGTAGCACATGGCGCATCCCTGGCTGAACGCAGGCGCGGCCCATAAGAAGAAAACTAAAACTAGAAACGCGAAACGAACCTTCATTTCACTCCCAGTTCAACAATACGCCGAGCATCCGGAA
>WNFI01673038.1_pt2 | contig 13248 bp, 14 predicted proteins | sample 5400471 | NCBI WGS metagenome assembly WNFI01 (sample SAMN13153348, study PRJNA577476) | soil metagenome | isolation source: 100 cm saprolite on Douglas fir-dominated hillslope | place: USA:California | collected 2013-09-17
CGACATGGTCACGCGAATGACCCTCACCGGAAATCATCTCGCCAGCCTGTTGGCGTTTCCGATGACGGTCGTGCTGTTCTTTTTCGGGAAGGTGCTCATTGCACTCTGGGTCGGCGCCCGATACGAGCTCGCCTACACGGTGCTGCTCATCATCGGCGTGCCGATGGCGGTGTACATGAGCCAGTTCGGATCCACACGGATGCTGTATGGCGTGGGCCGGCATAAAGCACTCGCGAAGATCCTCTTCTTCGAGGGAGCCGCGAACCTCGTGCTGAGCATCGTCCTCGCGCGCCGGTTCGGTATCCTGGGCGTCGCGTGGGGCACTGCCATTCCGCTTGCGCTCACCGCGTTCGTGATCCTCCCGTGGGTCTCGTGTCAGTCGCTCCAGAGCTCCCTCGCGAGCTACTGGGCCGCTGCACAACTGCCCGCGCTCGTGACGGTAGCGCCGCTCATCGCCCTCTTCGGCGCGATGGCAGTGCTGCGCCGAGATGCGGGTCCGGTGGAAGCCATGGCTCAACTCATGGTCGGAGCGGTGCTGTACGCCGCCCTCGTCTTCCGCCGGTTTCAGAAACCTCCAGCTGCGTTTGCACACTAGGACAAATGTTCGTCGTCGACGCCGACACCCCCACCAGTCCATGATTGCATTGATCTGCCCGCAGTGCGCTTCGCCACTGCCAGAGAGCGGAGTGCCGCTCCTGTGCGCCACGTGTGGCGCGTCGTATCCCGTACGGAACGGAATTCCCTACCTCGTCGACCACGATTTCTACTGGGGCGAGATCCAACAGGCCGATGCACAGCGCCTGATCGACGAAGCGCGGCGCGTGGGCTGGAGAACAGCCGTCGCCAACCGGTTCACGCCCGCGGACGACGCGTGGATCTCCATTCTCGACTGGCAGCGCGCCTCGTGGATTCCGCTGCTCGAGCTCTCGAGCGATGCCGCCGTTCTCGACATCGGCAGCGGCTACGGCGCCATCACGCACGCGCTCGCCCAGCATTTCGAGGAAGTGCACTCCATCGATGCCATTCCGCAGCGCGTCGAGTTCACGAGCCTTCGCATGCGACAGGAGGGCTTCACCAACGTCCGTCTGGCGGTGGGCAGTGCGCTCCGTCTTCCATATCCACCCAACAGCTTCGACGCCATCGTCGTGAATGGCGTGCTCGAGTGGATCGGCGACTGGGACCCTGAAGGCAGTCCACGCGACGCCCAGCTTCGCTTTCTGCGGAAAGTGCAGTCGCTGCTCAAGCCCAACGGCCGTCTGCTGGTGGGCATCGAGAACCGGCTATCGTACGCGTCCTTCTACGGCGCCATCGATCATTCCGGACTGCCGTTCACCAACCTGCTGCCGCGGCCACTCGCCACGGCGGCACTCAAGCTGTTTGCGCGCCAGCACCATCGCATGGTCGCGCCGTCGAAGACGTATCGCACGTACACCTATACGAGAGCCGGCTACGACAAGCTCTTCAGCGAGGCGGGCTTTTACGGCAACGACGGCTACTGGTCGGAGCCGGGTTACAACCAGCCCTATCGCCTCACGCCCCTCGACAAGAAGAGCATCGAGCGCAGTCTCGATGAGTGTCAGTTCGGCGCGCGTTCGGAGCCCGGGGGACTGTCCGCCATGGCTCGGCTCAAGCGCCTCTTCGCGCGCTTCGGCCTGTTTCGGCACTTCGTGCTCGATTTCGTCTTCATCGTCCACAAGAGCGAGCCCGAGCCGCACGCGTGGGAGACCATGCTGCCACCCGAGCTCAAACCGCGCCCGCACTTTCTGCTCACGACGTATCCCTTCGCCAAGAAGACGACGATTCGCGCTTACCTCGACGACGATCCAGGTGTCGTCGTCAAGGTCTCGACGCCCACGGTGGACAGTTGCGCGCGCGTCGCGAACGAGTTCGCGGAGCTCCAGCGCGTGTCTGAGATTGCGTCGCGCAGTCCTGAGCTGCTGCCATTCGAGGTCGCCAGACCACTCGCGTCGGAGACATTCGGCCGTCAGCTCATCACGGTCGAGTCACGCGCCGTGGGCGAGCCGCTGTCGATGATTCTTCCCCAGCTCGACTTCGACGGGCAGGTTGCATTTCTGCGGCGCCATCTCGGCAGGTTGGCCGAGAGCACGTCAGCCGTGTCGAGGCTCGGTCCGTACCGTGCGCGGCGCACATCGGCAGCTACCTGGCTCAGGAATGCCAGGACGGTGCTCGGTGCGAATCTGGCCTCGCGCATCGATGACATCGGCGGCAAGTACGACACCTGGATGGGACACGGCGACTTCACTGTGGAGAACTGCGTGCTCGACGTCGCCTCCGGACGCCTCACGCTCATCGACTGGGAGTTCGTGCGAGACGGCGTGAACAGTTGGCTCGCGAATGCGCGCGACTCGGCGTCGATGCAGCGACGGCGTACGATCTTCTGCTCGACTCGCTCCTCTTCCGCATCGGCTACCTCGTCGAGCGCCAATCCGGTGTGGCGCAGAGTCGTATCCGGTTCATCAATGCGATGGGTGCCTGGCGGGAGAGCTTCCGCGTCGATGGCGTGGCAACCAGCTGACGGCAGTTACACCGTCATCTGCAGCGCCGCGCGCATGTAGCCGAGCGCGTAGGCCATCCCCGCGTGCCACGGCGCGCCGCAGGTCATTTCCGGCGTGTGATCAGGAATGATCACGCCGTCATAGCCCACAGCGCGGAGCGCGCGAATGGCGGCCAGCATGTCGAGATCGCCTTCGTCCACGAACACTTCCTGATAGTGCGGTACCTTTCCGCGGACATTTCGGAAATGGACGTAGGCGATGGCCCGTTGAGCTCCATAGTGTGCGATGGCGTCGAGCACGTTTCCATCGCGCATCTCCTGTAGTGAGCCCAGGCAGAGCTCGAGGGCGTTCGCGCGACTCGACGCGATGTCCAGCACGTTCTGATACTTCTGTGGCTGATTCACGAGCCGCGCCGTACGGCGCAGCATGTCGGCCGGCGGATCGTCGGGATGGAGTGCCATGCGTACACCCGCCTCCTCCGCCACCGGAACGATTCGCGAGAGGAACCACTCGTAGCGCTGCCACAACTCGTCCGCGTCGACACGTGGCACCGTGCCTTCGGGCGCATCGGGATCGTAGACCATGTTCCAGACCATGCCGTTCGGCATGGGGGTCTGCGGATCGATCGCCGATTCGTCGTACACCAGCGTCTTTGCGCCTCCGCGCCCCCACGGACCTTTCGTCCATCCCCACACGCCCGCGAGGCTGAAGTTGTATCCCATGATCGGGATGCCGACGCGCCCAATCATCTGGATGGTGCGCTTCAGTTGTTCGAGCTGCTGTTCCTTGCGCGGACCGTCGAGGAGGATGTCGTACCAGTGCGCTGGATCGAAATTTTCGATCGCCTCCCATGCAAGACCGTTGGCCTCGATGCGCTGCTTGATCGCCCGCAGATCCTCCTCCGTCCACGGACGATCCTGATTCTGCGTGATGCCCCACCCCATGTTCGGCTCGCCGCTGGCGAGCACGGGATTCTGGCCACGGAAATAGTCCACGAGGTGCACGACGAGATGCGTCACGCCGGCCTGTTTCGCGAACTTGAAGTTGTCGTCCGTGAGGAGACTGCGGTACAACCCGAGGCCGAGCTTCATGGCGACACGACTGTAAGAATACGATAACTTGATCCATCACCGACGACCGACACAGCGAGCAACCCACATGAGCTACTCAGGACCGATCAACGATGTCCGCCCGCCGCGACAGAATACGATCTACCGGACGGTGCAGGTGGCAAAGGCCGGCGTAAGCTTCGGCTCCGCGCTCGCCATCACGATCTCATGGAGTCAGCATCACTCGATCGTGTGGGCGATCATCCAGGGATTTCTGTCGTGGGTGTACGTGATCTACTACGCAATAGTCGGGCGGTAGGACAGTAGGACAGTAGGACAGTAGGACAGTAGGACAGTAGGCCGGTAGGACAGTAACGGCGTTTGCCGTCCTACCGTCCTACGGCACCGTCACTGGCTTTCCCTCCACATCCATCGCCTGTATCGGCGCGATGCCTGTCGCCTTGAGCGGCGCCTCGATCGTGGCTCTGTCACCCACGATGATCAGGTTCATGTGGTCCCAGTCGATGTACTGCTTCGCGGCGCGCGTCAGATCATCCTTCGTTACCGCGTTGATGTTGTTCGCGTAGTCCGAGGGCACTGTCGGTCTTTGCGCTTACGATGCTGCCACCAGACTGGAACGCGCCCGGCCCATGGCCAAATGCGAAGCCGGAGCGCACGCCATAGCTGTAGCCCTTCACCTCGCGGATGTCGTGATTGAGCCGCGACTGGAAGAGGCCGCCGAGGATGTGGTTCATCACGGCGATGGAGTAGTAGTCCGGTGTGCTGCGCGACGGGCCCGGCGTTCCGAAGGCAAAGACACTCTGCGCCGCCTTCGGCTTGTCCACGAGATAAATCTCTCGCGTCTTCGGCGCCGGCACCGGTCCATACACCCAGCTCGGCCGCTCGCCGCCCTGCGGCCATGCAGCGAGCGCTCGTTCGACGATCGCCTTCGCGGACTTTGGATCGATGTCGCCGCTCACCGTAATCACCGCCCGCCCCGGCCTGAAGTAGGAGCTCGCAAAGCTCACGATGTCGGCGCGCGCGATCGCCTTGACCGTATTCTCGTTCACGACGCGTCCGTAGGGGTGCGCATCGCCGTACGTCACCTTCGCGAAGACACTCTGCGCGATGCTGTTGGGCTGGTCCTTCTGTTGTGTTAAGGCGACGAGCGTTCTCCCTCTAATGCGCTCCAGCGCCGAGTCGGGGAAGGTGGAGTTGAGCATCATGTCCGCGAGCAACGCCAGCGCCGGCTCGAACTTGTCACTCAGTGACGTGAACCGAATCGTCCCGCCTTCCTGTCCCACCGACGCGTTGATGCTCGTGCCCAGTATTTGCTGCGCGTCGGATAGTTGATCCGCTGTTCGAGTCTTCGTCCCCTCGCTCAGCATCTGCCCTGTGAACTGCGCGAGCCCGAGCTTTCCGGCCGGCTCATAGTTTGCCGCGCCGCCGACGAAGTCGAGGTTGAACGCAACCAGCGGCAGATCGTGTTTCTCGACGACGATGAGGTCCGCGCCGTTCGCGAGCTTCGTCTTTGTCCATTTGGGCACGTGTAACGTCGGCGACTTGCCGGCGACAGGCTCCTTGTTGCGATCGAGCTTCTGCGCGGAGCTCGCTGAGATCGGCAGGCCAAACGCAAGGACCAGCAGGGCTGCGACGCAGGCGCGAGACGTCAATGTGCGGGGGCTCATCATTTGTTCCCCATGATGTAGTGTCCACCGTCGGGCGCGACGGTCACCTTCGTGCTCGACTCGGCTCGCGCCGCGAGCTCCGGCTTGTTCAGCGGCACGATACTCACCACCACACGATTGGTGCCGAGATACTTGTTGGCGACGCGCCTGACGTCGGCGGCCGTAACAGCCTTCAGGCGTGCGTACTGCTTCTTGTAATAGCCGGCGTCGCCGTGAAAGACGGCGCCGTCATTGAGGATCTCACCCTTCCCCAAATTCGACTGGAGCTGCGACACAAAGCCGAACTCCAGCCCCGCCTTCGCCTTCTGCATTTCCTCTGCGGTCGGCCCTTCGTTACGAAAACGCGTGAGCACGGAGTCGGTGGACACCTCGAGCTGCGTAAGCGTGTTGTTCGGCCGCGGCGTCACGAAGATGACGAAATTTCCGCCGTTCTCGTTGTCGTTGTTGAACGCAGTCACGCTCGCCGCGCTCTGGCGGTCATACACCAGCGCCTTCGTCAGCCGGGCCGTTCGTGGACCGGCGAGAATCTGCGCAAGAATCTGAAGCGGGTCGGAATCCTCGTTGTCGTCCCCGGCCGTCACCCACGAGAAATACAGCCTCGGCACCTGCACCCGGTCCTCGAACGTCAGCCGCTTCGTCGCGGAGAGGACCGGCGGCGTGACGACTGGTCGGGTGATCTTCGCGCCCACCTTGAGGTCGCTGAAATACTTGCGCACGAACGCCTTCGCCTGCGCCGGCTCGAAGTCGCCCACGATGGCGATGGTCGCATTCGACGGCGCGTAATAGAGGCGGAAGAAGTTCTTGACGTCGTCCACCGTCGCTTTGTCCAGATCGGCCATGTAGCCCACGACCGGCCACGAGTACGGATTCGTCTCGGGATAAAGCCCGAAGTCCACCAGCTCGTACGCTCGGCCGTATGGCTGGTTGTCCACGCTTTGTCGGCGCTCGTTCTTCACGACGTCGCGCTGCGCCAGGAACTTCTTCTCATCCAGCGAATCGAGCAGAAAGCCCATGCGATCCGACTCCATCCAGAGCGCGCTCTCGAGATAGTTCGACGGCACGTTCTCCCAGTACTGCGTGCGGTCGTTGTTCGTGGATCCGTTGTTGGTTCCACCCACCCCTTCGGTGAGCCGATCGTGCGTGCCGTACGGCACATGTCCCGAGCCCGTGAACATCACGTGCTCGAACATGTGCGCGAAGCCCGTGCGTCCAGTCACCTCGTTCTTCGACCCGACGTGATACCAGACGTCCACAGTCACCTGCGGCACCGTATGGTCGGGCGCGAGAATTACCTCGAGGCCGTTCGGGAGACGCATGGTCTCGAACGGGATGTTGACGGCATTGCCCTTCTGGGCGAGCACCGGCGCCGCAATCAGCGCCGCGAACGCCGCAAACCGGAAGGCTCGATGGAGTTGCATGGACATGTGGGTAGGGGATGCAGCGGACTGTCCCCTGATATTGGAGGGACTCCCGCGAGGTTTCAACCAGCGTCTACCTTGGACACCTGAGCCGCGATACATGTTCACCGTTCAAGCCGCCGAGGTGCCGGGATGTCAAGGGAACAATGGGCTGCCGTCGATGCGTACCTCGTCGAGAAGCTGGTCGCCCACGATCCCGCGCTGCTCGCGGCACTGGAGGAGGCGCCTGGCGGCCGAATCATCACGCTGGAGTACGAGGAGACGCACGCCAAAGTTGCGCGGCGCAACTTCCAGCGGGCTGGCGTCAGCGACATCATCGATGTCCGCGTAGGACGGGCGATCGATTCCCTGCCAAAGCTCCAGCAGGAGGGTGCGGGTCCGTTCGACCTCGTGTTCGTCGACGCCGACAAGGCGAGCATCCCCGAGTACTTCGAGTGGTCGCTGAAGCTCACGGCCCCCGGCTCGGTGATCATCGTGGACAACGTCATTCGCGATGGAGCCATCATCGACGCAGAGAGTACCGATCCTAATATCATCGGCATTCGTCGCTTCAATGAGATAGTCGCCGCGGAGCCACGCGTGAGCGCCACGGCAATCCAGACAGTCGGACTCAAGGGGTATGACGGCTTTACGTTCCTTCTTGTAGGCTGACCTGCCTACTTGCGGATGAACAGCGGACCGGCGCCGAGTGAGTCGTAGTGCGTGGCGATTTGAAGCGTGGCGTTGCTCAAGCAGAGCCGTTTCGCTTCTTCTCGCGTTTAAACGGTGACGTCGGCCTGCCTGTCACTGCTATCGTGCGGTGATGTGCACTGGACAGCCTCTTTGCCGAGTGGGTATTGTATGGACATGGCGCTCACGGTTCCGCGGTACACGGTCGCCGAGCTGGACGATTTCCCCGACGACGGAAATCGGTACGAGCTGCTCGATGGCGTCCTCATGGTGACGCCGTCGCCGGGCTCACCACATCAGGGTATCGCTGCTCGCCTGGCTATCACCCTGGGCGTGGCGCTCCAAATACCAGGACACGCCTACATCTACACGCCGGGTGTGGTGCAGTTGCCGCCTCGCACGCAGCTCCAGCCAGATCTGCTCGTGGCGCCCGCACGCCTTCCGATCGGAGCGCCGTGGGTGGACATGAAGGACCAATGGCTCGCCGTCGAGGTGCTGAGTCCCTCGTCGCGCCGCTAGATCTGCGCGAGCTCTTTGCCGGCCTCGATTGACGCTCGCGCGCAACCGAGAGGCATGACATGTCGGAGCAAACTTCGAGCGAGAGCGACTCTACGTCCGCGTCCAGTAATGCATCGGGTCAGCCGCCGAAGCACGTCCCCACGAAGGGACTGTACGGTTGGATCACCCACACCGAGTTCTCCAGCGCCGATCCCAAAGCGACAAAGGCGTGGTGCGCCAAGGTGCTCGGCTGGACGTTCACGGCCAGCTTTCCGACACCAGCCGGCGAGTATCATTTGTTTGCATATTCGGACAAGGGTGGCGGCGGAATCCGGCAGGTTGGCCCGTCCGAAGCGCCCGGCAGCATCCCGGTCGTGCACGTCGAGGACGCGAAGACCTCCTATGAAAGCGCGTTGCGCGAGGGCGCGGAGTCCATCCACGCTCCTGAGCGCGTGATGGAGGGTGTGATGATCGCCATGGTGCGAGCGCCTGGCGGCGTGCCAATCGGATTCTCTGGTCCCTAAGCGGGCTTACTCCGGAGGCCAAGAGCCAAGCAGGCGCCGCACCATCACAATTTGTCCGAGATGGTACGCGGTGTGATCGACCGCGACGAGAATCGTGCGCAGGTACGTCTGCCCGGTTCCGTGCGGAATCTTGGACGTGAGGTCGACCGAGCCCTCCATCGTCAGGCGTGCAAGCCCCTCCCGGTCCGCGCTGATCGCCGCAATGCATTCGTCCCACGATGAGCCGGTTGGTGGCGCCGGATCCCTTGGCCAGTAGCCCTCCGGCCATTCGATCTCGTGCTTGTAGTGCTCATTCACGCAGAAGTCGAGGAGGTCGTGCTGCGCGATGCGAATGTGCTCGAGCAACTGCCACACCGAATGCGGAGTCCCGTCCGGACGCCGGCCGCGATCAGATGGCCGGAGGCCCTTCAGCGCGTCGTCCAGCTTCGTGTGCGCCTGATCCCAGTCGAGAGAGGAAGCGACGATCTGCTGCCAGGATGCATTCGGTGACATGGGCCCTCTCCGCGAGATTCGAGCGCGTACGCTACGTCAATCGGGCGGTCGCGGCAAATCAGCTTCCAGTTCGAGCGCATCGCCGCGATGCGGTAGCCGGGCATTGGTGACCGCGCCAGATTTCGTTGACGCCCGCCCGCGGGTGTGAAACACACTTGTTTGGGGGGGGGGCATGGTGAGACGCTACTACCGGTATGGAGCTCTAGCGCTGTTCGTCGCTGTGCGCGCGAACGCGCAAAACCACTCGGCCATTACGTCCGAGGTTGATGCGGTCTACGGGCAGAGTGAGGTGCTCTACCGGTATCTCCATCAGCATCCCGAGCTCTCGGGCAAGGAGGCACAGACCGCCATCAAGATTGCCGGCGAGTTGCGGCAGCTTGGTTATGACGTGACCACCGGCATCGGCGGTACTGGGGTCGTCGCACTGCTCCGAAACGGCCCCGGGCCCACCGTCATGCTTCGCACCGAGCTCGATGCACTGCCGGTGACCGAGAACACGGGACTGCCCTTCGCGAGCACTGTCGTGGTGAAGAACGATGCGGGCATCGACGTCGGCGTAAGCCACGCGTGCGGACATGACATTCACATGGCGTCGCTCGTCGGGACGGCGCGCATCATGGCGGCCGATCGCACGCGCTGGAGCGGCACGCTGATGCTCATCGCGCAACCCGCCGAGGAGACCGTCGCCGGCGCTCGGGGCATGCTCAGCGACGGATTGTTCACCCGCTTCCCACGCCCCGACTATGCACTCGCCGTGCATGATGACGCGCGGTTCCCAGCGGGACTTGTCGGCTATCACGCTGGGCCGATCCTCACGAACGCCGACGGCGTGATCATCACCATCTATGGACGCGGCGGGCATGGCGCGCGTCCCGAGTCCGCCATCGACCCCATCGTGATCGCCGCGCGTCTCGTCGTGTCTTTGCAGACCATCGTGTCGCGTGAGAATTCCCCGTTCGACCCCGCGGTCGTCACCGTCGGCACGATTCACATCGAAGTCATTCCGGGAGCGAGCGCATTGGTGAACGACCCGGCCCTGACGGAGCGAGTACGCGCCGCGCTTGTGCGCGGCATGGCGCCCGGCCTGGTGACTGAGATTCCGCCCGAGATGGCCAGTGAGGATTTCTCGGAGTTTCAGCTCGCCGGTATTCCTACCATGATGTTGCGCGTCGGGGCCGTGGAGAAAGTGAAATTCGACGCCGCGATGAAGGGCGGTAGCATTCTACCGTCGCTGCACTCCGCGCTGTACGCGCCCGACCGCGAGCCCACGATGAAGTCGGCGATCGCCGCGGAGGTCCTGGCACTGCGTGACCTCCTGCCTCCTGCGTCGAAGAGCTCAGCACGGCAGCAGGACAAATAGCGTCTCGTCTCGAGCTCTCCGCGCACATCGGGCCGCGGTCTCGAATCAGAATTCGCTGGAGCCGTTCCGGTCTTCTATTGGAGAAGTGCGCAGGCCACGCAATTGAATGCTCGTCGCCGGCGCCCGTCTTAGCAAGCAACGAGGCGACCCGCCTTGCGGCTGCACCAGGTGCGCCACAGCATTGAAGACGCCCGGCGCCCACCGCCAAGCGGGTTCATGTCCCGTTCCGGAGAACACAATGCGCCTTCGTTTCCTCACCGCAGCCGCGCTAGCGCTTCCTATGGCGCTCGCCGCCCAGACCACAAACAACGTCACCGCTTCGTTCAAGGCCAGCAGCGCCCGCTACGGCGGGTGGCTCGCGGCGGCGTTCGACACCATCCCGTCGCCCGACTCAAGGCGTCGCTGGCGTTCTGTGACAACGCGTTGGCCAGCGTCGACGATGCACGCTTGGGTGAAGAGCTACCGACCGGCCCTCCTGGCTCGGGGCGCACACTCCCACGAGCGCGATTCATGATTGGTTATGTCACGGATCTCGCCGAGCACTATGCGCAGATCGCAAGCTATATGCGCATCATCGGCCTGGTTCCACCCTCGGCTCTGCCGCGACCCGGTCGCTGAGCGCGACGGCCGGCCGTTTGCGACTGCTAATCCTCGAGTAACGTTGCCCGTGGTGTGACGGTATGATGCCGCCCACGGCTTAGCCTCATCAGAGCGCGAAGCGGCGCCGAACCGTACGTGGACGCGCGCCCAGAGCGCCCGTGGCAAGGTTACCACCGCGAGGATCGCGTGCCGGCCACGCGAAAAGCGTGATCACATGCGCGCGGCCCAACGGCACGGTTCTCGTCGACGTCCGCGCGGGCCGGCGTGTTTCGCTCGACGTGTTCGGTACCCGTGTCTGGAACCAGCTCATGCTGGAGCCAACGCTAGGAGCACTCATCGCCGGGTTGCACGACGACGGCACCTCGGCGGAGCGCCTCGCCGAGGACGTCGTCCAACTGCTTTCGGCTTGGCGCAGGATGGGGATGATCGAATGGCGGTGACAGACGTCCCCCACGAGCGATCGCTGAGGGTCGGAGTGCTGACCGGAGCCGGCAATCACGAAGACATCATGCAGCAGCTCTCTCCATTGGGTACAGTCGAATGGTGCGAGCGAACAGATGCACTGGTGGGCGCGGCGGCTGGGGGACGGTTCGATGCGGTCGTCACGGGGCCCGAGAATGAGGACGGCCGCTCGATTGCGGCGACGCTGATCGATCTCGCCGCACTCTGTCCCGCTCTACCGGTTGTAGTACACTCCCGGGTCAATCTCGCCACGATCGAGAAGCTCATCGGGGTGATGGCGGTGGGCATGCGCACGGAGTGCGTCGTGCGTCCCTTTGCGCGCCTCGAGCCTGTGCTTCGACACATGTGTTCCTCAGCGTATCGTCCCAGTGCGGTGCCGCTGTTGCTGCATCACGTGATGCCGGTCGTACCGACAGTGCTGAAGGTGTTCGTCGCATTGGCCATTCTCACGGCGGCCACGCGCCGCGGGGTCGACGAGCTCGCGCGATGGAGCGGCAGCTCCCCGCGCACCATCGAGCGCCGGTTGCGGAGTGAGGAGTGGCCCGGCGCCCACGCCATACTGCGCTCGTTCATCGCACTGGATGCCCTCTGGCTGATGACGGAGTACGGCTGGTCCGCGCGTCGCGTACAGATCGTGCGCGGCTTCTCTCATCCGAGCGGCGTGACGCGACTGCTGTGGACGTATGCGGGCACCCGACCGTCAACGCTCTTTGAGGACGGAGGCTTCTCCGCCGCGCTCGATCACGTCATGGAAGTAACGCTCGGCCGACCTCGGCTCCGGAGCTAACGGTCAAGGCGGGTCGCGCCGTTGCAAACCTGTCGTGTTTCAGCGATGCCCTGACGGCATTCGTCGCGCCACACTCCCTGGGTATACGGGAGGCTGAGCGCATGTCAGTGAGTTTTCTCTCAAGGAAGTCGACTACCGACCTGACGTGCTGCCGCTATCGCCGGTCGCCGCGCGTGCTCGTCACGCTGCAGGGCGATGAAGCCGTTCTGTTCGACACCGCGCGAGACCGATACTTCACCCTCAACGGGGTCGGGACCTGCGTGTGGGCGGCGCTGGAGCAGCCGTCCACGCTCGCCGATCTCGTCGCCGTGGTTTGTCGTGAGTATGACGTCCCGCGTGAGGATCGGGATGTTCGTGTGGCGCGCGACGTCGGCGACCTGCTGGCGCAGCTCAATGCAGCGTGCCTCATCGTTGCCGAGCCGCTCGCGTGAGGTTCACCAACGGGGCGCTCGCGGTGGGGCGCGCGATGCTACTGATCGCGTTACTGAAGCTTGCGCTTGCCATTGCGGGATTCGAGCGGGCCTGGGGCTGGATCCGCCGACGTGCCCAGATGACCGAGCTCAGTCCTAACGCGGACACGGTCGACGTTGAGCGTCTTGAGCACACGGTCGCGATGGCAGCGGCCCTGTATCCTGGGCGCGCACAGTGTCTCGAGCGTTCGCTCGTGCTCTACTGGTGTCTTCGTCGCCGGGGGATCGCGGCGCATTACCGCATGGGAGTGCAATCGTACCCGTTTCTGGCGCATGCCTGGATCGAGTATCGAGGGCGTCCCATCAACGACGTGCCGGAGCATGTGAGACGCTTCCGTCCAATAGAGGGCTTGGCGTCATGAGATTCTTCGCATGCGCGGTGCGGATGGACGGTGGGCCGGTGCCCGCGTCGTTCAGTGATACGATCGCCCGTTCACGACCCATGACGCAGCTGGGGAGCCATGCTGGCCGAGGATTTCTCGGTCTCGCTTCGGCGGATGATTTCGACGGCCCCATCGTGGCACGCCTCGGAGCCGCGATCGGCATTGGCGTTGTGCGGCTGGACAATCGGGCGGAGGTGCTGCGGCTGTTGTCTCGCCGCGACGACGACGTGAGTGATCTGGGACTCGTGATGCAGTTCGTCACGCGGGATCAGGGTGCGAGAATCGGCCGGCTGGAGGGCGACTTCTCGTTCGTCGTCTGGGATCCGACGTCA
>WNFI01235254.1_pt1 | contig 13247 bp, 12 predicted proteins | sample 5400471 | NCBI WGS metagenome assembly WNFI01 (sample SAMN13153348, study PRJNA577476) | soil metagenome | isolation source: 100 cm saprolite on Douglas fir-dominated hillslope | place: USA:California | collected 2013-09-17
TGTCACCAGGATACCTTTGGAGACGCGGCTCGGCACGGGCAGGATAATCTGGGAAACGCCGTGATCTTCTTCGACAATGATAAACTGCCCCTTGCGCGGCGTAAGCTTAAAAGAATCATCTCCCGCGAGATGCGCCACCTCGTCTGCCCACAAACCAGCTGCATTAACCACCATCGAGGCGACAAAAGTCAGACCTCCACTGGTACGCACATAGACGTACTTATCTTCTACAGTGATGCCAGTAACAGACTCTTCCAGAAAGACCTGCGCACCGTTGATGGCTGCATTTTCGCAGTAAGCGCGGGTTGTCCAAAACGGGTCGATGATCCCTTCGCCCTTGACCAGTACGCCGCCTACTACATGAGGATTAACATAAGGAGCCCCCTCCAGTATTTCTTCGCGAGTCAACGACTGGAGCATCACCCCGTTACGTTCGGCTTTGGGGATGATTTCAGTTTCGATGGTGGCGAGTTCACCTGCATCGGTTGCCACCATAAGCGCGCCGGTCTGCAGGTAGGGGATATGCAAGCTTTCAACGATGCTCGGCCACACTTCGCGCGCCTCTGCCAGCAGTTGGGATTCAAGTGAGCCTGGGGGAGCATCGAAGCCCGTATGTACAATCGCGCTATTAGACTTGCTGGTTCCTTCGCAGATATCCGGGTTGCGTTCCAGCAAGGCAACTTCCGCATCATAACGTGACAATTCACGCAGAATAGCGCACCCCACCACCCCACCACCGATTACAAGCACGTCAACGTATTGCATCTTTGCTTCCATAATAGCTCGCATCAACTTTACGGAAAGGACGTTACCTACTTGTTTTAGAATACAGTACAATGAGAAATGATAGTTTATGTTGTAAGTATACGGTTTGGGTGATAAGATGTCAACATAATTACGCATGCCGAGCGAAGCGATGGCGAGGCGTAGGGACCCGCTTGATCGCGTCCACGGGCGGGGATGGGTGGAGCCAAGGTTCGGACGTGCCCACATGTGCCCTGCCCATTCCTACCCGTAGAACCCGACGAACTCCACGCACGGGGTGCAAGGACCCGCAGGACCCCTGCGAGCGCAGGGGTCCTGGATCGATTGGTGTTTGCGTTCATCAATCCCACCGATTTTGAGATACGAGTAAAGTGACACAAAAGAGAGCCTCCACTAGGAGACCATTCCAAAATAGGGGCGAACTGATTGCTTGGTTTACCTTCGATCTGGTATGGTCTCGGATTCGTTCCCATTTCTCAGAGGTATCGTGTTCTTCCCCTGCAGAGAAGGGCCTGTTTCGGGAGGGGAGAAAGATCTTGCTGGCAAGGAGAAGGGCGAAGAAGGAAGAACAGAAAAAGATCGCTGGGTGACCGCCGTTGTGACTGCCGCCTCCCTGGTCACATTGAAGACGTGGCGGTGTGCGCAGCTGCAGGACAACCTGCTGGCCTGGCGCGTTGGTGGCTTCGCCACAGTGCAGGGCTTCGTTCAAGCAGCACCTTGCCGTGGCTCGGGCACACATCGCCTGCGAGGATGCGCAGCAGGGTGGATTTACCCACGCCGTTCTCTCCGACGATGCCGATAAGCGTGCCGGGGCGATTGCAAAGCTGTCGCCTCTCAGCACCTTGTGACCCATAGGACGTAAGGAACTACGAGCGCGTTCGCTCCTGGATCACAACCTTCACGCGGTACCAGGCATGGTTCAGATAGCCCTTCCAATTCCAGATCTGCCTGGCATCTTGTGGTTGGGTCCGTCCAGCGGAGTCCCAGGCACGCACCGCCAGCTGATAGGTGCCAGCAGGAAGCGTGAGCGTCGCTTCCCAGAACCGCCAGGTCCAGGGAGAGGACTGCTCCAGTAAGGTCGCAGGGGTCCACGTGGCTCCCTCGTCAATAGACAGTTCCACCCGTTCAATGTGGCCGCCCGCTCCAGTGATGGCATAGCCCTCAATGCGGCTCGGCCCTGCTGCGAGACGCTCGCCTTCCTGCGGATGGCAAATGACCGCATTGAGCGGAAGTTCTCCGAGCATCTGTCCGTTGGCCCAGTCAGCGTGTTCTGCTTGCACATGAGCCGGGAAGATTTTGTAGGCATGCACCTGGAAATAGTTGGTCGAGGGATGTGCCTGGACATGGATGTTCGTCACCCACTTCACACTGCGTGCCCCGATGTATCCTGGCACCATGACCCGCAACGGGAAACCATGCAGGAGTGGCAGAGGCTCATCATTCATTTCATAGGCCAACAGTGTCTCGGCGCTCATGGCTTTCTCGATGGGGATCGAGCCGCCGAAACCAAACGGCTCACCCCCTCGCTCCATCGTATCCAGACCGAGAAAAGCCACATGCCGAGCCCCTGCCACCATACCAGCCGCGAGCAAGACCTCCCGTAAGGGGACGCCACGCCAGGTGGCGGTGCTCATGGCGTCCGCGCCCCAAGGGATCTCTCCAGGAATGGGCCGCAGAGCCGCCAGTTCCTTCCTGCGGTGCCCAGCACATTGGAGGGTGGCCATCACCTGAGCTTCGGGAAACGCCGCTCGCAGCTCATCCAGGGAGAGGTGTAAGGGCGATTGTACCATCCCAGTGACCGAAAGACGATAGCGTTGCACATCCACTGCTGGAACGCCACTATGGTTGCGCACAAAGAAGCGTTCCTTCGGGGTGAGAAACGTTGGGCGGACGCACTCCGGTGGAGCACCGACATTCCATGGGTGCTCTTGATACACGATCATCACTGGGTCCTTCTGCAGTGCTGATCCCTTCTCGGTCACCCGGTCCGCTGGTAGCCCGACGGGCTTGCTTCTGCGCATCTCGGTCACCTCCATCTCTGCGTGGGATGAACTCCATGGTCTCACTCGAACGCTCGCTTCACCACGTTGACCCCTAGAAGGTGAGTGACTGTGCTCCGGACACCAGCGCTTCGATAGCCGTCGCAGCTCCGATAATGTGAGCCCCCGGGATCAGATCGGTCTCAGTGATCTGGCGTGGTTTGGCACACGCCCCACACACCCAGATGGTCCCGTTCCCCTTGACGAACTGGGTCAGTAATTCGCTGAGCGGAGCAAACCCCTCGGCCTGTAATCCTTGAACATACCCGTGTGTTGCTACTCTCACTCCCTCAATCGTCAGCAGGACAGTCGCCTGTTGCCCCGAGACCAGAGCCGTATTCGCGGCGACGAATGCCAGCGAGGCACGCTCCAGGTCTTCTTTCCCATGCGTGTTATGAATCAAGACGTGTCCCATTGTTATCCCTCCTTGTGTGGGCGACCAATCACATAGCGGTCGCCGTCTTGTTGCAGCAGTGCATAGCCGGCCAGCCGACACCAGGCCGGTAAGTCATGAGCGACGCTGGGGTTCGTGGCTCGTACCTCGAGCGTTTGCCCACCGGAGAGGCGGCGCGCCAGTTGAGCAATCTGCTCAAGTGGACCCTCAGTGCATCCTTTGTCCTCTGCATCATAGAAGAGATTAACATCGAAGTGCGACTCTTCCCCAGAGTGCCCCAGGGATCCCGACGACGGTTGAGCGACGGGCTGCTCAGGAAGCGGACGAAACCCGGAACACAGCAGAGCCATCTCGGTAATCACCTCATGCTCAATGATGCAATAGAGGTGCTGGGCGACTTCCTGCCACCCCTCCTGGCTGTAGACTTGCGCCCGATAGGCCAGATGAAGCCGGTCTATCACCTGGTCAATTGAACACTGCGTCAGGTTGAACACCTCCCTGTCACCAAACCAATGGCGAAGCCAGGAGAGCGCTTCCTCTGCTGTGGTCCCTTCGCGCACTGCCCTTGGCACCAGCCCACGAAAGCGCATGTGAGGATGCAGCAGCTTCTCTATCCGGTCAAAATCGCGCACAGCGAGAGCCTCGAGATAGGCCTGGCCGACGCGGGTGAATGTCGGGGTCTCGCTCACCTTGTCACCTCCTTTTGAGGAGCGTCTAAAGGCTCGAGGTTGACAACGATTGGCTCCTGAGCGTTACGCACAATCACCCAGTGCGACGGCGTGTCAGGCGAAGGGTTCATTTCCTGGTGTGGCACAAAGGGAGGCACATAGATAAAATCGCCTGGCTCAACCTCCTGCTCGAACTCCATCTGCTCTCCCCAACGCATCTTCCCATGGCCTGACACGACGTAGATGATGGTTTCAAGTTCACCGTGATGGTGCATGCCGCTAGCCGTATTTGGTGCAACAATCGTTACGCCGCCCCAGATGCCTTGCGAACCTGCCAACTCGCGTGAAATGGCCGCCATCCTCTGCATGCCTGGCGTTTGGGGCGTGTTGGAGTCAAATTGGGAGGGTTTGATAATGCGTACACCGCCATGGACTCTTGATGGTGTTTCCCGTCTTGGCTGTTCATTTTCGTTTGTACTCATTCGGGTTACTCCTTTTGTTAAGAAGGGGAGCCAGGTAGCCACACTAACGAGAGCAGCTTTTAGGCTGTGGCAAGCACGATCGGCTGATAAAATCCACTTTCAGCGGGCATAAGCCAGCTGACCTCTCCAAATCCGGCTTGAGAGAGCGCCTGCGTCAAGGTTTCCCGGCGCATGGCTCGATAGGAAGTCGTGTAGTAGCGCATCCGCCACTCTGGCCCGTGCGGCACGACAAAAAACTGCGTCAGGCGATACTGCTCCTGCTGCCACTGCCAGACCTGGAAGACCACACATATCCCCTCAGCAGTTGGGATGATGCGCTGCGAGGTGAGTTGGGGACGCTGCTCTAACAACCTATCATAGTCGCGGGTACTGGCGAGCAAAAATCCACCAGCACGCGTTTTCGCTCGCACCTCCCTTGCCACCAGGTGTAAGTCTTCATCGCTGAGCAGGTGGGGAATGGCGTTGTCCATGGCCATCACTACATCAAACCACCCTGCGATCGCCTGACCCAGACTGCGCATATCGGCAAGAGCGAAGCTAACATTGACTCCTGCTTGCCGGGCTTCGGACTCTGCGCGCGCAAGCGCTTGCGGACTGATGTCCGAGGCCTGGATGCGGTACCCTCCTTGTTTGGCCAGACCGATGGCTTGGGTGCCAATACCACAGGCACAGTCCAGCACTGTCAGCGGATAGCGACTTTCATCGATGTATTTACGAATGAGACGATCTAAGAGATGGCCTTGTTGTTCCTGAGCCTGCACCCAGTCCTGAAAGATCAGATGATAATCCGCAGCCATCGCATCATAAAAGGTAAGAACGTCTTCATGGTCAGCCATGAGCTCTCTCCGTCTTGTTTCTCCGTAAGTGTGAATTCCTTAGACACTAGTAAGTGAGAGCCAGGCGGGATGAACCAGCCACACAACAGCCAGCCCCAGCAGTGCCCCTCCTATCACCGGGCTCAGGCGCTGCCCACCTGGGAATGTCTTCTCCACCACCATCACCTCCGTCAGCAGCGCCATCGACGCCAGGCTTCCCACTCCCAGACCAAACATCACCAGCATCAATGCCCAGCAGCTCCCCAGGCAAACCATGCCGTAGCGCAGCCCCAGCTGCCAGGCCCCTCCTCCCCCTTTGCGATAGGAGTGCCTGAAGAATCTGAACGGACGACGGCACTGTTGGAGACAGCAATCCTTGAGCGGGCTGAACTGAAAGCCCCCTGCAATTGCGAGGGTCGCTGCCCCAATCAAAGAGGAGTGCAGATAGAGCCACCACCAACGATGCACCACTTGGTGGATCAGCGTGTCGCCCAGAAACGCGGCGGCTGCGAAACCCGTCCAGATGACAGCATAGCCAGCCAGGAACGCCAGTGGGATCGTGCGTGGTCGCCCTTGTCGGCGACTGGCATGCACCATCATATACATGATGGGCATGCTCGATGGCAGCATCATCCCCCCCACCATCACCTGCCAGCACGCCGGGAAGATGACCAGCGCCACCAGCACCGGCAGATGGCTCTGCTCCAGCAGGTAATGATGATTGATCAGATAGCTCTGGTTCGTCAGGACTGCAAGCCCCGCGAGCGTCCAGGCGGTTCCCACCACCAACCAGGGCCAGATCACCGGTGCCCGGCGGCGCGCCGCCAACCGAGCAGGTTGCTGATCGTTGATGTCTGTCAACTCCATGGCGCACATCGAGCCCCTCCTGTTCTGGGAAGTCGAGGAACACCAGACTGGTGCGACCCGTTCCACTGGTCCTCACAGCCTCATCCCGTCTCCAGTTACAGCCAGATATCAGAGGTACAATCTCCTCCCGGATAGCGCATCTCGTGCGCACGCGAGGGGCCAGCAGGCTCTTTGCCGAAATCCACGTAGAAGTGCTCGTTAATCGAGAGGCCACCGTTGTGCGTGTCACAGTCAAGTTGCAGCAGGTAGGAGCCCGCCGTGGTGATATCGGGATAGAACTGGTTATCCCAGGCGCTTAAGAGCGAGTTGGTGACGTAGAGTCGCTTTCCATCCAGGCTCAGTTGGAGCATCTGCGGCCCACCAAGTAACTTGTGCCCCTGCACTGATCCTCCCTTGCCGAGCAGGCCACCGCACCAGACCTGGCCGGTGAGCCTGGGATGGGAGGGATCACTGACATCATACTGGCGGATGTCGCCGTGGAACCAGTTCGAGAGGTAGAGGTACCTGTCGTCCATCGAGAGCAGGAAGTCGGTGATCAGCGATGGAACTGGAATCGGCCAGCCTGCCAGCTCCACGGAAGGAATAGCGATGACCTTCTCGACTGCCCAGCTGCCGTTGGACTTGGACCAGTGCCACATCGTGCTACTCAGGGTTGCCCCCACGAAGCCATGCGTGCTCTCAGGATTATGATGGAAGCGGACCTCCAACGGAACCATCCCATCCTCCCCCAGGTCGACATTTTGGACAATCTCATGACGGTTCCAATCCCAGAAGTGCAGCTGGCGGCCATATTTGCCGGCAGCCACATCGTCCAGGTTGAAACCGGCGTAATAGGCATTGGGTGCGCCAAACTCGCTACTGACCATGACATTGTGGCGCGGCTGATACCAGAAGTCATAGTTATAGCGCATGCCAGCGGTGTTCTGCTCCCAACGCCCTACAACATTAAAGTCCTCATCCAGCAGCAGGAAACCGCCGGGGCCATTCCCTTCACTATCGCCGAGCATCGAGACCATCACCCGCCTATCAGCCAGGCAGTGAACCGTATGAGGGGCAGTCAGGTTGGTCTTTTCCTTAATCTCTTCAGATTCAATGGTCTTGTGCAGCCTGGGCGCACGTTCGTCAGCGGTATCGACGATGTAGATCCGGCTCGAGTGAAAACCGGGAATGATCAGAAACTGACGCGACTTGCTCTCGTCGCCATGACACGAACTACAGGCATTCCAGCCAAAGTGGTGCAGTTCGTCACCAACGTAGGGCATCACGGTGCGGGAAATGACCTGGGAGTAGGTGGGAGAGGTCGGATCCACATCCACCGTCGCCAGATAATCCGGTTCTTTGATGCCCGTTCCATCATACAAGGCAATCGTATACAGGACCTTTTCGGGGTCGGCCTTCATCGCTTCTTCAGGTGAAGCGTAGCCTGGTCCACAGGCAGCATGGCCTTCGTGATGCACCTCATGTTCATTTGGCATACAGATCTCCTTTTCCTGTGTGAGGGGGCTTCCACTGTACTCCTCCCTCAACTATTAGCCTCATCTCCGCCTATTAGGCTGATTTCTTCTTGAGTCGCCTGACGCCGTTCTCCTACCGTCCCTCGTAACCGAAGCGCCGGCGGAGAGGGAAAACGACTAAAGAACAACGCCCGTAATCAGAACCATTTGCTACTGTTGACGGCAAAAACACACCCACATGGCTGCTGATCCAGGTTGTGAGGGAACTGCTCCTCTGAACCGCATGCCAGCGGTTCACCGTCAACTCTATCCATGTTGGAACTAATGTAAATAGGCCTGTGAGGAACAACGGAACGGAACAGTACGACAGGACCAAGCAATGGCTGCCGGCAGCAGTTCGCTACCGAGTTCCTCGACTCATGAAGAGAGCTTAAGGGGCCACCTCACTAACCAGCTTCAGATTTTCCAGCAGCCGTTCGGCGTTCTTCTCATTCATCCGTTCCACGAGCACCGCATTCATGGCTTTGCCCAGGATGCCTCCGGCCATCTCATACTCCATTGCCGTCATCAGGTGCGTACTCTTCCCTCGCGGCGAGAGCCTCCAGGTCCAGGCCCCTTTCATGCCCCCTTCGAAGCGAGTGGTGCGTTTGGTGGGTGGCTCATGCTCAGTGACCGTGAAGGTCATTGGGAAGTGCAGCCCGAGCACGGCATAGGTCGCGCGGAAGGAGTCACCAAGATGCTGCTCAGTGTAACGGATATCCTCGACGCTAGTGACTCCCGGAGCATATTCTGGGAGGCGCTTAGGGTCGGTGAGAATCGCGAACACCCGCTCCGCTGGAGCATCGATGTCAATCGACTTGTTAATGGTTGCCATACTGACCTCCTTGTTATGGTGTTATTGTTAATACAAATTTCGTTTGTTCGTGGCATACTGGCCTCTTCTACGAAGTATGGTCGTGAGGAAGTGCGCTCAGTACGTGACTACCTTGTCTAGTGGTAGTCTACTCAAGCTGGGATGTGAAAACATGAGGCGTTCGCCCTATTTTCTTGTCTCACTCCAGGGGAGCGAGGAGATCGTGTTCCATGGCGAAGAGGGTCGCTGCGGCCCGCGTGGAGACGGCAATCTTGTTGTAGATGTGCTGGGTATGCTGGTCGACGGTCTTCTGGGAGATGACGAGGAGTTGGGCGATTTGCTTCTTGGTATGCCCGCGGGCGAGCAGTCGCAGGACCTCCACTTCGCGCTCGCTGAGCCCGGCCACCAATGCTCGCCGGGTCGAGCGCACGCGGTGACCTGCCGCGGCCAGCACGCCGCTCGCAGCTTCACTGTCGAGTCGTCCTGCACGGACCTCGCGTCGCAGCTCATCGGCAGCAGCCTCGGGTGTTCGCGCTGGACGGTGGGGCCGTGGCTCGAGCATCGCGTGGTAGACATCGGCTGCCGCGAGAATTCTGGCTGCTGGCGACAGCATGCTTGCTGGTACCCCGCGATGGTAACCCGACCCATCAAGCCGCTCGTGATGCAATGACGCCAGGGCGCCTAATCGTGCCAGTGCGGGTGGGCGAGCCAGCACTCGCTCGGTATAGTAGGGGTGCATGCGCACGCGCTCCCACTCACGCTCTGAAAGTGGCCCCGACTTCCCCCAGATACCGGCTGAAACGCCCACGCGCCCGATATCATGGAGCAAACCTGCCCGTCGAATGGCCACCACATCGGCCTCTGGAAGCCCACAGCGGCGTGCAGCCTCGGCGGCGAGCTCAGCCACGCCCCTGGAATGGCCGAGCGTATACGGCGATTTCAGATCAGCGAAGTCGGCCAGAGCCAGGCAGGCGGAATCGAACTGCGTCTCCGAGAGGCAGAGACGTGCCCCTGGCTCCAGAGCGAGCACCACCTCCCAGGTTGGTTCTTCCTCCAGCCCTGCCAGCAAGTGCGCCGCCTGCTGGCAGAAACCCTCGACCATCCTGGGGTCGTGGGCCGCCCCCTTGCGTTCCTGTGCCATCGCCACCGCTGCCTCAACGCCGCCCAGGCGATGAAAGTTGATGACGTCTTGAGCCAGTGCCACAAGGCGTACAGCAGGTGCGATGTGTTCCCCCTTGAACTCCCCAGGGATCCCTCGACCATCCCAGCGCTCGAACGACTGGATCAGGGCACGCTCGATGGGATCTTCGAGTCCTAAGCGGGCGGCGAAGCGGCTTGCAACTTGACAATGTCCGAAGAGACTTTCCTTGAGCTGTGGCCAGGCCGATACCCCCTGAGCGACCATCTGGGCAAGGTGCAGCGGTGAGGCCCCCTCGTTCGCTTGTCGGATGTAGCGAATCATGAGGCCGAAGGCCTGGGTGGTGTGCCCGTAGTACAGGGGAGCGAAGTCCAATCGAAAGGCGAGTTCATCTCCCACGATGGCTGCCATCAGATGCGTTTCCGTGTTGCAGCCGATATAGCGTAACAAGGCCTGGTAATAGGCCACGCGGAGATCGCTCTCGCTGAAGCCGAGCGTTTCTCCCAGGCGCACGGCCAGCACACACGAGCAGAGCGCATACTCCATCGGCTGGCCCACACCGAGGTCTGTGGCAAGCGAGAGTGCAGCGATGAGCTCCGCGAGCCGAAGGCCAGAGTCGCTTGACAGGTTCTTCTGCATGTTTACCTCCAACGGCGCAAGCGAAAGGCAGCATGAGCGTCAAATCACTTGATTCGAGCGGCGCTTGTCGATATCCTGTTGCCGACGTGGCTATCGCACCAGAGCTTCAGTGTATTTCACGACGTACCCGTCTCAGCAAACGAACGGTTTTGACACACCTCATCCCTGTTTGATCAACACCTCATTTGAAATCCCCACTCAATCGTCTTCTTTGCGCCAGATGCCCTGGCGAAGCGCCAGCGCGGTGGTCAGCGCGGTCGGTTCCTGGAAGGTGAGCCGAAAGCTGGCAATCGCTCGGCTGTAATCATCTTCGATCACCGTTAGCCAGGGCTTCGCCGGTTTTCCTGCTTCGTCGAGGAGCAAAATGTCCAGAGGGGTATGGTCAGCCTGCCACATGGCATTGGAGTGAGCGGCCTCTCGGCGATACAGCAGGTCAAATGCTTCCCGATACGCTTCCGCCCCCTCATGAGCAAGGGTCACGAGCGCCGGGTCAAGACTCCTGATGATCTGACGGACCCGCTCATAGCTGGGCGGCTTCCATCCTTGTGCTCCAGCAATCTCAACCACCTGGTGATGAATAGCAGCCATGGAACGAGGAGGAGTCTGCAAGGCCAGCCCTTCCACCAGCTTGATGGCTTGCTCAGGCAGGCGACGAGACGTTCCTTTGTCTTTTCGTGCAGTCTGGGCGAGTCCGGCCAACCCCTGCTCTCGGTAGCGCGCGACCCAGCGTTGGACCGTACTCTTGGAAAGCTGATGGAGACGAGCGATCTGCGCTTGGGAGACACCATCTTCCAGCGCGGGGCGCAGGATCTCAAAGCGAGCGTAGGCTTGCGCTCGTTGCTCTTCAGACAGCGAGGTCAGTGGTACGGGTGCTTTCGCCATGATAGGTATCCTCCCCAATGGCAAGGCCTCGATCACGTCTGCTCAGAGTATACCTCATGACCCGCAGAATTGTACAGAAATCTCCCGCAGAATCTTGGGATTTACAGTCAATAACCGTGACATCCTGTACCACGAAGAATATGTTGCTGTTTTACAACAAAGAGCAGGACTATGATAGATCAAAGGGGATGGGTTGCTGTTTTACTCACTTTAGTCTACCTAAGCTACGAATGATCTTGTAGTGATCAATTCTCTCGCCTGGCTGATAGATTCTCGGCATACGTCCCCTGTTCTCCTGCTCTCCGAAGAACAAGTACGATCCGACGAACTTTTTCCGCCTCAATCAGAACATCAAGCCAACAGCGTAACAGCACCCGGTTTTGAATGGTCTTCAGAAGGAAGTGTCAGGACTGAGAACAGGGGAAGGATCGTCTCAGCATTTCAACCTGTCTCAGGCAAGGCCTCTTAGCCTGGGAAGCCTTCATTTGGGGCCCTTGTAGAGCCGCTGTTAGACTTGCTGGTTCCTTCGCGGATATCCGGGTTGCGTTCCAGCAAGGTGTAGGAGAGCAGCCAGCCCTCCTGCTGTGATTAGGGATATCCCCGACCTCTTTTCCTTCCTGCGCTTCAACGGCAAGGACGATTTTGCCACAACCCCGCTCTACCTCTCGCACCTCCTCGCGTTTTGCACTAGGATGATGAGGTTGGAAGGCTTCTGACGGCCCGGCGGGATGGAAAAAGCAAGGCGAAGATCGCGATGGTCACGATGATCACCGGAACAACTGGCGTCAACATGGAAGCCGAGGTAAGGACAACAGCGATCGCACTTACTAAGTAGATAAGCAGCAGTATGACCAGGAATATATTCCTCCATCTCCACTCCTCGCTCTCCGGTCCTGGATGGCCGAGACCCTGAGCGATACGCTGCCCCAGCGTAAGCATCGTTCCGGTGAGAGCATTGGCGACGACGCCTGGAATGTTGAACGCCTGGATAAGCGCTCCCTGGATTCCCATCCCCAACGCTGCCAGGCACAACAGCAGAATCTGCACTCCTGCTTGCTGACTCAGGTTGCTCGTCACTCGCCATATGATGGCGAAGGCGAGGAAGAGGAGCCATTCTATCAGGAGGGTGCGGACGAGCGTGGTGCGCCAGGTCTGCTCTGTTTGTCGCTGTGGCGCTTGTTGAAGGCAAAACGAGCCCAATGTGACACCCACGAAGGATACCAGCACCGCTGCGAGGGCGCGGATCAGCAGTCCACTATTTCCCTGAGCCAGGCCCAGTCCAATGAACACAAAGTTGCCCGTCAGAAACGACGAGAAAATGTGACCCAAAGAGAGATAGCACAGCATGTCGGTCCATCCCGCATTGAGCGTCACAAGCAGGATGAAAAGAGCGATACGTTCGCGTTCGCGCGGCGCACGCGCCAGATCTGGAAGCGTAATCCCAGTTCCTTCTGATTCTGTCTGCATCGCTTTTGTGTGGGGACGCATGAACAACTTCCCTTGCTTCCATGTCCCCATCCCTTTCTATCCTTCCTTAGACGACAGGCTTCTTCTTCTTCTGCAACGCACCCATGACCTTCTGGTTCAGATGGAGATGGGCCTGGACGAGTTCGGCTCTCTGGTCTAGTATAAGGAGGAAGTGTCATGAAAGCGTTATGAGCATCGTCATGGATAGTGGCCTGAAACGCTGACCCGGATAGGAGCAAGAAAGGGCTTGGGAGGAAGCACACAGACCAGCCCGAACCCCGACAGAGCCGCAGCAGTATCTAGTGTCTCGGTCGATCGCCTAGATGCTGTGGCACGTCAGTCACGACAATGCCTGGGCGGAACAGCAAGGCTGCCTTCAACCGGAAGGCCGTCTGGTTATGCAAGAAATATTCCCACCAGTGGTCGACCACAAATTCAGGCAGGATCACCGTCAGCGTGTCGCTGGGATGCCGTTCACGCATGGTATCGATATAGGCCAGCAGAGGACGGATCAGCGAACGATAGGGCGATTCGATGACGAGCAGGGAGGTTTCCTCTGCTTCCTTGAGTTGTTTCTGCCACTCGTCCCAGGCAGCCCGCACCTGGTTGGCCTCATCTGAATCGAATGCTACGTGCACAGCAGTCACATGCGGGGAGAGCGAACGGGCGTACGCCAGGCTCTGGATCGCCGCGCGGTCCAGCTCATCAATCGGTACCACGAAGCGGTGGTGGATATGCTCCGGATGAATGGGGATATCGGAGATTCGTTCCCGCTCCACATGCT